>Ga0224558_1003069_pt1 | contig 14432 bp, 13 predicted proteins | sample 714S32024metaG_FD_180682 | JGI IMG/M metagenome (GOLD analysis project Ga0224558, IMG submission 180682) | Peat soil microbial communities from Stordalen Mire, Sweden - 717 S3 20-24 | ecosystem: Environmental > Terrestrial > Soil > Wetlands > Peat | place: Sweden: Norrbotten County, Stordalen... | reverse complement strand
ATTGGGTGAGATCAGAGGTATATCGCATCCCAATGCTAATACGTGAAAGCTAATCCCTGTACAATTGCAAAATGCACGATTCATCACCATTCAATCAAAGATCTTACTTTTTAAACAGGCTCTTAGACCCCGGCAGACCTTCCAGAGCCTCACCAACTGCAGGTCTGTCCGTATTGGGTTCCGGCATTCCTAAACCGTCCCCCTCTGCGGCTGAGCATTTCGAGGCTGGATTGCTTAAGCAGGAGGCGAATCCTGCTTGCGGCCCACGCTTTGGTCCTGGGTATGCTTCCCGCAATTCGTTCGGCGCTGTCGTCCCTGAGAACTCCGGCTCCTGTCCTGGTTGCAGGCAACACTCGGCTTTGGGCGGTTGGTTAGACCTTTCCAGCTAATTCTTTCGTTCTAAACTCCGGCGGCTGTCCGCCAGACCAGAGGGACTTTCACCCTCGGAGCAGCAAGACTTCACCTTGGCGCTCAGGAATTTGCTTTTCGCCCGCCCGCCTGTACTGAGCGCTGCACGGGCGATTGCTCGTCAAGTGTAGCTTTGGGTGAGGAATCAGGTGAAACTTTTCCCGCGTAGAATTTGATTGTTACTCATTTGCAGCGCCTTGTGATAGCAAGGTCGCTTTCGTCATGCCTAACGGGAGACTATGGATGCGGAAGCTTGCGCACGAGAATCTATTTACGCTTGTTACTGGTTTAATCGGTAAAACTGACTTGTGCTGGATATTTGAATGGTAACTGTGTTCTGCCCGTTGATTACAACCGGCCCCGGAGAAACGGTGCTCCAAGACGCCGGGCCGGAAACGAGGCTCGTGCTGGATTGTAAAGTGAAACCGGTCGAACTTGCCGGCCAAGTCACAATCACATTGTTTCCAGAACGAATGATGGTTAGTTTGGGCCCGAGTAACGTTGGGGGCGGTGTGTTTTGCAGCGCGGCCAACGCCATCAGAATGCCGGCACCCGAGTTCCGATCCCAACCTGTCCCCATAATGTCAAGGCACGAATTGGTCAACACGGTGCGCACTTGGGCGGGCGTGAGACTGGGATTGTAGGACAGAACCAGGGCGGCAATGGCGGCCGCGTGCGGCGTGGCACAACTCGTGCCGAAAAAGGGAGCGAAACCCGGTGGTGTCGTGGTCACGCCATCGGCGGCCGTAAAGTCCGGTTTTAGCAGCACCCTCCCGCCACTCGAACTGAAGTTGCCCGGCGTGATGGGAGTTCCGTCAGGATTGTAGAACATCCGACGAGGTCCGTCCGCACTGAAGTATTCCACCACGTCGCTCGGATTAAACGAATACGGATACGGTCCCGTAGGGTCACCCGCGGCATAAGCTGAATTGGCTGGCGTGGCCGCCACGGTAAAAGAATTCGCGGCGTCGCACGCGTTGTGCCCGCGAATACACCCCGCCGTGGCCCAATCCAGTATGCCCCGCCCAAAATCCAAGTGCAGGAATCGGTTCGTCCCGCTATACAGTGTCACCACCAAATAATAGCCGTAACTATATTGAGCGGGATCATCGATGTGTTCGTAAGGATCCTGCGTGCCATTTTGTGTGTTTTGCGAAGAATAGACGATGTCGCCGAAGGAATCGAGCATGTAAAGGTCGTAGTCGTTAGTGGAAGCTCCGAGCGGGTCGCTCCAAAACAAGTCTGCGGCGTAGTCCGAGCCGCCACTGAGGATGTCGTTCTCGATCACTCCGGGCGAGAATTCAAGGTACTTTCCGTATGTAGCACTCGAAGTGCTGCTGACAAAATCTCCTTGCCAAGTGCTGGACTTATAGGAGGCAAGATTGCCCGCATTTCGCGCGCAGGAGAAGTAAAGCACCCCCATGTCGGAAACCGTCTTGACCGCCTGCGCGATCACCATGTCCTGGAAGGGTGACTCGTCATTATAAAATTCGTCGTCGCAGATGATCCTGCATCCGGCTTGCGCCAGGGCCACAATATTAGAGGCCATTTGCTCGGCCCCGGCGGAAGCCGTCGCAAAATAAATCGTCGCTCCCGGTGCCAGGTCGTGAACGACCTCGCACATGGCCAAGCCTTCGCCATCACCGGTGCCAGCCTGGCCGTGGATGACATAGGTATTCGCGGGGTCAATGTTACCGATGGATATCGCCGCCGCCAGCGCATTGGAACCATTGTCAATGCTGTTGGAAAGAACCCCAACCTTGATGCCGGTGCCATCGGCGGAGAAGTAGGCGCGCGCCTGAATGGCCTGGTGCGTATAGTCCCCTTCGGAATCAACAGAATTCTGTCTGGCTTTCTGAGCTGGCCGGATGAAGACAACATCGGCGCGGGCGGCGATTGTCTCGAGGTTAGCCACCGGCATCAGGGCCTGGAGGACATGGTAGCCAGGCAAGGACGAGATGATCTTCCCGCCGGCGGCTTGGATAGCCACCAGCAATTCCGGGGTTACTGTGCCTTTGATTTCCACCTTGATTCGCCCATCCGTTTCGGCTGTCAGGCTGGGCCGCAGCTTTGATGCGGCGGGATGAACCACGCCCGTCGCCTTTAGCCTGGCGGCGAAGATCAACTGCGAGTCGAGCTTCTGCTGGGTCTTGGTCAATTGCGCTTTGTCGGCCATCAAGGCCTGTATTTGTTGCAGGGCGTTTTGGCGGGCGCTCGCTGCCAATGAATTCTGGCTCTGGGCCGATGCGTTGCTTTCCCAGCTTCCAAAGCCAAGAATGCCGGCAGCGCAAGCCATAGCCAGCCATTGATTAACGAAGGAACGATTTGTTTTCATGGTGCTTCCGTTCTGATCTGTGCGGTCACCTGGCCAGCCGATATTAAAACTGATAGCAGGAATTGGTTATGGCGCGCCCGCTTGCAATTGACGTTGCGCCGTTGCGCGGGTATGGGGGAATTGGTTTTCGCTGCCACACATTGTATCTTCAACCTGCCAGACTTGGCGAGGATGTCAACCGGCCACTTTTGCCCGCTCATTTTTGCCCGCTTCCGGGGGGGATCTGACCGCGGACACCGGCGTTCACCCGTCACAAGTAGCGGGGCCATGGCCCAGGCCCGGAAAGGCGCGGCGGGCAGGCGTACCCCACCCGTAAGTCAACCGAGTGTCTTGCGCTTCCGCGGTGTGGTCGAGCAACGGCGGCGGGAGTTGAGCAACAAAACGAAAAGCGTTTCAACAGGACCAGGGATGGAACTTTCATGCGGCAAAAGGCGTCTGGAGGGTCGGAGTTATCACATACACCTCCTCGATATGATCTGACGGCACGCGGCTAAGGAATATTATTAGCTCACTTGCGGGGACTGGTCAAGTTTGGCGCCGCTCATTACGCCGGTGAATCCCATTCCATGCGGGCCAATCCACGGTTTCCTGTTGCGCGCCGTGGTGCCGTCGTGCGCAGCCCTCCAGATCATGCATATCGAATCAGTGACAGGGAATATTCGGCTTGGGTTGCTGCGCTGAGTAGTACGCGCCAAACGGATCGCTCGGATGCGTCAAGGCGCCATACATTCCGAAAGCATTGAATCCAAAAACGTTAGTCCAGACAATAACACTGCGTGGCAACTTGTCCATTTAATATGGAATGTTCTCACTCAGCGCAGATTCTCCGTCATTGCGGAGAACGGCTCGCACTTGAGCATCCAGCCCGCCAAGCACTCTCAATCTGGCGCTTGCCGGACATCAGCGGGCTTAGTCTGGTGAAGGAGAGGTATTGGCGCATGTTCCAAGCCGGTTTCACGGGGCATCTCGATAAGGTTGTCTCGTCAAGACGAGAGTTGGTTGGAGCGCCCCGGCCCTGCATCTCAAAGCTTGGGATCAATTCATCGGCTGGAGCCCGGAGCAGCGTTGCCAGCGTCTGGCCTTGGTTGTCAATAACGCGCGTCTGCTGGTGCTGGCAGGGTGTCACTATCCCAACCTGGTCAGCCGGTTTATGAAGCTGATGCTCTCGCGCTTAAGCAATGAATACGTCCAAGGCAATCTGCTGGATGCGCGAAGTCATGCGGCGACAACACCAAGCCCTTTCCACAGAAGAGGGTTACCTTTTCGGGGGTGGAAGCGCAGGTGCTACCCGGGAGCACGGCGGGAATTGCATCGGGTATCCCCAGAGACGCAACGCAGCTTAGCGTCGCGGGTTTCCGCCCTCGCCTGATGGAGGACGATCCGGCAGTGGAGCCGGGGACTTCACCTCGCCTACTCCTCCGCGTGGCGGCCCCGGAATGGCGAATGACCCCTCGCGGTGGTGGACCGCCAGCCGATCGATTGCCAACCTCGGCAATGGCTGGGCGAGCTTGAATGCCGGATTTGGTGCTGTTCGGAGCAGAATCATAGTTATGCCTGAATCCAAGACCCCGCAGGCATCGGATTTGTTTCAAGAAAGTGAGCCACCGGTGAGGAGGCCAACGGCTGCCGGCTAGCGCTGCTGAAGTCAGGGCTGCAGGCTCAATCTTTGGTGCGAGGTCCAGGAATCCCAGTGGCCGAAGCGGTCTTTGGGGATTTCATAGCCCTCCGGGTAGATCAGATAGACTGCGTTGCGGGAGTAAGCCCAGGCGTAGATGAGGTCCTTGCGCGGGTAGATCCGGCGGATGTTCCGGGACGAGCCTGGGTCGTTGACGATGGGGTCGCCGTTCGCAGTGAAGCCGACGCAGACGATCAGGTGGCCGTTCGGGCCGGGGCCGCGATGGTGGAGCCGGTCGGCGCAGACTGACATGCCGACCGGAACGCCGGCGGCTATCCAATCTTCCACCTCAGCCAGGTCGCTCATGCGGGTGACATAAGCCCGGATGCCCCGATACGACCCAGCGTAGGCGGTGTTGAACGGCCAGTTACCGGTGCCCTTCCATTTGGCGTCGTAAATCGCGGTTACAATGTCCGGAACGTCGAGGTCGAGTTCCGGGCGTTTGAGTTGTTGTGTCCAGTAGGTCATGATCATGGACACGGTCGTAGGGCTGCAAAGGACACTGCCGTTCGTGTAGGCCATCTGCGTGCGTTGGGGGACGGAAAGCGTCTTGCCAAGAGCGGCTGGGTTGGACGGCAGCGCGGACGGGGTGACGGAGGTGTCCGTCAAGTCCAGGCCGAGGAACTTGAGTTTCGGCTTTTGGCCGGCGTCACCGCCCAGGGTGAGCCGGATTTGCACCCGGTCGCATGGCCGTTTCAGCGTGAGGGTGTCGGTCGCGACGTCGCCGTCGGTGTCTTTTTGATGGGGCACGCTCTCGCGTGGATAACGGCTTGGATTTGTGGACCAGAGTCCCATGGTGTAATACTTGGTGGGGCCGGCGGGGTAGATGGCGCGCGCCTCGATCTTCACATAGGCGGTGTCCGGGGTTTCGGCGTTCCAAGAGGCGATCAATTCATTCCAGTTGAGGCACGCTACGAGCTCCGGCGAGGTGAGCACGATTTCACCAGGACGCGCGCCGGGTGATTTCTCGAAGGCGGAGAAGCTCTTGAAGCCGATGAACTGGCCGCCACGGGCGTCGAAGGCCGAGGCGGGTGTGTTCGCGAGCGCGAGGCAGATTGCCGAGAGCAGGAGGATCACCGTGGGCTGTGGGAGTTTCACGCCTGGCGTGGCCTTGCCGGCGCACGTGTGCGAATGAGCGTTCGTCATGAGACCAGGGCAAGGTGGCGGCATTCACGGGCGGTGGCCAGTGGAAAAGGAGGCGGGTGTGAAGAGAGAACATCCAACAATGAACATCGAACATCCAACACCCAGAGGCCTGAATTTGGCAAATTATGGGAAGGCACAAGGAACTCACGGTGCGGTGGTCCGCAGGGCCAGCCACCAGGGGACGACGACGAGAAGGGCGAAGAGGAAGCCGCAGAAGAGGTTTGTCTTGGGTTTTTGCGATACCTCCGGAATCAGGCTCAACAGGGCGCCAAGCAGCACCCCGGAGGCGAATCCAGCCAAGTGGGCCATCACGTCCGTTCCAGGCGTCAATGCCAGGAGCACAAAGAGCATTACCCCGCCGCAGATGCCGCTGAGGATGTATTTCATTGCGTGTGGGGTTTCTCGCCATAGCGAAAACGATTGCACGGCCAGCAGGCCGAGACTGCCCATCACCATACCGGAAGCGCCGAGGCTGCGGTGCGTCTGCAATGAGATCAGGCCCGCGGCAAGGTTGCCGACGGCCCCGGTCAGATAAGCCGCGAGCAGGCCCACGCCCGTTCCGTAACGTCCCATCGCCAAGCCGAGCAGTACCAATCCGATGGTGGCATTGGTTGCAAGATGCGCGAGGTCGGCGTGAAGCCACATGGCTGTGAACAGCCGCCACCACTGTCCGTGTGCCACGGCGGCGCCATCCATCAGGCCGGCGGATTGCATGTCGGTACGCGCGCTCAGCCAGTAAAACAGGCACGTCAACAGCGCCCAGGCCAGGCTGCCCCAGTCGAACAGGAAGCCCGGCTTGAAGACTGCCTGCTGCCACGGCCAGCCCCGGTTCTCGAGCCGATACTGGCGGATCGTTCTGAGCGCGGGGCCGAAATCCTGCTCCGAGACCAGCAGGCCCCAGCCGTTGCCGTCCTCGGCCTGGACGATGGTGCTTTCGATTCCCTGGCTGACGAGAACGAGGCTCCAGTCCATGGCCTGGCGATGTGAGCGTACGGGGATCCTGGCGGTCGCAGATTCCATTAGTGATTAAGCGTGGCTTCTTTGTTCCGGCCGTCGTTGCTGGTGTAAGGTACGGCTTGGGGCAGCAGGCGCAAAGCACTGTTTTTGGTGAGGCGGCTTTGGACAGAATAGCCGACAGCAAATAGCCGATGGCAGATGGCAGATGGCAAATGGGGGAAAATGAAAGATGGCCAGGCGGCTGTTCGTGAGGCATGGCCTGACGTGATTGCAGCAGAATCTGAAGCTCAACAAATCAGGGGAGGACTGCTTGATTCGCTCTCACTGCCAGCGAGGCCCTTTAACTGGAGGCGATCCTGGGATATGTTAAGGCGGGCAGGATGAATGGCGGGGCGGAGCGACGCGCCGGGGTCGGCGCGAGCAGTGTTACGGTAAATGCATAGTTGCACGAAAGACGATGATGATGATTCGACCCAACTGCCGGGCGCAGTTCGCGGCTGAGGACATAGATTTTATTCTGTCGGTCCTTGGGCCCAAGATCGGGACTGCCGAGTGCCTGGTGAAATTGCTGGCGGACGAGGAGTCGCGCGACCTGATCCTGGATGACGAGGCGCTGCTTCACGCCCTGCTGGAGCGCCGGGGCTGTCTGCGGGTTTCGAGCCGTTTTTACTTCTACATCCTGGTCCGGCAGGTGTTGCGGCGTTCGGATATCAAGGACCGGGCGGTGGCGGACTATGTAGCCGAAGTGCTGGCTGAGTTTTCGCGGGCGGAACGGTCGCGATGCGTGGTCCCCGGCCAGGCGGCGCCACTGGATTACTTCTTCGAGATGCTGACGGCGCTGCAGACGGCCGACGACCGCACGAGCTTCTTGATTCGGGTGCACATTGGAAATTATTCCCTCTTTCTCTCGGGCGTGTTCCCGGACCGGATCCGCCTTCGAGCAGAGACGCGCGGGTTTCCCGACCTGAGGTACTACGAGGGCCTGGGCCGAACACAGTACCGCGTGGCCAGCGACCATCGGCTGGCGCAGCGCTATGAGGTGGCGCAAATATTCAGCACCCTGGCGGAGCGATTCGAGACAACGCGCCTGGCATTGAATGATATCGCCGACCGTTACTTCTTCCTCGGGGACCCGAACCTCGGCTAGGACGGCTCATGGTTCAGCAGTCCAAGCTTCTCGATCGTGGCCCGGCTTCTTTCGGGGTTTTCGTGCAGAATGATCTGCCAGCCGCGGGCCGCGCCAGCCGCGACATTCTCCGGGCGGTCGTCCAGGTAGAGGATCTCCGCGCCGCGGCGTCCGGACAGATGTTCGGCGACTTCGTAAAGCCGGGCATCCGGTTTCAAGGCGCCATGCTGGTATGACAGGACGTAACCGTCGAAGTTGGTGTAAAAGGGGAAGTTGCGGCTAATGTGCTGCACGGCCAATTCGTTGGTGTTGGAAAAGATATAGGCGGGCAACCCCCTCTGCCGCAATGTCGCCTGAAGCTGCACCATCGGCTCGATCGGGACAAAGATGTCGGCGAAGCACTCACTGAATTCAGCGAGGCTGGCGTGGAAGCCGGTGACATGGCAGACCTCGGCGTAGAATTGCTGGGTGGTCACGGCCCCCAATTCGTAGTTAATGAATAGAGAGGATTGGTTGATATACTGCGCGATTTCCTGGATCGTCATACGGCCGCGCGCGGCGATTCGCCGCGCTGCGATGCTGTAATCGAAATCCACCAGGACTTTGCCCAGGTCAAAGATAACGACAGAGGGAACAGGCATGATTTGGCTTGACTTGAGTTGCAGGGATAAGACGCGCAGCTACTCAGCCATTCAATTCTCGCCGTCCTTCCAAGGCGCGGCTTAGGGTGAGTTCGTCGGCGAACTCCAAGCCGGTGCCGGCGGGCAGGCCATGTGCGATGCGGGTAATCATCAGCCCCGGCCGCGCCAAGCGCTTGGCCAGGTAGTAACCGGTCGCGTCACCTTCCACGTCCGTTCCCAGGGCCATAACAATTTCCTTGATCGGCCCTTGGGCCAGCCGCTTTTCCAGTTCGCTGATACGCAGGTCCTCCGGTTCGACGCCGTTAAGCGGGGATATCTTGCCGCCCAGCACATGGTAATGGCCACGGAAGGTGCCGGACTTCTCGATGCTAATGATGTCCACTGGCCGCTCCACGAGGCAGACCAGCGAGGCGTCGCGGCGCGGGTCAGCGCAAATAGCGCAGGGGGACTTCTCCGTGAGCGCCCCGCAGACCTCGCAGAACTGGACCCGTTCGCGCGCGTCGAGCAGGGATGCAGCGAGTGTTTTGACCGCACCGGCCTCGGCCTGCACGAGGTGCAAGGCGATGCGCTCCGCCGACCGCGGCCCGATGCCGGGCAGCTTGCTCAGCGCGCTAATCAGCGCTGCGATTGGTTCGGGCAGAACAGCCATTTGGGAGCGTGAAGCGTGAAGCGTGAAGCGTGAAGGCAGTCCGGGCCCTCAACTCTCAACCTTCAACGGTTAAGTTAGGCCGGGAAGACTGAATCCGGCAGTGGCCTTGCCCATTTCGGCGTTGGAGATCTCTTTGGCTTGGCTAAGGGCTTGGTTGGCGGCGGTGAGGATCATGTCTTCGAGCAATTGCGCGTCGCCCGGGTTCAGGGCCTGCGGATCTATTTTGATTGAGGCAATAGTGCCATCGCACTTCGCGATGACCTTCACGGCGCCGCCGCCGCTGGTGGCTTCGACGGTGCGGTTGGCGAGCGACGTTTGGATCTGTTCCATCTGCTGCTGCATGCGCGCAGCCTGTTTCATGAGTTTGCCGATGCTGGACATAGCTTAAGGAGTTGATGGTTGATAGTTGAGGACTGACGGTTGGGCTGAAATTGATGCAGGTCAGGCGCGGACTTCGACAATTTGGCCCTTGAAGATTTCCAAGGCCTTTTGGATCAAGGGATCGTTCTTGAAGTCGTTCTGGTTGAAGGGCACGGAGGCGAGCTTTTCTTTGGCAGGCGCCGCCGCCGGTTTGGCGGCGGCGGAGGGCCTTGGCGGAACGTCGGTCGCGGGCGGCGGCGGTGCTGCTGGCTCCTCTGGCGCCGCCGCGGGTTTCTCCGGAGCGACAGCCTTGATGAACTTGATCTGGGCCTTTTGGTAGCCGAGTTCGAGCAGCTTGGTTTGCAGCAGTGTGTGGTTGCGGGCATTATCCACGAGGCCGATGTGGTCTTCGAATTCGGGGTCGAAGCCGATCGTGAAAAGGTCCTTCTGGAATGATACCAGGTGTGCTTCGAGCAAATAAGTACGCGTGAAAGGACTGGCGCGCCCGACGGCTTCCAACAACCGCACCCACAGTTCGGCCAGATCTGCTGGTGGCGGGGACGAAGGGCCGCTGCCAGGCTGCACGGGCGCTGCAGCGGGCGTGGTCGCATTGGCTCTTGGCGCCGGCGCCGGGGTTGCCGCGGGGGCCGCCGCGCGCGCAGGCCTCGGGCTCGGGCTAACTGCCAACGCTGGAGCCGTCATGTGGACGGCTTCATCGGCCTTCTCGTCACGCAGACTCTGGAGCTGCTTGAGCAGCGAGTCTATGCTAACGGCGCTGCGGGCTTCGATGGCTTTGAGCAGGGCGACTTCGACCAGGATCTTCTTGGAGGCCGCATCGCGCAGCCGCATCTCCGCTTCCGCCAGGACTTCCATAATACGCGTCAAGCCTTCCGCGCCGGCCATCGGGGTTTGCTGCTTGAGGGCGGCTGCCTCGGCTTCGGACACCTCCAGGATCTTAAGGTCGCCCTTAGACACCTGGAAGATGAGCAGGTTGCGGAAATGGTTCAGCAGGTCCGAGAGCAGCCGGCCCAGGTCCTTTCCGTGGTTGGCCAGCTCGTTCAACTGGCGCAAAGCATTTTCAACTTCGCCGGCCAGCACGGCGCGGGAAAGCTCAAGCAACTGGCCTTGCGCCGTCAGGCCAAACATGGACAGGACGTCAGGTTCCTCAATCTTCTCGCCGCAGAAGCTGATAAGCTGGTCCAGGGCGGACTCCGCGTCGCGCATGGCGCCCTCGGCGCCCCGGGCGACGGCGTAGAGCGCAGCCGGGTCAATCCTGACCTTTTCCAGCTCCGCGATCTGGGTGAGCTGCTTGGCGATCAGGGCGGCCGGGATGCGCCGCAAATCGAACCGCTGGCAGCGCGACAGGATAGTCGGCAGCACCTTCTCCGGGTCCGTCGTCGCGAACATGAACTTCACGTGCTGAGGCGGCTCCTCGAGCGTCTTGAGCAAGGCATTGAACGCCGCCGTCGAGAGCATGTGAACTTCGTCAATGATGTAGATCTTGAACCTCGAGCTGGCGGGCGCGTATTTGCAGGTCTCCCGCAACTCGCGAACCTGCTCGACGCCGTTATTGCTGGCGCCGTCAATCTCGAGCACGTCGAGCGCGCGCCCCTCGGCAATCTCCTGGCAGCGCGGGTCGTTGTCATCGAACTCCACTTTGGGGCCGCCGGTGCAATTGAGGCATTTGGCAAAGATGCGGGCGATGGTCGTCTTACCGGTGCCGCGCGGACCGCAGAAAAGGTAAGCGTGCGCAATCCGCTTCTGCTCGATGGCGTGCGCCAGCGTCTGCGTGACATGTTCCTGCCCCACCACTTCCCGGAAACGTTGCGGGCGATACTTGCGAGCAATAACTTGGTAAGCCATTTGCGATATACGTTATACGATTTACGATTCGCTACGACCTTCAGCTTCCGGGCTACCCCAAGCCCGTAAATCGCCAATCGGCAATCGTAAATCAAAAGTGCCAGGGTGACCACGGCAGATGCAGAGCAAACTACCGTTGCTGCCTTCCGGCCCTGGCGGGGTTCGTAAGTCCACAGTCCATGGGCCCTGGCAAGTGGAATCTGCCTCAATGGCGTTGACGCTTCAAGGTCAAAAAGGCCAGATCAAGAGGGGCAGGGAGCGGCTAATGGCCGAACCAGCCGATCTTCTGCTTATTGGTCACGTAGAGCAGGCCGAGGGTACGCATGCTGACCGTGAGCAAATACACGCTGACCAAGGCCCAGATCGCCCGCAAGCCAAACGCCATGAACATCGTGGACATGTCCCGGGTGCGATAGGCCGCGCTCGAGGCAAAGCCCGCGGCAGCGCCCCATAAGCGTTAACTTGTTCTATTGACTGGTTTGTGGTGTCGCCGCTATGATGCGGGCATGCAAGTCCAGAACGCGATAGTCCATAACGCAGCCGATGAGGATTGGGAGTTGCTCACAACCTTTTTCCCTACCCAATGGAGGGACCTAGCCAAGTCGAGCGGTGCGCTCAAGGGGCTTCGACAGGATAAGGGTGAGGAGAGTTACCTGCGGGTACTGATGCTGCACTTTGGTTGCGGGCTGTCCATGCGCGAGACCGTGACGCGCGCCAACGAGGCTGAACTGGCAAAACTGTCTTCGGTCGCATTGTTTAAGCGGTTGCGCAAGAGCCGGGAATGGCTCTATCAACTGTGTCGCGCCCTGTTTGAAGAGCGCGGCATAAAACCCACCATCGCCACGAAGCACGATTTGCGCTTGGTGGATGGGACGCTCATTAAGGAGCCCGGTCCGACTGGCGCCCAGTGGCGGATTCATTATAGCCTGCGCTGGCCGGCGTTGCGGTGCGACTACTTCAAACTCAGCCCCGTCGAAGGCGAGGGGAGCGGATCTGTGCGATTCGCAAGAGTAAGATCGCCATCGCACTGGCCCACAAGCAACTCCGACGCAAAGCCAGCAAGCAGGGTTCGGAGTTGCAGCCCGAAACGCTCATCTACGCCGAATATGTGATGGTGCTGACGACCTTCCCAGAGAGAGAGTTCCCAGCACGGTTAGTCCTGGAATGGTATCGGTTTCGGTGGCAGATAGAATTAGTCTTCAAACGTTTCAAGCAGATAGCCCAACTCGGCCATCTGCCCAAGCAGGACCCGGAGAGCGCCAAAGCCTGGCTCTACGGCAAGCTGTTTGTGGCGTTGTTGACCGACAAGGTTCTGGCCCAGGCGCGCGCACTTTCCCCCTGGGGATACAGCTTGCAGGCAATCGAGGCACGCTAGCCGCTGGCGGGAATTTGGCTTTGCCTTTCGCCAAGTAATCCAGGCCATACGACCTTGGCTTCCCCTCAAACAAATGCTCAAGCACTGGGAAGGAATCTCCGTTGGCCTGGCTGAACCACCGCGCCGGCGCAAGTCTCAAGAAGATCTTCTCCTGGAGGCGGAGGAGACACTTCTCTAAACAAGTTAACGCATATGCGGCAGCGCCCCGGATTCGCGCAACGCGAAAATGCCGATCACGACCAGCGTGGTGACTAGGTATTCCAGGGGCACTTTGAGAATGGCTGGGATGACCACTAGAGGATTGACCGCGAGCGCGGTGTCCTTCATGGCCACCGCCAGAAACGCCATCGGGAAGTAGAGGTAACCTAGAACCCTGGTGGCAATGATGGCGCTGGTGGGTATTTCCATCTTGGATTCAGCGAGCACGGAAAAGGTCTGGAGCAAGCTGAGCACAATCGGCACGCCGAAACTCACCAGCACCGTGACCGTCAGCCTCCAGGCACCGCCCAGGACGTCATCAAATCCCGGCAGATCGGGCATCTGTTCTTCCTCGTTGGCAGTGGCATGGATGAGGTTCTGCATGAAGGAAAACAGGTAGCCGTAGGCGATGATCTTCAAAATGAAGAAGAGCCACCAGCTTCCCAGGAAATCCAGCAAAGCGAGCACAAACGTGGTCGCGATCAGCACCAGCAATCCGCTGCCGCGAAACGGATAAACAAACGCGCCGGGGAGCCGGGCGAAAAAGCTTTTCGGCCCCGCCGGGCGCTGAATCTGCACTTGCACCGGCACGCATTCGGTGCCGCAAGTGCGGCAGAATTTCTGAAGCCCGCGCGTGGTGACGCATATCTCACAGAAGAAGAGCTGGCAATGCGTGCAGAAGAACCGGCCCGGTGTCCGCGGGTGGTATTTACACGGGCCGGAACCGACAGCGGCGGTCGGTGCGGCTGTGAACGGCGGTGCAGCAATCGGCGCCTGGATACCAGTCGTCACGGCGACCGGAGGCGCAGCGAGGGTGACGGTGGCGGCGGGCCCGACGCGGACGGCCCGGGGTGGACCTACAGCTCGCGCGGTCGGTGGCGGCCGCGCGGCCGGCGCGGATGGCGCGGCGCCCGTGCGGGCCGGCGCATCAGCATGGAACATCATCTCCAGGCCCCCCAGGTGAATGGTCTGCCCGGGCTGGAGTACTGCCTGCCTCACACGAGCGCGATTGACGAATGTGCCGTTGGTTGAACCAAGGTCAATGACTACGGCCTTCCCGCTTTCCACCACGATTTGGCAGTGCGAACCTGAGACGGAAGGATCATCGAGCGTGACATCATTGGCCGGCCCACGCCCGAACGAATTTGTCCCTGCCTTAAGTTGGATTTCCCAAGCAGCCGGTGAGCCGGGTTGGACAACGAGTCGCGCCATAGTTGGAGTTGAATTGTGCGCTCTGAACCGCACTGTTTCTAATATACTTTCCAGCCTGCTGTCCAGAAAATTCTGCGGCGAAATGTCGCCGAGACCGTGCCGCCTGAAGTGCTTTACGCCGCCCTGTCTCCCGCTCCTCTTCCGCCCAATTCTGGCTGTCCACAGTGGCGGCATCATATTCACGCATCCGCCGGTTGTCTGATAGGAATTGGCACCCAATTGGGATCCTGGGAATCCCAACGGGATTCCATCATTTAGCCCGGGCCTTGCTGCAAGCCTATTCCTCCCATCCTGCGCCGGAGCCTCCCGGGACCCTCGCCGGAGCCTCGCCGTAGTACCTCCGTTAGCCTAACGGAGGTACTATGGCGAGGCTCCGGCGAGGGTCCGGCGAGTGTACAGCGACAATTACTTTTGGGGTCTGGCGACAATTATCAATTCACGTAAGTCGCATTTGTCTTTTCTAACCCAACCGCAGCTAAAGCTCTCA
>Ga0224558_1003068_pt1 | contig 14433 bp, 10 predicted proteins | sample 714S32024metaG_FD_180682 | JGI IMG/M metagenome (GOLD analysis project Ga0224558, IMG submission 180682) | Peat soil microbial communities from Stordalen Mire, Sweden - 717 S3 20-24 | ecosystem: Environmental > Terrestrial > Soil > Wetlands > Peat | place: Sweden: Norrbotten County, Stordalen... | reverse complement strand
CAAGACTATCGAGCCGGGTTACCCGCTGGCCCCTCACTATGTGGTCCATGTCGGGGACGACGGGACGGTCCTCTTGCCGTTCACCCAAGTCAAGCAGTTGCTCGACCGCATCAAGCGCCTCACCATCGGGCGCGACCTGCCCGATGCTGGAGCCTGTGATCGCTTCGATAAGGCCACCCGGAACGGTAAAGACATGAGCGCAGCCCAGGATCTGCTCGCCACTGCGGTCGCCTCGGTCGTTGGCAAAAAGGAAGAGCGGGCAATCGCCAGCCTCTTCACCCCTGGCGGAACTCATGCCATGAAGGGCGAGTTCCAGGGCATCAACGATTTCGAGGTCGTCGCCTTCCTCGTGGTACTCCCGGAAAATTCCATCATCCCGGAGGCGGCTGGCGCATGAGTTTCGCTCCCGTGATCGACGCACTCGGGATTCCCCCCAGCGCCCTCGTTGAGCAGCGAGTGCCCAAGAAACTCCTCTTGGAACATGGTGCGTCCACCGCCGCCGACAAGCGCCAGATTCAGGATGGCATCGAGGAGATCGTCTGGGTTGCCGCGCTCAAGCCAACCAACATCGGCGTCCCGGCTTTTGAGGATGCGGTACGCCAGTATCTGGAGATCGCGGTCCTTGTGGTCGAACTCCGCGCTGCGGCCAAGCCGACGCGCCTCATCGAGCTGATTCACCGGGCCATCCCCTACCCTCTGGTTCTGGCCACTAGGCAGAGCGGCTCCGTCAGCCTGTCTCTGGCCCACAAGCGTTGGTCGCAGGGCGAGACGGGCAAGGTGGTCATTGAAGAGGTACGGCAGGTTTCGGTTGCCCCGGTAACCCCTTCCGCCGAGGAGAGAGCGTTTCTCGCCAGCCTCGCCGTCAGCCGCCTACCTTCCGGGAACTTGTTCGTCCTCTATGATGGATTATTAGCCCGTTTAGCTGCGCTCGAAGCGTCCAGAATCACCGGGACGTTTGCCCAGCCGAACACCGCCGAAGACGCCTCTGCCTTGCGGGAGGGACTTGACCGGCATACTAGGCTTCAACGCGACCTCGACATGCTCCGGGCCAGAACAGCCAAAGAGAAGCAGATCAACCGCCGCGTCGAACTGAACCTGGAAATCCAGAGGCTGGAGATTAAACTCAAAGAAGTCATCCCGAATCTCTGAAATGGACTAGACATGAAAGCCACTGAAGCCAAGCTCCTCGCATTTCTCAAGAAATCTCCGCAATTCGTCATCCCAATCTACCAACGAACCTACTCGTGGACCGAGAGGGAATGTTGGCAACTTTGGGAGGATATTCTTCGAACGGGGCGCAACGACAGTATCTCGGCACACTTCGTCGGGTCCATCGTCTACATCGAACAGGGCCTCTATCAGGTCACGAGCCAATCGCCCATGTTGGTGATCGACGGACAACAACGCCTGACCACGCTGACTTTAATTCTCACGGCCCTCGCCCAGGAACTGGAAAAACTCGGTGACACAGCCAAAGAACCTATCGACGGATTTTCTGCGAAAAAGCTTCGAAACTACTATCTCCTCAACCCCGAAGAAGCAGGGGACCGTCACTACAAGCTAATCCTGTCGCAGACCGACAAGGATTCACTGATCGCCCTTGTCACCGGAGGCAATCAGCCCAAAGAATGTTCCGTCCGTGTCAATGAGAACTTCTCCCTCTTTGAGTCTTGGATTGCAGAATGCCACGATGACCTGGCCTCGGTGTGTAAAGGGTTGGCAAAGCTTGTCGTAGTGGACGTAGCACTCAGCCGGGATCAGGACAACCCTCAACTCATTTTTGAGAGCATGAATTCGACTGGTAGGAAGCTGAGCCAAGCTGACCTGATCCGGAACTTCATCCTCATGCGGCTGGAGCCAAATCAGCAGACGCATCTATATAAGGAATACTGGCGGCCGATGGAAGTGGATTTCGGGCAGGATGCATACGCCACGCACTTTGATAGCTTCATGCGCCACTATCTGACCGTGAAGACAGGCGAAATTCCGAACATCAACGAGGTCTACGAGAAGTTCAAGGCATACGCGTCATTGCCGAAGACGATAGAGGCCGGAGTGACGGCGTTGGTTGCTGATATCCGGAACTTTTCCCACTATTTCTGTGCAATGGCACTCGGGGGGGAACCGGAGCCGGATCTTAAAAGGGCTTTTCAAGATCTGCGCGAGTTGAGAGTTGACGTTGCGTATCCCTTCCTGTTGGAACTGTACGACGATTACGCCAACGAGGTCCTCTCTTGCGAAGAATTCCAGGCCGCTGTTCGCTTAGTTGAGGCGTATGTCTTTCGGCGGGCAATCTGCGCAATCCCAACAAACTCCTTGAACAAGACCTTCGCTACATTCACCAAGGCGTTGAAGAAGGACCGTTACCTCGAAAGCATCCAAGCTCACGTTCTGTTAATGCCTTCGTACAGAGGATTCCCCACAGATGACGAGTTCCGCCGCGAAATTGAGAAGCGTGACCTGTATAAATTTCCTCGGAGATCATACTGCCTGCGCCGGATCGAGAACCATGGTCGGAAAGAACCTGTCCCAGTCGAGGAATATACCATCGAGCACATCCTGCCCCAGAACGAGAGGCTCTCTGCTGCGTGGAAGACGGCTCTTGGGCCAGAATGGAAACGAGTCCAGGAGACCTGGCTCCATACCCTTGGTAACCTTACCCTCACGGGGTACAACTCCGAGTACAGCGATCACACGTTCGTTCAGAAGCGGGATATGGTAGGCGGATTCAGCGAGAGCCCGCTCAGGCTGAACAAGGGCCTCGGACAGCTAGAGGTTTGGGACGAAGATGCGATCAAAGCCCGAGCCTCAAAGCTCTCCAGCACGGCGGCGAAAGTCTGGGCCTACCCTAAGCTCTCGCAGGACATCCTGGCGGCGTACAAACCTGAGGCTCCTACCTCCGGTTACACAATCTCTGATCACCCAAATCTCCAAAGCGAAGTACTGCATGAAGTCTTCCAGGCATTTCGCAAGGAAGTGCTTGAGCTCGATCCGTGCGTATCAGAGGAGTTCCTGAAGCTCTACGTTGCATACAAGGCAGAGACTAACTTCGTGGACATAGTTCCCCAAGTGAAAAAGCTCCGGCTCTCTCTCAATATGGCCTTCTCAGAGATTAATGATCCGAAAGGTTTATGCAAGGACGTGAGCGACGTCGGGCGCTGGGGGAACGGGGATGTAGAGGTCAATCTTTCGACATTGGACCAGCTACCCTACGTGATGAGCCTCGTGCGCCAGTCCTTTGAAAAACAGATGGGTTCGCTCAGTGAGGTGTAGTACAAGGCCCGAGTCCAGAACGATCAAAAAGGAATTCCCAAGATGAAGAGACTTACCGCGGAAGATGCCGAGACTAAGACGCCAGATGTAGTTGCGGAGAACATTGAACAGTTGAAGACGATCTTTCCCGAGGCGTTCACCGAGGAGAAGGTGGACTTCGAGGTGTTGAAGCAGCTCCTGGGCGGAGTGGTCGAGGAGGGGGAGGAGAAATATGGCCTCAACTGGCACGGCAAGCGCCGCGCTCGCCAGCTTGCGCTCACACCGTCCACCGGAACACTGCGCCCATGCCCCGAAGAGAGCGTGGACTGGGAAACGACCCGAAACCTGATGATTGAGGGCGACAACCTGGAAGTCCTGAAGCTTCTGCAGAAGTCTTACGGCGGAGAAAAGAAGGTCAAGCTCATTTATATCGATCCACCGTACAACACCGGCAAGGACTTCGTGTACCCCGACGATTTCCGGGACAACATTAAGAACTACCTCGAACTCACCGGCCAGGTAGACGGAGGCGGACGCAAGGTCAGTTCGAACACCGAAGCCTCTGGGCGATTTCATACGGATTGGCTCAACATGATGTACCCACGGCTGAGGCTGGCGAGAACCCTGCTGCGCGATGACGGAGTCATATTCATCAGCATTGATGACGGCGAACACGAGAACCTTATAAGGCTATGCAACGAGATCTTTGGAGAAGAGAATTTCATCGCAAACATCGTTTGGCAAAAAAAGTACGCGGTTTCCAACGATGATCCAGGCATTGCTCCTATGCACGATTTCATAGTGTGCTACCGAAAGTCAGAGGCCTTCTGTCGTAACCTGCTTCCGCGCACGGAGAAACAGACCGATAGATACACAAATCTTGACAACGATCCAAGAGGTGTTTGGAGTTCTGACAATTACATAAGCAATAAGTCCAAAGATGAAAGACCCACCCTTTGGTATCCGATCAAACACCCAAAGACCGGTGAAGACGTGTGGCCGGATGAAGACGCAGTTTGGCGATACTCGAAAGATAAGCATCTGCAAATAGAGAATGAGAACCGGCTATATTGGGGACCGAACCAATCCTACAAGCGTCCCCGAATAAAGAGATTCCTCTCCGAAGTACAGGAAGGGGTCGTCCCCTCAACCTGGTGGCCATTTCAGGAAGTTGGACATAATGACGAAGCGCAAAAGGAAACTGCGATCCTGATTGGTCCCAAGGTGTTCACAACGCCAAAACCATTACGGATGATCCGAAGAATCCTTGAAATTGGTTGCGGAAAGGACGAGATAGTTCTCGATTTCTTTGCCGGTTCAGGTGTTGTGGGGCAGGCAGTTATGAGTGCAAATATGTCTGATGCAGGAAACAGGCGGTTTATCTTGGTGCAACTTCAAGAACCTACTGGAAGGGAAGATTTTCATAACATCTCTGAGATAACGAAGGAGCGTCTTCGCCGTGCTGGAAAGAAGATTCGAGAAGAGAACCCCATGTTCGCAGGCGATCTTGGCTTCCGCGTCTTCAAACTGGCCTCCAGCAACATCCGGGCCTGGGAACCGAACCGCGACGACCTTCCCACAACGCTGCACGACTCGATTGAACACCTGAAGACCGACCGCACCGAGCAAGACATTTTATTCGAGTTGTTGCTCAAGCTCGGCCTCGACCTGACTATCCCCATCGAGCAGAAGTCCATTGCCGGCAAGGCCGTCCACAACATTGGCGCGGGCACCCTGCTGGTCTGCCTTGCAGAGCAGATCGCAGCTGCCGAAGTCGAGCCGCTGGCGCTGGGCATTGCTGCCTGGCACAAGGAGTTGGCTCCTGCCGGCGAGACGACGGTCGTCTTCCGTGACAGCGCCTTTGCCGACGACGTGGCCAAGACCAACCTCACCGCCATTCTCCAGCAACACGGGCTAGAGAACGTACGCAGCCTGTAGGGAGAGTGATATGGACCAGTTTTTGATTTACCAGAGTGAGGACGGGCAGACCAAGCTGGACGTTCGGCTGGAGGACAAGACCCTGTGGCTCAACCAGAAACAGCTCACAGGGCTTTTTGGGAAGGCCAAAGGCACGATCAGCGAGCACATCAAACACATCTTCGAGGATGGAGAATTAGAGGCCGATTCAGTTGTTCGGAAATTCCGAACAACTGCCGCAGACGGCAAGGACTACGACATGGACCACTACAACCTCGATATGGTGCTGGCGCTGGGCTTCAGGGTGCGCAGCCAGGTGGGGGTGCGCTTTCGCCAGTGGGCCAACGACAAACTCAAGGAATTCATTATCAAGGGGTTCGTCCTGGACGACCAACGCCTGAAAGATCCGGCACGGGGCAACGACTACTTCGATGAACTGACCCGGCGCATCCAGGACATCCGCACCAGTGAGCGGCGGTTTTACCAGAAGATCACCGACATTTACGCGACTAGCGTGGACTACAGCAAAGACGATCCGCTGACCCAGCAGTTCTATGCCACTGTACAGAACAAGGTTCATTACGCCATTCACGGCCAGACCGCGGCCGAGGTCATCCTGTCGCGTGCCGACAGCGGCCAACCGCACATGGGATTGACGAATTGGGAAGGGGCGCGCGTCCGTAAGTCGGATGTGGCCATCGCCAAGAACTACCTCAACGCCGAGGAATTGAGGGCGCTGAACAATCTGGTGGAGCAGTACCTCATCTTCGCCGAGTCGCAGGCGGAACGCCGGGCACCGATGACGATGCGAGACTGGATCACCAAGCTGGAAGGCTTTCTGAGTTTGAATGACCGCGAGATTTTGCAGGATGCTGGCAAGGTCTCAGCCAAACTTGCCAAGGCTCATGCTGAAGAACAGTACGAAGAGTTTCACCGGCAGGAAGATCGGATGCTGGAATCGGACTTTGACCTGATGGCGAAACAACTCCCACCCCCACGCGAAGGCAAAGAATGAAGCTGCACTTTGAACCCAACTTGGACTACCAGCACACCGCCATCGAGTCGGTGTGCGACCTGTTTCGCGGCCAGGAGACCTGCCGTACTGAGTTCACCGTCACGCGCGATGCGACGGCGGCCCAATACGCCTTCGCTTTTCGCGAGAACGACTTGGGCATCGGCAACCGCCTGCACTTGCTGGACGATGAGATTCTGGCGAACCTCGGCGACATTCAATTGCGCAACGGGCTGCGACCCTCTGCTTCGTTGGCCTCTGGCGACTTCACGGTGGAGATGGAGACCGGCACGGGCAAGACCTACGTGTACCTGCGGACCATCTTCGAGCTGAATCGCCGCTACGGCTTCACCAAGTTTGTGATCGTGGTACCGTCGGTCGCGATCAAAGAGGGCGTGTATAAGACGCTCCAGATCACCGAGGACCACTTCCGTTCCCTCTACGCCAACACGCCCTTTGAGTATTTCCTTTACGACTCCAGCAAGCTCGGCCAGGTGCGCAACTTCGCCACCAGCCCTCAGATTCAGATCATGGTTGTAACGGTCGGCGCCATCAACAAGAAAGACGTGAACAACCTTTACAAGGACACGGAGAAGACCGGGGGCGAGAAGCCCATCGACCTGATCCGGGCCACGCGGCCGATCCTGATTGTGGACGAACCGCAAAGCGTGGACGGCGGCCTTGAGGGGCAGGGCAAGCGCGCGCTCGGGGAGATGAATCCGCTCTGCACCTTGCGCTACTCCGCCACCCACGCCGACAAACACCACATGCTCTACAGGCTGGATGCGGTGGATGCCTACGAGCGCAAGCTGGTAAAGCAGATCGAAGTGGCCTCGCTCGAAGTGGAAGGCGGCCACAACAAGGCCTACATCAAGCTGATCTCGACCAGCAACAAGCGGGGCCAGTTTAGCGCCAAAGTTGAGCTCGACATGCCGCAAATGTTTGGTGTGAAGCGCGAACCGGTGATCGTGCGCCCCGGAGATGATCTGGAGCAGATTACAGGCCGTGCCGTATATGCGAACTGTTTGGTCCAGGCCATCGGCTGCGCGGCCGAGGATCAGTATTTGGAGCTGAGCAACCAGGAGAACCTTCTCCGACCGGGCCAGTCAATTGGGGACGTGGATAACGACGCGATAAAGCGGCAAATGATTCGACGCACGATTGTGGAACACCTGGACAAAGAGCTTCGGCTTCGCCCGCAAGGCATCAAGGTGCTGAGCTTATTCTTCATCGATGCGGTCGAGTTCTACCGCAAGTACAACGCTGACGGCGTGCAGGAGAAAGGCAAATACGCCCTGATGTTCGAGGAGGAGTACCGGAAGGCCGCTGCCCTGCCAAAGTACAACACCCTCTTCAAGGAAGTAGACCTGGCATCTGACGCCGTCGAGGTTCACGAGGGGTACTTCTCGATCGACAAGAAGGGCGGGTGGACGGATACATCCGAGAGCAATCAGGGCAGCCGCGAAAACGCAGAGCGAGCCTACAACCTCATCATGAAGGACAAGGAAAAGCTCCTGAGCTTCGACACGAAGCTGAAGTTCATCTTCTCTCACTCCGCACTACGCGAGGGCTGGGACAATCCGAACGTCTTCCAGATTTGCGCGATGCGCGACATGGGCTCTGAATTACTCCGCCGGCAGACGATAGGACGCGGGCTGCGCCTGTGCGTGAACTCGATCACGGGTGAACGAATTCGTGGGTTCGAGGTGAACACACTCACGGTCGTGGCCAATGAGGGCTATGAGCAATTCGCCGAGAACCTTCAAAGGGAAATCGAGGCCGATACCGGCATCCGCTTTGGCATCGTGGAGAAGCACCAGTTCGCCTCGCTCCCCGTAACGGACGAGGCCGGCCAGACAACAGCGTTGGGAGTCGAGAAGTCTGAAGCAATCTGGGCGCACCTCAAAGAGGCTGGGCATGTCGATGTGAGGGGCAAGGTGCAGGACACCCTCCGACAGGCGCTCAAGGACGGGACCCTTCAATTGCCAGAGCAGTTCCAGGCGCAGCTCCCACAGATCAAGGAGGTGCTCCGGAAGCTTGCTGGAAGGCTCGACATCAAGAACGCCGATGAGCGGAGACCGGTGAAGGCCAGGCAGGCGGTTCTCCAGAGCGAAGAGTTTAAGGCCCTATGGGATCGGATTAAACACAAGACTACATACCGCGTGCAGTTTGACAACGATAAGCTGCTGAGGGACTGCGCTGAGGCAATTCGGAAGAGTCCGCAGATAACCAAGACCCGCGTACAGATTCGAATAGCCGACCTCGCAATCGGGCGCGGAGGTGTACTGTCCGAAGAGACCCGCGTGGCAGCGCCGATCATCATTGAGGAAATGGACATCGAACTGCCCGATCTGCTGACCGACCTTCAGGACAAGACCCAACTCACTCGGCGCAGTCTTGCGAGGATCTTGACGACCAGCAACCGCCTTGATGACTTCAAACGGAATCCCCAACAGTTCATTGAGCTGGCGGACGAGTCGATCAACCGCACCAAGCGCCTCGCCCTTGTGGACGGCATCCGGTATCAACGCATCGGCGACGAGGATTACTATGCTCAGGAACTCTTCGAACTGGAGGAACTGACAGGGTACCTCAAGAATATGCTGAACTCGGACAAGTCTGTGTACGAACAGGTGGTATACGACTCGGCCGGCGTCGAGCGCACGTTTGCTGAGCAATTGGAAAAGAATGAAGCTGTGAAGGTCTATGCCAAGCTCCCCGGCTGGTTTAAGGTTCCGACGCCGCTCGGAACCTACAATCCGGACTGGGCAGTTCTGGTAGAGAAGGGCGGGGTGGAGCGGCTGTATTTCGTTGTCGAAACAAAGAGCAGCCTCTTCACCGACGATCTACGTGATAAGGAAAGTGCCAAGATCGAATGCGGGAAGGCGCACTTCAATGCGCTCGCCGTGGGCGAGAACCCCGCCCAATTCGTCACTGCCCGGAACATCGACGATCTGATGGCACAGGTTTAGGGTTCAGACCCCAACGCCGGCAACCGCACCTTCGCTCTCGACATTTACCAACGTTGCGAACTCCACGATGACGCGCCCATCTGAACACCCTCCCCAAAAAAGTGTTAACGCCCCTTCGCTCCTTTCGAACCAATCAACGTAAGCGTCCGGTTTTCCCCTCTGGCATCTTCATCGGTCTGGGTCTGACGATGTGGTCATGCATCAGGCAGAGGGAACTTCGCATCGCGTTCGCCGATTTCGTTCGGTTGCAGAGAAGCGGCAGATCGTAAATCAGACGTTGGAGCCGGGCGCGAGCGTGGCGCTGGTGGCACGTGCTCACGGACTAAATGCGAACCAGGTGTTCAAGTGGCGCCGTGCTTTCGAGCGCGGTGAGTTGGTTGATTCCACAGCCGCGTGCACAGCTTTGCTTCCGGTCACAGTGGCCGCTTCGAGTGAGGCGGAGACACGGGAGCCTATTAACCAGCAACAGCCTGCGACGTCCGGTTCGATCCACATCGAGTTTCCGGGACGGGCGATGATCAGCGTTGAGCACGGTGCTGATGCGGCGTTGCTGCGTTCGATCCTTGAGAGTCTGCGCAAGTGATTGAACTTCGGACCGGGACGAAGATCTGGCTTGCAGCCGGCGTGACCGACTTACGTCGTGGTTTCGACGGTCTGAGCGCACAGGTGCAGACAGTTCTCAACGAGCAGCCGTTCTCCGGTCACGTCTTCGTTTTCAGAGGACGCCGTGGCGACATCGTGAAGGTTCTTTGGTTCGATGGTGACGGGCTGTGTCTATTTTCCAAGCGTCTTGAGCGAGGAAGATTCATCTGGCCGCAGGCTACAGAAGGGACTGTTTGTCTGACGCGTGCGCAGTTGTCGATGCTGTTGGAAGGCATCGACTGGCGCCGGCCGCAGAGGACCTGGACGCCGGAGATTGCGGTGTAAGTAATAAGTCATATTCCCCTGTATTCATGCGTGTTTTGTGGATGATTTCCACCTTGTTTCGTGGCATACTGCCATCATGATTCCTGCTTCCTTGCCGGACCTCGATGCGCTCGATGTTGAAGCGCTGAAGGCACTGGTGATCGCCAAGCACAGTGAGTTGCTTGAACAGCATAAGTCGAACACGCATGAGATCGAACATCTGAAGCTGGTCATCGAAAAGTATCGGCGTATGATCTTCGGCCGCAAGAGCGAGAAGCTGACCGGAGAACTGGAACAGCTTGAGTTCAGGCTTGAAGAACTGGAGACTGCTCAAGCTGCCGAAGAAGCTGCACAGGCCGCAACCGAAGCAGCGCAACCTCCCACCACTCAGACTGACTCGAAGCGTCGTTCGCGCCCTGCACGCAAGCCCCTTCCTGAAGATCTTCCGCGTGAAGTGGTCACCCATCTTCCCGCGCACAGCTGCTGCCCCGATTGCGGCGGTGCGCTGCGCCAGTTCGGCGAAGACGTTTCCGAACAGCTGGAACGGATTCCCGCGAGCTTCAAGGTAATTCGTCATGTGCGACCGAAGTTTGCGTGCGCAGGTTGCGAGAGCGTCGTCGAGGCGCCCGCTCCGGCACGGCCCATCGACCGCGGACTGCCTGGTCCGAGCCTGCTGGCCCACGTGCTGGTTTCGAAGTACGCTGACCACCTCCCGCTTTATCGTCAGTCTCAGATCTATGTTCGCGAAGGTGTCGATCTTGATCGTTCAACACTGGCCGGCTGGGTGGGCGCGGCCAGCGAGTTATTAACTCCCCTGGTCGATGAGATCAAGAAGCATGTTCTGGCAGCAGCGAAGATCCACGCAGACGACACGCCGGTTCCAGTGCTCGCTCCCGGCAACGGCAAGACCAAGACCGGCAGGCTGTGGACCTATGTGCGCGACGATCGGCCTGCAGGTGTTTCAACCGCTCCAGCCGTATGGTTCGCGTACTCGGAAGATCGCAAGGGCGAACACCCGCGACGACATCTGAAGAATTTCAAGGGCGCGTTGCAGGCCGACGCATACTCCGGCTTTCATCATCTCTACGGCGACGGCGTCATCTACGAAGTTGCGTGCTGGGCTCACACCCGGCGCAAGTTCCATGACATCCATGTGGCCCACGCATCGCCAACGACTACCGAGGCCCTGGCACGTATCGGAGCCCTGTATGGCATCGAGGAGCAGATCCGCGGAAAGCCGGCAGAACTTCGCTGCTCCGTCCGTCAGACCCGTTCCAAGCCACTGCTCGATGAGTTGCGCCAGTGGATGGACAAGACGCTTCGCTCGCTCTCAACCAAGAGCGAGACCGCCGGCGCAATCCGCTACGCGCTCTCACACTGGCGTGCGCTGACACGCTACGTGGATGATGGGCTTTTGGAAATCGATAACAACTCGGCCGAGCGGGCGCTGCGAGCTGTTGCCATCGGACGCAAGAATTACCTCTTCATGGGAGCTGATTCCGGCGGCCAACGCGCTGCATCGCTCTATAGCCTTATCGGAACAGCCAAGCTGAACGGCCTCGATCCCGCCTTCTACCTGCGCACGATCCTGGCAACGATCGCCGAGCATCCAATCAACCGAATCGAAGAACTCCTGCCCTGGAACATCGCCGCCTCGCTCCAGGCCCATTCTTCCCAAGCCGCTTAGACCCACTCATCAGGTGTCCGCTTAAAAACAAGCGGACACTTGTTGGACACTCTCTTCAAGTCAAGATGGGAACTTCGAACGCTTACCAATCAACAGTTCACACGGTCTGAAAAAGCAACGTGATGAGCGGCAAGATGATGTTTGGGGCGAACAACCGTCCCAGCGCATAAAGCATCTCTTCTTGGCATCTTATGATGCAGCACGCGCCAACTGTGATCTAGCTCACGGGCATGAATGTGATGTCCCCTTTTCTCGCGCGCTGATTTGCTCTGCCGCTTCAATTAGCGTAATCGCACGATATTTTCTTTTGTTTTTGCAGAAAACCGTGCGGAATCGTGAGTCCTAGAGCGGTTATCTGTCATTCCGCAATGCTTGCCACGTTGTCGTTCTTGATACATTATGCGCGTTAGCTTCTATTTACAGCTACTACAGCATAAATGTAGGTGCGAACGGGAGCCACGAAGAAACTAAAGTTTTTGCAAATTTGAGCAGACGAGCCAGCACACCAGTAACAAAGATGCAGAACTAGGGTCTAACGGAATGAACCGGCGATGTCTTGTTCAGTGAAATCATTCGATTTGGAAAGGGTAAGGGATGACAGTCGCAGAAGCTGAAGAGAAACTTGAAACACTCACACGAAACCTTGCGTCCAGCGAGATTTCACTCTCCCAGCGGCACAAATATGAAGCACAGGTCGCTCGCTGCCACCGATTCATTCAAAGAGCAAGACAGAAAGCACACAGGTCGTTGGCCTCCTTTGCAGAAACGCTGCTCGGCATGGCCGGCGACACGGTTTTCGATCAGAATCAGAATGCCGCACTCATCACCGCAGCACATCTCATCCGCTGCGCCTCTATCGAACAACTGGCCATTGCGGTTCCCGCCGCCATTCGCGAGACCCCCAAGAATAGCACTCCGCCTGCAGGGTTCAAATTTCCTGAATTTACGGAGACTGTTGAATGCCTGCTTGGCATGGACAACAGGACATTCTCATGCGAGTGCAACGTCGCCATCCGAACGGCTTTACAGCTGAGCAATATCGTTGGATGGCAACAAATCCACCAATCAGTACGCCGCGCACAGGCTGACTCAAGCGAGTTGGGTCCAAACGGCATCGTGAATCGGCTAACCGAGATATGCTCCGCATACCATCCGAAAAGGCCAGCATCGACGCCGCAAGCGCCGGATTCTCAAAAAGTGACTTCCCTCAGCACCGCTCCGATCTCTGAAGTCCGCCCGTGAGTAGCCAGCACAGGGAAGCACCGAAAGTGCTTCCCTGTGCAATAAACCCACTGTAGCCGCTCCTGCTCACATCACCTAAGTCCCTTTAATTGCCGCTATTTATAGAAAATATCTTTTAACTAACGTACATGTATGCTGTATAATACATCATAGAAAGGTGGCGGCATGACCACTCCGAAGAAAGCAGCAATCCAAACAAAGCGCAGAGTCGTTGCTCCCGCAGAGAAGCGCACCCAGATCCGTCTCACCGTCGATTCCAAATTCACCAAGACCCATTTCACCCAACTGTTTGCCGTGCTGAAAATCCGTAACAAGAACGCCTTGGCTGAGCACATTATCATGAATTTCAAGACCAAGGCCGCTCAGGCGCAGTTGGTTGCGTTCTTTAATGGTCCGTGGCTGAACATCCCTTTTCAAACGATTGACACCGCCTTCGTCTTTCCGTTGACCCGCGAGATTGCGGATGAGTTGGAGAGAGTTGGGGGAGAGATTCTCGGCGGCGTGAATCGCTCAAAGACATTTCGTGTGATGGTCGCCTACTTTGCCTCCATTCACAAGCTGAAGACTCCGACGCAAACCTTCGCATAGCTCTCGCTGAAGATCGCTGGACAAGAGGCATCCGCATGAAGCTGATGATTGTCGAGAGTCCGAACAAGATCAAGAAGATCAAGGCGATTCTCGGCAGTGGTTGGGATGTCGCTGCAAGCGTAGGACACATTCGGGATCTCCCGGTGAAGAGCCTGGGCATTGAGCCGAACACCTACAGGCTCGAATACCAGATCCTCGAACGGAGCGAATCCGTCGTTGCGCAGTTGCGACAACGAGCCGCTCGCTCTGAGCAGGTTTATCTCGCAACGGACCCCGACCGAGAGGGCGAAGCCATTGCATGGCACCTGCAACAGGTTCTTAACCTTCGCCGGTACGCACGTGTCACCTTCGATGCCATTACAGAAAGAGTCGTCCGTGGAGCTATCGAAGCGCCGCGGCAACTCGATAATAACCTTGTTCACGCGCAAGAAGCGCGGCGCGGCGCTGATCGGCTTGTTGGCTACCAGGTGTCGCCCGCACTCTCGCACCAGACGGGTATAGCGCGCCTCAGTGCCGGTCGCGTTCAAAGCGTTGCTCTCCGCCTGGTTGTCGATCGGCAACGCGAGATCGAGGCATTCAAGGAAACCAAGCATTTCGGCGCCGAAGCGGTTTTCGATGGAGGAAAGTGGCGCGCCCAGTGGGACACGGCCCCGTTCCTCAAAGAAGGCGAGGAATACATTCTGGACGCGGCACTGGCGGAAGAGGCCGCGAAGTGCAGGCTCTTTGCGGTCACCGCTGCGGCCACCAAGCCGGCTACAAAGGCTCCGCCACCGCCCTTCACAACGGCCACGTTGCTTCAGGCGGCAAGCGTGACGCTCGGATACAAGCCGGAGCAGACCGCCCAGATTGCCCAGCGC
>Ga0224558_1003067_pt1 | contig 14440 bp, 10 predicted proteins | sample 714S32024metaG_FD_180682 | JGI IMG/M metagenome (GOLD analysis project Ga0224558, IMG submission 180682) | Peat soil microbial communities from Stordalen Mire, Sweden - 717 S3 20-24 | ecosystem: Environmental > Terrestrial > Soil > Wetlands > Peat | place: Sweden: Norrbotten County, Stordalen... | reverse complement strand
CCAGGTCGCCTTGGGGTCGGGCCATCACCATCAAGTTCGATACTGCGCGAGAAGGGTGGCGAGCTTGATCCTGTTCAACGAGCTTCTTGATTTCCTCGGCGAGCGCCGTGTGCCCCTTGCGAGCCTCATTGGCGGCGATCTGCAGAGCGACGGTCAGGAAGTGGTCGTCGTCTCCGCGAGCGTGGCTCTTGAGCAGCGCCTTAATCTGGTGTGCGGTCGCCATGTGTTAAATTAAGACGGTTGCGAGGCGGGCGTCAATCTTCCCGTAGCGACATCTTCCTGCGGCGACAACAGTGGAAGGCGAGGAACGCGATGCGGTGTTCCGACTCTGATACTCGGTCGCGCCTGAAAAGGGCCTGGGCGGTGGGGTCTTTGCCTCCGGACATACAGAGAATGTGGCGGGTGGGTTTGCTCATTTCCGTCTTTGCGGATCTCCAGTTGGCGATAGGGACCTCTCCCAGTATTTGGCGGTGTGCGGGATGACGAAGCGGACGCCACCCCGCGGGTCTGCAACATCCCCGGGGTAGCGCGGGATTACATGGATATGTGCGTGCATGATGGTCTGGCCGGCGGCTGACCCCACATTCACACCCACGTTGTACCCATCCGGGTGCAAATCGCAGTTTAGCTTTGCATTGGCTTGCCAGACAAGTTCCAGCGCGGCTTTACGCTCATCTGGGGTCAATTCGAAGAAGTCGGCGACATGGCGGAACGGGACGATCAATACATGCCCTTTGCTGACGGGATACCGATCATAGCGGGCATAGCAAAGGGGATTCCGGAGGACGATTTCCTCGGGAACTGGAGAGCAGAATGGGCACTGGGCATTCATAAAGGAGAGGGTCACGAGCCGGACGAGAGTGTCTGGATGAACTCAGCTACGACACGCAAATCAGCGTCGTCTTCAGAGGAGAATGCAAGAATTGGGAATTTCTCGCGGTCTGGATTGTCTGGGATTAGCTGAATGGATTCATGCCTCCAGCCCTCCTCGCCCATTGATTTAGTGCTTTGATAGCGTTTCACGGTGTAGTTGCCGCCAGTTTCCGAGTCAGTCACGTTTCGCTTTTGGACAAGAACAATCCGGCCTTGTCTTGTGCCTTCAACCGGGCTGCGGAACACACAGTAAGAGCCGTTCTTGATAGTTGGCGCCATGGACTCACCCACCACGCGAGTCACAAACATGCCCGCGCTGAGGCGTTTTGGAAAACCGTGCTTCGGAGCGTTAACCCAGCCTTCGGGCTCGGGGGCGTCGCCCGCCAGGAAACCGCCGGCAGCGATTGCCAAAGAATAATAAGGAAGGTAATCGGACAGGGGCTTTGGCTGGGCTTCCTTTGGAAACAGTTCGACGATAACTCTCTCGGAGGATACCTCGTCCGCGTGGAAGCGGGCAGAGTCATCCGGGGCTTCCTCGGCCACAAACCTTCGCTTCGTGCTCAGACTGACGACCGGTGTTCGCATCCTCCACCCCGACTGGAAGCCCTGATTTATGGCGATCTGCGCCTGGGGCAGGATGACCTCGCGGAACTTGGTTTCTAGGCTGCTTGCACCTATGGCCGCCAATTCCGCCGCATCTAATCTGAAGCAGTCGGTGTAGTCCTCCAGAAGCTTGGGCCGGCTCTTCGCAACCTCAATGGCCTCGAAGTGGAGGTTGGCGAGGCGCGGAAGGTAGAGATCGAGGTCCGGCAGCACGTCGTTCTTCGCGGAGTTTGTGGTCGGCTCTACTGGCGTGAGATTCCAGAATAAGTCGTGGACGACGAAGCTCCACGGCAGAAAGTGGTCGATGGAGAAGTTCTGTGCAAGTGGTTGCTCCGAGTAAATATCACGGAACCGGCCCGCACGGCCCGATTTGGCAAACTCGGCACGCACGAATTGCCAGAACTGGCGGGCTTCGTTGAGCTGCCGCTCGGTTGGAGCGCGAAGTTTGTTCACCACACCCGGCACGTTGGGGTTGCGCGTCTGCAAATAGAGAGCGAGGTGGTGCTCCGCGAACGCCTGCACGACTGCCATGTTGTCAGTCAGGAAGTGTTGCCACGACGGGTTGAAACAAACGTTCTCGCCATTGAACCAATACGGACTGGCGAAGGGAGTTGTCTGGCTTTCTTTCGCCAACTCGTGGATTCGGGCATCGCGGCGGGCGTCCACCTTACCGCACAACTCGTCGGCGAACCAAGGTGAGAGGAAGCGAGTGGGAACAAAACGCCTGAAGCAGGCAAGCCGAGCCTTTGCCTCGGGAGCTCCGTTTACAAAGCTACGGACCTTGTCCGGTAGTTCGTTAGGCCCAAGCTGCGAGTGGCCCTGGATCGTAAGAATTGCATTTTGGAGCTTGTCCTGGCAGCCGAGTGAGAGCCGAAAGAGGCACACGGGGTGCCAGGCAACCACGGCCATTTCGGCGAGTATATCGGCGAGAGCCAGCACATTGGCATTGCTGCGCTTCAGAAGGGAGAGGATGGCGAGGAACCAGACGAGCTTATAGGAGTTGGTGGTGTGCTTGAAGACCTGCCCGAGATAAAAGGTCTTTTCCGGGTAGCGTAGCGCGACGCTGGCGAGTGCGGCTGGCTGATTAGTCGAACCATCTCCGCTTACCCGGTTTGTTGTCAACACACTTGTTCTCACACACTCGTTTTCACGTGTGTTCTCCCATAGCCTGCCGCCTGAGTCGCTTTGCGCTTACCCAGACGAATCTGTCTCCCTCGGGGCAGTTGGCTAAGATTTGCACGCGCCCGCCGCGACGGCTCACCGCTTTTACGAGCGCTGGGACTGTATCCCCATTCACCCGATACCAGTATACATTCGATCCACCCTGCCAAGCGATGCGTCCCTGGATCATCATGTCCGTGGTTTGTCAACGAACCGGGTATGTAGGGAACCATCCTGTACCTTAGCCGGCTTCACCGGTGCGCACAGTATTTCATCACTGGTGTCGGCAGATATGCCGACGCATTGGCCTTGTGGCTTCATCTCAGCGTGGAACGCGCCCCCAGCCGGGTGGGAGGATTGGCGATCTCGATCAGAACGTCGGCATGGCAGGGCTTGTGCAGCGGGCACCAACAGGCAAGGTTCTTTCCGCGCAACTGCTGTCTAGCGGCCTCTATTAGCCGGGGGCGCCGCATCATGTATTCCCGGAAGATCTCGACTGCCTCCGCGTGGCGGCATCCGGCTGTGCTCTCTCCGGTGCAAACCCACCATGAGTAAAGCGGTCTCCATCGCGACGGTTTGGCGACTGACACCGTGTTGGCCGGCATTTTCCAGCCCCTAACTCGTTGTAACTGTATTCTTCGTGGTTTCATAGCCGGAGAGGGCGGCGGGGTCGTGGAAGTCACGCTCCAGGTTCGCGGATCGGAGGAACCGGCCCCGGATGGCGAATAGATCGGCAATTCGCTTGTCAGGCATTTACCGCCTCCGGTTCATAGATGGCTGGCAGCAGAGCTAGGCTGTCTTGTGGGCTATTCCGGCGCACCTGTTGGAGGTTTGTGGATTCGGCGTAGGTGAAAGCGTCTCTGGTCTGGCGAGCCAGTCCTTCGACCCGTGCCCTCACGTCCTCCTCCGGCAGTTTGAAAATCTGGCCAGGGCTGCCGTGGCCATGAGCGACCTCACGGAACTGCAGGGTCATTTCCCTCTCGTGGCGGTTCTGCCAGAAATCGTTGAGGCAGTACAGGAACAGTTCGGGGGTGATTTCCGATTTCTCCTCGCGCCGGAAAGCGTAAATCGGCTCCATACGGCCCGCCCCCTGGTCGGTCGGGCGCTCGCCCACTTTAACGAGGAGGTCGAGTTCCACCAGCGGCGAATCCAGGTTGTCTTCTACCACCTCGCCCTTCCGGCCACGGGTGGGCAGATAAGTGTGCAGGAATGTTTCCAGGTGCTGTTCCAGAGTGACGGGCGACAAGTCCGCGTCCTGCGATGCAACTTCCTTCTGTAGAGCCTTCAACGCTGCGCTTGGCACAAGATTGGGCTCCTGCCAGCGATTCAACAGATAGTCCCAGGCCAAGAGCGGGCTCTGGACGTTTGTGGACAGCTTCCAGTGGATAAGCCAAAGGGTGCGAATATCCTCCAGGAAGGGGTCGCGACCGCCTTGGCTGAGCAAAGCCAAGCCGAGGTCTGTGGGTTTATGCCCGGCGCTTCGGGAAACCGGGGCGACCATTCCGGCGGCTTGCGCCCAGAAGCGGGCGGAACGAACCATGTTTTTTCCCAGACCCAAATCCACCATGGCCTGGTCCTCGTCTGAAAAGAGCCGTGGATTACCCTCCAACCCGCGCACAGCCTTGGGCAGCCATGTGTAACGGCACGGGAAGCTCTCGTGCCCGGAAATGCGATATGGCGGCGGTGCGGTAGTCATCGTTCCATCCAACAGTAAGCTGATAGTGGAGTTTGAGCCAGGGCCTGTCCAGTGCGGATTGGGGCTTCATAGCGGGCGGTTCTCGCCCGTGTCGGGCCGGCCTATGGGTGCCGGAGGGCCTGCGTAGATGAGCCTCGCAGCCTTCGTTCATGGCACCCAGCGGGCACGGAAGAGCCCGCTTGGCGGCTACCCGCAGATCGGTCGTGCTGAAGAGTCGTACCGGTTGACCTTCTAGCCGGACTGGGGCATTCTGGCCGCACCATGGATCGTCGTGAATTCGTTGCTTCGTTCGCCGCGTTGGGTGCCACGGCAGCTCTCCCAACGGTGGCCGCTGCTCAAACCAACCCTCCTCCAAGTGCCCCCGGCACCCCACCGGCTGCCCTCCCTGACGCCTTGCGGATGGCGACGTTGCGTCAAGAAGCCACCCGCCAGCTCACCACGTTCAATCTGGCGCGAAAAAGCAAGACCATCCGCGTGCCCCGCGGCAAGCGAGTGACCATCGGCGAGGTCAAGGGCCAGGGCTACATCGCCCAGTTCTGGCTCACGTTCCCGGGCTGGTTCTGGCAACATTGGAACCCCAAGGCGCCCATCAACCAGTCAATCCTCAAGACGCTCATTCTGCGGCTGTACTGGGACGGCGCGGAGCAACCGGCGGTGGCTGCGCCGGTGGGCGACTTTTTCGGCGCGGGCTTATGCGAGGTGGCCAGCTTTGCCTCACGCTACTTTGGCACTTCGAGCGGCGGCTTCTTCTGCAAATGGCCGATGCCGTTTCGCCAGGGCTTTCGCGTGGAGCTGGAAAACATAGATCCCGAACTCGATACCGACGTTTTCAGCAATATCCTTTACCAGTTGACCGATCCCCTGCCTGAACCCGCGGGCTATTTCCACGCCCAGTTCAACACCGGCCCAAACCCCGGCCCCGAGCCGGTGCAAATCGCCCAGGCGCGCGGACGCGGCCACTACGCCGGGTGCCTCCTCTACATGCAAGGACAGGAGCGGAACTACCTCAGCTTCCTCGAAGCGCCAGAATACGTATGGATTGACGCCGACTGGGCGACGCCGCGGATCGTCGGCACCGGCCTCGAAGACTACTTCCTGGGCGGCTGGTATTTCCGTGAAGGCACCTTCATCGGCCCTTACCACGGCGTACCGGTGAAGGACACGCTCAACGCCAGCGTCGCGATGTATCGAGTGCACGAAACCGATGCGATTCACTTCCAAGACCGGCTTAAATTCGCCTTCGTTAACCCGTGGTCGCCCGACCGGCTCAAACCGTTCTGCTTCTCCTCCGTCGCCTTTCTCTACCTCGATAAACCGGAGGGCCAAGGGGCGCCGATTCCCTCCGCCAAAGAGCTAATGTGCTGGTATCGCATTCGCAATACGGACCACCAGAGTATTCCTTAGTAGCGAACCGTCAACACGACCCGCCCCTTCGTCCCCGGCGGCACCGTCACTGTCTCCTCTTCCGCGTCAAACTGCTCCCACGGCTTGCCGTTGGCGGTCACCGAGCGCATCCGGTGGCCTTCGGGAACCCGTAGCCGAACTTTAACCCGCGCGGTCGGTGGCACGGGCGGCAGCTCGACGACGGCCTCGACTCTTCCAGCCTGGAGATGAGAGTGCAGACTGAAGCTGAGGCGGCCCCAAGGCGTCGGCGCGCGGGTTACGGCGATGGTCTGCCCGTCCTCCAACCAGGCGCGCGGCGTCCCCTTGGCAAGCCAAAGCGTGTCCGCCGCCGGCTCTTCAAAGACCAGCATCCAGCGAGTGAGCAGCGGCGCCACCATCTGCGCCGGGGTGCAATACGGCGCCGCGAACCGCTTCGGATCGACGAGCCGCGTCTCCGGCGCCGTCCAGGTCCCGCGCGTGTACTGGTGCGCCATCAGGCTGTAGAGCGTCAGCAGGTATTCGCGCACGAAATCATGCTGCAGCAAGCCGTACGCGTGCCCATAGCTCAGGAACCCTCCCCACTCGTGCGTGTCGTAGCCATACACGGTTGGAATGCCCAGAATGATATCGTGGTGCGCGGCGCGATAGTTGACAACCGTCTCGACCTGCGAGCGCGTCAGGTTGCCCGAGTGGAGCATCTCGGAGTAAGCGCGGTAGGAGCGGAACTGCGGGTCAAGCTTGTCGCGCGCGACGGCGATGTGGAACGGCTCCTTCACCCCCGCAATCGCCGGCAGGCAGGGCGGCTGCGTATTCGTCAGCATCGAGCGCGCAATCGCCTGCTGAAGGTCCGTCGTCAGAGAGCGCGATTCCCGCCGGAGTTCCTGCCCCCACCGGGCCAACTCCGGCTGATGCTTCTTCCGGCCAACCTCCTCCCAGACAGCTCCCAGGTCCTCGAATCCGCGGGCTGCCTCCGTGCTGTTCGATAGGTACGGTTGCATGTAGCGCGGCGGGTCTGGGTCGAGACAGGCGTCCGCCTCGCTCCAGCCAACGATCATCCCATAGGCCGGATCATCCCCCGGCATGTGCAAGGCCTTGGCACGTAAAGCGAGCAGCAACTTCGCCACTGCGTCCAGCCGACGTCGGTGACGCAGCAGCAGTGCGTGATCCCCGGTATAATTGGCGTACTGCGCGACGACCGTCAGCATCCGCCCATATTGGCCGGTCTCCGGGCCGCGATAGAGAATCAAGCCGTCATCGCGCACAAAATAGGTGAAGTAGTTGTTAATGTAATCGCGCGCCAAATCAAACAGCCCCCACGCCAGCATGGCCGCGGTGTCTGCGTTGAACGTGTCGGGAAAGCCGTCATGTTCGCTGCCGCCGTAGCTGCGATCAAACACGCCATATTTGGGGAAGGCACCGACCCGGGTCATCATTTCGCGCACCAACGAATGGCGCGCCAGGTCTGCGATATGCTGGTCAGGGATGTCGATCTCCATGCCCTGCGCCAGCCCCCGGTCCCACCCGCCCCGCATTGCCACCAACTCCTCATAGAAGGCCTCCGGCTTTGCGTCCAGCCGCGGCGGAAAAGGATGGTATGAATCAAAGTAACGAACCCAGCGGAGCGTGTTGTCTTCAATCCGGCTCAACCGATACCACACCGGCTGCACCCGCTGATTGCTGTTCTCCACCCGCATCGGCGCATAAATGACCAGCTCCGACCAATCACCCGGCTTCTCCGGATACACGAACCTCAGTGCTGGCAGCCAGCCCCCCACCAGCCCGTCCAGCACCCGGCCCTCATCGCGAATCTTCTGGATCGCCGGAATATAGGCCACCGGATCGAAGTTCGGTGTGCTGCCCCCATAGAACACCCCGACCTTTTCCACGCACTCGTGCGTGCCGACAAAGGTGTAGGTGTACATCTTCGAGATCGGCTGGATGCAAGCCGCCACTTCGGCGTAGTCCGGGTCGCCCGGTTTGGCCAGGATCTCCTCCCCCAGCAAATCGCGCTCGCTCTGGAACACCTCTTCAAGGCTGTGCCCGCGGTACAGGCTCTTAGGTTCGGCGCGCGTGGGCTCGCTGGACTTGGGCAAATCCAGTTTCACTCCCTTCGTATCCACAAACAGCAGGTGGCCGTTCGTCTGCGAGAAATCCTCGAACACCGCCAGCCGACCGCCTGCCATGCCGCGCACCACTGCCATTAACGACCAGTTGCTCACTGATTGGCCCGTTTCGATCCCAGTCTCTTTCCCTCCCCAATGCATCGTCACCGTCCCGGAACTGGAAATGCTGATTACCGTAGGGCCGTCAACCGCAGCGCCCGCAAAAGCAGAGCCCGGGAGAACTGAGAAGCTGATCGCCATTGCCAAGGCCAGGCTCCAGAAAGTCCAATTCATCCGCGGCAGGGGCTGCGAGTTTTCTAGTGCCGTCTGGAAGGTCCGCTTAAACCGCCACGGGGTTCTGCGGCAGCGCTTCAGCCAGCCCTGGGCTTCGCATAGCGTCATATCTCTCACAATGAAACTCACTCGCGCCGGGCAGGTCACGCCCGACATTTAACAGCAGGGTTACCCGCCTTGCAAGGCGGCGATCACCTCATAGAGCTTGTCGGCAATCGCCTGTATCTCTGCCTGGGTGCTTGCGGGTGAAGAGATCTGCGAATTCCAGGGGCTTGGCCGCGCGCGCCTGCGCCAGCAGCTTCAAAAACTCCTGCCGCTCCGCCGGGGACAACATGAGCACCCGGCAAATCAGCCGTTCTTGGTCCTGCCCAATCCACCGAGCTTTCGCCTTCCACCTTTCTCAAGGCTCAAGGTTCGATGGTTTGGGCTTGCCTCGAAAAAACGGACACAGAAGCTTGGAGTTTCTCATTCCAAAGTACCAACCTGTTTCAGGACGGGACCCCAACATCTGACATTCAACCTCCCACATCAAACATCGAACCTGAAAGCGAAGGCAGCGCAAAGCGCGCCGGATGCAAAAAGTGCCATGAAAGCCCCGCAAATAAAGGGGATTTCGTGATCCACCTCGGGTACACGCCATGGCATCACCGGGCCGCCCCCGGGACATCACCGTTTGACCATAGGGGGCGAAAGCGAGTAAACAACCCCGTGCAAAGCACGGGGCTTTTGGAAGGCCCCCATAGGGGGACAAACAGTTTGTAAGCAATTGTGCAGGGGCATAGCCCGACACCCACGGCCGTAGGCCGTGGTTTCTGAAAACAATGATGAAGGAAGAATGCAGAAAGGCCACTTCCTTGGCCTAGTTGGCCCCTCGTAGTCGGTCAGGGCGCAGATATGCCTGAGGTTTCTGGTGCGGCTGCGGTTGGCTATTGGGCGGCATCGGCGCGGATCATGCGGAGGCCGAAGACGGTGCCAATTTCGCTGCCGGGGCCGGCTTGGAACTTCACCGTCACCTTCTGCTTGCCTTTGAGCAGGTCGGCAGGGACGGCGTATTCCACGTCGAAGAAGCGCATGGGGCCGCGGCGCTCGATGGTCTGCTCGCCGACTCGCACACCGTCCACCAGGACTTCAAACTTTCGCTCCTGCCACTCGTCGTGGTTGTAGGTGACGACCAGCACCATGGGATGGGCGGGATCGACGGGCAGATCGAAGGAGAACCACTTGGCGCCGCGGCGCCCGGCGCGGCCCTGGAGGCGGAGGGGCTCGGTGTCCTCGCCCTGCATGTTGGCGTCGCGCTCGGCTTGCATTTCGCCCGGCTGGGCGAAGCCGACGGTGGCGGCTTCGAGCTTGCGCTGCCGTTCGCGCTCGGTGGCGAGCTCCGTGGCACGCTGTTCCCATTCCTGCGATGTGAACAGGTCCCAATAGATGGCATAGGTGCGTCGGTGAAGGCGATAGAAGGGAACGAAATCCACGTCGCGATCCTTGCCGACGCCGTCTGTGCGGAAGCAGCCCGGTTTATCGGGCAGCGGCTTGAGCCAGTCGGCCACGGGGCGCTCGGCGCCGACAAAGACGGGCACTTCGCCGTGGTCGCCGCCCCGACGCCGGCCTTCCTCCGGTCCGAGATCGCCGGCGAGCACCAACGGGCCCCAGAGGATGGCGATGCGTCGAGGATTGTCCGGCAACGGTTCGAGCCGGAGGGCCTTGGGCAGCGTGACGGTAATGGCATCGCCGGTCTTCCAGGTGCGCTTGAGTTCGACGAACCAGCTCGACTTGGGGACGGACGGGGAGTTGCCACGGCGACCGCCGCCGTCGGAACCGGGGGCAGTCAGCAGCTCCGGAGCGACCGGATCGCCGTTGACTTTGACGGAGAAGTTCGTGCCTGCCCAGTAGGGACGGCGCAGGGCAATGGTGAGTTCCCTGGTCGTCGCCAGGGTGAGCCGAAAGTTGGCCGTTTCGCCTTCGGGGAAGTCGGTTTCCATGGCGAGTTTGACGCCGGCCGCTGGCCAATCGGCGGTGGACGGGGCATAGAGGTTGACCCAGAGTTTGTTGCCGGCTTCGTAGTAGAGGCCCAAGCCGTGCAGAGCGTGGCTCTCCATGCTGGAGCCGGTGCAGCAGGTGAAGCCGCCGTCGAGCATGTTCTGCTCGTATTCATGCTGCACGCCGCGCCCGACCGGGACCATGTAGCAGGCCCAGCCGTCCTGCGGATCCTGCGAGGCGAGGATGTGGTTGAAGAGGGCGCGCTCATGGAAGTCGGCGTAGTGGGCGTCGGGCCGAAGAGCGAACATCTTGCGGGTCATCTTGAGCATGTTATAGACGTTGCAGGTCTCCGCGGTGCGGCCGTCCACGCGGTCGCTAAGCTTATCGGGTTCGCCGAAATACTCATCCTTGCCGTGCCCGCCGGTGGCATAGCTGTGGTGCTGGACGACTTCGTCCCAGAAGAAACTTGCGGCGTAGCCGTCGCCCGGATCGCCGGTATAGGCGAAGCGGGCGAGCGAGCCGATCATTTTTGGTACCTGGGTGTTGCCATGCTTGCCGGCGAGATTGTCCTGGTGGCGCTTCAGCGGCTCGGTGAAGGCGCGGTGCTCGAACTTATAGGAAAGGGCGAGCCAGCGGGGGTCGCCGGTGTCGGCGTAAAGGTCGGCGAAGACCTCGTTCATGCCGCCAAACTCAGTATTGAGCATGCGCTGGACCTGGGCCTCGGTCATCTGGCCTACGATACTCTCCGCCCACTTGGAGAAATTGAGTTCGAGTTGCAGGGCGGTCTGGTTGCCGGTGTAGCGATAGGCGTCGCGCAGGCCGGCGAAGGTCTTGTGCAACGTGTACCACGGCGACCACATACCGTTGAGGTCGAAGCCGCCGGAGCGAATGTCACCCTTGGCGACACGCTCAAAGATAACCTCGCCGTCAGTTCCCTGAGGGTCAGTGATGGCGCCCAAGTAACCGTTGCCACGCTTGTCCTGGACTTCCTTAAGTTCCTTGACCAGGTAATCGGCGCGCTCCTTGAAGCGCAGGTCGCCGGTGGCGGCATACATCAGGCTGACCGCTGAGAGGTAATGGCCGGCGATGTGACCGGTAAGTTGCTTGCCATTCACTGAATCCCAGCCGCCGTAGCCCTTGGCCCTGGGCTCCAGTCCGGCGCGGAGGCGGTAGCCGGCCAGCATGCGGTCCGGCTCCAGCGCGAGGAGATACTTGGCGTCAAGATCCTGCGCGTGCTTAAGCGGGCCACCCGTCAAGCGGACGGCGGATAGGGGGATTGGTCGAGCAGCGCCCGGAATCACGTTGGTAATGGGGCTCGCATGCACGGCCATGGTCATTGCCAGAAACGGGGTGGCAAACAGAACAAAGGCGCGCGTTTGCATGCAAGTCAAATCCTCAAACAATTCCTATTGCTCCTTGAACCACACGACCGAGCGCCCCCCACGGTTGAGCCGGGCGTAGTTGGGAATAGCCAGCAACGGCGAACCATCCTTAGCCGTGCTGCGGATCACTATCACCCCATCCAGCAAGTCCGGTTTCCATTCGGCGACCAGCGGCACGGTGGAACTCAGGAAGGCGTCCAGACTTTCGTCCACGCTCTCGAAGTTGTAGATCAGGGGGCCGTAGCGCAGCGCCACGCACCCACGATCTGCGGCGATCTTCTCGTCGGCCGTAATCCGCTGTGCTTCCATCGGCAATACCAGGTCAATAGTGTCGCCCTTGCTCCATTTGCGCGCGATGGCGGCATAGCCGTTTTGCACCTTGGGCGTGGCGGCTTGGCCGTTTACGGAAATCGCCTTGAGCCCCTCCACTGCCGGTGTGGGCGCATAGAGCTTGCTGGTGGTTCGGTTGGGCACGCGCACGTAAATGGTGAACTCTCTCGAATCTTCCGGGTTCACTGTGATGGCAATCTTTCCGCTCCACGGGTAGTCCGTTTTCTGCACCATTTCAACATCCGTGCCGGCAACCTTTTCGACCTTGATGGTGCTGCTGATGAAGAGATTCACGTAAAGGCCGTCCTTCCCCTTCACGTAGGTCCAGGTCGGAATCATCAGCAAGGTGCGCGGAATATTCCCCACGCAGCAGGGACAGACGTGCCAAGGATACCGCGGGCGACCGCCCACCAGCGGATTGTCGTAGTAGAAGTTCTTCGCTTCGAGGTCCATCGAGCCGAGCAGCGCGTTATACATCGTTTCCTCGTAGAGGTCGGCGTATTTCGCATCGTGGTAGGCAAGGTTCATCTTGTATTGAAAGAAGATCAGCCCGCAGCTTGAGCACGATTCGCAATAGGCGGAATTGCGCAACGAGTAGTTCGGCCCGAAGCCTTCCGAGGTTTCGCCGCTGCCGATGCCGCCAGTGACATAATACTTCCTATTCACCATGTTGTCCCAAAGCGACATCACGGCGCTCTGGTAATCCACATCGTGGGTTTCGGCGGCGACATCCGCCATGCCGGAATAACTGTAGGTGGCGCGCACGGCATGCCCGACAGCCGCATATTGTTGCTGCACAGGAACATGGCTTTGGTCGTATTCACTCCCGTCGCGTCGGCAATCGAGCAGGAACTTGGCCAGCCGGATATAGCTGTCACCGCGACCGCCACCCTCCATGTCGTTCACGAATCGGCCAAACCGGACGAGCGCCTGCTCCATTTCCTGGTGGCCGTCATACCACTCCTTCTTGCCCGGCCCGAGGTTGGCCACCCAGCAATCCCCAAGCTTCTTCGCGGCTTCGTAAAGCCGTTTGTCCTTCCCTTCGGTCAGCGTGTAATGGTTGATCGCTGATTCGATGAAATAACCCGCGACGTATCCTTCATGATTGCCGCGATTGCGCGGTGACCATTGCTCGCTCCATTGGTTCCGGTCGGCGAGTGTGTAGGCGGTCTGCAAATATCCGTCCGGTTCCTGGGCGGCGAGAATCTTCGGAATCCAATCTTCCATAGTCTCCTTCAGGTGTTGCTGCGCCTTGATGATTTCGGCGTCCCCTTGCGGATCCACCATCAGAGCGATACAGATGGACTCGATGGTCTGGTGCACCCATGCGTTGGCGAACACGTAACCCTTATGGCGTCCATGCGGCTCGCCGCGTAGCGCGTTGCCAGCTTCGACGAAATTGTCAATACCGCCCGGACCTTCCGTCAAGTTGGTGCGGTTGATGTAGTCGATGCAGTGCGGAATCCAGTTCACGATAAGCGCTTTGGCCCGGGCGCTCCACAGCGGGCTGTCAATCTTGTAACGCTTGGTATAGACCACATCCAGGCGGTCAGCCGGCGGCGGCGCATGGACCGCCACGTTCAACGTGGAGGCCGAACTCAACGCGCCTGCGGCCCCGGTGAGCCTCAGCACATAATCTCCCAGTGCTGAGAATGTCGCCGTTGTCTTCAATGCGTTCGGATCGGCGAACTTTACATCACCCGGCCCGGACGCCTTGCTCCACGTCACCTTCGTCCCGTCGGAGTCTTTCATGAGCGACTTGACTGTGCCAGCCAGGTAGGTCGTGCCATTGAGCATCACGCTGCGGTCGATTCCAGCAAGAACGATGGGCGGAAAGTTGGGCGACTTGCCGGAGTCATACACCCGCCATTCGAGCAAGCCGGTAGAGCCGCCGCCATCCGAGTCGAACTCCAGCCGCAGCCTGGAGGTGGTGATCTCGGGGAATGTGGTCGAGTTAAACTGGTTCTCGGTCAGGCCGAGGCCCTCCGCTTGCGGCACCGGGACGAACGCGCTCCCGTCCCAATATTTCAACCGGCAAGCCTTCGGCAGGCGAACTCCGCCGTGGTCGTCGAACCAATAGACATCCATCTTCGAGGTCGAAATGGGCTGGCTCCAGTCGTACTGCACCCATTCGGTGCCGGTCCGAGGCCAATTGCCATAGGCGCCGTGGCTCTTGTCGTTCGAGTTCGCCGGCGTGGCGCCGTCGTTGAGCGCGGTGATGGTCTCGTGGCCGGAGACAAACGAGGTGGAGGCGGTGGCGACCAGGGCGAGATTCGCACCGGCAGGCGCCGGGCCCTGTGAGCTGTCCTCCACTGCGCCCGCTGCCATCGCGCCAGCCAGGATGGCCAGGCCGAAAGACAGGCGGTTGAAGGTATGGGTACGGTTCATATTCATATGCTTATTACTTGCTTGTGTTCGTTGCGCTGGAGGCAGGGCTGGTCTCGGCAGGTTTCATTCGTCCGCTGTAGAGGGCATCAAGGAGCGCGAAGGCTTCCGGGTCGTAGGCTTTCAGGCCGTCTCGACCGTTGGCGGGCTTGGCGCCTTTCATCCCAAGGTCGCCGTGGGTGCCGAAATACCACATCGTCAACTCGGCAAAGAACTCGTCGAAGTTGGATCCCGCGTAAGAGCCGACCCAAAGT
>Ga0224558_1003066_pt1 | contig 14440 bp, 16 predicted proteins | sample 714S32024metaG_FD_180682 | JGI IMG/M metagenome (GOLD analysis project Ga0224558, IMG submission 180682) | Peat soil microbial communities from Stordalen Mire, Sweden - 717 S3 20-24 | ecosystem: Environmental > Terrestrial > Soil > Wetlands > Peat | place: Sweden: Norrbotten County, Stordalen... | reverse complement strand
TTCAGCTTCCTCCAGATTCCGCCTCGCGACGGACACCCTTGCTGTTCGGCTAACACTTCCCCTTGCCGGGTGTGTAGAGGACTTTCACCTCCAAGTGAGTGCGCCCTGCCGGGCGCACCAAAGAAAACGGCTGGAAAAGGCTCCCAGCCGTTTCAGGAGAAACGTGCTGCAACTAGCTTTATCCCCAACGAAGCTATTTCAGCCTCGCCTTACCGCTCTTCAAGTCGCAAGCCATTCCTTTCGACTAGAAGTCCCAGTCTTCCATCGTGCAGGTGCAGACTCCGGATCCGCTGCCCAGACCGGCGGCGTCCTCGGTGCCTACGATAAAGCCACACTCTTCCGGCAACAGGGATTTTTCGACCGTTCCCAGGTTCGCGTCGTTGGCATTGGTTTCGGTAACGGCCCAGTCGGAAGAACCACCGGGGTCACTTAGACCATGAAACTCGTACTTCAGCGACTGAATGTGCGTCGCCGATACCCGGAGTCCGGCCGTCGTCTTGACGGCGCTGACAGCGTCCCAACCTTTAACATTGGCATCCGAAAAGATCTTGATGACGCCACGGTGGTTCACCTTCCCGGTCAGGGAGTTAGCCGTGAGTTCAGTATTCACGGATTCTGAGAGCAGACCGTCCTTTGTTATGAGGCAGCCGCAGCACTCCTGCAGCTCCTGGCTATCATCGAACACGTAGATGTCCGCGTACAGGTTGTTGTCTGTGTTGCCGTCGTTAACGATACGCACAGTTGCATCCGGCGCACCAGGGTAGTTTGCATTGGAGTAGTAGGTGGTGAAATAGACGCTGTTGTCTTGAGCGAAGGCGTTTCCCCCCAGCATCAAGGTGATCGCCAGTATCGGAAGCAGAAACAATCCGAGCTTTTTCATTTTTGAAACCTCCTAGGTTGTTGTGGGGCCTCGGCGCCCGGGAGGAACACCTATGGTCACCTACCACTCATAACCCAATGGTGAGTTCTCTACAAGTGCCCACGTGTCCTAGCCAAGAAACACTAAGTTCCGCGAACTACTACTTTTGGATTAGTTCCCAAAACCCTGGGCACATACGGCAGAGAACCGCCCAGACCTGAGTCCAGTCTTCCCGCCTTGCCGCCGTCATGACCAATCCCGATAGCTGACGCAACCAGGCGATTACACTCAAAACCCCTCACCGAGGGGTCTGCCTGACAGTTAGCGACCCCATCCGACAGCATCGTGTGCAAGGTCAAGCCTTGGCTGTCACAAATGATTACGGCAGGCGGGGCCTTCTACTTACAGCCAACTGAGGGTGCCCGCCCCTTGCGCTTTTGGCAAGGGGCGCGTGCTGGCACCGCCCACGCCCACCGAGTGTCGGCGGGACGGCTACTTGGATGAGACCTCGACGTATTTCTTGTCGCCGCCCGCCATAAGAGTGTGTTCCACCTTCGGCGCCGTCAAATCCCGGCCGAGGGTTTCCGTGGACCAGAATTGGACCAGAGCATACCCTTCGCTTGTCCGCAGGAAAACCATGGTGCGGCGATGTGCCGTTAACGGCAATGACTCCTCTCGCGTAAGCACATTTGCACAAGCATTTTGGTCGCTGCAAATACTCCACACGGCGTTGCTCGAGCTAAACACAGGCTTAACCATGTAGTGCCCGGCAGGCAGAGACTTGCCGGAAACGGTGAAACTGAACGGAATGTCCAGCCGCATCCTCGTCTGGGCAACCGCCGGTAGACAAACCGCCACGAGCAGAGCCAAAAAAACGCTGACCTTACAGATTTTCATAGAACCTTTCCCCCTGTGCACCGCATCCGCGGTGGCATCGAATGAAGCTATCGGCGGCGAGGGGGTTGCACGCCAGATTACGTCCGACAGGCCAATTGCGCCCCAAAGTTACCTTGATCTGTTTAGGGAACAAAAAGCTTGGGATTTTCTCCGAGTTCGAAGGCCCGGCGTCCCCACAACCGCCAAAAAACCTCGCACCGCCGTAACCTTGGGCGCCGGTTTGCATCCAAATTAAGAGGCGCTCTTGCATGCTATACTGCGTCAGATGGGGTGGCTGGGGTCCCTCCACGTCCCTGCCCGAGGGTGTTGACACATGGCTGGTAGTTCTCGTCGTTCCAACTTTCGTTCACTGTTCCTGATAGTTTCTGTCCTTGCTCTGTTCGGTTTGCTGGGAATGCTGTATGCGCAGAGAGTGAGCCCGGCAACCACGCCCAGCAGCGACTCCGACGTCCGCGACAGCTTGAAGCAGTTCACCGAGGTCTATAAAACGATCGAGGACAACTATGCCGACCCGGTGAATCCCGACAAGGTAATTTATGACGGCGCCATCCCGAGCATGCTGCACCAGCTCGATCCCCACTCGAATTTTTTCGATCCGAAATCCTATTCCGCGCTCCGCGAAGAGCAGCGCGGCAAGTATTACGGCGTGGGCATGACGGTCGGCCCGCGCAACAATAAAGTTATTGTCATCGCTCCCTTCGTCGGCACACCGGCTTATCGCGCCGGCATCCGGCCGGGCGACATTATCGCCGCCATCGACGGCAAGCCCACCGACAACATGAGCACCTCCGACGTGGCCGATCTGCTCAAGGGACCGAAAGGCACCACCGTCCGCATTACGATGTTGCGCGAAGGCTCCGACCATCCGCTCGAATTCGCGGTCATTCGCGACGAGATTCCGCGTTACAGCGTGGACCTGCACTTCATGATCAAGCCCGGCATCGGCTACATGCACGTCTCCGGGTTCCAGGAAACCACCGAACATGAAGTGGCCGAAGCTCTCGAGCAGATGGGCGATCTGAAAGGCCTGGTCCTCGATCTGCGCCAAAATCCCGGAGGCCTGCTGAGTGAAGGCGTAGGCGTGGCCGACAAGTTTCTAAAGAAGGGACAGTTGATCGTCTCGCACCACGGCCGCTCATCGCCGGAAAAGCGGTACGTAGCGGCCCGCGGCAACGGCGGCAAGGATTATCCGTTGGTGGTGCTGGTAAATCGCGGCACCGCATCCGCCGCCGAAATTGTCGCCGGAGCCATTCAAGATCACGATCGCGGCCTGATCGTCGGCGAGGTGACGTTCGGCAAGGGCTTGGTGCAAACCGTGTATCCGCTGGCGGAAAATACCGGCCTGGCCCTCACCACCGCCAAGTACTACACCCCCAGCGGACGCCTGATCCAGCGCGATTACTCCAATCTCTCTCTCTACGATTATTACTATAATCGCGAGGGCGAGGAGAATAACGCCAACCACGAGGTCAAGCTCACGGACGGGGGACGCCCGGTGTATGGCGGCGGCGGCATCACGCCTGACGTGAAACTTCCGCCCTACAAGTCCACCAAGTTCCAGGACTCGTTGCTGCAGCACTACGCGCTGTTTAATTTTGCCAAGCGCTACGCGATCACTCACAAGATCACGCAGAGCTTTGAAGTGGACGACGCGCTGATGCAGGACTTCCGCAAATTCCTCGACGAGGAAAAAATCCCCTATACCGAAGCCGAGATGATCGAGAGCAACGACTGGCTGCGCTCCAACCTCAAGAGCGAACTCTTCGTCGATGCCTTCGGCCAGGAAGAAGGCTTGAAGGTGCGGGCGGAGACCGATCCGGACGTGATCAAGGCTCTGGAATTGATGCCGCAAGCGCGGGCTCTGGCGGACAATGCCAGGAAAGTAATTGCGGAACGAAACTCGGCTCCGGTCGCACGGTAGGCGAGCATCATCTTGATTCCGGATTCAAGGATTAGAGGCCCGGACTCCCGGGCCTTTTAATTTGCTCAAAAGGCAGCAGTTCCCAGTTCTCAGTTCTCGGTTTCTTGACTCGGTGTTCCACTGAGAACTGAGAACTGGGAACTGAGAACTTCGCTCTTGAGTGCCGCCCCCGAAAGCCCTAAAGTACAGGAAGCGAAATGACTCTCGCCCCTTGGATTCCGGCGGTGCTGGTGGCGATGGGCGCGGGGATTCTCGACTGGCGCTACCGGCGGATTCCGAACTGGCTCACGGTGACTGGCCTGGCGGTCGGCGTCGCCGTCAATACGATTCTTTTTCGCTGGCCGGGACTGAAAACCGCGTTGCTGGGGACGGCGTTGGGCCTTGGCCTGCTGCTGCCTTTCGTGCTCCTCCGCAGCCTCGGCGCCGGCGACTGGAAACTGGCCGGCGCTTTGGGAGCTTGTCTTGGTCCGCGGCAACTGTTCGCCGTGCTCGTGGGCACGATTCTGGTGGCGGGAGTGATGGCGCTGGCCGTGGTCATCTGGAAAGGACGGCTGAAACGGACGCTCTTGAACATGGCGCATTTGCTGGCGGCATTGTTCAGCTTGCGGATGCCTGGACCTGAGGTATCGCTCGACGATCCGCAGGCAACAAAAATTCCCTTCGGCGTGGCCATGGCGCTTACGGTTTTGTTCTACGGGATGGGCCGCGCGATAGGGAAAGTGTGATTTGTAATTTCATTTATGATTTGTCATCCTGAGCGAAGCGAAGGATATGCACTTTGCTGAACATCAAACGCATGCTGAACATCAAACGAATCGCGTGCCAATTCCGAAGCACTGACGGGGCGGAGATCGCCGAGGCCGCGCTGGTCCTGCCCCTGGTGGCCATGCTCCTGTTTGGCATCATCTGGTTTGGACGCGCCTTCAACATTTACTCCACCATGCAGCAAGCGGCGCAGCAGGGAGCGATCACGGCGGCGCGGGCTACGTGCGCTACGTGCGGTGATGCGTTCCCGGCCAACGGACCACCGGCGTCCAATGGCACCGTGACGGCTGCGGTTGAATCCGTGTTGAAAGCTTCAAATCTCGATCCGACCCAGATTCCCGTGAACTCCAATCCGCCTAACCCGGTCTCCTGCGCCACGCCGCCCACAATACCGTGCACGACCACCGACCAGATCACGGTCTGCCGGCAGGCGCTGCTGAATCCCCCCGCTTCCACCCAGCCCCCGCAATGTGGAACCATTGTGAGCTTTCAATACCCATTCCAGTTCAACTTCCCGGGCACGTCGCTCAACATGCAGAAGATTATTTTGTCGGCGCAAGGGCAGAGCAGGATGGAGAACTAGATGCTTCGCCTCCTGATTCCGCATCGTCGCACGGTCGGTTTGCTGAGGGATGTGCAGGGCGCGGCGCTGTTGGAGTTCGCCATTTCACTGCCGCTGCTGGTGGTGTTCGTGGTGGGCATCTACGATTTCAGCGGCGCCTTCAACCAGAAGCAGAAGATCGAGCAGGCGGCGCAGGAAGGCGCCATCATTGCCGGCGCTCAGCCGACGAGCGACATTGCGTCGCCCACCGCCCCGGCCTCCCTGCTGCCGGTGGTGTCGGCAGTTTACAACTCGCTGGTCGGCAGCGGGGTTTTGCCAACCGGCACTTGCGCTCCGCCGGGTGCGGCATCCGGCCCGACTGGAGTGGCGTGGACGTACACACTTTCCGGGTGTCCCGACAGTCTGATCATCACCATCAACCGCGGGACGGTAGTCACCTCGGGGTCGCCGGCAGTCGTCGGCACCAGCGTTCAGGTGACTTATCCATATCACTGGCGTTTCAATAGTGTGATTCAATTGCTGATTCCAGGCGCGGGCTATGCGGCTACAACGCAGGTGACGGAGAGCGCTACGGTCCATAACCAGATGTGAGGGTGTGTGCGTCGAAAGCGGAAGATCTCGCGGAGAAAGATCTCGGGGCGGAAAAACCAGCAAGGGGTCATCATCACGCTGGTTGCGGTGTTCATGCTGTTTGTGATCGGCGCGATGGCCGCACTGTCGATCGACGTGGTGACGCTCTACACCGCGCGCAGCGAAGCGCAACTGGCGGCTGACGCCGCGGCCCTGGCGGGCGCGCGCGTGCTCGCCAACTCGGGGGCGACCTCGGATTCGACCGGCGCGTCGCTGGCAAACGCGCAGACCCTCGCCTCTGCGGTTGCCCTTCAGGTCGGGCAGCAGAGCCAGGTTGGGGGAAGGGACCTGATCGCAGCCAATGGCGAGGTGGTGGTGGCTGGTTTTCTCGGAACGCCGACGAATCCGTGCCCTGCGCCGAATCCTGCGCCGACCAATGCGTGTATCACCGTCCACGTGCAAAGAACCGATCTGCCGACATTCTTCGCGCGCATCTGGGGAACCAAGCAGGTCACGGTGACTGCGTCGGCCACGGCGGAAGCTTACAATCCCTCGGGCGCAAGTGTTTTGGGCGGAACGATGCCGCCGGTCGCCCCCGTTTGCGTGAAACCGTGGCTGCTGCCGAACATCGATCCCACCGCTTCCCCCAACCCAATTTTTGTTACGACTACGGGCGCGATCAACAACCCGGCGCTGCTGGGATGGACGAATGCTACCAATGCCACGGCACTGCGCCCTCGTTGCACCAATTGTACGACTCTGCCCGTACCAACAGCCTGGCGTTATTACCCTGGCAATCCAGCGTCATTCCCGCCCCCAACCACTCTGCCCGCTTGCGCGGCGGGGTTTTTCCCATATGAACAAAGTATTGCCGGATGCGTCCAAACCGCCATCGCGTGCAATAGCAACAGCACCAATAGCACTAACCCGGTGAGTATCGACAATTCCGATTACTTCAACCGAGATACGCAGACGGCAGATGCGGTGAACTGTCTTGCCCACACAACCGCCAGCCAAGGAGATACTGTTACTCCAGCCTCCATTCCAGGAGGATCCATCCAGCCACCGTTTGAGTTCATCGCGGGTGCCGACAATCCGATTGCGGGCTTGGCCACAAACGATGTAATGGTCAGCGATTCGCTGGTCACGGTGCCAGTATTTGACGTTGGACCACCACCAACGTTTGTTGCTCCCCCTGCGCCGCCCGGCACCGTGCAGATCGTGGGCTTTGTCCAGCTTTTTCTGAATCCCGACGGCACGGCAACGCCGAATTCCGGGGCGACTAACGGCCATGTGAATGCCACCATCATCAACATGGCAGGTTGCGGAACAGGCTGGACGGCAACGCCGATTCTTGGCAACGGCGCCTCTCCCGTAGCAGTGCGGCTGATCTCGCCGCCGTAATTGGAAGTCGCCATGCCCATCCTGACTCTGGGGCCCTTTGACTTTTTTCATCACACCCAAGCTGTGAGCGCTGTCACAGACTTCCAACCCGCCTTGCACGAGAATGGAAATCTGATTGGAGCAGGGTGCAGTGTGTCTGTCTCCCAAGACGCCCCGCGCGTTGCCAAAGCTCCGCTCTTTGACAACCGTAATTTGAGGTGATGGAGGCGTCGGCCCGCAGCCAAAATCCCGAAAAGCATACGATGTAGAGCTAAGTCCTTATTCCGGAAGATTTTACAAATAAGTCCTTTAGGTTCTATATTTTGGAGGCTCGACACCCCCTAACCCTATGATTCCACTAGAAAGGGGGGGGAGGGGGTAGTGGTAAACACGGGTTAATACCTTCGGAGTTAACAGGTAGGAATAGGAAGAATACAGAACGCTCCGCTCATCATGTTCCTTGCGATGAGGGGCTTAATTCCGCAGGAAATTCGCCACCAGTTTCTTCCCTTCGTCCGTCAGCACGCTCTCGGGATGAAACTGCACACCCTCAACCGGGAACTTCCGGTGGCGCAAGCCCATGATGACCCGAGTCCCATCATGATCGCGAGTCCAGGCGCTGACTTCGAGATCGGCGGGCAGGCCGTCTTCGGCGACGATGAGCGAGTGATAGCGGGTCGCGGTCATCGGCGAAGGCAAGCCGCGAAAGATGGTCTTGCCGTCGTGCTCAACCTGACTGGTTTTGCCGTGCATCAGGTTCTTCGCGCGAACCACCTGGCCGCCGAAGGCGGCGCCGATCGCCTGGTGCCCGAGGCAGACGCCCAGCACCGGCACTTTATATGGAACTCGGCCCGCGAAATGGCGGATCAGTTCGATGCTGATGCCGGCTTCCTGCGGAGTGCAGGGTCCGGGAGAAACCACTATGCGCTCAGGGTGCATCGCCTCGATCTCGCTGACGGTCACTTCGTCGTTGCGGCGAACCTCGACTTCAGCGCCCAGTTCGCCCAGGTACTGGACGAGGTTGTAAGTGAATGAATCGTAGTTATCGAGGACGAAGACCACGCGTTCATTGTAGCTGCTGAAAGCTAAGTCTCGAAAGCCTTGACAGGCTGGCCGCTAATTGCCATGCTTACAGGCGGCTTCCGGAGGTTCGATGGCCCAGACGCAGCACGAGCAGGACGAAAATAACAAGCGGGCCACGCGGCGATTCGCGCTTCGTCTGCCAGTCTCCGTACGTTATGGCGAAAATGAGGAGGAGCACGCGGCCCAGACCCGCGACGTCAGCGCCCGCGGAATTTGCTTCTATGTCGATTCCGCTATCCAGGCCGGCTCCGCGATTGATTTCACGCTGACCCTGCCGCCCGAGATCACGCTCACGGAAAGCATACGGGTGCGCTGCAAAGGCCGCGTGGTCCGAGTCGAAGGGGGCCCTCCCGCCGGCAAGATGGCGGTGGCCGCCGTCATCGATGAATACGAGTTCCTGGCCGACTCGGAATAGCTCGCGAGATAAGCGCGCGTTTTTTTCGTTTTCCCCCACGCCCCGTTTTTCGCGCTGTTCCGCTGACTCGAGCAAGTCTGCTGCGCGGAGAGGCAAATTTTTCTGCCGCTCTTGCATCTATATCGCTAAGTAGTTTCCTCGCACGGCAAACATATTTCAAACCGTATGCTTCAACGCGCATCAAAAGGAGAAAAAATGCGAAAAGTGTGGAATCTTGTTTTGCTATTGACGATGCTGTCGAGCGCCGCCTGGGCGCAGATTCCAACGAGAGGGAACGTATTCTTTGGCTATTCCTATGACCGCACTTCTGTCGTCACGAACGACACCACAAATATGAATGGATGGGAGGCAACCCTGGAGGGGAAGTTCCTGCCGTGGATTGGCCTGGTGGCCGATGTCGATAGCCATTATGGCAGCCACAATTACGGCGGCACCAATGCCGACATCGCCGCACACAACGTTCTGTTCGGCCCGAGAGTATCGGTGCAGCTCAAGCGCTTCCGCCCCTTCGGCGAGTTCCTGGTTGGCGCGGGGCATATCAGCCGGAGCAACGGAATCTCCGACTCGAATACTTCGTTCGTCAATGGGGTCGGCGGTGGCCTGGATTATCGAATCGCCGGCCCGGTGACGTTCCGGGGGCAGCTTGACTGGATCAACACGCGCTTTTATGGCGAGGGCCAGAACGGCGTGCGGTTCTCAACCGGCGTCGCGTTTCATTTCTAGCGGCAGGATATTCCAGGAACAGGGACGATGAGCATGGAGAGCTACTTGAATTAAACGACGGCCTGAGATTGCATTGCCGCCGCCGTGTGCTCCGCGCATCGTTCCAGGATGAGAGGGACTTCAAACAGCGCTCGATTGGAGTATTGGCTGGCCTTCATACGGAATTCATCGAAAGTCGCGCTCTGGAGTAAGCGTTGAACGGCGGCCGCAATTCTTCTGAAGCTGGGGACGACGATCCCGTAACCGTTCTCCGTCACCCATTCCGCGTTGTAGCGCTCTTGCGGGAGCGTCTTGGAATTGCATTCAACAATCACGGGCAGGTGGAATTGCAGTGCCTCGCTGATCGAGCCCGGACCTGGTTTCCCAATGAAAAAGTCGGCCAGGGCCATGTAGTACTCGACATTCTGAGCAAATCCGACGACGGCGATGGGCTTCCTGGTCGGCAACTTCCTAAGGTTCGCAGCGAGTTTCTGGTTGTGCCCGCACATCAGGATTAACTGGACGCCGCTGCCGGCTTGGTTGAGTTTCCTGGTGATGTCGACCATCACCTGGGAGCCATGGCCTCCGAACAAGACAATGCCAGTCGGACAATCGGGTTCCAGGCCGAGCCGCTTCCTTTCCGCGACGCGGTCGACGGCGGTCTTTTCGTAGAACCTTGGCTTCAGGATCATTCCCGAAGTCTGGAAGATATGATCGACGGCATGGCCCATGGTCGAGGCTTGTTGCCGAGCGCGCTCCGTGCCGACGATGATGTACTCCGACTCCCGCTCGATCCAGAAGTTTGGCGGGCAATCTGCCAAATCGGTTATTAGAGTGACAAAAGGCCGGGTGCCCCACACATTCGCGTTCTGTGCGAATGTGTGGGTGTCCACTGTTCTTGGGTCTTCCGGGCGCAAGCTGTCGGCGATGGCGCGATTGAAGTGAGGAATCACCGAGAGCACTAAGTCCGCCGAATGTTGCGCCCAATAAGCTCGGAGCGCTTTCACGATCGGCGAGTGGTAGGCGCGGATCGTCCCCTGCAGCAGGACCAGGAGTTGCGGCGTAAAGCGCGTCCAGCCTTTGCGCAGGATCAGGTTGTAGGTGTCCTGAATGCGCAGGCCGGTGGCGCGACGAAGCAGGTCGAGGGGATCGAGCAATTCCTGAATGTCGAGGAGACTGACTTCCCAAGGATGTTCCTGCGCAGCGAGAGTGGCTTTGAGAGCGTCAGCCGCGCTGCGATGTCCTCCGCCGGCGTGGTGGAAAACAATGGTCAGTTTGCGCAAGATTTACAGTGCCTCGTTTGTGGCAAACGACTTTTTCCAAATTTCAACAGACCATTCGGTTGCTGGGATCCGCGTCAGGTACCTACACCCTCGTATTCGCCATCTTCGACGAATCCAGCTTCGTCGCCGAAATCGGCAGGTTCGGTAACAGCCGGGCTTCGTTCCTCGCTTTGTTCTTGGCCGGGATGGAGATCGTCGGTTCGCTCAACGTATTCGTGGATCTGAACTCCCTCTTCACCAACGGTAATATAGGCAGGATGCGCGTCAATCCAGGCTCCGCAATTGAAATAGTCGGTGCCGTGCTCATGCTGGTGCATGGCGGCATGGGTGTGGCCGCAGAAAATGCGCGCCGCGTGACGGTGGCGGGCATGGGCCAGGGCGCCTTCAGCGACCTTTGGCGATAAGCGCAGCCAGCGCGTGTTGAGCCGGTCGAGGAAACGGGTCAGGGTTTTGTTTTTCGAATCCCACTTCTGCAGTTGCAGGTAGAGCAGCGTCCCGATGTAATAGCTGACGCGGACGTTGCTCACCACGAAGCCGTCGAACTGGTGGCCGTGGACAGCGATGTGCCGCAGGCCCCGATATTCCCATTGATATTCCTGGTACACGCGGACCCCCACCAAATGGGACATGATTTCGGCCAGGCCGAGGTCGTGATTGCCTTCGACCCAGACCACTTCGACGTTGCGCTTGGGATTGGAGAGCTTGCGAATGAAGCCGAGAAATTTCCAGTGCTCCTTTTTCAGGCGTCCGAAATTGAGGTCGGCAAAAATATCGCCCAGAAGAATGAGGCGGCGATATTGATTTTCCCGGAGCACGCGCAAGGCCTCGCGGGCGCGGCTCATGTCCGCGCCGAGGTGCAGATCCGAGAGAATCAGCGTGTCATATATCTGCGGCGCCACGACTCGATTGTCGCCGGGGAGTGTTACGGGGCGATGAATTGGGCATTGGCTGAGTGGTTAGAGGTAACCTGTCAGTTACCAGCCTGCAGCATGTTTGCAGAACCGTCGGACGGCGGCAGATGGCTTGCCCCGCGCCGGTCTTCGTTTCGGTTGGCGCGGTGCGCTCAGTGCGTTGGAGGCACGTATTCGGCTGGACGTGCGGCTCCCTCACCGAAGAAAAACTGCTCCATCTGCTGCACGATGACTTCCTGATCCTGCTTGCGCGCCGGGTTCAGGCGATATTCGTTCAGCAACATTTTGCAGTGCTCCACCCACTGGCCCCACGCCTGTTGCGAGATTTGCTCGTAGATCTTTTTCCCCAAATCGCTGTCGAAGGGAGGCTCGGCGAGCCCAGGCAATTCCTGTTTCAGTTTTGCGCAGAAGACTTTGTGATCTGACATAAATTTGTTCTGAAATTATCGCACAGGCAGCGCGCCTTCGCGGATGGCAGACGGGAAGGTTCTGCCGGATGGTTAGATTTTCGTGAGTGCCTCCAACCAAACCAGGCACGTGTTTCCCCAAAATCGCTCAGGGAAGTGAAATTTATGTTGACAAATTACATATGAATGGCAATATCTTGTGGTAGGACAGCTGCTCATACCACAAGTTGAGCAGCCCGGGCATCAAGGTGCCCTGTCGACCTTGGGAGAACAAATCGTTCAAACGGAGGAAAAAACTTCATGGCAACCAAGAAGAAAGCCGCCAAGAAAAAGAAACACTAAGCGGACGGATGCTCGTTCAGAAATTCCGCCAGCCTCTCAAGAGAAGCACCTCTTGAGGGGCTTTTCCATTGGCCGCTGCGAGATTCCTGTGTGGTAGCGGGGCTCCGCCCCGCTAGGACGGGGCGCAGCCCGTCCCCACACGGGCTCGTCCGAACTTTTGGGGGTTGTCCTGCGGCGCGGCTCATGCTAGAAACGCGTATACGGGAGTACGGAAACGGGTTCCATGAGCCTCCGCAAAAAAGTGTCGAAGAAAGCGGGCCGCAGCGCCGAAGTCATTATTCCGGACAAGCTCTATTTCCGGATCGGCGAAGTCGCCGGCTTGTGCCGTCTGCCCGCCTACGTACTTCGGTTCTGGGAAACCGAATTCGCGCAGCTCAAGCCCGTAAAAAGCAGCACCGGACAGCGCATGTACCGCAAGCGCGATGTGGAATCAGTGGTGCGGATCAAGAGACTGCTTTACGAAGACGGCTTCACGATCGCGGGTGCGCGGGTGCAATTGCGCGAGGAGAGCAAGCCCGACAAGACTCAGACCGCGCTTCCGTTTCCGGGGGCTCCTGCCGTGAATGTGGCGCACTTGCGGCATGAACTGCAACAGATCCTGCACATTCTTTCTGCACGGCACTAGCTCGCCGTGGTGCCGGAGCAATGCCACGAGCCTAACCTTTCATAAATTGTCATCCCGAGCGAAGCGAGGGATCTGCATACTACGGCGAACTGCAGATCCCTCGCTTCGCTCGGGATGACAAAAGTCTGGTGAATTCTTATCTTACGCCGATTCCCGCAGCGGCTCGGCTTCGACCAGCGGCGAATTGACCAGGTGTTCGCTGAGGAACCAAACCTGCAACTCGCTTGTGCGCAGCACATCGCTCACTACCATGTCGTTGGTGCCGGGGTCGCCCAGTTTGGTGGACAGTTCCGCCAATTCACGGCAATGGGTGATGATGACCTCGTGCGCGTCCAGCAGGCGCGACAGTTGCACGGGAACCTCTTCGCGGCCCTTGGGCGGGCGTGGAATACGCGTGGTTTCCGCTACGTCCGGCGCCATGGCGATACTGATTCCGCCGAGAAGCTGGATTCGTTCCGCGATCGTATCGACGATCTCGTTCTGTTCTCCGTAGTGCTTATCGAACAAAAGATGAAGTTGATAGAACGTTGCTCCGGAGACCTGCCAATGGGACTTCTTGTAGAGATCCCGAAGAGTCATAGTGTCGGCCAACAGTAGATTGAGTTGCTCGGTCATTTCCAGCCGGACGGGTTCTTCCAATTGCAACGGCATGACACTGGTCACGGTGCCAAAGGGCTGGAGTTCGCGGGCCGACTGGTGGTAGCGGGGTTGGGCTGAAGCTTTTTGCGAATTGCTGGAGATTGGTTTCTTAGGCATGAGATTCTCCTTGAACTACGAATTTGGGGGCAATCCAGAAGAGGAGGAAATTGCCAGAACGGAGGTATCTGCTCCGGTCCTGGTTGCCGGCTCAACCCGTTTTGGATGCCAATCGCCGGAAATGGATTCCGAGCCTCTCTGATTCCGAGCCTCTCTGAATGTGCGCTGCGCGCTCAGTCGGCAGCGCTGCGCCGGATGCTCTGCACTTCAGTGAGGAAGTCGACTCGAGGCGCACCTTTGACACCTGCACTCGCCATTCTGGTCTTGAGTTCCTCGGAAGCTATGAATTCACGCGCCTTTTCCAGACTCTCCCATTCAAAGAAAAGAGTGAGGGCGTTGACGTTGCCAGCGCTACGGAAAATACGGCAACTGCGCTCGCCGTTTTTGTGCCGCCAGTCGAAGGCGGAATCGAACAGCGCTTTCCAGGCCGCATAGTCGGCGACTTCGTGGTGGATGAGAACGTTGATCATGATTTCGGAGGCACTCCTTTCCAACGTGAAAAGGTGCTCCAAACGCCGGAAAAATGCAAGGGCTCGGATCACAGGGGGCTGGACTTGCGGGCCGGTTGTGATCCACTGGATGGCCGGGGGAGGGTAAATGGTCGGCCCCAGAAATCCGCTACGGCCGCGTTATTGACATTTTGGTCCGCTAGTGGAAACGCCGGCCCAGCTCTGAACGTCCCGTCGCCGTTGCCCAGCAGGATGCTCATATCGGCCACCGGCGGATTATCAAATATGCTATAGATGGGAATAGTCAGGTCCAGCCCCCCTCCCCCCACCTATTTCCTCTAAAGTATTGAGTAATAATGACTCAATTGTAAAGTATTCCGGAATAAGGACTTAGCTCGACTGTCTCCACTTTGGGTGCGGCTTGTCTCATCCGGCGTCAGAAAAAATTTAATGTCCCTTCCTTTAGAATCATAGATTTGGCGGGTAATTCCTTTCAAATCTTTGAGTTTA
>Ga0224558_1003065_pt1 | contig 14444 bp, 9 predicted proteins | sample 714S32024metaG_FD_180682 | JGI IMG/M metagenome (GOLD analysis project Ga0224558, IMG submission 180682) | Peat soil microbial communities from Stordalen Mire, Sweden - 717 S3 20-24 | ecosystem: Environmental > Terrestrial > Soil > Wetlands > Peat | place: Sweden: Norrbotten County, Stordalen... | reverse complement strand
GGCTCGGTACGGCTGATCTCAACCAACCTGTGGGGTTCGCTGGTGTCCTCCGGTGCGGGCAACTTGCTGCTGAATTTGCAGACAATTAATAACTGGCCGGTGAGCGACTATACGTTTGCCGGCAATGGCACCAGCGCCGCAACGGACCCCGTGGCCGCCGGCTTTGCCGTCAACACCGGCGCGCTCACCGTACCCGCCACGCCCGCCGGCGATCCTCTGTGGATCGATGGCTTATTCGCGCCGTTCGGCGCCGCACCGCCGGATTTCACCGCTGCAACCGTCAACGATGAGTTGAGCGTACAGACCGCGGGCGCAACCGCGACCTCGCCAACGCCGCTGTCGTGCGGCCAGGGCAACTTCGAATGCATCCCGGCGAGTTTGCGAGTGTATTGGACAAGTCCCGGGACGAGCGCACCGTTTTCCGCGTTGAACGCCAGCGGAATGACCATCGATTTGAGCAACGCGAGCTTCAGTTCCGGCGTCATTCGAATTGGACCCGAAAGCATCGATATCACGACGTTGCCCGCGTCGCCGCAAATTCTCCCTACGGCGACGCCGACTCCGGTGACGACGAATACCAACACTCCAGGCTCGATCCCGGTTACGCTGCCGCCGGTGTTCCTGCCGGAGTATTCATATGGCGATCCGACGGCGGTAGCTCCGGCTGGTGTCAACGTGTTCAACGTCTTCAGTACGTTTGCATCGGGCCTACCGGCTGCGCTCGCGACAACCCCCGCCTTGCAGTTCGAGGCTCGCGGTACCTACGACCGCGCGAGCAACACGTTTAACGCGATCAGTGTCAACGTCGTGCTCTAAACTATTCCCCCCATATGGGGAAATTTGCATCACGACTTGGATTGGCCGGCGCGCTGGCTGCGGGATTCGCGTGGTGCTTCGGCGGAACCGCCCGGGCGGCTGAGGTCCCCGGTTCAGCCGCGGAACAGCTGATTCGCCCACGCATCTGCCTCGTGCTATCGGGCGGCGGCGCTCGCGGCATCGCGCACGTCGGCGTACTCAAAGTCCTTGAAGATCTGAAAATCCCGATCGATTGCATTGCGGGCACGAGCATGGGGGCGGTCGTCGGCGGCTTGTATGCGAGCGGGATGAGCGCGCATGACATCGAAACGACCATTCGTTCGTTGGATTGGCAGGAAGCTTTCCGCGATGCTCCGCCGCGCCGCGATCTCGCTTTCAGGCGTAAGCAGGATGATCGCAATTTCCTGGTGCGTCTGCCCCTGGGTCTGAAGCATGCGCAGATTCTGCTGCCCAAGGGTTTCATCCAAGGCCAAAAGCTGCAAGAAACGCTGCGGCAGTTGACGTTGCCGTTCGACAACAGCACCGATTTTGACAAGCTGCCGACGAAATTTCGCGCCGTCGCCACCGACTTGGTCACCGGCGGCGCCGTGCTCTTGGATAAGGGTGATCTCGCGATCGCAATGCGAGCCAGCATTTCGGCGCCCGGCGTATTCGCACCGGTTGAATACGAGGGCCGATTGTTGGTCGATGGCGGCCTGGCCGAGAATCTACCGATCGACGTCGCGAGGGAAATGAATGCCGATGTTCTCATCGTCTCCGACGTCAGCTACCCGCTGCAAAATCGAGCGCAACTCGATTCCGCCCTGTCGATCTCCAACCAGATGTTGGCGATCTTGGTGCGCAAAGACTCCGACCGGCAGCTGAAGACGCTGGGCCCGCAGGACATCCTCATCGAGCCGTCTTTGGGCGCCGCCACCTCGACCGATTTCTCATCGGGCGTCAATACGATTGTCCAAGGTGAACGAGCCGCCCGCGGCGCGATGGACAAGCTTGCGTCGCTGCGCGTCGACGAGCAGACATACGGCAAATACTTGGCGCGTCGCGCAGCCCGCGAGCCCGGATTGGCGCCCATTCAGTTCGTGCGCGTCGACCATCAGTCGAAGCGCTACGAGAAAACCATCCTGGCCGAAATGCAGCCGTTGGTCGGCAAGCCCTTGGATCCGGATCAGGTGGGCGCACGCATTACCGAACTCTACGGGCTGGGGAACTTCGAGACGCTGGACTACAGCTTGGCGAAGCAGGCCGCCACCGCCACCGCCACCGCCGCGTCCGCGGACGCAGGCGACGCCGACGAGACCGGGCTCGAGATTCACGCACGCCGCAAATCCTGGGGACCAAATTACGTACGTTTCGGCCTGAATCTGGAAGACGATTTCCAAGGCAACAGCCACTACAATGCGGCCGCGCGGTTCCTGATGACCGAAATCGACGACTTCGGCGCGGAGCTGCTGACGGACGTGCAAATCGGCTACGACCCCAAGGTGGTCAGCGAGTTCTATCAGCCGCTCGATGCGCTGCGGACCTGGTTCGTGGCGCCGAGCGCCCGCATCGAAGCGCGCGATTTGCCGATTTATGTGGACAATGAGGAAGTGGCCGATTATCGCGACCGCGAAGCCGAAGCCGATCTCGATGTGGGGCGCAACCTCGGAAATTGGGGCGAGATTCGGGTCGGCATCCACCGCACCAACGGATTGACGTACGAGCGGTACGGCAAACCGGGCCTCTCGGAGGCTCAATACAACGATGGCGAGCTCTTCTTCAAGTTCAGCTATGACCAGCTCGACAACGTGCATTTCCCGCGTGAGGGAGCCACGTTCTCGATGCAGTGGGACGCCGACCGCACCGATTTGGGCTCGGACTTCGTCCGTGACCGCGTGTCCGCCGACTGGCTGGTAGCGGAGTCGCGGGGTCGCAATACGGTGCTCTGGTGGACGTCGGCCGGCACCACCCTGGACGGCAACGTCAAGCCTACCGCGTTGCCGGAATTCTATTCGTTAGGCGGATTCTTCAATCTGTCGGGTCTGCCGCAGACCTCGTTGATCGGTCCGAACTACGCGATCACTCGCGCCATCTATTTTCGCAAAATCGGTCGCGGCGGGGAGGGGTTCTTCGAGTTTCCCGCCTACATCGGCATGTCGCTGGAAGTCGGCAACACGTGGAACGAGCGGGGCGAGATCAGCTACGGGTCTGCGCGCAAGGACGGTTCCATCTTCGTCGCATTCGACACGTTTTTGGGACCGCTGTATCTGGGTTCGGGCTACGATACGCGCGGCAATAGCGCGTACTTTCTCTTTTTGGGCCGCACTTTTTAGGCGCTTCGCGCCGAATTTTACGGGGTCGTTACGACCCCGTCTGACAGGCGCTCGCTGCGCGAGCGTGGGATTAGCTGAAGCTGCGGCTTTGCGAAAGATTTTCCACTTTCTCGAACACCAGCGCGGGCTGATCGCCGATTCTCGAGTATTCATGCGTTCGCGCCATGTCTTCCAGCTCCTGGTCGCGCTCCGCGGCGGTAAAAAACCAATGCGTTTTCTGCCAGTCTGTGCCGAGCAGCTTCGCGAACGGATCGCCGGGCCGCAGGCTCACGCGGATGCCGTACGGTCGCGGTAGGACAGGTACGCCCCGAACCAGATTTTGCGCGTTTGCGATTCCCATGATGGTGAAACAATAGCCGAACGCCGTCCCGGGTGCTAGGGAGCCTGTCTGAATACTCAGACAGGCTCCCAATGATGACGGGCAGAATCGCGTGCTAGACTCCGCCGCCTTCGTCAGTCGACAGCACGCTGACTTGGAGTTAATTGATGGCATCGTCTTATACGGCCTCCGACATCGAGGTTTTGAGCGGCTTGGACCCTGTGCGCCGCCGTCCGGGCATGTATACCGACACGACACGGCCGAATCACCTCGCTCACGAAGTGATCGATAACAGCGTCGACGAGGCGCTGGCGGGACACTGCGAGAACATCAACGTCACGGTATTCAAGGACGGCTCCCTGCAAGTCGAGGACGATGGCCGCGGCATGCCGGTGGATATCCATCCGAAAGAGAAGATCAGCGGCGTCGAGTTGATTCTGACGCGCTTGCATGCGGGCGGGAAATTCAACGACAAGACGTACCAGCATTCCGGCGGCCTGCACGGTGTCGGCGTGTCGGTCGTGAACGCGCTGTCCAAGCACTTGGAGTGCTGGGTGCGCCGCGGCGGCAAGGAATACAACCTGAGCTTCAAAGGCGGAAGGCCTGAATCGAAGCTCGAGGTGGTCGGCGACGTCGCGAAATCGAAAACCGGCACGACCATCCGGTTTTGGCCTGACGGTAAATACTTCGATACCGATAAGTTCGCCATTCCCAGTCTCAAGCAGGTGCTGCGGGCCAAAGCCGTGCTGTGCCCGAGGCTGCGCGTAACGCTCACCAATGAATTCACGGGCGAGCGTGACGAATGGGTTTATACCGGCGGCTTGCACGAATATCTGGCGGAAGAACTCGGCAAAGGTGAATGGCTGCCGGCCGAGACCTTCTACGGCAAGCGCGACATCGACGGCGGATCGCTCGACTGGGCCTTCGCCTGGGTGCTCGAGTCCGAGCATCGCGTCACAGAGAGTTACGTCAATCTGATCCCAACGGTCGAAGGCGGCACCCACGTCAACGGCCTGCGAACGGGCGCCGCCGACGCCGTGCGGGAATTTTGCGAATTCCGCAGCCTCGTGCCGCGGGGTCTGAAATTGGCGCCGGAAGACGTGTGGGACGGGGTGAGCTTCGTACTGTCGGTGAAAATGCGCGAACCGCAGTTTGCCGGTCAGACCAAGGAGCGCCTTTCGTCGCGCGAATCCGCCGGCATCGTTCAAGGCGTGATCAAGGATGCGTTTGCTCTCTGGCTCAACCAGCATCCGGATCAGGGAGAGAAAATCGCGATGTTGGCGATCGCCAACGCGCAACAACGCTTCAAGGACAGCCAAAAGGTTGCCCGCAAGCGCATCGTGGCCGGTCCCGCACTGCCGGGCAAACTGGCTGATTGCGTGAGCCAAGATCCGGCGCGCAGCGAACTGTTTCTGGTCGAAGGCGATTCAGCGGGCGGTTCTGCCAAACAGGCGCGCGATCGGGTGACTCAAGCGATCATGCCGCTGCGCGGTAAGATTTTGAACACCTGGGAAGCGGATACCCGCGAAGTGCTGCAGTCCCAGGAAGTGCATAACATCACCATCGCGATTGGGGTGGAACCGGCCGCCACCGATTTGTCCGGGCTGCGCTATCACAAGATTTGCATATTGGCGGATGCGGACAGCGACGGACAGCACATCGCCACTTTGCTGTGCGCCCTGTTTCTGCGTCACTATCGACCGCTGGTGGCGGCGGGACACGTGTATGTGTGCATGCCCCCGCTCTTCAGAATCGATGCCGGGAAGGAAGTCATCTACGCCCTCGACGAGGCAGAGCGCGAGAAGGCGTTGGCGCGGATCGCCGCCGACAGCCCGCGGATCAAACCGGTGGTGACTCGATTCAAGGGATTGGGCGAAATGAACCCGATGCAATTGCGAGAAACGACCATGGCGCCGCAGACCCGCCGTCTCGTGCAAATGACGATCGATGCCCACGACAGCCCAGACCAATTGCTCGACATGCTGCTGGCGAAAAAACGTGCCGGCGACCGGCGCGAGTGGCTCGAGACCAAGGGCAATCTGGCGCACGTGTAGCGCCCCTTTTTTTTGCAAGATCCGCGGCAATGAAAGATCAAGAACTCAATTTCGACGGAGTAGAGAAGGAGCCTCTGAAGTCGTTCGCGGAGCGCGCGTACCTCGATTATTCGATGTACGTCATCTTGGATCGGGCGCTCCCGCACTTGGGCGACGGTCTGAAGCCCGTGCAGCGACGCATCGTGTACGCGATGAGCGAACTCGGCCTCGCCGCCGGCGCCAAGCACAAGAAATCCGCGAGGACGGTGGGCGACGTCATCGGCAAATTTCATCCGCACGGCGATTCGGCCTGCTACGAGGCCATGGTGCACATGGCGCAGGATTTTGCCTATCGGTATCCCATCGTTGACGGTCAAGGCAACTGGGGCTCGACCGACGACCCGAAGTCGTTCGCCGCGATGCGCTACACGGAGTCGCGGCTGACTCGATACGCGACATTGCTCCTCCAGGAGTTGGATTCGAGCACCGTTGATTGGACACCGAATTTCGACGGCTCGCTGGAGGAGCCGACCATGTTGCCGGCGCGCGTGCCGAATCTACTGCTCAACGGCGGCTCCGGCATCGCGGTCGGCATGGCCACCGACATCCCGCCGCATAATTTGCGCGAGGTGGTGAAGGCCTGCGTGGCATTGCTCGACGATCCCACCTTGAGCACCCGCAAGATGATGGCCAGCATCAAGGGCCCGGATTTGCCCACGGGTGGAGAAATCGTTTCTCCGCGCGAAGATCTGGTGCAAATGTACGAAACCGGATCGGGCAGTTTCAAGGCCCGCGCGACGTATGAAATCGAGGATGGGCAGATCGTGATCGACGCGCTGCCGTTCCAGGTGTCTGGAGCCAAGGTGCAGGAACAGATCGCCGCCCAGATGCAGCAGAAGAAGCTGCCGATGGTTGAGGACTTTCGCGATGAGTCGGATCACGAGAACCCGACCCGCTTGGTCATCGTTCCGAAGTCGAATCGCGTCGATACCGCAGCGCTGATGGCGCACTTGTTCGCGACGACGGATCTCGAGCGGAGTTATCGCGTCAATCTCAATGTGATCGCCCTGGACGGGCGGCCCCGAGTGATGGGGCTCAAAGAGTTGTTGTTGGAATGGCTGGAATTCAGAAAATCGACGGTGACCCGGCGATTGAATCATCGATTGGCGAAGCTCTCCGCACGGCTGCACATCCTCGACGGACTCCTCATCGCGTATCTCAATCTCGACGAAGTCATTCGCATCGTGCGTACCGAGGAATTTCCCAAACCTGCCCTCATCAAGCGCTTCAAGCTATCCGACGAACAGGCTGAGGAGATCCTGGAGACCAAGCTGCGTCGGCTCGCGCGCTTGGAAGAGATGAAGATCCGCGAGGAGCAGAAGAAACTCAGCGAAGAGCGCGACGAAATTCAGGCCATCCTGAAGAGCAAGGCGCGGTTGACCCGGCTGGTGCGCGACGAACTCACGAGCGATGCGGCGGAATACGGCGACGACCGCCGCACCAAATTGGTGGAGCGCGAAGCTGCGCAAGCCATCTCCGAAACGGAGTTGTTGACCAGCGAACCGACGACCGTCGTTTTGTCGCGTCTGGGCTGGGTGCGCGCCGCGAAGGGGCATGACATCGATGCGCGGTCCTTGAGCTACAAGACCGGCGATGAGTTTCAGGCCGCAGCGAAAGGCCGAAATCTGCAGCAGGCGGTGTTCATCGATTCCACCGGACGCGCCTACAGCCTGGATGCGTACCAGCTGCCCGCGGCGCGCGGTTATGGCGAGCCGCTATCGGGGACGGTGGATCCGCCCGATGGCGCGACGTTCGCCGCCGTCTTGATCGGGGAACCGGACGACCTGTGGTTGTTGGCGAGCGATGCGGGCTACGGTTTTGGCGTGAAATTGTGCGAACTGTATGCACGCAACAAAAAAGGCAAGTCGGTCCTGAAGGTGCCGGAGAACGCGCGCGTGCTGCCGGCGCAACCGATAACGAATCCTGCCGCATTCGCCGTGTTCGTGAACAACGACGGCGAGGTGCTGGCGCTCCCGGTATCGCAAATCGAGGAGATGAGCGCGGGCAAGGGTCAGAACCTGTTCGGGATCCCGGGCAAGAAGTCCGCGGACCGCGACGAGTACTTGGCGGCCATGGCAGTCGTGGCGCCGGGCGAGGTGCTGACGGTCTACAGCGGCAATAGCGCGCCGATGAAGCTTAAATACGACGAACTCAAACCGTTCCAGGACAAAAAAGGCCAGCGGCGGCAGCGATTTTCACGAGCCTACAAGCAGATCGATCGTCTCGACGTGTCACCGGCCTAGCTAGGCTCTCGGCGCCGGGGGGCGCATAGTCCGCGGCCGCCGAGCTGGCGCAAGTCTTCGCCGCTATCGCTCGCTCGACATGGTGACGTCTTCGGGCGCATTCACGAAGTAGCCCTGAATGAATTCGATGCCGAGCTGCCAGAGCACGGCCATGGTATTGGCATCTTCCACGCGCTCGGCGACGGTTTCGACACCTTTGCGCTTGGCCGCTTCCACCAAGCCCTTCACCCGCTGTTGCTGTAGCTGATTCGTGGACAGGCCCTGCATCAATGACCCATCGACCTTGATGAAATTCATGCTGATGTCGGCGAGCAGCCTCAACGGGTCGCGGCCGGTGCCGAAGTGTTCGATCGCAAAGCGGAAACCGAGGTTGCGCAGATGGTCGGCGAGTTCCTTGGTTTGTTTGACGTATTGGGTGGCCATGTCTTCCGTGACTTGGATGCACAGGCGCTTGGGCTCGATCTTGAGGGACTTCAGTTGTATATCGAGCCAAGCGACGAGGCTCTTGTCCAAAACCGTGTCCTTCGAGATGCGCACGAAAATGCATGCTGCTTTGCGGTTGGCGGCGAACGACATCGAGGCGCCGATCACCCAGCGATCGATGTTCTTCATCAAGTCGTTGCGTTCCGCGGCCGCGATGAATTCGGCGGGCAGCACTTCGGTGCCCTGTTCGTCCAACATGCGGACCAGCACGTCGAACATGCCTTTGTCCTCGCCGAGCAAGCTGGCGATCGGTTGCTGCACCAGCCGGAAGCGGTTCTCCATCAACGCGCTCTTGATGTGCTTGACCCAGATCTTGTCGTAAGCCTGAACCCGGGTGTCGGTGTCGGACTTGTCGACGGCATACATCTGGTTGCCGCCGAGCTCGCGGCCGCGTCGGCTGGCGCTGACGGCATCGGTAATGGCTGAGCTCAGATCGGGATTGGTAGGCGGCAGCAATCCCAAACCCACCGTCACGGTGGCGGAAAGGGTCTTGTCATCGATGCTGAAGGTATGTTCATTGACGCGTTTGACCACGTTCTCGGCCCAGGTCTCGACGTCGAGCGCGGTACCGCGCTCGAGCAGGATCAAGAAGCCGTTGCCGCCGAACCTGCCGCAGATATCCGTGGGCGTGAGCTGAACCCGCAGCAGCTCCGCTAGCTGCGCCATGAACTCTTCGCTGGCGAGCACGCCGATCGCGTGTTGAATGTCGATGAAGCGGTCGGGCTTGATGTGCGCGAAGTGGCGCACGCCGCCCTTCATGCTTTCGGCACAGCGCTCGCGAACCGCGTCGATCAAGTATCGCTGCTGCAAGAACCGCGTGGAGGCGTCGTTCTTGACCGCCTCGGCCAAGCGTGCCTCGAGATCGAGGTCCTTCTTGTGCCGAGCCGGAATGCTGATGCGGATGGCAGGCTCGGATTCATAGTCGGCCTTGGTCAGCGTCAGCTCCAACGGCAAACTGGAGCCGTCCGAGAGCGATGCCTGCACCTTGAGCGCGTGGTCGGTCCACTTACCCTGCAGACACGCGACCAGCGCGCCTTTGAGGGCCGGGTGGGTTTCCAGTTCGAACAGATCCATCAACGGGGTGCCGGTCAGCGCATCGTCACCGGAATAGCCAAACAGTTCGAGCCATGCGCGATTGGCGTCGACGATGATGCCTTCCTGCACGTGAGTGATGGCGTCGGCCGAGCCTTCCAGGAAGTTTTGCAGCTGTTCGCGATACTCGCGCGCCGAGGAAAGCGTCGTGGAGAGCGCCCGCTCGAGACGATAGGCGCGCAGCTCGCGGGTTGCCACCGACTGCAGGCGACTGCGATTGGCCAGCGTTACCGCGTCCTGGGCGCCCATGCGCATGGCCTCGGCGATCGCCGCTTCATCGATGTTCTCGCGCACGATCAGCACCGGCATTTCCGGTGCGCTCTGTATCTTCACCTTCATGATCGAACCCAAGTCGATGCCCGGTTCGTCGACGAAGGCGACCAGCATATCGGGGTTGAGCTGGGTCAGTGCATCCCCCAAATCCCGCGCGTCCGGCAGCCATGTGCAATGGACCGGGTGACCGGCTTTGCGCAGCGTGCTGTTGATCGCCTCGACGTGGTCTTGCGACTTCGTCATGACGATCATCGGAACGGCACCGTGGTCTGACACTGGGCAAAATCCTCGGTAAATGGGTGCAAAGTGTAACATCAGGTTTTCGCTGATTCTGGGAACGGCGTCTAGGAGCCTCTGACAGGCTCCCACCCGTAGGGGGCGTTTGGGCCGGAATTGGCCAGAAGAGTGGGTTGCGGCTATCATACGCGCCCTTCAACGCGAGGCCTGCGATGGCGAACTACAGCACCAATGAATTCAAAGCCGGTTTGAAGATTCTCATCGACGGCGATCCCTATGCGATCGTCGAGAATGAAATGGTCAAGCCGGGCAAGGGTCAGGCTTTTAATCGCGTGCGGGTGCGGAACCTGAAAACGGGCCGCACCATCGAGCGCACCTGGAAGTCCGGCGATACCGTTGAAGCCGCCGACGTGGTCGATACGGATATGCAATACCTGTACAGCGACGGCGATTTTTTCCACTTCATGGTGCCGGAGACTTTTGAGCAGCTCACGGCCTCCAAACAGGCGGTCGGGGAAGGCGCCCAGTGGCTCAAGGACGGTACGGTGTGCGTCGTTACGTTGTGGAACGGCGTGCCGTTGCAGGTGACGCCGCCCGCGCACATGGAACTCAAGGTGATCGAGACCGATCCGGGTGTTCGGGGCGATACTGCTACCGGCGGCTCCAAACCCGCCAAACTGGAAACGGGCGCCATGGTGCGCGTGCCGCTCTTCATCAACGCGGGCGAGATTTTGCGCATCGATACGCGCACCGGCGAATATCTGTCGCGTGGCAAGAACTAACTACTCAGGCGCTTCGCGCCGAATTCAACGGGGTCGACGCGACCCCGTCCGAAAGCTGCTCGCTGCGCGAGCATTAAATCCCGGGGTGCGCGGGGTTCCGGAATCGTCAGGCGATCTCGATCGGAAAGGCCATCGCCGCCGATAAGCGGGCCGCGCCCAGGGCTACCGCGACCAACCTATCGAAGCCCAGAGCAACGCCGGCGCAATCCGGGATGCCGGATTGCAGTGCCGCAAGCAGGCGCTCATCCAGCGGCGGGTGAGGCTGGCCGCGCGCCTGGCGCGTGGCCAAATCCCGTGTGAAGCGGGCGCGCTGCTCGCCGGCATTCGCCAACTCATGAAACCCGTTCGCGAGTTCGATACCGTTGATGTAGAACTCGAAGCGCGCAGCGACCGCCGGCAGTCCTGGCTTCAAACGGGCAAGGGACGCCTGGGACGCCGGGTAATCGCAGATGAAGCAAGGCCGGTCGCGCCCCAATTGGGGTCCCACGACCATTCCCATCAGAAGATCCAGCTTGGCGTCGCGGTCGAGTTCAGCCTGGCACACGATGCCATGAGCCGCGGCCGCGCGTTCCAGGTCAAGTTCGCTATCGGCGTGCGCATCGACGCCGGCATGCCGGCGGAGCGCGTCGGCGTACGTCAGGCGCTCGGCCGGCATGAGCCGGCGGTGCGGCGCCAAGAGTTCGGCCGCCAAGGCTTCGACCTCGGTCATCAAAGCCGCATCGTCCAGGCCTAAGCGGTACCACTCGATCAGGGTGAATTCGGGGTTGTGCCAGCGACCGCGCTCGGCATCGCGAAATACCTTGCACACTTGGTAGATGTCGCCGCTGCCCGCCGCCAGCAGACGTTTCATCGGGAATTCGGGCGACGTACTAAGATAGAACCGATCGGTCATGCCGCCAACCCGCGTGGTCAGCGATTCGATCTGCGGATCGCTCACGGCGCTCGCGCTGAGTATCGGCGTATCGACTTCGAGCACGCCGCGCGCGGAAAAGAATTCGCGCAAGGCCGCCAGCATGCGGGCTCGCTGCCGCAATGCGGACAGCGTCGCCGACGGCTGCCACTCGGGCCGTATGCCGTCGCGCACGCTGCCACTCATGTCGCGCGCCGTCGCTCAACGGCCGGCCGCTCTTCGACTTCAACCCGCTGCCCGATGGCCTGGCCCAATTGCACCACGGAGCCCGCGCGCAGCAGCGGATGCCAGCGCGCCCGGTTCGGCTCGAACAACAGGATCACGGTCGAACCCATGTTGAAGCGGCCGAGTTCAGCGCCCTTGTCGAGGGTCAATGCGGGACTTGGAATGCGAGTCACGGTGCGGCGCGCCGCCGGCGTGATGTCGCCGGCCCAGACCGTGGCTATGCTTCCCACATTGAGGGCACCCACCAGGACCAGCGCGAACTGCCCGAAATCCGTGTCGAACAGGGTTAAAACGCGTTCATTTCGCGCGAACAAGCGGGGCACGTACTGCGCGGTAACCGCGTTCACACTGAATAAACGGCCGGGGACGTAGACTGTATCGCGCAGCGTGCCGCGTACCGCCATGTGAATGCGGTGGTAATTGAAGGGCGCCAAGTAAATGGTGGCGAACGATCCACCCGCGAAACTCTTGGCCCAAGGTTGCCTCGCGAGTAAACCATCGAGCGTGTACTGCTGCCCCTTGGCTTGCAGCAGACGATCTTCCTCGATGGCGCCGCACTCACTGACCGCGCCGTCCACCGGGCTCGCAATCGCATCGGGGTCGGCGTCGATCGGGCGGGCATCGGGCCGCAGGGCGCGCGTGAAGAATTCATTGAAGCTGCCGTATCGGTACGGGTCGGGTTCGATCGCTTCGCTCGTGTCGACCGAAAAGAGCCTGAGAAAGCCGCGCGTCAGCAGGTTTTTGAACCACGGTATTCTGACGCGCGACGACACCAGGACCAACCGCGAGAGAGCGTGCTGCGGCAACACATATTGCAGCCACACGAACAGTCGACCGCCGAGACCCGCCTCGCTTGGGTTGGGGGCATCGATGTCCTCGGCGGCGCTCACCCGTGCGCAGCCACGATGCGCTGGAAATCGGCCTGCAAGGCATCCACGGTGAACGGACCCACGAGGATCGCCGTCAATCGAGCGTCGGGATTGAACACGAAGATTGCACCCGAATGGTCGACGGTATAAGTGCCGTCGGCCTTCGGCGTGATCGTGACCTCGACGCCGAGCTTGGCCGCGACGGCCTCGATGGTGGGTTGATCGGCGGCGGTCACGCCGATGAACTCGGGATCGAAATACGGCACGTATTTCGCGAGTTGTTCGGGCGTGTCCCGCTTTGCATCCACCGACACGAAGATCACGTGCGGCCGCACCGGCGCACCGCTGGCGCGCAGCCGTTTTTCCAGCGCCGCCAACGTGGACAACGTGGTGGGACAAAAATCGGGGCAATTCGTATAGCCGAAGAACATCATCGACCAAGACCCTTTGAGGTCGGCCGGTCCAAATGTGCGCCCGTGCTCATCGATCAGGCTAAAATCCGGCAGCGCACGGCCGGGCGATAGATAAGTCCCGGTCGCCAGCTCGACCGGCGCGGCGCCGCGGCGCCAGATGAGCGCGGCGGGAATGCCCGCAAGCAGGGCAATACCCATGAACGCGATGCTTAAAGACCTAGATCGAGGTGCCATGCTGCGATTATCCCATAGGAGCCTGTCTGAATATTCTGCGTGGCCGCGAGCGCGGCAGATTTCCCCTCAATCGAGGCGGAGGCGACGTACTTGGGTCAAGACCCAATGAGGAGGCGACAACGACGAGTGAGGGGAAATCTGCCCGCTCCCTGCGGGTTGGCTGGGAGAGGGGCGTCTGCGGCGTTGCGCGGCTTGCCCGTGGAGCCCACCACGGCCGGCGCCGCGCGCCTTGCATCCGCTCCCTCTCCCAGCCAACGCGGCTCACGTAGAATATTCAGACAGGCTCCTGGGGCTGCCGCGGCCGTGCCCGCCGAGACCGTGGGCGCCGCCATCGAGCGGTGTGTCCGCGCCTTGAAGCGGGCTCGCGTACACTTTGGACACGGTACCGACAATGCCCGCGACGAGGCGGCGGAGCTGGTGTTTTTTGTCGCGGGAATCGATCACGCCGAGGGCAGCGACGCCTATGGCCGGCCGCTTAACGAGCGCCGCCGCGCGCGCATCGACGAATTGCTGCGGCGCCGAATCGACGAGCGGATTCCCTTGGCTTATCTCACGCATCGAGCTTTTTTTGCGGGACTGGAGTTGTATGTCGATGAGCGCGTGCTGGTGCCGCGGTCGCCCATCGCCGAGCTCATCGTGAACCGCTTCGCGCCCTGGGCGCCGGCTCGCCGCATACGCCGAATTCTGGACGTCGGGACCGGATCGGGCGCAATCGCTGTGGCAAGCGCCAAGGCCTTTCCGCAGGCGCGCGTGGACGCGGTCGACATTTCACCCGCCGCACTTCAGGTGTGTCGCCGCAACGTGCGCCGCCTGGGATTGGGCAAACGGGTCACGGTGCTGCGATCGGATCATTTCGCTGCTGTCGAGGGTCGCCGTTACGATATCATCGTCAGCAATCCGCCCTATGTCGGCCGCGCCGAAATGCGTCGATTGCCGCGCGAGTACGGGCATGAGCCGCAGCTTGGCCTTAGCGCAGGCGCCGATGGCTTGGACTCGGTGAGAGCGATCTTTTCGGCGGCGCGGCAGCACCTGGAAGATGACGGCATTTTGGTCGTGGAAGTCGGCAACACCGAACACACGCTGATGCGGGTGTTTCCGCAGCTGCGGTTCATTTGGCCGGACATTGCGATGGGTGGCGGAGGC
>Ga0224558_1003064_pt1 | contig 14445 bp, 10 predicted proteins | sample 714S32024metaG_FD_180682 | JGI IMG/M metagenome (GOLD analysis project Ga0224558, IMG submission 180682) | Peat soil microbial communities from Stordalen Mire, Sweden - 717 S3 20-24 | ecosystem: Environmental > Terrestrial > Soil > Wetlands > Peat | place: Sweden: Norrbotten County, Stordalen... | reverse complement strand
TACGACTGGAGTGCCTGGTTCTGGGCCCGGGCGACTCGGACCTCTCGTTCGTGCATCGACCCGCCCCGGGCGATCAGGTAGACGAGGACTCCCAAGAGCGGGAGGACGATGATGAAGAGGAGCCAGCCCGCCTTTCCCCACCCGCCAAGGTCGTGACTCCTGAAGATGTCCCAAATGACCTCGAACAAGATGAAGATCCAGAGGACGAAGACAAACACGTAGAGGATCGTCCAGAACGCGTTCAACAATGGGTAGCTAGACCCGAGCATGTGTCACCTCCATAATCGTTCGCAGCAGAAGCCGGTCTTCGATCGATTCAAAGATCAGCCGGAGCTGGTCGCTGCGGCCCGAGCCTCCGCCCTGGCGAGAATGGCATCGAGAACTGCATATTCTGCCTCGTCGATCGTCGCTAAGGCATAGTCGACCGCGAACTCGGCGTCGGCCTCCGCTCTCTCCGCGCGCCGCTCCGCCTTCTTGGCGTCGTGCTCGGCCTTCCGCTCGTCGATGTCTTTTCGCACCCGTGCGAGATGAGCGTTCCAAGATTCCTGTTGTTCATTCCACCAAGCTGAGATCTCGCCGTGGGAGGCCTTTACGCTGTCGCGCAACTTCGCTCCCTGCGCCTCAGCGGCCTCCCTAGAATGCTTGACCGTCTTATTCAGATTGGCCTTTGTCTCTTGGGCGTCCTCGGCGACCTCGTGCTGAGCTTCCTTGGCCTTTTGCTCGGCCTCCTTGGCTCGGTCGGCCAGCTTGTAAAGGTTGTCCGATAGGGTCATGTCGCTCCCTTCCCATTGGCTTCCGTGGATGTGTATCCCAGTCTGCGCAGGCGCTCAACGCCCGATTAGGGCCGAAGGTCCCTTAGACCCAAGTCCAGTTTCGAGCCGCGTCGCGCCAGAGCCTTCAGCACCGTTCGCAAAGTGCCTCATTCACGCCCTGTAAGCCGACCACCTGCCCGGTCACCTGCCTCGTCCAGGCCGTCGTGCGAATCCATTTTCGACGACATTGAACCACTTGACAGTTTTTAATCGATTTTGTAATCTATCATCAGTTCTGTGGTGATATAACAAGAGTCGCTCGCCACAGCTACCACAACCACCGAAAGGAGCTGTCATGGTCAAGTCATTGAGCACATCCCTCATAGTGCGGGGCATTCTGGCTGTCGCCGTCGGCATCGTGGCGCTGGCCTGGCCCGGGATCACCGTCTTGGCGCTGGTCATCCTGTTCGCCATCTACGCGTTCATCGCCGCCGGCATGGAGGCCGTGAAGGCCTTCAGCAGCGAAAGGGCCGGTCCAGTGGTGGGTCATCTGCTGCTCGGTCTGGTCGACATCGGCGCCGGGGTGATCGCCCTGGCCTGGCCCGGGCCAACCGCGCTGGTGCTGGTGCTGCTCGTCGGGGCGTGGGCAACGATCGGCGGGCTGGTCGAGATCTACGCGGGCTTCCAGGCCGGCGAACCAGCTGGAACCCGCGCCCTCTTCTTCGTGAGCGGGCTGATTTCGATCGCCTTCGGGATCGCCCTCTTCGCCCGTCCCGGCATGGGTGCGGTAGCTCTTGCCTTGCTGTTCGGCCTGTTCAACCTGGTCTATGGGATCTGGGCGCTCATGCAGGGCATCGACCTGCGCCGGGCCCACCGCACAGTGGGCTCGCTGGTCGACGAACAGTCGCGGCAGCGCGACCGGCTAACTTCAGTCCTGTAGTAATCCCTCAGTAATGATGGGGATTCCCACCCTGGCGTTTCCGCCCGAGCCTCGGCCGAGCGGAAACGCCAGGGTGAAACCCGTCCACGACATCGAAAGAAGGAGGATGATGTGAGCTCGGTAGCCGCAAGCACCACGGCGGGCCCGACCCGGCTCGACCGGCGCAAGGCCCGCACCCGGCAGGCACTGATCGACGCAGCGGTCCGATTGATCGCCGAAGGGCGCGGGGAACGGGCCAGCATCCAGGAGATCACCGAGGCCGCCGACATCGGCTTCGGGTCGTTCTACAACCACTTCGAGAGCAAGGACCAGCTGTTCGAGACCGCGTCGAGCGAGGTCCTCGAGCGCTGGGGCCGCATGATCGATCGGGCCTCCGCCGGCCTCACCGACCCGGCGGAGGTGTTCTCGCTATCACTGCGGCTGTCCGCCCGCCTCAGCTGGACCCATCCCGAAGTGGCCCGGTTCATCACCGGCGCCGGTTTCGACCTCCTCGACGCGCCGGGCGGCCTGGCCCCCCGCGCCCTGCGGGACATCCAGGCCGGCCAAGCCGCGGGTCAGTTCAGCGTGGCTGACGCGGAGGTCGCTCTCAGCGCCGTCGCGGGCGGCCTCATCGGGTTGCTGCGCCTGCACCAGCGGCATCCTGAACGGGTCGAGGAGAGCTCGGTGGATGAGCTCGCCGAGGCCTGCCTCCGCCTGCTCGGCCTCCCAGCCGCCAAGACCCGACGCCTGGCCCGGCTGCCACTGCCCGTCACCGAGCCTTGGTGATGCGCCCCATGAGCCCTTCTAACGGCGCGCCGAGGACTCGAACGGAGATGCTCGAAGCCGGGCGGGCGTTGCACGCTCGGGTTCCCCGCCGCGCGCACGGCCAATGGACGGCGTCCCCCGGCCGTCCCGATCCGCTCGACATCCTCTCCCGGTCCAATGCCAACCGGCTGCCCGAGCTGGTTCCCGTCCGGAACGGTCGGATGATGGCGTCACCGTTTGCCTTCTACCGGGGCTCTCCGGCGGTCATGGCCGCTGATCTGAGCCGGACACCGTCCACGGGCATCCAGTTGCAGATCTGCGGCGACGCGCATCTTTATAACTTCGGCACCTTCGCCACGCCCGAACGCAACCAGGTCTTCGATCTGAACGACTTCGACGAGACCCATCCCGGACCGTGGGAGTGGGACCTCAAGCGGCTGGCAGCCAGCTTGATGGTGGCGGCCAGGACGTCGGGGCTCTCCGATGGCGACGGCGGGGCCGCAGTTCGGGGCTGCGCCGCGGAGTATCGGGCCGAGATGGCGAAGATGGCGCAGCTGTCGGCATTCGAGGTGTGGCAGTCCCGTCTGGACGTCGAGTCGATCCTCGCTGCTGCTCCCGACAAGCCGGCCCGTTCCCGTGCCATAAAGACCGCGGCCAAGGCCCGCCAGCGCACCAGCCTGAACGCGCTGTCCAAGCTCACGACGTTGCGCGGCGGCCACCGGGTGATCGTGGAGGATCCGCCGGTGGTGGTTCGCCTCACGGAGGCGCAGCTCGAACAAGCTCAAGGCTTCGTGAAGGCCTATCTGGCCACGCTGGATCCTGACCGCAACCTCTTGCTGGATCGCTACGAGTTCGTCGACGCCGCCCTAAAGGTGGTTGGAGTAGGAAGCGTGGGTACCCGCTGCTTCGTCGTGTTGCTGGCCGGCAAGGCCGACCTCGACCCCCTGTTCCTTCAGGTCAAAGAAGCCCAACCGTCCGTTCTCGCTCCCTACGTCGGCCGCGCGCACTACGCCAACCAGGGCAAACGGGTCGTGGTCGGCCAGCGCATCCTGCAGGCGGCCAGCGATGTGTTCCTGGGATGGGCCCGCGCCGGCGAATTCGACACCTACGTCCGTCAGCTGCGCGACATGAAGGGGGCGGTAGCGCTCGACGACGCCGGCCCGGAGGACCTGACGCGGTATGGACGTCTCTGCGGCGCCGCGCTGGCGCGTGCTCATGCCCGAGCGGGTCAGCCGGCCCTCCTCGCCGGTTACCTGGGAAAGAGCACGGCCTTCGACGACGGTCTGGCCGCGTTCGCGCTGTCCTACGCTGACCAGAACGACCGGGACTACGAGTCCTTCCTGGACGCCATCCGATCCGGTCGGATCCCAGCCGAGCCGGGACGCTGATCGCGCCTTCCGACGCGGACGATCACAGAGAACCTGGCGCGTCACTTTGCCTCCTCCGTCAACATCGCGACGGTATGGGCATCGATCGCAACGCTCAGCCGGTCGAGTTGCTGGAGCAATCCAGGATCCGGTCTGCGCCAGGCAAGGGGTTCGGAGAGGGCCCGTACCACGGATGCACGGGCGTCGGTGATGGCACGGAAGGCCCGGCGGCGACGCAGATGGTGCTCGTTCACGTCGGTCCGTTGATCGCAAGCCTCATAGCTGCTCACGGCACGACGACTCCGTTCGACCTGGGCCGAAGGCCGGAAGGATGGAGCGGTTGACCAGAACGCCACGTCCATGAAGAGGACGATGGCGGCGCCTAGGGCGGTGTCGACGATCCGCGGCACGAAGAGGTACTGGTCGGGTCCGAGAACGCTCAAGAAGACAAAGACGATCGGGGTGAACGCAATGACCGTGAGTGCATGGCTTCGCCGAGACGCCCACGGCACGGCTGCCGCCATCAGGCAGGACAGGACGATCAGGAGGAGCAACGAGTTGCCGGTGATCGACACCGCCGCCGCGATCCCCACACCGGTCAGGGTGCCGACCGTTCGTTCCATCGCTCGCGGGATGAGGGGGCCCAGGTCCGGTCGGGCGATGAACGCCACCGCCAAGGGCAACCAGAAGCTGTGTAGACCGCGCAGCACGCGCGCCACGACGGCCGCCAGCGCGATCGATGCCGCCAGCACGACACCGAATCGGAAGCGCTCGGAAAGGAGAAGGGAGAACCTCGTCGATGGATAAACGCGGGCCTCAGTCAGCACCGGCTCCGGCTCGTGCAGGGCCTGCCGAATGACCGAGCCGACCCGGGCCTCCGTCGTGGGGCCCACCACGTCGGGACCCTCGAGGACGACGACGGCGCGGTCTGCCGAGCCCTGTCGGAGCTCCGAGGCACTCCGGTCGAGCGCGGTACAGAGCTGCTGCGGGATCTCCGCTCCGGTTCCAGCAAGAAAGGACACGATCTCGCCACAACGCAGTGCAGCCGTCAGGCACTGGAACATGGCGACCTCCTCGGGATCGTCCGGGCGAGGCGGTCGTGTTCCCACGACATCCTGCGCCGTATCGAGCAGGCGAGTGGCCTCACGGCGCGCCGATGCGAAGTCCGACCCGCCGACGGCGCGCAAGCACGCGGCGAGGTCCTCGAGTCCCTCTGCCACGCAGATGCGTTCGCGCTCGCGTCGCGAACGATGGTCGGTCGCAGCAGCAACGAACCAGACCCACAGGGCCCCTGCACTGACCAGGACGCAGGCCAACCAGCCCGAACCTCCGAGCCGAAGGCCGCCGCCCACGATCGCCCCGAGGAGGACGTACATACCTCCAGCCGGGAGCCCGGACGCCTCGAGCAGGCCCGCTGCGAGAGCAACCCCGGCGTACAGCAGAAGGAGGAGGACGGAAACGCTCGTCAGAGAGACGAAGATGACGCCGAGGGCGAACCCGAGGCCGGAGCCAACCACCACGGAGAGCAGGCGATGGCTGCGGACATGCCAACTGTCGAGCCCGTCCTGGCTGACGGCCCACAGTGCCCCCAGGGCGAAGAGCGTCGAGTCGCGGCGCTGGCCGATGATCACACCGGCGACCAACGGCAATGTCAGGCAGAAAGCGGCCCGAACAGACAACAGGAGCGACGGCCCGGGCCTGAGGCGAGTCTTGGTGCTCACGGGAGCAAGGTCTCAGCGGGCTACGACGCAGCCACGTGCGGCTGTCTCCACCTGCTCACACGGACTCTTTTTACATCCGAATAGGTCACCTGTCACATCCGAATAGGTCACGTGCCAGCTGAGCCGGGACGTCCATCGCAACTTGAACACCTTCAACAGGCGGGACTGAGCGGCGGAACATGAGGAGTCGTTTCCGTCTGTCAGGCGCCCGGACAGCGACAGGGGGCCGACTCGGAGGGTGGCGTCGCAGACCACGGTGCCCAACGAGCAGCCGAGTATCCCACCGGCGATGACATCGGTCGGAAAGTGCACACCCGTGTGGACGCGGCTGTAGCCGACTACGGTGGCCAGACCGAAAAGGAGTGCCGACAAGAGGGGGAAATCGGCCGTCACCGCGGTGGCAAAGGCGAAGGCGGACGCCGTGTGCCCCGAAGGGAAGGAACTGGAGGCCGGCATGCGTGCTGCCCGGGCCGGATTGACGGTGGATCGCTCCGGCCGCCGCCGGGGTACCACCTGCTTCACGACCAGATTCGCCGTGATGGATGTGACGCCCAGGGCCATCAAGGCGCGCACGGCCGCTCGTTGACCTCGCGCACCGCCGGTCAACGCCAGTACAGCGGCGATCGCGACCCAGAGCTTGCCGTAGTTCGCGGCGTTCGAGATCCAGGTGACCGGCCCGTCGAGGGCCGGTGTCGATGTGCGAGCAACGGCGTCGTAGACGGAATCGTCCAGCGCATGGACGTCCGTCATCACTCGGCGACGCAGATCGCGAAGGGTTCGAAGAGCCCTGGGGCTCTGAGTGGGATCCTGGGCAACGGTCATGTGCCTCCCCCGGGCTCGGCTGCAACGATGCCGCTGGGTCGACCACGGACGATTCGGCTGAGGCCCAAGAGCGTGGACACTTTCAACGGTGTCCACTGGAATGCAGGTGAGGCTCCGGATTGCCCGCGGCCGATACGGACTCGGAGCGCAGCAGGGTGAATCGTAAAGTGCAGAGGAGTGACCCAGGAGCGCGCCTCCCCATCCACAGCGGCGGCCACCGGGTGGGTTCCCCTCACCTCGAGCTCTCGGGCCGTCCACTGACGCCAGCCCTCGTAGTGCTCGGGATGACCGGCCAGTTCCAGAGCGACCAAGCGGTTCACGTCGATCGGTCGTTCGATGGAGAGCGTCGCCACCCCGAGCGTGCCCATGTTGACGCGAGGGCGGGAACCGAAGCCGCTCAAGCTCGACAGCGTGTAGGGATTGTTGGACACCTGGATCACCTGGGCTCCCACAATGGGTCCGTCCGGGCCGTCGACGGTCAGCTCCGTCGGGGGTGCATCGGGCCCCAGCAGATCGGGCAACATCTCGGCGACCGTCCGGCGTTTGGCTTCTCGGTACCCGGTAGTGGCCACGATGCTCGCGTAGACGCCGAGGGACACGTTGTTGACGAAGACCTCCCCGTTCACCTCGCCCAGGTCGACCGTAGTTTCACGAGCGGGCCCGAAGGCGTCGAGGGCACGCACCGGATCATTGCGGTCTATGCCGATGTCGAGGGCGAAATGGTTTCGCGTACCGGCCGGGACGCAGACAAAGGGGAGCCCATATGCCGCCGCGACGGCCGCGACCACCGCTTGTGAGCCGTCACCACCCGCCATGCCGAGCGCGTCCGCCCCGCGGTTCACCGCAGCCTCGGCGAGCAGCCGCAGGTCGTCCTGGCGCTGGAGGAGTACGGGCTCTATCCCTCGGCGACGTGATTCGTCGGCCAGGTTCAGCTTGGTCACCTTGCCGCTACCCGACCTGGGGTTCATGAAGATGACGCCATGACGGGTGCCCGGTACCGGGTGCCAGCGAGTGTCGAGGACCCGGCGGACCTCCCAGCGCAGCGCCACTGTCCCGAGCGACCACGCCGCAGCGATGCCGAAGATGGCAATTGCCACCGCCACGATGCCCCGACCGTCCCCGACCAAGATGACGACCGTTCCGACCACGAGGACTACGCCGACGGTCGTGGTCCACCAGCGGAATCGGTGATTGGTGGCGGCGATCCACAGTGCAGAGATGCCCAGCGTGGCGGTCACGATGGCGCCTACGAAGTAGACGAGATTCTGCGCCGTGAGCACGGCGAGGACGACGACCGTTGCGCCCGTGACCGCCAGCGCCCCGCCCGCCGCGATCCGCGCTCCGAGCGGCGGTGCGCCGAGGCGGGAATGGACCGCGGCCGGCACCGACAGTCGCTCCGGCCGGTCAGTCGCCATGGTCACCAGTCTCGCGTGAGGTGCCTTCGTGCGGGCGCTGTCTCGGTCGGTTGTGGTTGGTCTCGGGCAATTTCACAGGTCCGTATCGTCGGCGGAAGAGGACGAACGCAATGAAGCCAGTGGGAAGCGGGAGCCAGTACGAGGCCAGCCGGTAGCCGAGCGTCGCGATCAACGCGTCTGCGGCGCTGACCCCCGCCAGCACCAGCATGCCACTCAGGCCTGCTTCCACGATCCCGAGCCCTCCGGGTGTGATCGGAATGAGTGCGATCACCGCGGCCGTCGCATACGCCAGCAGCACGAGCGAGGGACTGGCGCGGCTCCCAACGGCCCGCAGGACGCAGAGCAAGCAGAGGTAGTCGAACCCGAGCCGGCCCGCGACGAAGAAGACAGCCCGGCGCCACTGACGACCGAGTGCGTTACGGATCTCGTCACGTTGCTCGAGGAGGCGCGAATCCAAACCCGTGAGGGGTGTCTTCGGGCGACGTAGCTTGTTCCACAGCCATTGTGCGATGAGGCCGAGCCTCCTGAGAGGCCGCTCGGTCGCGAGGGCGACAGTGCTGAAGATGATGAACAGGCCGAATCCCGCGAGCCCGATCAGGGTCGCGTGCAGGAGCCCCGGCTGCACCCGGGTCGCGCCGAGCACGGCCGGAAGCGTGAAGAGTGGAAGCGAGAGCAGACCCCCAAGGCCGAGCAGTGACGCGGCAGCGAGGCCACCGACGGCAGTGTCGGTATCGATTCCCGCCGTAGCCAGCATCCCGTACTGCAAGCTGGCACCGGCGGCGTCCCCGGCCGGGAGCACGTTGGTGAGTGCATTGCCTGCCAGTCCAGATGTCACAACCGCGAACCAACCCTTTGTACGCAGGGCAAGGCGCTGGAGGGTGAATGTAAAGGTGAAGCTCACGATCTCAGCGATGAGCGCACCGATCAGCCAGATCGGACTGGCCGCGGCCAGGCGAGGCCACGCGTCGACCACCTTGACCAGGCTTGGCAGCACCACGTAGATGGCGAGACCGCACACGGCCAGTGCAAGAATGTGGAGGATGAGAGACTTGGTCGGCCGGTCATTGCCGAGCGGGTTGGTCCCGGTCGGCGCCCGTGGGCCCGGCGGTCTTTCGGCGAATCGATTCGCCTGGGCCGGATCACCCGGTGCGGGGACGGAGTCAGCCGCTGGAGCGGGATCCGGCACGTCAGGCCTGTGTGCGTTCAAGCCGGCCTTCGCCTCCAATCTGCATCGATGCCCCGGTGGATGATGGTATGCACTGACGATCACACAGATGTGATGAGGGAGAAGTTAGCCTCCTACAGGGCAATTCTCTCAGGAGGCGACCCGAGGTGATCGGACCACCGAGGAGCGAAGACGGGTGCATCCGGATTGATGCCCAGGTCGCGAGCCCTGAGGGGGACGCTCGCGAACGGGACGCCGTGCACCTCCGCCGGGACCGAAGCGATCATGCCGGCTGAGCAGTCGGACCCGGCTGGCGGAAGCACGGCGTCCAGATGGGCTCGGATCCAGAAATGGGCCGACTTCAGGACCGTGCCACTGCGCACGATCTTGGTCACCGTCGGAGTCGTCGCCGCCGTCTACCTCCTCGGCCAGCTTCTCTACCGGCTCCGGGCCGTTGTGTTGCTCGTCGTCGTCGCTTCGTTCGTCGCCCTCGTCCTGGACCCTCAAGTCGTGGCGCTGCAGCGCTGGAAGGTACCCCGCCGGGGCTACGCCGTGGCCATCGTGACCCTGGAGTCCCTGCTGATCTTCATCGGCCTGGCCTTCGCGTTCGGTCATCCCTTGGTGAACGCCGTCAGCCATTTCGCCAACGCCTTGCCGGCGTACGTCGACAAGGCACAGCACGGGAGGGGCTGGATCGGTCACCTCGTCCGCAAATACCACATCCAGGCCTGGGTGAAGAAGAACTCGCCCAAGATCGTCAGCTTCGCGGAGGGACTGGGCAAACCGGCCCTCGCCCTCGGAAAGGGGGCCTTCGCCATCGTCGGAGAGTTGGCGGCCACCTTCGCGTTCGTCATCCTGCTCCTGGTGGAGGCACCGAAGATGCGGGCCGGTCTTCTGAACACCATGAGCCCCGAACGAGCGGCCAGGTATAGGGACATCGGCGCCAAGGTGAGCAAGTCGATCTCGGGGTTTGTGCTGGGGGACTTCCTCACTTCGTTGATCGCGGGATTCGTGATCTTCGTGACCCTCGCCGTACTCGGCGTGCCTTACCCCCTTCTCTTCGCGCTTTGGGTAGCTCTGGTCGACTTCCTTCCGACGATTGGCGGGGCGCTTGCCGGCATTCCGACGGTGCTCTTTGCCCTGGGGCATTCCATCAGTGCGGGAGTGATCACTGCCGTCGTCTTTCTTGCGTACACATTCGTAGAGAACCATCTCTTGAACCCCGTTGTCATGAGCCGCACCGTTAAGATCAGTCCATTGGTCGTGTTCCTCGCCGTCCTCGTCGGCGCGGACGTCGGAAGCTGGGTCGACGGCATCTTCGGCGGGTTCGTCGCTGTGCTCGTGGCAGTGCCCGTCGCCGCTTCGCTCCAGGTGGTGATCGTGGAGATTTGGAAGGCGACGGAGCGGGACGCCGCAGGCCGAGTCGATGGTGAAGAGAAATCCGTGGTCACTCTCCCCAATACTGGATCACCATAGTCACCGGCGACGAGTTCAAGCACACGTTCCCAGATCGTTACTTTGAGATGTTCATCTCCGAGCAGCAGCTGGTCGCCACCGCCGCGGGCTTGAACGTGCGCGGCCACAAGACGTTCGGCTCTACGGTCGCGGCCTTTTTACCACGGGCGTTCGACTTCGTCCCAAAGGGGCCATCTCGGGTGTGGAGCTGCGCCTGTCGGGATCGCGTTGCGGAGTCGAGATCGGGGCGGACGGGCCCGCGCAGATGGGTCTCGAGGACCTTGCCATGATGCGTGCGGTTCACGGCTCCAGGTCTTGTACCCGAGCGACGCGACGAGCACGGCCGCGCTCGTAGCGGCGATGGCGCGCAACCCGGGGATCAGCTATATCCGCACCACACGCCGAGCGTATCCCGTGATCTACGGGGCGAGAGAGGAGTTCGCAATAGGCGGTTCGAAGGTCCTGCGTTCCTCCGAGCACGACGATGTCACACTCGCGTTGCCGCCCTCTCTGAAGCGGCGGCCGCCACGTCCGGGCGGATCGTCGTGGCGGAGGACCACCATCCCGAAGGCGGGCTGGGATCGGCCGTAACGAAATGCCTGTTGTCGAACGGGCGGACGAGCCTCCACATCGCGCACCTGGCGGCCGGGGCATGCCGGGCTCGGACACAGGGACGGAGCTCATGGCGTGGCCGGCATAGACGCCGACCATGCAGCCGCGGCGCGCGGGCTACTTCGCGGCTCAGGTAGCCCGGGCATTCCTGAGGCAACCGGCGCTCACAGCGTTCCCCGTCCGAGACCAACTCCCAGTGAGCACGGGCGGTGGTCCTCACGAGCTGGCACGAAGCACGGCCATGGAGCTGAGTCAGAGTCGGATCCGGGTTGTGCAGGTACGAAACTGGAGCACGTAACTATCATCAAGCTGAAGGGATAAGCGGCCTTCGCCGCACTTGATCGATCATTCGTATTCATGTGCGATAGGTGGGCGTACATTCCGAGGGCAACGGTTGATACCGTGCACTCAGATTTACCGCTTGATGTCCTGCTCCATGGAGAACTCGTCTGGGTATCCGTATTCATGCCTAGATTCTTCTCGACCCTTCGAGCGCCGCTGCATGAGTCGTTGCCTTACACGAGCTACCACGTCACGAATCAACGAGATTCGGGCTCCAACTCCGAGCTGAACGAGCGGCTCAGCGGGAAATGATCCAGCCCTTGACAACCACGGGAAATGACTGCTCGCTGAGCGTCATTCCGCTCGGGTCGCTGGCTTTGCCACTTGCTACCAGATTCCGAACGTGCAGAGCTTGGCCAACGAGGGTGACCTTCTTGCCCTGATGGTCGACGCATCGCAGCACACCCAGCTCGGGCATCGCCTGAAGCTCGCCGGCCTCCAGCGATGTGCCGGTCAGCCCATTTCGGGTCGCCTGCTCCTTGTCCATGATCTCGTATTCGATGGCTCGTACAGCACCTGGTTGCACATCATCTCCTCCGACAGCCCTCCGGAGCCGTACGTTAGGCGAACGCGAGATGTGACGTCTCGGTGAACTTCCGGCCCTGGCCATGCTGTGGCAGGGGGGTAGATCATCTTCACGACACTTCTCCGTCGCAACTGCTTCGCGAGGCGTTTACCTCTGCTCGCTAGCCTGGGCGGAGGTGGAGCAGTCGTATGGACACACACGCTGGTCGGAGCGAGGATTCCCATTCGTGGGGCTCCAGGCACACGTGGGGGTTAGCCTCCCCGCGTTCCCGGGCTTCGACGGGGGCACTCCCCGCTCCCGTCGTTGCCCGCCCCTCTCACAGATGCCTGGTATTCCTCGAGAAATCGGACTTCGGCGAACGGCAGGCGACAGAGCGAAACGGACCTTTTTGGGCTTCCACGAGGAGCGAAAATGAACACTTTGGGCGTTCAGGCAAGGCGAACGGGTCAGCGACGGGAAGAACCGCATGATGGTCGCATGAATGAGAGCTCTCGCAGCTCTGCGAGCCCAACCGACGCACGATTCCATGGGCCTCGGCCTACGATGGACCGGGTGCCTCAAGGGTCTCGAGCGCCACTGACACCGAATGCCCTCGTGGATCTTGCAGCGACTGGATCAAGAAGGTTGCAAGGAGGTCAAGTTGGAGGATCGTGTGCTGTCGCCTGCAGATGCGGGGCTCATTGACGCGTACTGGCGGGCCGCGAACTACATCTCGGTCGGTGAGATCTACCTGCTCGACAACCCATTGTTGAAACACCCGCTCCGGCCCGAAGATGTGAAGCCTCGCCTGCTCGGCCACTGGGGAACGACACCGGGGTTGAACTTCGTCTACGCGCATATGAACCGGGTGATCCGCAACTGGGGACTCGATGCCATCTATGTCTTCGGTCCTGGCCACGGCGGCCCTGCGGCCGTAGCGAACGCTTATCTCGAAGGCACGTACAGCGAAGTTTACCCCCACGTCACTCGGGATGAGGAAGGGCTGCGGAAGCTCTTCCGGCAGTTCTCCTTTCCGGGCGGAATCCCGAGCCATGTCGCGCCGGAGACACCGGGATCGATCCACGAGGGCGGTGAGCTCGGCTACTCACTCAGCCATGCCTACGGGGCGGTGCTCGACAACCCGGACCTGTTCGTCTGCTGTGTGGTCGGCGACGGCGAGGCGGAGACCGGACCACTGGCGACGAGCTGGCACTCGAACAAGTTCGTGAATCCGGCAACCGATGGCGTCGTGCTGCCGATCCTGCATCTGAACGGCTACAAGATTGCCAACCCCGCCGTGCTGGCACGCATCGGCGACGACGAGCTGACCTCGCTCCTTGAGGGTTACGGGCACACGGTCTATTGGGTTTCTGGCGACGATCCGGCCGAGATGCATGAGCTCATGGCCGCCACCCTCGACGCCGTGATCGAACAGATCACGGCCATTCAGCGCCGCGCCCGAATTGATGGCGAAGTGACCCGGCCGCGCTGGCCGATGATCGTGTTGCGCAGCCCGAAGGGCTGGACCGGGCCGAAATTCGTCGATGGGCTCTTGACCGAGGGTACCTGGCGCTCGCACCAGGTACCCCTGGGCGAAGTGCGCACGAACCCCGAACATCTGGCCCAGCTCGAGTCCTGGCTTCGCAGTTATCGCCCGACCGAGCTCTTCGACGAAGGGGGCGCGCTGAACCCCCGACTGGCGGAGCTGCCCCCCAAGGCCGATCGTCGTATGAGCGCCAACCCGCACGCGAATGGGGGGTCGCTCCTCGAAGACCTCGCGTTGCCGGACTTTTGTGACTACGGCGTCGACGCGCCATCGCCGGGTTCGAGCTCGTCCGAAGCGACGCGTGTGCTCGGGGCTTTCCTCCGGGACGTGATCAAGGAGAACCCGCGGCAGTTTCGCATCTTCGGCCCCGACGAGACAGTCTCCAACCGGCTCCAAGCCGTCTTCGAGGTGACCGAGCGCCAGTGGGACGCCGAGACTCTTCCCACCGACGAGCACCTGGCGCCGACGGGTCGGGTGATGGAGATGCTCTCAGAGCACCAGTGCCAGGGATGGCTCGAGGGCTATCTGCTCACCGGACGTCATGGACTCTTCAACTGCTACGAGGCTTTCATCCACATCATCGACTCGATGGTCAACCAGCACGCGAAGTGGTTGAAGATGACGAACCAGATCCCGTGGCGTCGCCCGGTCGCCTCGCTCAATTACCTGCTGTCCTCCCACGTGTGGCGCCAGGACCATAACGGCTTCTCGCACCAGGACCCCGGCTTCATCGACCATGTGGTGAACAAGAAGGCGGGCGTGGTTCGGATCTACCTCCCGCCCGACACGAACTGTCTGCTTTCGGTCATGGACCATTGCCTTCGGAGCCGCAACTATGTGAACGTGGTTGTCGAAGGCAAGCAACCCTCGCTCAACTATCTCGGCATGGATGACGCCGTCTTGCACTGTACGAGAGGTGTTGGTATCTGGGAGTGGGCGTCGAACGACGATGGCGAGCCCGATGTGGTCATGGCCTGTTGCGGCGATATCCCGACCCTCGAATCGCTCGCTGCGGTCGATCTCCTCAGAAAGAACCTCCCCGAACTGAAGATCCGTTTC
>Ga0224558_1003063_pt1 | contig 14451 bp, 15 predicted proteins | sample 714S32024metaG_FD_180682 | JGI IMG/M metagenome (GOLD analysis project Ga0224558, IMG submission 180682) | Peat soil microbial communities from Stordalen Mire, Sweden - 717 S3 20-24 | ecosystem: Environmental > Terrestrial > Soil > Wetlands > Peat | place: Sweden: Norrbotten County, Stordalen... | reverse complement strand
TCAAATAGCCTCTGCCGCCGTTGCCATCTGTCATTGGATGAGGACGAGGCGGAGATCGCCGCTATGACGGCGGCGCCAGAAGTGTTGCCGGTGAACGTCGATTCTAACGGACGCGGGCATCTGAAGCTGGCGTACTCGATTCGATCGCTGCGACTGCGCAGCGGTTTGAGCCAGCGGCAACTGGCGCTGCGCATGTCGGTGCCGCGGACTTACGTGTCGAAAATCGAAAACGAGAAGGCGACGCCGACGCTGTCTTCACTGGAGCGGCTGGCGAGAGCGCTCGAGGTCAGTGTGCCGGATTTGCTCTCCGGTGGAGAACGGAACCGGCAGGAGGAAGTGCGCGAGTTGATGGAAGATCAGTTCGTGGCCGAAGTAATGCCGTATCTGTCGCAGCTGAACGGAATGCAGATGTCGAGCATTCTGGCGCAGGTGCGGGACTTGACGGTGCGGGTGCGACGGAGCGCGTAACCAGCCACTGGCTACTAGCCACTAGCTGCTGGCTGCTAGCTGCTAGCTGCTGACGAGACGCAACGTGCGCGGCTTTTGTTTCGCCTGTGCAGACGCTCAATTTTTTGGCTTTTATCCGGGCACACAACCAACTGGACAGCCGGGGCCTTCGGGCTCCGGCTTTTTTGTGGCCTGCGCGCAATGCGATACGCTCCAAGCTGTTCCAGTTGAACGTGCGACCGTGATTCGGTCTTCGCCCCCAAGCCAACCGGTCGGTATGAGAATTTCGTGATTACTGCCGGTCGTGCTTAAATGAAAAGTTGGGCGCCGATTTTTGCGCAATCCCCGCGCGCGGCATCCAGCCTCAAGTCAGACCGAACTGTAGATCCCCTCGCTCCCCACCCCAGCAAGCAAGAGCGGCTGGCTGGGGGCCCCGGTGCTCGGGATGACAATCTGTAAAAGCTAGCCCTGTTGGAGATGGAGGATCTTTGGACTTCCAGTTGAACGAAGAGCAACTGCACCTTAAAAAGAGCGTGCGCGAGTTTGCGGAACGGGAGATTGCACCGAACGTCATGAAGTGGGATGAAGCCTGCGAATTCCCGCTGGCGACGATCAAGGAACTAGGAAAGCTCGGCCTGATGGGCACGATCTTTCCACCCGAATACGGCGGCGCGGGTATGGGATATGTGGAGTACGTCACGGCCATCGAAGAACTCGCGCGCGTGGACGGTTCGGTGGGGATCATTGTAGCGGCGCATACATCCCTTTGTTCGAACCACATTTATGTGGCGGGAAACGAGGCGCAGAAAAAGAAGTATGTCCCGAAGCTAGCCACCGGCGAGTACATCGGAGCATGGGGGCTGACCGAACCCTCGGCAGGGTCGGACGCGGGCAGCGCCCGCATGGCGGCGGCGCGCGTGAAGGGCGGATGGGTGCTCAACGGCACCAAGACTTTCATCACCAACGGCCACTATGCCGACGTGGTCGTCGTGCTGGCGGTAACCGATCGCGCGGCGCACACGCACGGGCTTTCGGCGTTCATTGTCGAGAAAGGCACCAAGGGATTCCGCGCCGGGAAAAAAGAAAACAAGCTCGGCCTGCGCGCCAGCGATACGGCGGAGCTTATTTTCGAAGACTGCTTTGTGCCGGCGGAAAACCTGCTGGGTGGGGAAGGGAACGGATTTAGAGACGCCATGCGTGTTCTTGACGGCGGCCGCATCTCGATCGCCGCGCTTTCGCTCGGCATGGCCGAGGGCGCATACGGGGCGGCGCTGAAGTACTCGAAAGAGCGCCAGCAGTTTGGCAAAGCGATCTCGGAATTTCAGGCGATCCAGTGGAAGCTGGCCGACATGGCGACGGAAATCGAGGCGGCAAAGCTTCTGACCTTGCGCGCCGCCGCCATGAAAGATGCCGGGATGAAGACCACGCTCGAATCGTCAATGGCCAAGCTTTATGCGAGTGAAGTAGCCGTCAGGTGCGCGAATGAAGGGGTGCAGATCCACGGCGGCTATGGGTTCATCAAAGACTATCCGGCGGAGAAGTTTTATCGCGACGTGAAGCTGTGCACCATTGGCGAAGGGACAAGCGAAATCCAGCGCCTGGTGATCGCGCGGCAGTTGCTGAAAGACTAGAACTCGACTGCCCCGGGGTCAGCGCTTCTTCCCCCGCACGAACACATCCATGCCAAAAATCACGCTCCGCCCCGGCATGGCCACGCCGGGAATCTCCTGGTATCCCGTGTTTGTCAGATTTGAGAATGCCAGGTGCGCGTCCATCATTTTGAACTCTCGCCCGACGCTTGCATCCCACAGCGCGTAAGGACCGGTCGCATAGCGCTGCACCACGCCGATCCGGCTGCGGGCAACGACTTTCCCCGGCAACATTCCTTGCCAGCTCACCACCGCGTCGTGCGACGGATATTGGAAAGCGTATTCCGATACAAAACCCGGGAGCGGCCCCTGCGCACTGTACACGCGGGTGTAGGCCAATTCGATGCGCTGGTCGTGCAGCCGCACTCCGAACGACGCTTCCGCTCCAGTGAAGTTCAGGCTCGCGATGTTTTCCACTTGGTAGGGATTGTTCTCCGAAACCGGACTTGACTTAAGCGCAACCCAGTCGATGTCGTTCGTATCGCGCCGCTCGAAGACTGTGACCTCCGCCTTATAGCGCCCTCCCTGGTCCCACAGCAGGCCGCCCTCGTAGCCCCAGGATGTTTCCGGGAGCAGGTTCGGGTTGCTCTTATTGACGGGATCGGAATAATAGAGGTCGGTGTAGCTGGGCAGCCGGAAGGCGCGGCTGGCGCTCGCCTTCAACTTCCAACCCGGCTTCAGCCAGACCCCACCGGTGAGATACGGACTGAATTTCGATCCGTTGGTATCGAAGACCTCTTCCCGCGCACCCACCGAAAACGAGAAGCGGCGCAGCGCCCTGACATCGTAATCTATATATCCGGCGGTCTGGGTGCGCCTGTGGTCGCCCAGGTTGTTGCTGTGGATCGATTCGTAAAATCCCTCGCCGCCGTAGAACAAGCTTGTGTTCTGTCCCAACTTCTCCGTGCGGCGAACCGCTCCTTGCAAACTTTGATCGATGTGGTTGTTCTCATAGACGGAAGGATCGTCTCGCACAAGGATGAACTCGTCCGTATGGCGGCGGTAGCCGAAGTCGAACTCCGTCTTCTTGCCCAGATCCTGCTTCAACCCGGCGAACCATGACTTCGTCCTCTCCCATTCAGGATAGTCGCCATAGAAATCGTTTGCGCCAAAAGGCTTGTCGCCCAGTCCCAGCATGATCAGGCTGCGGCCCAGGGCGGTTCGCGCTCCGGTGTTCGAGAAAATTGTCAGACTACGATAATCGCGGTCCGGCATGAAGCCCGTGGAAAAATCCCGCGCCACATCCAGTTCTTCGTCCAGCCGGCTGGCCACAAAGCCGGCCGAGAAAGTTTCCTGGTTGGTTCCGAAATTGCCAATCGCAGCGCCCGTCTGGGCTTCCGAGTACTGCGGCGGCCCGGTGATGAAATTGACGGTTCCAGCCATGGCATCCGATCCATAGAGCATGGAACCAGCTCCGGGCAGAACTTCTATTCGCGCGATCGCGCCGGTGGGCAAGGGCAGGTCGAGATCATGGTGACTGGTCTGGACGTCATCCATGCGTAAACCATTCAACAGGACCAGCGTTTGCTCAAAGGTGGAACCGCGAATGGTAAGGTCGGCTTGTACCCCATTCGGGGCGCGCTCCTGCAAGTCGATCGAGGGATCCAGTTGCAGGTAATCGACCCAGTGCGTGTAGAGCAACGGCTGCTCGCGCGTGTCGATCACTGTAATAGATCGGTCGATGTTCTCGACCGGCGCGGGTATAAACGTTCCGGTGACGGCGACAGTTTCTTTCCGGGCTGGAATTTTTCCGTTGTCGCAATTCGCACCGGCGGCGTTTGGTGACTGGGTCGATTGCCCCGCCTGGGATTGTCCTGCCTGGGATTGTGCAACTTGCGGGCAGGGAGTTTCCTGCGCATCCGCTTCACCTGCGTTCGACAAACCGTAAGTTAGAAAAAGAAGTAAGACAACCAGGATCGCTTTCAACTAGCCTCCGAACACGAGTTGAAATCATAACCCAACGGTAGTGTCGCCCAGTTGAGCTGTTACTGGCCCCGCGCCCTGGCGAATGCACCTTAACGTTCTACGGAATCAAAAGCTGGGCCAGATGAGTGGGGAGTACACGGTTCACGAAGGGACGTGCGAAAACGAGCCTGGCGATTGCGGGGCAGTTGCTGAACGATTAAGATGCTCACCACTTAGCGAAGGGAGAAGGGAACTGCGATGATCAACGGAGTTCATATCGTCGTTTACACCAAGGACCCGGAAAGCGACCGCGCTTTCTTTCGCGATGTCCTGAAGTTCCCCGCGGTGGACGCCGGTCACGGCTGGCTCATTTTTGCGTTGCCGCTGGCAGAGGCGGCGTTTCATCCTTCCGAGAAGAACGACCTGCACGAGCTGTACTTCATGTGCGACAACCTGAAGGCGACAATGAAATCGTTGAAAGGTAAGAAAGTGAAGTGTAGCGCGGTGAAAGAGGTGCGCTGGGGCAGTCTGACCACGATCCTTCTCCCCGGAGGCGGGAAGATCAGGCTTTACCAGCCAAAGCACCCGACTATGGTCGGGCGTTGAGATTGGATCAACGCGGATTCGCGCGGGTTGTTACACTATTCTGCTTGACTCCTACGAGTGCAACTGTTGTCGACCATCTCCGCTCCGGCGATCCCCGCGCTCTGGCGCGCGCCATCTCCACGGTCGAGAACCGCGCTGCGGGTTGGTCCGATCTGCTCAAGGCTCTGTTTCCGCATACGGGCAAGGCGCGCGTCATCGGCCTGACCGGCGCCCCCGGATCGGGCAAGAGCACGCTGGTCGATCGGCTCGCTAAGCACTATCGCAAAGAAAATCAAACCGTTGGCATTATCGCCGTCGATCCGACCAGCCCTTACACGGGCGGAGCGATTTTGGGCGACCGCATACGCATGCAGGATCACTATAGCGATCCGGGAATTTTCATCCGCAGCATGGCCACGCGCGGATCGCTCGGAGGGCTGGCGCGCGCCACGGCCGATGCCGCCACTGTGCTCGACGCTTCGGGCCGCGACCTGGTCATGATCGAAACGGTTGGCGTCGGGCAGGACGAAGTCGATATTGTGCGGCTGGCGGATGTCACCATTGTGATTCTTGTGCCCGGCATGGGCGACGATGTGCAGACGATCAAGGCCGGGATCATGGAAATCGCCGACATCTTCGTCATCAATAAAAGCGACCGCGAGGGAGCTGAGCGGGTGGAGCGCGAGATTCGCGCCATGCAGTCCCTTTCCACGCGCCACGACCGCTGGACGCCGCCGATCGTGAAGACCGTCGCCAGCGAGGGCGTGGGAACCCAAGAGTTGGCGGAAGTGATCGCAGGTTACGAGGCGTACCTGAAGAAAGAGAACCTGGTCTTAAAGAAGAATGTCGAGAACTGGCAGGAGCGCTTGGTCGAGATGCTGCGCGATGCCATGCTGGAAAAAGCGCGCGCGCAGATGGATGGAGGCAGCCTCGAGCGTTATGCGGCGGAAATCGCCGAGCACAAGCGCGACCCGTATTCGCTGGTGGAGGAGATTGTCGGGGCATTGAGAAACACGTAGGGGCGGACGCATTCGTCCGCCCCGCGGAGCGCAACTCCGCAACATAGGCGAGCTGTGCTCGCTTGCCCGGACGAATGCGTCCGGGCCTACGCGATTCTTGCTTGGTCTTACGTGTGGGAGGAGCTGCAGAATGTTCCAGATTGATCATCTTGGCATCGCAGTAAAGTCGCTGGCGGCGGCGAAGTCCATTTACGAGAAGCTTGGGCTGAGCGTTTCTCCCGAAGAAACCGTCGAGCAGGAAAAGGTTCGGCTGGTCATGGTGCCCGTGGGTGAGAGCCGACTGGAGCTGCTGGAAGCGACTTCGGACGATTCGACTATCGCCAAGTTCATCGCCAAGCGCGGCGAGGGGCTGCATCATGTTTGCATGCGCGTTCCGGACCTGGCGGCGGCGGTTGCAAAATTGAAGAGCGACGGCGTGCGCCTGGTATCGGAAGAGATCAAGACGGGCGCGGGCGGGCACCGGTATGTGTTCGTGCATCCTCAGAGCGCGTCGGGCGTGTTGCTGGAATTGGTGGAGGGGCGCTGAAGGAAGGGAGGGAGCAAGATGTCTGAATCGTTCGACCGCAAGAGGGCAAGCGAAAACGATACGAGCATCGCTGACCAATTTAGGCGCAACTGGTTTGCCTCGATTTTAGCACTTTGCTGCGCTGTGGCTGGAGCGACGTGGGGCGTCGAATATCAGGTACTCGTGTCGCCCCGCGATCTGATAATCCATAATCTGGAGCGCGAACTTGCGGAAAAGAACACTCCACCCACGAGCGCCTCAGAAAAAAACACAAGTCCAAAAGTTGTTCTGCAGCGGACTTGGGTGTCTGAGGGAAATTCTCTGACGGTGGACGACGGAAGTTGCTTCATTCACGTTGACAGCGTAAGCGTCGATGACGTTGACCTAGCTATAACCGTTGGAGCGGAGCAACCTCGGAAGTTTAGAAGCGTGCGGTCTGGAACACGGCTGACCGTTTCAACACAAACGGCTGTGTATTACATTGACATTCACGAGATTCATGAAAAACAAGTGGGGATCGAAGTAACGCGACAGTGGATTCCTATGCCGACGAAGAAATGATTCTTCTGCTCGCGGTTGACACTTCCGGGAAGAACGGCAGTCTGGCGCTGGCTCGCCTGACGCCGGGTCAGAGCGATAGCGAAATCAGTGTGCTTGAAGTTGTGCCGCTCGCCGGCGGCGCGTTTTCGGCGCAACTGGTACCGCAGATTGCCGCGCTGCTGAAAAAACACGGATATAGTAAGACCGATCTGGGAGCCTTTGCGGTCGCCAGCGGTCCGGGGTCGTTTACGGGGCTGCGGGTGGGCTTGGCTGCCGTTAAGGCCCTCGCCGAGGCGCTGCAGAAGCCAATCGCCGCAATCTCATTGCTGGAGGCGGTTGCGTGGAGTAGTGCAGCGCGTGGCCGGGTTCTCGCAGCGCTCGATGCGGGCCGGGGCGACGTGTATGCCGGCGACTACGAACTCGAGCCTCAGGTGCGCCGCTGCCGCATGTACAGTGAACGCCTGCTGAGCAGGGAAGAGTTTCTGGCCGACGCTCGAGGGAAGGCGGTCGTCACGCCCGATGCCGGGTTGGCGGAGACGGTTCGAGCTGCGGGAACCGCTACCGGAATTATTGTTGAACTGATTGACTATCCGAACAGCGGGGCGATTGTCCGGCTGGGTTGGGAGCATCTCCAGCGGGGGCAGACGGTTCGTCCCGAAGAACTGGAAGCTAACTACATACGCCATTCCGACGCTGAGATTTTCTCGAAGCCGGCGCCGTGAGTCTCTATGCCCGTGGACATTCGATCCGCCGCGTTGAACGACGTCCCGATGATTCTCGCCATCGAGCAGTCGGCGTCCAGCGCAGCACACTGGACCACCGAGCAGTACAACAGGTTGGTGGATGGCGGCGTCGTTCTGGTGGCCGAGGAAGCGGGCAATCTCTGCGGATTTATTTGCGCGCGGGCTGTCGCGGGCGAATGGGAGATCGAGAACGTGGTGGTGGCCGCCGAGTTCCTGCGCCGCGGCATCGCCAATGAGTTGATGCGCGAGTTGATTCAGAGCGCGCAGAATGAGGCTGCGTCGGCGATTCTGCTCGAAGTCCGCGAATCGAATCTGCCCGCCCGCGGGCTGTACGAAAAGCACTGTTTCCGAGAGGTGGGCCGCCGCCGGGCGTATTACAGGGATCCGGCGGAGGATGCGATTCTGTACGCGCTCCGGTTCGCCGCGAGCCCCATTGGGGAGAAGCTGCGCGCCACAAAACGCTGAGACCGCAGGCCGTCAGGCAGGGGTCAGAGTCTTTCGATGACGTGTGGGCCAGCAGTTCAACGGATGCTGCCAAAGAGTGGAGAGTGTGGAAGGAGCGCTGGCAGAGCTACACTCTGCCAGCGCTTATTGGAGAGGAAGTCCGTGCGAGGACTGTTGTGGAAGGTCGCAGAGTTGGAACTCCAGTGAATGGGTTTTGTTTTCGTCTCCGATGGTAATGAGAGCGTCGAGGATGCATTCGAGGGCCGCGGCGGAACCCGACCAGACGCGGGAAAAGGACTCGCGATGAACCGCCAATTCGCCGACCAGGCGGCCGATCGCGTGGGGGCCAAGATCGAAATCGGCCAGAGTCGGGTCGCTGCCAATGGGCAGCGGAGGGTGGTGTGCTGGAGGCAGGTGGAGGCTGGCCCGGGTTAGCCAGTGGGCGATGAGCGCTCTGAGATGCTGCCGGCAACAGACGCTCTTCATGTCCTTCTGCGAGGCGAGCGAGGAATGCCAGGAGAGGATCTTCAGGCGGTCGAGCCAGCGGTTCTCGACCACCAGGAACCAACCGGTGCGGCGAAACGTGTCGATGCCGCAAACGGAGCAAGACGAGCGTTTTGTGATTGCGTAATCCATCGGGGTCCCTTTGAAAATCAGCAAGCGTCGCCAGCTGCGCGGGTGAGGAATCGTGGACCCATGCGCTCGCTGAGGGGGACCGTCAGCATCCCCAACGTGGTGTCGAAACGGAGCGTGAAGTGTGCGGAGCAGGTGTCGCAGAGCCAGAAATGTTCACGACGGCGGAGTTTCCGCCGGTTGCCGTTGAACGCAGAGTTGAGGTCCGTAGGACAAGTTTCCGCCAGGAACAGTTTGCCTTCGCGCAGGGAACGGAACGGAATCGTGCACGTTGGGTTGGCGCACTTCTGCAGCATGGCTGGGTCCGATCTTCTCTTCGGTGGAGTTGTTGCCAGAGAGCTCTAGGGACATTGCACGTGAGAGGCCGAACATGTGGCCACCACATTAGAAGTGCCTAATCAGTACCTACAGTGAGTTAGATTGTGGAAAAGTGATATGGATCACGGTGCGCCGTGCGGCGCCGACGGAGAGCAGTCGCGTCCGCCGAATGGCCGTCATGGATTGCGAACATTTCAGCTGTGATGGCGATCACAGGCTAATTGGTTAAGGCATTTAGGAAACCAACTCTAATCAGAGTTTCACTAGCGCACCATCCAAGTCGAGGCGGCGACGAGAACTCCTGCGGTCGCCATCAACAGGCCGAAGTACCAGAATATTCGGCGGCCGGAGAGCAGGGTGATCGAGGTGACCACCAGGGCGATCTCCAGGAAGACTTCGCCGAGATCGAAGCGGTCGGCTTTGCGGTGGGTGAGGGCGAATTCCTGCTCGAATTCGCGGGCTTTGGCCTCGAGCTCTTTCTTCTCGTCTTTGTAGCGGTCGGCTTCGGCGCGGACTTTGCCCTCCAGTTTGGCGGCGGCGGCAGCATCCTTGGAGGTGACCACGCCGGCGAGATCGGCGAATAACTCGTCGGTGTGAAGGCGGATGTTTTTGGCCTGGTAGTAGGCCCACTGGTCGGTGACCTTGTTCTGCAAGATGATTTCTTCGGTATGGGTACGATGGCCGAGCAGGGACACGGCTGCTACCAGTACGGCCAGCACCGCCATGGTCAGCGTGATGGGGGCGAGATCGGGATGCTCCCGGGCGTGTTCGGCGTTCTCGTGCAGTTCGGTGAGTTCTTCGGTCATGTTGTCGTGCTCCTATGGGCTATGAGGATAAACCAAGTTGGCTTATTCCCCCATCACTTTAATGATGACTCGTTTGTCGCGCTGGCCGTCGAATTCGGCGTAGAAGATCTGCTGCCAGGGGCCGAAGTCCAGCTTGCCGTTGGTGACCGGGACGATGACTTCGTGGTGGATGATCAGCGATTTCAGGTGCGCGTCTCCGTTGTCTTCGCCAGTCTGGTGATGCTGGTAGTTCTGCCGGAAGGGGGCGAGCGTTTCCAGCCACTGGTCGATGTCTTTGAGGAGGCCGCTCTCGTTGTCGTTGACGTAGACCCCGGCGGTGATGTGCATGGCGGAGACCAGGATCATGCCGTCTTTGATTCCGGACTTCTTCAGGGCGCTCTCGACTTGCGGGGTCAGGTGGATGTAGGCGCGCTTGGTTTTGGTGTGCAGGGTCAGGTACTCGGTGTGGATTTTCATGCTTTTACATCTACCACGGGGAGGGGTTGGCAGGGAGGAAAAGTTCCCGCGCCTCCGGCTCGGCGCGTTCAATTGTACGTACAATGTTCCACGTGGAACACTTGTGCAGGTTATAATGTACGTATAGGTGTATACATACATGACGCAATTGGATGGCCATTTGTTACGCTGAGCGGGTTTGCAAGTCATTGATAATGCTGGGGGTCGGGTGTGGTTAAATAGACACAAGCGGGTACTTATTACACTGTAATTATTACAAAACACATTATTTTGGTGGGCGGGCGTCCCGGTTGAGGGTCGGTGAAGCCACTTCTCGAAGCGCGAGAAGTGGTGCATCCCCTGATTGATTCGGTCGAGGTTCAGCGAGAGATCCCTCTTATGCTTCCCCGTCGATGTGGCCTACGCCACGACAAATGACATCATTTGATGCTATAATCCGTGCCATGAGGACGACGGTTGCGCTGGATGACGATCTTGTACGCACCGCCCAGGAGTTCACCGGGGTGGCGGAAAAAACGGCGCTGATTCGTGAGGCGCTCAAAGCTCTCATCGAGCGGGAGAGCGCCCGCCGATTAGCATCCCTGGAGGGCACCATGCCGAAAGTGAAGAATATTCCTCGCCGCAGGCCGGGGTCGGATTGATTCTCGCGGATACGTCGATTTGGATCGACCACTTTCGTTCGGGAAACCTTCATTCCCGAAACAAGGAACTGCGGAAGCATCTGAACGAAGGGCAGATTGTGATCCATCCGGCCATCATTGCGGAACTCGCGCTTGGATCTCTGGAGGACCGCAGCAGGACGCTTGCACTGCTGGACCTTTTACCTCAGGTGCAAGTGGCGCAACTGAGCGAAGTGCGGCGAATGATTGAGGCTCGTCGTTTGTACGGACTTGGCATCGGTCTGACCGACGCCAAGCTGATAGCCTCAGTCTTTATCAATCCGTCCACGCTTCTGTGGACCAGAGATAAGCGCCTCCGCAAAGCCGCAGAGGGGCTTGGCATTCACGCCCGTCTGGGTTAGAGAATCTGAGGAGGCAATAGGGGAACATACCGTCTGTTCCCGGTTTGTTTCCTGGTTCGTCCAGGGCCGAAGTACGTATTATTCAGCTGTCTTTTTTTCGAGGCTTCGGTGGCAGCGCCATTTCGATGAAGTCATAGCTTCCCGGTGTCGCTGCATCGACTTTGGCCGCGATCGTCGCACCGTGCTCACGCACGATAGGCCAGATGTTGGAACCGAGCACGACCAAGGCGAGCCTCCGGCCCATTAGGTTTTGCTGATGCCGGATGTTTTGATCGGACGTAACCAGTACGTTAAATCCCGCCGCTTCAGCAGCCTTGAGAAGTTCGCCGTTTTCAAGCTGGGGATGCCACCGCATTTCGACGAACGTGCGCAACTCATGGCCGGACACGAAGCGACGCGCACCGACAGGAACGTTCTTGTCAAACAGGATGCGCAACGCGGTGGCTCTGTGCGTACGCCAAAATCGCCTGGACGCGATCGGGCGGCAATTCAAACTGTTCGGCGATTTCGGAGACGCTCATGCCATAGTCGAAGTTATCGACAATCGCGTTGGCTGGCATCCGTGTGCCCCGAAGCACGGAAGCGCCGCTGTGCACTCCCGGCTTGATTTCGACTAACGGGCATTCCGACCAGTCGATCTTATCTTGTGCAGCCATGGCAGCCTCCCGGCCATTATCATTCCATGCTTTCGCCCAAAATGCCAGTGTTAGCGCGGCGAGGTTGTGGCAACCGCGGTGGAAGCCACTGCTCGAAAAGCGCGACAAGTGGCGCACCCGGCATGGAGGAATCATGTCATGCATACTCGTCGTTCCTACAACGCAGAGGACGCCGTAGCTGTTCTCTCTCATGTGCAGAGATTCCTGAAGATGCTGGTCTCCAAATGGTGTAGTGAAAATATGAGGACAAACATTGAGTTTGAGAAATTCAGGCGGGTGGGGCGGGTGGGCCACTCGCCAACCTCCTAATTCATTTGCAGTTTCCAAGGCACTCCCATTTGTAAAGCGTGACGGTAATCGTATTGGGTTTGGTTGCTCTGTCTGTAGCCGCCTCGCTTGTCCGTCTCACGCTTCCTATCATGCCTTCCACCCCCGTAATCGGCCCTCGTTCGTCGCGTACCACGAATCGAGCATTCGGCTGGTGTAAGTCGCAATCAATGGTGCCCGCCAAAATCCTTGTCTTAACGCAGGAAAATCCTCTGAAGTCTACAAGTGTGAGATACCGAATGCGCTCGATTTTGCTCGGCGGATGCCATGCCGACATAAACGGCGGTATCAGCCTTTAGCTGAAAACGCCACTTGCCTTGCTGAGGAATCGGAAAGGATTTGTTTTCTGTTGCATTGAGGGCAAAGGTTTCGGAGCCAGCCGGTTTCCAGCCGAACTTCGGTTGGTTGGCGGCAAATAGCAGCGGAGACAGTAAGAGAACAAACAGAGCGCTTTTCACTGGGTTTTAACCCCTAGCTGGCCATTTTGCTGGCGACGTGAGGGTTAGACAAGTTACCGAGGTAAGAGTTGGGCGGGTGCGCCACTTCTCGCTTTCGAGAAGTGGCTTGTCGAACCGCCGCCAGCGTTCGGACTCCGCTTGACCTCGAATTAGGGGCCGGAGGTTGGATCTCTTATATACGAGCGAATCCAAAGATTGCTGGGCCCACCGGTAACGGCCGAGCTGCGCCCGGCTTGGACGGCCGGGGGCGGCCGTCCCTACGCGATCTGGGTACAGCGACTCTAAATGCGGCCTAGGTGCGCTCATTTCGGGCTTGCGCGGCGTGAAAGGCGAAGCCCATGGTGCGATCGGTCTGCCTCCCACTCTTGCGCAAAGAACGCGCAAGAATGGGGCACCCCCGGCGCTGGTTGTGCGAGCGAGATCAACGGCGTCGGCCACTCGCCTTTGTAGGAGCATTTTGCGTCCGGTTTATCTTGACGGAATTTAGACGGTTGCTGGGACCACGGGCGGGTGCCGAGCTTTCGCTCGGCCGGGACGGGGCAAAGCCCCGTCACCACACGCGCTTACTTAGCGCATTGATTCTTCTGTTTCCGAGATCCAGTTGGGGCGTTTTAGGACTTCTCTTGGCTTGGGGCCGTCGGCGGCTCCTACTATTCCGTCGCGCTCCATCAGGTCGATCAGGTGGGCGGCTCGGCCGTAGCCTATGCGGAGGCGGCGCTGCAGGAGGCTGGTGGAGGCTTTGCCGAACTCGACTACTAAGCGCACGGCATCGTTGAAGAGAGGATCGTTGTCATTATCATTGTCGCCGGCGGAATTTTCTCCGGAATCGTCGTTGGCGCCGGGTGACGACTGGGGATCTTCTTTGGGGGCTTCCAGGAATTTCTCCTGGTATTGCGCCACGCCCTGGGCCTTCCAGAATTCCACCACGGCTGCGATTTCCTTTTCGGTTACGTAGGGGGCGTGGAGGCGGTGGACGCGCGCGGAGCCGGAAGGCAGGTAGAGCATGTCGCCGCGTCCGAGGAGGGATTCGGCGCCGTTGGCGTCGAGAATGGTGCGCGAGTCTACTTTGGTCGCTACGCGGAACGAGACTCGGGCGGGGAAGTTGGCTTTGATTAGTCCGGTGATTACATCGACCGACGGGCGCTGCGTGGCTAGCACTAAGTGGATGCCTACGGCTCGGGCCATCTGCGCTAGTCGAGTTATCGATTCTTCCACGTTGTGGCCGTCGAGCATCATCAGGTCGGCTAACTCGTCGATGATGATTACGATGTAGGGTAGGGGGCCGTCGTCGGAATTGGAGTTGGAATTGGAACTGGAGTTGGACTGCTCACTGAAGAGGCTGGGCGTGTCGTCGAAGAGGCGGTTGTAACTGTCGATCTTGCGGACGCCTCGGGCGGCGAGCAGTTTGAGGCGGCGCTCCATTTCGCGGACGGCGTTGCGCAATGCGTTGGCGGCGAGTTTGGGCTCGGTGATGATGGGCGTGTAGAGGTGCGGGACGCCTTCGTAATTGCCTAACTCGAGGCGCTTGGGATCGACTAACACTAGCCGCACTTCTTCGGGAGTCGATTTGTAGAGAATCGACATGATCATGGCGTTGATGGCCACGCTTTTGCCCGTGCCGGTGGAGCCGGCTATGAGCAGGTGGGGCATGCCGGCTAAGTCGGCGGCGGCTATGCGTCCGTTGATGTCTTTGCCCATGCCGATGGTGAGCTTGGATTTGGAGCCGAGGAATTCCTGCGACTCTATGTTCTCGCGCAGCCAGATGATTTCGCGCTCGCGGTTCGGGACCTGGATGCCTACCGTGCTTTTGCCGGGCATGCGCTCGACCAGGATGCTTTCGGCGCGCAGGGCGAGGCAGAGATCGTCGGTGAGGCTGACAATGCGGCTGTACTTGATGCCGGCTTCGGGCTTGAATTCGAAGGTGGTGACGACCGGGCCG
>Ga0224558_1003062_pt1 | contig 14453 bp, 13 predicted proteins | sample 714S32024metaG_FD_180682 | JGI IMG/M metagenome (GOLD analysis project Ga0224558, IMG submission 180682) | Peat soil microbial communities from Stordalen Mire, Sweden - 717 S3 20-24 | ecosystem: Environmental > Terrestrial > Soil > Wetlands > Peat | place: Sweden: Norrbotten County, Stordalen... | reverse complement strand
GGTCCCCCGGCAGATCCGTACGCACCGGCCTGGCCGAAGTTCCACACGTCGCCCTGCGCACTGGCCAGCCAGAAGCTGGTCGAGAGGAGACCGGTCGAGGTGGTGCCCGAACCGGTCGGGGCGCCCGCGGCAGTCGTCGATGCCGGCGGGCTCGCCGCGGCCACCGAAGCCGAGCCGAGGCACCCGACGCCGAAGACCAGAACGGCGCCCAGCACGAGGCCACGAAGGAATTTCTGCACTGCTGCCCCTGTCCCCTCAGCCGCAGCCGCCAGGAGGCGGGACCACGGATCGCCAAAAGCACGCGGGTTGCCGTTTCCGCGCCCTGTCGGGACGCAGGTCATGGCACCCGGTGCGCCGGCAACCTACCAATCGACTCTCGTATTCAGGGTGCAATCAGGTTGCGGCTGATTTTTTCCGCGTTGTCAGCTGGCCTGTGCTTTTCTCCGCGGGTCAGATTGGCAGTGCGTCGAGAGCCGCCTGGTCGAGGACGAGCTCGCCGGCGGCCAGGTTCTCGTCCAAGTGCTCCAGTGAGGACGTCCCCGGGATCAAAAGGACGTTGGGCGCCAGATGCAGCAACCAGGCCAACGCCACCTGGGCCGGAGTCGCCCCGAGACGGGCGGCCGTCTCTTTGACCGCCGGCGCGCCGAGGACCGGGTTCTCCGGGTGGAACGCGGATCCCAACGGGAAGAACGGCACGTACGGAACCCCGTCGGCCTGGCAGGCGTCGAACACGGCCTGGTCGGAGCGGTCGGCCAGGTTGTAGGCGTTCTGGACGCAGGCCACCTCGGTCCGCGCCCGCGCCTCGTTGTACTGCTCGAGGCTGGCGTTGCTGAGCCCGATGCCGGCGATGAGACCCTCGTCGCGCAGCGCGATCATCTCCTCGAGCTGGTCGGCGAAGGGCACATCGGATTCGGGATGGCGGCGTAGGTTGACCACCGGGATCTGGTCCAGTTCGAGGGACCTCAAGTTGGCTCGGACCCCGGCGCGCAGGTCCTCGGGGCGTTGCGCACCGATCCACTCACCCTTGTCGTTGCGGGCCGCGCCGACCTTGGAGACCAGCACGAGGTCATCGGGGTAGGGATGGAGCGCCTCGTGCAGGAGCTCGTTGGCCACGTCGGGCCCGTAGAACTGCGCGGTGTCGATGTGATTGACGCCGGCCTCCACGGCCCGGCGGATGACGGCGAGGGCGACCGCGCGGTCCTTCGGTGGGCCGAAGACCCCCGGCCCGGGCAGTTGCATGGCGCCGAACCCCATGTGACGGACGGGGCGCTGGGCGAGAAGGACGGTGTCGCTTGGCATGCCGTCCATACTGTCGTAGCTCAGGGACTGTCGTAGCTCAGGGCTCCAGTTTGAATCCGGCCGAGCTCAAGAGGCGCTCGCTCTCACTCCACAGGCGTTGCGCCTGCGCGTTGCTCCGGGCCTGCCGGCTCATATGGCCCGGCTTGCGGCGCACCCAGTAGCGCCCTGTCACCCCCTCGACCTCCGGGGACGTGGCGAGATACACCGACGTCCTGGCGCCGGCGGACGGGCTTATCTCGAAGGGGCGGATGAGCCTGTTGCCGAGCCCCATCAGTCCGCCCATGTCACCGTCCATGCCGAAGCCGCTGCGCACCGGGCCCGGATGGACTGCGTTGACGGTCAGGCCGGTGCCGGCGACCCGGGCGGCCAACTCACGCGTGAACAAGATGTTGGCCAGCTTGGAACGGCCGTAGGCATCCATGGTGGCGTAGCGCTTCTCGCTCTGCAGGTCGTCGAAGCGCATGCCTCGCCAGGCCGCATGGTGGCCGACCGAGGTGAGATTGATGATCCGCGACGGTGCACTCTCGGTGATGCGGGCAAGGAGCAGCCCGGTCAAGAGGAAGTGCCCGAGATGATTGACCCCGAACGTCTGCTCGAAGCCCTGCGCGGTCTCCTGGCGTTCCGTCCATATCCCGCCTGCGTTGTTGATCAGCACGTCGAGGCGGTCCCATCGGGCCAGTATCTCTGCCGCCGCCGCGCCAACCGATACCAGGTCGGCGAGATCGAGCGCCACCACATGCACGTCGTCGTTGCCCGTCCGCCGCGTGACTTCTCGGGCGGCGGTGTCCGCTTTCTTTTCGTTGCGACAGGCCAGCACGGTGGTCGCCCCCTCTGCCGCCACCCCCACGGCCGTCTCCTTTCCGATGCCGTCGTTGCTGCCCGTGATGACCACGACCTTGCCTTGCATGCCCATGACAGATCTGCTTTCGGATGGGACGGACATGGCGCGGCCGCCGAGGGACGACACGTCACGTAGGGGTGTCCGCAGGTTAGGGCCTGTTTTCCGTCAGACGGCCAGTCGGGCATGCGCCGCGCTGATACAGGCCTGCGCCAGAATGGCCCCGTGAGCCTCCCCGACGCCTTCGAACCCACACTCTTCGGCAACGACGACCCTCTTTCATCGCTCGTCCCCGGTCCTGCCAAGGCGCCGGGGCCCCCCGAGTCCACACCCGAAACACGAGCCCCGAGCACTCCGGCCACTCCCGCGGGCTGGCCCGAGGTGGAGATCCGGGTCAGCGCCCGTCGCCGCAAGACGTCAGAGGCCCGCTGGGTGGGTGGTCGCATCGTGGTGTCGTTACCCGCCCATCTCTCCGGCGAGGCCCGGGAGAAGACGATTGCCTGGCTCGTCGACCGCCTGGTGGCCAAGCACCCGCTCCGGACCGCCATCGGGGACAGTGATCTCATGGCGCGGGCCGAAGCCCTGAGCGACCGTTACCGGATCGGCGCCCGCCCCACCTCGGTGCGCTGGGTCACCAACCAGATGGAGCGCTGGGGTTCGTGCTCCTATCACTCCGGGGAGATCCGGATCTCCCACCGCCTGCGATCGGTGCCCGAGTGGGTACTCGACGCCGTGCTCGTCCATGAGCTGGCACACCTGGTCCACCCGAACCACTCCCCCGCGTTCCACCAACTGGCGGACGGGTACCGCCGCCATCACGAGGCCGGCCTCTTCCTGGCCGGCTACGGCTTGGGCCTGGCGGAGCCGAAGGCGTAAGGGTCAGACGGGTTCGTCAGCGAGCGCACGCCCGAGGCGGCGCAGGCTCTCGTTGGCCCCGCCGAGCGTCAACTCGATCTGCCGGGTCAAGAGGAAGAAACGGTGGAGCGGGTAATCGCGGTCCACACCGACCCCGCCGTGCAGGTGCGCCGCCGCGTGCACGACGCGTTGGCCCCCCTCGGCTGCCCAGAACTTGGCCACGGCCACCTCCGAGGATGCGGGCAACCCGGCCGACAGCCGTGAGGCCGCCTGCCACGCCGTGAGGCGGATGGCCTCGGTGTCGACGTAGGCATCAGCTGCCCGCTGCCCGACCGCCTGGAAGGTGGCAATGGGCCGGTCGAACTGCACCCGCGTCTTGGTGTACTCGCCCGTGAGCGCCAGGGCGGTCGCGCAGGCGCCGGCCTCCAACACGCACAACGCGGCGCTGGCGAGCTCGGAGATGGCGGTGATGATGGCCGCGCCATCGGCCCCGTCGCCCCCCAGCTGGCGGTCGGCCGCCACCTTGACCCCGGCCAGCTCGAGGATCGCCTCCGGACGGCCGGTGGTGGTCGTCTGCCGGATCAACTCGAGCCCCTCGGCACCGGCGTCGACGATGAACACGCCGCTGCCGGCGGCCGATCCGTCAGACGCGACACGGCTGGCCGGAACGAGGATGGCGTCCGCCACGAACGCCGCGGGCACGCAGGCCTTGGTGCCCTCGAGCACCCACGTGCCGTCGGCCTGCGCGTGCGCCGTGGTGGTGGGGCTCGTTCCTCCGGGGAGGATGACCTCTCCCACCAACTCCGCCATCGCCGCGGTGAGAATGGTGTCGCCGCTGCTCACCCCGGGCAACCAGGCCTGCCGCTGTTCGGCCGTGCCGAACTGGGCTATGGGCGCGGCGCCGTACACCGTCGTCTCGATCAGCGGGACGTAGGCCGCGGTGCGACCGGCGGCCTCGATGACCAGGCAGGCGGCCACGAAGTCGAGACCGGCGCCGCCGTACTCCTCGTCGAGGGCGATACCGAGAAGGCCGGCATCGGCCAGCTCGCGCCAGAGCGCGCGGTCGATGGGTCCTTCGGCCGCGGCCGCCTGCTCGATCTCCTTGAGGCGCTCATGGGTGACGCGCTCGGTGAAGATCCGGCCGGCCAGTTCGCGGACGGCTTCCTGCTCTTCGCTGTAGGTGAAATCCATTTGTCGTTTGCTCTTTCTGTGGGCTTAGCGGGACCGGGGCATACCCAGGCCGAATATCGCGATGAGGTCGCGCTGGATCTCGTTGGTGCCCCCGCCGAAGGTGAGAATGATGATGGAGCGGGCCTGCATCTCGAGCCGGCCGGCGATGACCGCCGCGGGCGAGCCGCGCGTGAGGTAACCGGCCTGGCCGACAATCTCCATCAGGGCGCGGATGGCCCGCAGGTTGAACTCCGTGCCGAATACCTTGATCGACGACGCGTCGGCCACGTCGAGCTGGCCCTGCGTGGCCTGCCACGCCACCTTCCAGTTGATGAGCCGCAGGAACTCCAATTCGGCATAGACCCGGGCCAGATGCTCCTGCACCCACTCCTGGTCGATGACGCGGCGACCGTCCGGCAGCTTGGTCGCCTGGGCCCAGGCCCTGACGTCCTGTAGCGACCGCTCCACCATCCCCGGTGCGCACAGCGTCACCCGCTCGTGGTTCAGCTGGTTGGTGATGATCTTCCAGCCCTCGTTCTCGCCGCCGACGAGGCTGGTGGCCGGGACCCGGACGTCCTCGAAGAAGGTGTAGTTGATGTTGTGATCGCCCTGCAGCTTCATCGGCACCACGCGGATACCGGGCGTGTCCATGGGGACGAGGAACATGGAGATGCCCTTGTGCTTCGCGACGTTCGGATCCGTGCGCGTGGCCAACCAGATGTAGTCGGCGTCGCCGGCCAGGCTGGTGAACACCTTGGACCCGTTGATCACGTACTCCTCGCCGTCGCGTTCGGCCCGGGTGACCAAAGAAGCCAGATCGGTTCCCGCGTTGGGCTCCGTGTAGCCGATGCAGAAATGGATCTCCCCGGCCAGGATTTTCGGCAGGAAGAACTCCTTCTGCTCCTGGGTCCCGAACTGCATGATGGTCGGGCCGACGGTGTTGATGGTCAGCATGGGCACCGGGGCCCCGCTGCGCATGGACTCGTCAAAGAAGATGAACTGCTCGATGGCCGAGCGCCCCTGCCCTCCCCACTCCTTGGGCCAGCCGATGCCGAGCCAGCCGTCGGCCCCCATCTGCCTGACCACCTTGCGGACCACGGGGCCGATGCCGCCGGCGTGGACCAGCTCAGCCTCGACCTCAGGGGTGAGGAGGTTCTCGTAATAGGCCCGCAGCTCGCTCTTCAGCGCCTGCTGCTCCTCGGTGTAGCCGATCTCCATGGTGTCCCTCCCGGGGCCGCCTCGTGACGTCACCCCACTTCGGCTCCGCACTCGCCGGCTCCGAATTCCGGGGTCCGGAGCCGCACAGAGGCCCAGTAGAACACGTTACAGACTGACTCCGGCGGCGGCCAATGCGGCCTACCGACCACCCGGGGCCTACCAGCCGGTAACCTGCTGTCGGCCTCGGGCGCACCCGGGGAGGACCGAACCGAGGAGCTCGTCATCATGCCCGAAGCAGTCATCGTCGCCACCGGTCGCACCCCGATCGGCCGGGCCGTCAAAGGCTCACTGGTCGAGTGTCGCCCCGACGACCTCGCCGCCTTGGTCATCCGGACCGTCCTGGAGAAGCTGCCCCAGCTGAATCCGGCCGAAGTCGAGGACGTCCTCCTCGGCTGCGCCCAGCCGGCCGGCGAGGCGGGCTACAACATGGCCCGGGTGGCGGCCATCCTGGCCGGGCTGGACAACGTGCCCGGCGCCACGGTGAACCGTTACTGCTCCTCCTCGCTGCAGACGATCCGCATGGCCGCCCACGCCATCCGGGCCGGCGAGGGCGACGTGTTCGTCGCCGCCGGCGTGGAGACGGTGAGCCGCTTCGCGTACGGCGCTTCGGACACCGGCCCGCACAACCCGCTCTTCGCCGCGTCCGAGGGCCGGACCGAGGAGCGCGCGCCGGCCGCCACCGAACCCTGGACCCCGCTCGCCGGGAGCCTGCCCGACATCTACATCGCCATGGGGCAGACGGCGGAGAACGTGGCCGAGTACGAGAAGGTCAGCCGGGAAGAGATGGACGAGTTCGCCCTCCTGTCGCAGACCCGTGCGGCGGCGTCGCAGGAGAACGGCTTCTTCGAGCGCGAGATCATCCCGGTGACGTTGGCCGACGGCACCGTCATCAGCAAGGACGACTGCCCCCGGCCCAGCACCACGCTCGAAGGGCTGTCCAACCTCAAGCCGGTCTTCCGCGAGGGCGGCACGGTCACGGCCGGAAACGCCTGCCCGCTCAATGACGGTGCGGCCGCGGTCATCGTCATGAGCGACACCAAAGCAAAAGCGTTGGGGATCACCCCGCTGGCGCGGATTGTGGCCAGCGGCGTCACCGGGCTGAACCCCGAGATCATGGGACTGGGCCCGGTTGACGCCTGCCGTCAGGTCCTGAAGCGGGCCAACATGACCATTGACGACATCGACCTGGTGGAGATCAACGAGGCCTTTGCGGCCCAGGTGATCCCGTCCGCCTCCCACCTCGGCATCAGCTGGGACAAGCTCAACGTCAAGGGCGGCGCGATCGCCCTCGGCCACCCCTTCGGTCAGACGGGCGCCCGGATCATGACCACCCTGCTCAACGCGCTCGAGGACACCGGCAAGACGTTCGGGCTCGAGTCGATGTGCGTGGGTGGAGGCCAGGGCATGGCGATGATCGTTGAGCGGCTCAGTTAGGCCCGAGCCGGAGAATCAGGCCCGGGGATCAGATCCCGAGTGGTCGTTCCCCGGCCACGTCGTAAATGGTGATGGTGGCCGACGTGGGCGCCACGGCCCGGCCAGTGGGCGGTGGCTGGTTCCCCATGGCGGCCAGGTGGGCGTCGAGGCTCGCCTGGTTTTCCCACCGTTCGAACAGCACGACGCGGCCGGGATCGATCGGGTCGGCACTCATGGTGTACTCGAGGTTCCCCGGTTCGCTCCTCGAGGCGCGCATGGAGTCCAGGCGGCCCGCCAGGAACTCCTCCCGGTCTTCGGGCTTGATCTCGAATGACCCTGCGACAATGACCATGTTCTCCTCCTCCGCTGCGTCCGGCCGACGTTAGCGGCCCCCATGCGCCGCCGCGCCGTGTCCGGGGCTCAAACGGGCATCGAGCGCTCGACTGCATGTTCGACGGAACGAAAGAACCATTCGCAGATGGCGAACACGGGGAGGTCGTCGATCGTCAATCGGTAGGCGCGGGACCACACGATGGCGGACGCCCTGGCCGCCGTGCCGTCCAGCTCCCGCGGCGTGCCGGGTCCGGACGCAGGGGTGTCCTCCCTCACGTGCGTCAACCCGTGGGCGGCCAGGACGCGGCCGATGGGGTCGCTCGTCTGTTCGAGCTGGAGCCGTGCCGCCTCGGGAAGCCGGGCCGGCACGAACGCCGACTCGGCATAGACGTACGGCACCATGGTCACGCCGCCCTTGAGCACCGCGATCCGGTGCGTCACGGTCTGGCCGGCCCCGACACGCAGCGTGTTGCGGGCTTCGGCCGGCATCGAATACTGACGGACCACGTCGGCCACCAGCGGTTCCCCCGTGAGCTCCTCGAGGAGGTGCGTGACGGTGTCCGGGTTGTCGCGCAGCAGGCGCGGAAGGGGCGAAGGCCCGGGTGCCGTCACCGGCGAAGAGCGGACTCCACGTTGCTGAGCGCGGGCACCGGGCCCGGGTCGGTCCCCTCGCGCCCTGCCATGTGCAATGAGACGAGATCGCCGAACAGCGCGAGGTCGAAGAAGCGACCGAGGTCGTCAGCACCCTCGGCCCAGACCGGGATCACCTGCGCCATGACCTCGTCGGTGGCGTCGACCACGAGGGCGAAGCGACGCGCCACCTGGGGGTGCTCGCCGGCATGGCGCAACGTGACCAGGGAGAGCACCTGACGGGTCACGTCCCCGTGCTGGCCCCAGCCGGCGACCTCGTTGTGCGACAGCTCCGGCTGGACGGCGAAGAAGGCCGGCGTCTTGGCGTTCTCGTTGATCTGGGTCTTCCAGCGACGGGCGGCCACCGCGGTCAACCCCTCCGAGCCGTAGACGAGGGGGATGGTCCGGCCGATGAGGCGGGCCACCTCCTCGGCCGGGCCGCCGGGTCCGACCAGGGCATCCCGACGCCGGCTCAAGGACGTGCCCACACCCTCGAGTTCGGCGGTGGCATCGGGCAGGATCCCCACCCGGGAGAGGGTCGACAACACGGGCACCGTCAGGGCGCCGAACGCCGTCCGGGGCGCCGGGCCGGCGGGAACCCCGAAGAGCGGGAGGTCCGACGCCGCCGCCATCTCCGCCAACGCGCCGGCGCCGGATACGACGACCAGGTGGGCGCCCCGGGCCCGGGCGGCGGAGGCGGCGGCGATGGTCTCCTCGGTGCCGCCCGACGCCGAGATGGCGAACGCGAGCGTGTGCGGTCCGACGAACGCCGGCGACTCGTACCCGTTGCCCACGCAGATGGGCACCGAGGAACGGCCGGCCCCGTAAGCCGCCACCGCCTCGGCGGCGGTGGCGCCGTTTCCCATGCCGAAGACCACGACGGATCGGATGTCACCGGGCCGCGGCAGCACGGCGTCCTGCAGCACGGCCTCGGCTGTCGCGGCGGCGGCGCGCAACTGCTCGGGCAGGCCCACGGTGGCCTCCCATACGCCCAGCGTGTCGAGATACCGCGGGTGGGTCACCCCGGAGCGGGCCCGGTGGCGCGCACGCCCTCCTTCTCGGCCTTCGCGCTCAGACGCGCGTGCTCGGCGTCACTCACGTCCGCACCTTCTTCGACCAAAAGGACGGGCACACCGTCGACCACCTGGTAGCTCTTGTGCAGGCGCGGGTTGTACAGGATCTCCTCGTCGGCGAACCACAACAAGGGCTCTTTGTCGATCGGGCAGGCCAGTACCTCGAGCAGTAGCGGATCAAGCGTCATGGTCGTTCCTCACCTCTGGTTCTCTACTCTGCGGTGCCGTACGTCGCGATGAGCTCCTGCACCTCGGCCACGTGCGCCGCACACTGCGGGGGCGTCCTCGCCTCGACATTGAGACGGAGGAGCGGCTCGGTGTTCGAGGGTCGCAGGTTGTACCACCACTCGCCGTGGTCGACCGTCAGGCCGTCGAGCCGGTCGATGGACGCATTCTGCGCACTCTCGTGCGCCGCGATGGCCTCGACGGTGGCCGCGGGGTTCGTCACCTCGGTGTTGATCTCGCCCGAGTCGCTGTAGCGCTGGAAGGGCTTCAGGAGCTCGGAGAGCGGCTGGTCGCTCAGGCTGAGGAGCTCGAGGACCAACAAGGCGGTGATGATGCCCGAGTCGGCCCGGAAATTGTCGCGGTAGTAGTAGTGGCCGGAGTGCTCGCCCCCGAAGACGGCATTGGTCTCGGCCATCACCTGCTTGATGAAGGAGTGCCCGACCTGGGTGCGGATCGACTTGCCGCCGAGCTCGGCGACGACCTCGGGCACGACGTGCGAGCAGATCAGGTTGTAAAGGATCGTCTCCCCCGGGTACTTCTTCAGCATGGACGCCGCCACCAGGGCGGTCGTGAGGGAGCCAGAAACCGGTTCGGCGCGCTCGTCGACCAAGAAGACACGGTCGGCGTCGCCGTCGAAGGCCAACCCGATGTCGGCGGCCTCGGCCAGCACGGCCGCCTTCAGGTCTCTCAGGTTCTCGGGCTGTATCGGGTCGGCGGGGTGGTTGGGAAAGTTGCCGTCGAGCTCGGGGAAGAGGATCTCCACGGAGAACGGGAGGCTGGAGAAGATGATGGGCACCACCAATCCCCCCATGCCGTTGGCGGTGTCGGCGACGACCTTGAGCGGCCGCAGGGAGGCCCGGTCGACGAAGGAGATCACGTGCTCCGCCCATTCGTCCAGCAGGTTGAGCTCGCGCCGCGGGGCCTTGGCCGGGCCCGGTGGCTCGTCGAGCAGGGTCTCGGCGATCGCCTGTATCTCGGCCAGCCCGGTGTCGCGGCCTATGGGGCGAGCTCCCGAGAGGCACAGCTTCATGCCGTTGTACCGCGCCGGGTTGTGCGAGGCGGTGAACATGACGCCGGGGGCATCGAGACGGCCCGCGGCGAAGTAGAGGAAGTCGGTGGACGCCATCCCGAGGTCCGTGACCGCGACGCCTTCGGCGCGCACGCCGTCGGAGAAGGCCGTCGACAGCGCGACTCCCGATTCGCGCATGTCGCGTGCCATCACGATCTCGGGCGCCCCGGCGAACCGGGCCATGGCCCGGCCGATGGCCCGGCACATCGTCGCGTCCAGCTGGTCGGGCACCGTGCCACGCACGTCGTAGGCCTTGAAGACTTGGTCCATTCGGGTCATGACACTGCAACCTTACGGGGTCGGCGTCGCGCCGGTTTTCCGGAAGGCCCTGCGGTGCCGCCCCGATTTCAAAATCTGGGGCCCGGCCAGCACGAGGATGAGGCCGATCAGCCCGACGACGCTCAAGGCCTCACCCACCCGGTCCGCCGGACTGGCCCCGTAGTGCAGGACCACATTGTGGGCGGTCGGCACCACGACCATGAGGTTGGGAGTGACCCGGTAGGGGCCGGTGGCCCCGGTGGCCTGCCAGTTGGGAAAGTACGACACCTTGACCAGGACGGGCGTCCCGGTCTTCGACACGTGGAAGCTCACCGTGTTGTCCGTCTCGCGGACCTCGGTGACGTGCGTCGTGGCCACGTGACGCTGGGGCGGGGAGGGATCACCGATGGCCACCCGGGGCCACGAGGCGGGACCGTTCTGGGCCAGGAAGACGTTCCAGCGGGAGGGATCGTCGTACCAGCTTTCCGAAGGGGGCAGCCACGACGACTGTGATGCCCCCACGCCCACCTCTACCGCAGGTTCGTTGGCCAGCCCCGTCACGAGCGGCGAGTCCAGGACCTCGTAGATCTTCCACGTCGTCGTCGAGACCCCGGCCTGGCTCGAGGTCCAGGGACCGGTCTCGGCCACCAGTTTGAGGGAGGGGTCGGCGGACGCGGCGGCCTCGACCTGAGGGCTGGACGCCATGAAATAACGGACGCCCAGCAGTTGGAGGTGTTGTATGCCTGCGGGCACGTTCAACGCCGTGTAGTCCAGACCGACCATCGCCTCGGAAGGGGTGACCGAGAGCTCGGCCTGATTGAGGAAGTGGTACGGCGTCGTGGCGGAGGACTCGAAGAGCAGCCCTTCCATCGAGCCGATGCACCCTCCGGACCAGTACGGCAGCAGCATGAGGGCCTGGGTGGTCCCGAACCGGTTGAGACTGGGATCGTACTGCCACATCGACTGGCCGCAGCCGTAGATGGCGCCGACCCGTTCCATGGTCTCGATCAGCGCCCGGTACTCGGGGTACGCCGCCTGCGCCTGGTAACCGCTGTAATTGAACGACGACCAGTTCGTGACCTGATTGGGCCCGGGGGTGATCCCGATCGACTTCAGCGCCGAAGCCGGCAGGACGAACGGGGTCGCCACGACCCCCAGCGCCACGATGAGGGCCACGAGGGGACCGGCCACGGCCGCCACGGGCCAGGCACCGCGCACACCGGACGGTTCGGAGTAGAGCGCGATCTCCTCCCTGGTGACCGAGGCCGGCTCGGCGACCTCGCCGCGCCCCCTCTGACGCCGCCGCAAGAACCGGTTGCCGAGCCTGAAGAGGAGGTTGACGAGCCGGACGATACGGACCGCCAGCCACGGCCACAGGTCGACGGCGCCGCTTACCGCCGTCGCAATGCCCCACCCGGCCAAGAGGTACATGGGGAGGAACCACAGCGGGAGGAATCGGACGTTGTAGAGGCTGCCCTGGGGATCGAAGATCACGGCGAGGGCGAACACCCCGGCGAGGAGCGCCATGAGGATGCCGAAACGGCTCCGCAGTGCGAAGGCGGCGATGGCGCTGAGCCCGCCGAGGATGAGGACCCACCAGTCCGCCTGGGGCAGCAGAATGGCGACGAAGGTGTGGACGTTCACGTAGCCCATGGAGGTGGAGTAGGCCTGCTCGGTGCCGAACGGCACCCACCAGAACGCGACCAGCAGCCCGCCGATCGCGATGGTCGAGGCGCCCCACCACAGAGCCTGGGGCCGGGTCAGCACCTGCGGGACGACCTCGTCCGTGGGATGGAGATGCCAGGCATCCCTCGGCCGCACCCGGTCGGGCAGCATCTCCATGAGGACGAGGATCACGGCACCCACCAGGGCGAAGAGGGAGGGAACGATGTGGGCCAGGATGCAGGCGGCGAGCACGACGGCGGCCCAGCCCCGGTGCTTGCCCGTGCGCAGCCCGCGGGCCATCAGACCGAGGAACACCAGGGCCAGCGCGATGCTCAGCGAGTACGCGTATTCACCGGCCAAGGTGGAGAAGAGGTTCCCCCCGTAGATGGTGAACGTGTAGTCGAAGAGGTAGCACAGGGTGACGGCGGCCACGGCTCCGGGGAAGGCCCGGCGCATGCCGAAGAGCCGCCCCATGGCCCAGGCGGCCACCGGGAGCAGCACGGACCCGAGAACGGTGACCCATTTGAACGCCAGGGCGTAGGGGATGGCGTAGCTGGCCAGGGCGGCCAGCAGGTCAGGCAGCACGAAGTAATAGGTGTAGAGGGGGAAACCGTCGTACCACCCCGGGTCCCAACCGGTCAGCTGGCCGTGGGACAGGAGGCCGGAGCGCAAGAAGGCCGGCATGGCGTAGTGGCCTCCGTTGTCACCTCCGGTGGGCGTCGAGGTGGAGAGGAGCAGGCTCGGGTGGAGCTGCCAGAGCACGACCGCGATCACCGAGACGACGCACACCAAGGTGGCCACCGCGGGGACCCACCGCGAGGCGGGGAGCGGCTGCGACCGTCGGTGGCTCGTTGGGCGGTTGGCGGGTGGAGCCGGGCTCACCTCTTCGGTACCCGCTCTCCCGATCGTGCTGGTCAGTGGACACCGCCCCGTTGGCCCAGAATCGCCAGAATGGCGACGAGGTTGAAGGAGGCGTGCGACACCATGTTCATGCCCAGGCGCCCGGTCCGGTAGGAGATCGCGGCAAGGGCGACACCGAACAACGCCAGCCCCGCCAGCTGTACCCATTCGCCATGGGCCAGGCCGAACAGCAACCCGTCGACGATGACGGCCAGAACGATGCCCGCACCCCGGGCCCGGGTGGGTCCGGCGCCACTCGGGGTGAAGAGGCGAGCCAGAGATTTGAAGAGCAACCCGCGGAAGAACAGCTCCTCCATGAAGGGGGCCAGCAACACGGTCGCCAGTGCGACCACCAGGAACCCTGCCCCGTGTGCCCCGCCGGTCAACTTCTGGGACGGCCCGTTGAAGTCGCGGATGTCGTGCTGAAAGGGTGAGTAGAGCAGTGCGATGACGATCTGCGCCCCGATCCCGATGGCGATCCCCCACAGGTCGATCCATCGGAATCGCACGCCCAGGTCCGCCCACAGATGCCGGGTTCCCCTGGTGCGACTGGCCAGCCACGGCGCCCCGAAGAAGCCGATCCACAGTCCGGCCAGGGTCGAGACGACATACCATTCGGGCGGCACGCTGGCCGAGGTGATCGCCGCCATCTGGGTCGCGTTCTTGCCGGCCACGTCGCCGGCCACCGCGCCGAAGACGCCCCCGGCGAGCTGGCCCACCAGGAAGCCGATGAGGGCGTAGAGGAGCCAGCGCCCGGCCGCCGGCTTGTCCGCGGGGGGAGCCCCCGGCCGGTCGAGAAACGGCATGTCCCCCCCGTCGAACCCCGGCGGGGTCGACGGGGACCACCGGACGGGCGGTGCCATGGGCACGGCTCTGACCTGGTCCGCGGGGATGAATCCCTCGGGAACGGGCCCGGGGGGCCGGGGCGGGGCGCCGCCTGCCCGGTTTCCCACCCCTTCGGGGTCCATTTCGGTCATCGCCAAGACGTTACTGGCCCTCCCGGCGCCGGTGACCTGCGGGTAGGGGGCGGTCACCGCTCCGCGGAAGCGCCGAATAGGCTGGTCAAGTGAGTCCGCAACGTCTCGACCGACCCCCCACTCAACCAAACGCGCCGTCGGGTGATGGGAATTCGCCATCGGGGGGCCCGCCGCAGGGCCAGAACTGGCGCTGGCTGTGGCTGGTCGCCGTCATCGGGGTGATCGCCATCCTGCTGGCCGTCGGCTCGCTCAAGTCCTCCACCGCCAAGTCGCTCAGCTACACGACCTTCCTCCAGAACGTCAAAGCGGGGCAGGTCAGCACGGCCCAGATCAGCAACCAGACCGGGATCATCGACGGGAAATTGAAGGACGGGGTTTCCTACCAGGTCCAGGGGCCGAGCCCGTCCCTGCCCAATGACGTGACCGAAATGCGCAACGACGGTGTGTCGGTCAGCTTCCCGACGGCGTCCAGCAACCTGTTGAGCGACCTCCTCCCCTACATCTTCATCATCGCCATCGGCGCCGCCTTC
>Ga0224558_1003059_pt1 | contig 14463 bp, 10 predicted proteins | sample 714S32024metaG_FD_180682 | JGI IMG/M metagenome (GOLD analysis project Ga0224558, IMG submission 180682) | Peat soil microbial communities from Stordalen Mire, Sweden - 717 S3 20-24 | ecosystem: Environmental > Terrestrial > Soil > Wetlands > Peat | place: Sweden: Norrbotten County, Stordalen... | reverse complement strand
CGCTGGCAGAAATCACCCAACCAGAGTAAGCAACCAGACGAGGTGTGTCCCGCACAAAATGGAATAAATCTACGGCGGGGGCGGGATAGCCGAATCTTTACCGGGCCCAGGGAATCGGCGGCTCCGCAACTGCCTGGCAATCAATGGGATGCGCGGCTATTGTTGCGCTGACACTACCCGGTGACCCATTGCAGGCCGTCCACCCTCCCCTCGCCCAGCCCTCCCCAGCCGCGCGCGGGCTCCGGCGAGGCTACGGGGAGGCTCCCGACCTGTCCGCGGCGGTGGGCGGAGCGGGCGCCAGCCGGTGAGGGGCCAACGGCTCGCCTGTTTGGGGCGCCGACCTGGGTCGGCGGTGTCGACCAAGACTCCGGCAAATAGCAAAGGAGAGGGCCCAAGCACCGTCAGGCCACTGACCGGTGTCCGGCTCCGCCTGGCGAAATCAGGACGTCGTTTGGAGTTCAAGCTTTACCTGGCGCTGGCACCGTCGCGACATGTATCGGCTCTCCGCAACCTAATGCTAGTGCTGTCAACGGTTTAAGCACGGCGGAGAATTTGCCCTGTCGGAGTGTAGAGCTGACGGTGTTCCCATATGAGTTCCGCCTGATTTCGAGGCGACGAGTGGGGCCGACCAGCGACCGGCCAATGCCTGCCAGCGCTCGTATAATCGGGTCACTTCGGCCGGCAGGTTCTTCCGGTGACCACGAGTGGCGAGGAGTTGCGTAAAACTCATACCGCTGCTGCTAATTGACCATCCGTAACTCTGTGGCGGCGAAGTTGTATTCCTCATAATCCTTACGGCCCGTCGCCAGGCATTTCTGGAAATCATCGTGCGCGGTGGCGGTATCGCCCGAGAGCAGGCGCTTCATGCCGGCGTAAAACCACGCCTCGCATTCGCGTCCCGAGTCATGTCCACAAAGGCCCGCACGGAGAAATTCGGGTTCGCTCGTGGTGCCCAGCAGGAACGCAGCGATAGTGCGCTCCCACCGGTTGGCCTTTGGCTTCTTCCCTGTGCCGAACCAGGCGCCGAGCTCCTGGTTTGCCGCAGCCGGTTCGCCCTTTTGGGCGCGAATAAGCCAGATGTAAAACCGGGGGTAGTTTGCCTGACCTGCGGCCTTTTCACAGAAGCACCGGTAATCCCTCAAGGCATCATCCCATCGCTGCATCAGGTAGTAGATGCTGCCGCGCTGTTCATAGGCGGGAATGATCCCGGCATCCAGTTCAAGCGCGCGGTTGAGGTCGGCGAGCGACTGGTCGAGGTTGGTTCCACTGCGTTCGGCGCCGTGCAATCTCAACAAGGCCACTCCGCGACCCACCAGGGCGCCGGCGTTATCAGGTTCCAGTTCCAGCAGCCGGGTTATATTGGTGACGGCGTCCTCGAACCTGCCCGCATCAAGAGCCGCCTGTGCGAGGTCCGCGTACTCATGTGCCTGGAGGTTGAGCCGCACAGTGCTGTTGGTGGATGCCATCACCCAGTGCCGAGCATTTCGGCGATGGCGTTCCTGGCTTCGATCCCAGTCCGGGTCGCGTCGCACGTACGCCATGTGGTTCGAACGATCAATTATGAGGTTGAATTGCCTCAACGCCGCGATTCCGATGCTGGCTTCAAAGACCTCGTTGCTGTCGGCGATGCTCGTCTCAGTCCGGCGCGCCTTGCGGATAGTCACACGCTCCCACGTCAGGGGGCCGATGCTTAAGTCCTGCGCATCATAATTCCGCCCCAAGGCCGGGCCCGACCCAAACATAAAGTTGAATTGCCATCCCCCGTGTGCATGAGGATGCTGCGCGCGCCATTCCTTCCAGCGCGCGGGCGAAAGGCTGACACCATCGGCATTGCCCGTATCCACTTCCAGGACGCCCGTCTTCCCATCCGCGCGCGGAATCTCAAGGGCCAGAACATCCGTGTGCCGATAGAGAGGGAGCTTGGTCCAGCCGCTGGTGGCCTGAGGCAACTGATCAACGCCCTTGATGGCATCGTTTGCAGCATCAATCGCGAGGAAGTCATCCTTCAGGTCCGGCCAGCCAATAACCCCGTCAAAGTCCAATAGCCCTCCCCAAGGCCACGGGGCGCGCAGTGTAGGCAGCTTGAGCCTATAGGTCTCGTGGCCTGCCGTGAACCGACAGAGTTCCGTATGCCCAATATTCACCTTTCCCGGCGGGGGTTTGGGAGAGGACGGCGGATCACTTACTTTCAGACCCAGCCGCTTCGCCGACGCAGCATGCACGAGAGTGATGCCGGCCCCCGTGTCATAAATGAAGTGTACAGGCTTGTCGTTGATGCGCACATCCGCCGGAAACCGTTCCTGCTGGATATGCCGGCAGCCTGTGAGCAAGACAAAGCCCGACACCAGACTGAGCGCTGCTTTCACGATCCTTAGACGGTTTGAAGGTCTTACCGCCAAGCCCGCCAGACCGCCGCAGCCGATTGGCGCAGCTTCTCGGGAGTCCATGTGGTTTGGTCCGGCGGGGGCACCGAACCGCCTGTGCAAGCCACCAGGAACGTCAGCTCCTGGGTCGCGTTGGCTGTTAGCTTAAGGCTGTATTCCACCCGGCCGCCCGCGTAGAGAGCCTGGTCGTTGCTGCCGCCCACGGCGACGTAGCGCAAGGCAATGGCATTCAGCTTGCCGGCGATGACCTGCTCCAGGTTCGGGCTGGCCTCCGCCGGGAAAAGCCAAAGCGCATTCAGGATGGGATTCTGATCGGGAGCGCCTGCCTTAGGCAGAACGGATACGTCCAACATGCCGTCGCCGTTCGCGTCGGACGCATCAAACAGGACGGCTCCGGGCCGGTGCTGTCCCCACCGCGCCAGCGGATCCACCTCCTGCGTCAGGGCACCCTCGACCTGGCAGATAACCGGCCGCTGACCGGCCTGCGCCCAAAAGCTCTCGCAGAAGCCGAGCACGACCTTGGCCTTGGCCTTGGGGTCCACTTTAAAGTGATAAACGATCGGAACGCCCCCTATGCCGGCGCGAGTGTTCTGGAAAGCCGGATCGCAATCCACCGCTGGCTTCGCCCACCCGGGCAGCGCCACGGCATCGTCAGCCCAACCCCATTCACGCATCGCCTGGGACACTTTAGTGCCGGCGGGCAGGCCCAGCACGGCCCGGCCGCCGAGTGTCACGGTCTTCAAGCCAAGGTGACCCGCTTCCGGCAGCGCTAGCGAGAGTTGCACTGCGGTCTCCTTTCCGCCGGTCTCTGCGAGGCGCACCGTCAGGACATCCAGTCCCTCTGGCCAAACAGGAGCGCGAAACGCGGTCAGCGTGAGCGCGACGGTGCCGTAGCTGGATTGTGCCTGGGCGGCCGGAATCACGCCGTCCAGCTTGAGCGCTTGCAGAGTCGCCGGGGTGGCCGCGGGCAATCCGGGGCCAGCTACGCTGACGGTGATCGAGCCCCAGTCCTCGACCAGACGGCCCTGGTCGTCCATACGTGTGGGAGCAAGCCCTGGCGAGGTGAACGTGACCTCAGCGTGCAATTGCACGCCCAATAGATAGGCAAGCAAACAAGCCCACCCGCAGCGCCAGATTGCGTTCGCCTGCCGCGATTGCGTGCACCGTCCCTCAGACTGCAAACTCGACTCTCTCATATCATGCCTCGTTCCTTCACGTTTCACGTTTCACGCATCACGATTCACGCCTCACACCTCGCGTTTGCGTTCTGGGGAATGGATGACCCTGATGCCGTAGAGTTGGCAGAAGGCCTCCACGATATGGCGATGGCTGCCTAATGTCACCACCTGGTGGAAGCCGAGCACGTCACGGCAGTCTTCGATGTTATCCATTCTGATCTCCACTGAGGTGCGGCAACCGCCGGCGGGCGGCGTGTCAATGTTGCTGACCACCGTGCCGGTATCGAGGATGAGTTGGTTGGCGTTCTGGAAGCGGATGAGGGAAACGGGGGCGCCGACCGGCCATAGCACCTGCACCGAGACACCCAGGCCCGACTCGGAATGACTGCGGAGGATGTACGGGGCAGGCTTCTGACCAAATCCGTTCAGGCGCGTTGCGGAAACGCAGTGGGAGGCGACGAGTAGGTTCTTGGCGGTTTCAGCAACCGGATCATTCATGTAGCCGGGGCGGTCGAGCAGGTAACTGGTCAACATGAGCGAGGCAGCGCCGAAGAGGTCGGCTTCGCACCCGCAGGTGACACCCATGTCCTGGAACATTGTCCAGGCGCCACAGGGCGGGGTCGGAACCAGTTTGGCGCTGACCATGCCGAGGCAGTCCATCGAGAGAGCGTTAGCCTGTTCGTCGGTGAGCAGGCGCTTGGTGGTAGTGTAAACGCGGGCGGAATTGAGACTGTCCTGCCAAGTGGGTTCGACCACGCGCTTGGCGTGCTTTCGGAAGGTCGCGGCTACGTCTTTCACTTCCTCATTGACGGGCATGGTATCGAACAACTCATTGAAAGTCTTGCGCGGGATGGCACGGATTTTGGTGCCAAGGCGATCCAGGACGGTCTCGTTGCGCTTATTGCCCTGAATCCAAAGCAAGCGGGTTTCCTCGAACATGCGTTTGGCTCGGATCATGCGCAGGCCGTCCTCGACGGCAGACCATTCCAGCGAGGAGACCACATACACGCCCGGCTGGCGCGAGACGCCGGCGACGTGGCCGGTAAAGGAGGTGCCGATGGGAGAGAAGATGATTAGCGGCACGCCGGCTTCTTTGGCCAGGCGATTGACCCAATCCCAGCAGTTCATGTGCTGGAGGATGACCAGCACGCCGTCGGGTTTGCGCTCCCGCACTGCGTTCAAAAAGCCCGTAAACGCCGCCTCGTCTTCAATGGGTTTGTCCTCTTCGTGCAACTCGATGGCGAGGTGTTTGCAGGAGCCCGCCAACTGCCCGCGGTATTCCCTCTGGCGCTGGTCGAGGTTGTAAGTGGTTCCAGGCCAGCCCAGCCAATAGGGCCGTGGTTGTTCCAAGATGGCCGCGTCCACGCGGACTTTGGGACGGGGACGCAGCTTGGCAGGGTCAACGAAGGCCGGGTCGGTTTTGCGTGACCTGGCCAAGGCGGGAAAGAACTCGCCGCTGAAAGCGAGGCCGGCCGCGGCCGTGGTGATGATCTGAAGACAGTGCCGCCGGGAAAGGCAGCCGGAACATTGATGAGGAGTTTGCATAAGGTGGAAGGCTTTAAACTTCGATATTCATAAGAGGCAATGCACCTCCTACTCCGATAGATGCGAGGCGGCAAGAAGAAAGCGGCTGAACGTTAGACTTTAGACTCAAGACTTTAGACTTTAGACCTTAGACTCCAGGCTATAGTCTTCGGCCATGAGTGAACGCATCGGTATCCTGACCGGCGGCGGTGATTGTCCCGGGTTGAACACAGTCATTCGGGCGGTCGTCAAGTGTGCCACCAAACGGGGCTGGGACACGATCGGCTTCCTTGACGGCTTCGAGGGACTGCTTGACCCGCTTCGCTACCGGCCATTGGACTACAAGGAAATGGACGCCTTGCTCTTTGTGGGCGGCACTGTCTTGGGCACGTCGAACAAGGGCCGGTTCGCGGCCAAGACCGGCCACGGCGAAAGCAACCGTATCCCGCGTGAGATCCTCGATGAGGCTAAGGCCAACATCCAGAAACTGGGCTTGCGGGCCCTGGTGGTCGTGGGCGGCGACGGCTCGCTGAGCACTGCCCAGCAGCTTTTCGAACACGGCGTCCCTATCGTGGGTGTGCCCAAGACCATTGACAACGATCTGGAAGCTACGACCCTCACCTTTGGCTTTGATTCCGCTGTTGCTTGTGCCACCGACGCGCTCGACCGCCTGCGCACAACCGCCCAAAGCCATGACCGCGTGATGGTGCTCGAAGTCATGGGCCGCTACACCGGCTGGATTGCAGTGACTGCGGGCATTTCGGGCGGCGGCGATGTGATCCTCATCCCGGAGATTCCCTTTCGCTACGAGAGCGTGTGCGCGAAAGTTGCCGAGCGCGAGCGGGAGGGCAAATACTTCACCCTCGTCGTCGTGGCGGAAGGCGCCAGAGAGCATGGGAAGGACTATGTGACCGCCGGCAGCGCCGAGAAGAACCGCGAAGCGCGGCTTGGCGGCCTTGGGGCCGTTGTGGCCGCGGAAATCCAGAAGCGCACCGGTAAGGAAACGCGCGTCTGCGTCCTGGGCCACTTGCAGCGGGGCGGTGCGCCGACCTCTTTCGACCGCCTCCTGTGCACGCGCTTCGGCGCGTGGGCGGTGCAACTCATCGCCGAGGAGAAATACGGCTACATGGTCGCCCTGCGCCCGCCCGACACCGCTGCGGTGAAGCTTTCCGAAGCCGTTGGCCGCCTCCGTTCTGTCCCCCCCAATGGTGACATCGTTCAGACCGCCCGAGCCCTGGGCATCAACTTCGGGGATTAGCCGCCGATCGCGCGAACCGTCAGGTCGGCGCTCCCTTCGTGCGCCTGCCTTCTTCTGGCCGCCAGGCCGGCCCATCAGGCGCCGGCGCCAACCACCAAAACCCGCACCAGCCCGTTAACATCCCCAATATAATCATCGACGGCCTGTTGCGTTTAAGGGGTATGCTTTTCGCCCTTTGCTGGACGCCGTTCTATGTTAAGTTCCCATGTGCCAAAGCTTATAGACACTATAAGTCAAGTGTTCTTCGGCGTGCGGTTCCGGCTGCTGTTGCTGGTGCTGCTGGCCTGCGCCCCGTTGGTCGGGTTGACGCTGTGCACTGCTTCGAAAGAACGCCGAAACGATGTGGCGAGCTGGTGCGAACGCGCTCGGCAGCTCGCGTTGATCGCGCAGCGGGAAGAGAAAGAGATGCTTGGACAGGCTCAACAATTGCTGCTCGCTGTGTCGGAGTCTTCCTCCGTGCGATCAGGCGACCGGCAGGCTTGCAAGACGTCGCTGGGCGAAGTATTCGCAAGCTACCCAAGCTATGCCAATTTGGGTATGAGCGACACGAACGGCGAGATCCTGGCCAGTGTTCTCCCGTCCGCCGAGTCCGCCCACCAGATCGTTCGTCGGGTGCTCGAAACGCGTGCTTTCGCGGTCGGCCAATACCCAGCCGGGTTCACGAACGACAAACCGACCGTCACCCTTGGTAGCCCTGTTTTCGATGGGTCCGGCCAAGTGCGTGCCGTGGTCTTTGCTTCGATGGGTCTGGATTGGTTTGCCGGAAGTGGTTCTGAACTCTCTGCGCAGGTGCCTGCGGGCGCGAGTTGGACGCTGATGGACTGTAACGGCAAGATCCTCGTCCGTGATCCGGCGCCGAGGTCCCCGAGCGAACGGCCTTTTCTGGACCGGGCGCTTGTAAAGAGCGTGCTTAGCCAGCCGGACGGCATTGTGGAAACTTCGGACCCGCAGGGCATTCCGAGTTTTTATGCGTTTGGTCCCCTGCAGAGCCGACTGGTGGGAGCGAAGGCAGTAGCGATCCTGAGTATCCCCAGGCGGCTCCTCTTCGCCAGGGCTAACCGTGCGCTGATCCGCAATCTGAGCTGGATCGGGATCGCCGCCGGCCTTGCCCTCGCGTTGGGCTGGGCAGGCAGCAGTTTTCTCATCGTGCGGCCCGTCAAGGCGCTGGTGCGCGCCAGTGAGCGGCTCGCTAGCGGCGATCTCACAGCTCGCACCGGTCTCCGCCATGGCAAGGATGAGTTGGGTCAACTCACCCGCATGTTCGACCAGATGGCGCAAACCCTGGAGTTGCATGAGCTCGGACGGCGGCTTGCTGAGGAAAGGCTGCAAACCCGCGACAACATGATGCGCGAAATTCCATTGCTTCCCGCCGCTGTCTGCGTCTGCGACCAGTCCGGGGCCGTCGAGCTCTACAACCGGACTGCGGCCGAGTTATGGGGCTGCGAGCCTCCCGACCCTCATGCCAACCGGCGGTTCTGTGGGTCGTACCGGTTGTTTCACCCGGACGGCACGCCGATGCCCCACAGCGAGTCCCCGACCGCCGAGGTGCTCCGTACCGGAGTTCCACTGCGGAATCAGGAACTGGTGATCGGACGTCCCGACGGTACCCGTGTATCAGTGCTCGCCAGTGTCGTGCCGGTTAGGGATACGGACGGCTCCATGATCGGCGCGGTCAGTTGCCTGCAGGACATTACTGAGCGGAAGCAGGCCGAAGAGAAGCTGCAGGCAACTAACGAGAAGTTCCAGCTCATGTCCAGCCGCCTGGTCGAGTCCCAGGAATCGGAACGCCGTCACATTGCCCGGGAACTCCACGACGAAATCGGGCAGACCCTCACGGTGGCGGAAATGAACCTTCAGGCTGTGATGCAGTCTGGGTGCTCCGTCCCGGTGACCCGGCGCTTGCAGGAAAGCCTGCAGGCGGTCGAGCGCGTGCTCGAACAGGTGCGCGATCTCTCCCTCAACCTGCGCCCGTCAATGCTTGACGATCTGGGATTGGACTCCGCCTTGCGGTGGTACACCAACCGCCAAGCCGCCCTGGCCGGACTGCAGGCTGAATTCCAGACTGACGCGCTGGATGACCGCCTCGATCCGGTTATCGAAACCGCCTGCTTCCGCGTAGCTCAGGAAGCTCTTACCAACATCGTACGGCATGCCCATGCCCATTCTGTAACCCTCGCTTTGCGCAAACAAAACGGCCATCTCCATCTATTCGTGCGCGACGACGGCGTCGGGTTTGACGTCGAGGCACTCCGGCATCAGGCGGTGCAAGGAGCCAGCCTGGGCCTTTTGAGCATGGAGGAGCGCGCGACGCTCGTTGAGGGTGTCCTTGAAGTCAAGTCAACCCCCGGGAAAGGCACCGAGATCCACGCTTGGTTCCCGTTAAGATGGCGAACACCTAATTCCTGATATGAATCCGAATCCTGCCAAGCCGATCCGTGTCATTCTGGCTGACGACCACCCCATCGTCCGTGCCGGCATTCGCGAAGCCCTCAAGCAACTGCCTGGCGTCGAAGTGGTCGGCGAGGCGAGTGACGGCCGCGAGGCCATCAAACTGGTCGAATCCGCCCGCCCGGACGTGGTCTTCATGGATATTTCCATGCCTGGCCTGAATGGCCTGGAAGCCACGGAGAGGATCATCAAGAACTTTCCCAAAGTGCGAGTGATCATCCTTTCCCGGCATGATAACGAGGAGTATTACTGGCGCGCTCTCAGAGTGGGCGCCTCCGGCTATCTGCTCAAAAATGCCGTGATTACTGAATTGAAGTCGGCTCTTCAACGCGTCGCGGGCGGCGAGATCTATCTGAGCCGGGAAATCTCGGCCCGTCTTCGCAATAAGCTTCCGTTGGACCAGATGGCCCGTGCCCGCAGCCCGGTGGAGCAGTTGAGCGAGCGTCAGCGCGAAATCCTGCAGCTTATTGCCGAGGGCAAGACCACCAAGGAAATCGCTCTGACCTTGGAGCTTAGCGCCAAGACTGTGGAATACCACCGGATGCAGTTGATGCGGCGGCTCAATATCTTCGACATCCCAGGCCTGGTCCGCTTCGCTGTGCGCACGGGGTTAGTCTCGCAGGAATCCTGATCCGTCTCGTCCCAGGGACCGGAGAGTCAGATGCCCCTGAATCCGGGCCTCGACCCGCGAGAGGGGCCGTTGCTCGCAGCTCTCGTCGGCTCTCTTGCGGAGCCAGTCCACGGCCGCTTTCCTTCCTGAAACCAAGGGATCTCCTAGGGCGCATCAGAAATGTCCCAGTCGCCCGAACATCTTGTGCGACCTAACAATGGTCGCAATGAAACTGTGGCTACTTCAAGCACTAGCTCGGGCGGTTATTCGCGAATCAAGAAGAGCTGATTCCTCGACCTCAATCTGCCGAAGTCATCTATGCCAAGCTTGGAGCAAATCTCAACTCCACCTGCCAATCCCTTGTTTGGACAAACCCACCTCGTTCTTCGGTCTGGCCCCTCTCATGGCAGCTCTCGTCCTTGTGGCGCTCAACCCATCCGCCCAAGGGCAAACCAGCGTGACCCTGGCCTGGGATCCCAGTCCCGGCAGTGACATCGCCGGCTATCGCCTGTACGAGGGCGGCGCCAGCCGAACCTACACTAACGTCCTCGACCTGCGAATGTCGACAAATGGGACCTTCTCCGCCTTGATCAGCGGCGCCACCTACTTCTTCGCCGCCACCGCGTACAGCACGAATGGACTCGAGAGCGACTACTCACCGGAAGTCAGTTACACTGTCCCTCTGCCAACCAACAATTCCCCCGCCATTACCTTAACCTCGTCCGCCAACGGTTCGGCTTATGTTACGCCCGCCGCCATCAACCTCGCCGCCAGCGTCACCGCGAACGGCCACGCGATTACACAGGTCCAGTTCTATAATGGCGCGACCTTGCTCGGCTCCGTGGCCTCGGCCCCATACACCTGGTCCTGGACCCAGGTCCAGTTCTATAATGGTGCCACGTTGCTCGGCTCCGCAACCGCGACGCCCTACAACTTCTTGTGGACCAATGTCAGTGCCGGGAACTACAGCTTGACGGCCCACGCCCTCTATGATTCCGGGAGCACGGTTGCCTCCACTGCCGCAAATGTCACGGTTGCCGACTTGCCGCTGCCTTCCATTGCGCTGACTTCCCCGGCTAACGGGGCCAGCTACCTGGCGCCCGCGACCATCAACCTGGCGGCTAGCGTTACCACCAACGGCCACTCCATCACCCAGATCCAGTTCTATAATGGCGCGACGTTGCTCGGCACAGTCACGGAGACGCCATGCTCCTTCTCGTGGACCAACATTAGCGCCGGCAGTTACAGCCTGACGGCCCAAGCCGTCTTTGATTCCGGGAGCACCATCAGTTCGGCGCCCGCCAGCGTGACGGTCAACGCCAAGAAGCACCCAAGGCTTCGCATTAGTACGTCAACCGCAGCGACGGTCCAACCACCGCCGCCGCTCACCATCCTGGATGCATCCGACGGCGACCCGGGTCTAACCTATACCCTCCAGTTCTCGCCCGACCTCAGCACATGGATCCAGATCGACGCCATGATTCTCGACGCTAATGGCTGCTGCCATCTGACCAATTCTGTTGGGCCCTCTGGCGTCAATGGCTTCTATCGCATGCAGGGACAGTAGGGCAGAGGCTTCGCGTGCCCCCTTCGCGGGGAGCAACGGTTTCTCAATGGCCCGAGCCCGCAAACGGCTCGGGCCTTCTTGTTTGAACGCGCGGCCCTCGACCAATTCCCAGGACAAAAAGATTAAGTGACGCCAGGCGGCTGCCATGCTAGAACATCCACCAGAGCTTTTTACGCAATGCGCAAACAATGAAAACCAAGACATCACTCGCACCCAAGCACGCTTACCTGGTTTCCAGCGGCGATCTCCGGCTTTCGGCCAACCAGCAATGCTGGCCCGAACAGGCGAAAATGGAAGCTGCCCTCGGCAAGGCCCTCAAAGTCGAAGGCTGGACAGTCGTCCGCGCCCATCCCTTCGACAAACAGAAGCAGCACGGCTTCATTGAATCGCAGAAGATGGGCATGGAGGTCTTTCGCTCACTCGACCCGAATGCCCCATTGATCGTGGCCGAGTCCGTCTGGCAATACAGCCATCACGTCCTTGCTGGTTTAACGACCCATCGCGGCCCCATTCTCACGGTCGCCAACTGGAGCGGCACCTGGCCCGGCCTTGTCGGCATGCTGAACCTGAACGGCTCCCTCACCAAGGCCGGCGTCCGTTATAGCACGCTGTGGAGCGAAAATTTCAAGGACGACTTCTTCCTGAGCGGCCTTCGCCAATGGCTCCAGGAGGGCGTGATCAGCCACGACCAAAGCCACGTCAAAGATCTCCGCCTGCTCAAGCTGCCGTTGGCCGACGAGCAATTCGGCCGCTGCGCCGCGCGCCAGTTCCGCCAGCAAAAGGCCATCATGGGCATATTCGATGAAGGATGCATGGGCATGTTCAACGCAATCATCCCCGACGAGCTGCTGCATCCGACCGGCGTGTTCAAGGAGCGGCTCAGCCAGTCCGCCCTTTATGCCGCCATGCAGCGGGTAACCGACACCGAGGCCCGCGACGTCCTCGACTGGCTCCTCAAGAAAGGCATGACCTTCTGCTGGGGCAAGAAGGAGGAGACCGAATTGACCGAAGCCCAAACCCTGGAACAGTGCAAGATGTATATCGCCGCCGTCCGACTCGCGGACGAATTCGGCTGCGCCACCATCGGCATCCAATACCAGCAGGGTTTGAAGGACCTTGCGCCGGCCAGCGATCTGGCTGAGGGTTTGCTCAACAACATGGACCGCCCGCCCGTCACGTGCCCCAAGTCCCGACGCGTCCTGTTTGCCGGCGAGGCCATCCCGCATTTCAACGAAGTGGATGAATGCGCCGGCCTGGATGGGTTGGTGACCTACCGCCTGTGGCGCGAACTGGGCTTCGCTCCGGAGAATACCCTCCACGATGTCCGCTGGGGCCAGCACTACCGCGGCAACGGAGTGAACGGTTACGTCTGGGTGTTCCTGATCTCCGGCGCCGTGCCGCCCGCGCATTTGGTCGGCGGCTACCGCGGTGCCACCAGCCAACGTCAGCCGCCAATGTATTTCCGCCTGGGCGGCGGCACGGTGACGGGCGTTTGCAAACCCGGGCACGTGGTCTGGAGCCGCGTGTTCATCATGGACGGCAAACTGCACTGCGACCTCGGCGTTTGCGAAGTTGTAAAGCTGCCGGAGAAAGAGACCCAGCGCCGCTGGCAGGAAACCACGCCCCAGTGGCCCATCATGCACGCCGTGCTCAACGGCGTAACACGCGACCAGTTAATGGCGCGGCACAAGGCGAACCACATACAAGTCGTCTATGCGCCTAACGCCACACAGGCCCACCGCGCCTGTCGCATCAAAGCCGCCATGCTCGCCGAGCTTGGCCTCGAAGTGCATTTGTGCGGCAATGTCCTGCTGGATTGATGTCAACCATGGGAGACCTGACATGAAACAGGCTTCGCAAGGGCCCGGACCAAGCCGCTTGCCCGTGCAGCCCCCGAACCTCTCCCGCCGCGAATTCCTCGCGCGCGGCAGCGCGGTGGCGGCCACTTCCGCCCTCGCCGGCGTGACCATTCCCTGGGTCCACGCCGCCGAGGACAACACCATCCGTCTGGCCCTCATCGGCTGCGGCGGTCGTGGCAGCGGCGCGGTCGCCGACGCATTCGATTCACCCAAGGGCCCAGTCAAACTCGTCGTGATGGCCGACTTGTTCCAGAACCGGCTGGACAGCGCTTGGCAGGTTCTCAGTGAGAAGCTCAAAGACGGCGTGGACGTGCCGCCTGAGCGCCGCTTTGTCGGCTTCGACGCCTACCGCAAGGCCATTGACTGCCTTCGCCCTGGCGACGTAGCCATGCTCACTGGCTATTCGGCCTTCCGCCCCATGCAGCTCGAATACGCCATCGAGAAGGGCATCAACGTCTTCATGGAGAAGTCCTTTGCCCCCGATGCCCCCGGCTTGCGCAGACTGATGAGGGCAGGGGAAGCCGCTGAGAAGAAGAACCTGAAGATCGCCGCCGGCCTCCAATGCCGCCACTCGCGCAACCGCATGGAACTCATCAAGCGTATGCAGGACGGCGAACTGGGTCAGGTCCAGCTCATCCGAGCCTACCGCATGCAGCCCGTGGGGAACCTGGGCAAGAAGCCGGCCGACGAGAAAGAGCTTTTCTGGCAGATCCGCAACTTCACGGACTTCCTCTGGGTGTCCGGCGGCCTGTTCGCCGAAATGAATATCCATCAGATTGACGAGCTGTGCTGGATCAAAGACTCATGGCCTGTCAGCGCTCACGGCATCGGTGGCCGCGCGGCCGATAGCACCGACTGCAGCCAGAACCTCGATTCCCTTAGCATCGAGTGGACCTTTGCCGACGGCATCAAGGCGCTGGACGTAGTGCGCTGGTTGCCGAAATGCCATGAGGAGTTTGCCACGTTCATCCACGGCACCAAATGCGCCGCCCAGTTCTCCGGCCCGCACCACCTCGGCACCGTGCAGATCTACAAGGATCAGCGCTGCACCCCGGACAACATCGCATGGCGCGCCCCGAAAGAGACTGTCACGCCTTGGCAGGCGGAATGGACCGACCTGCTCGATGCCATTCGCAACGACAAACCCCATAACGAGGCCAAACGCGCCGCCATATCCAACATGGCCGACATCATGGGCCGCGCCGCCGTCCATACCGGCCAGGTCGTCACCTGGGACCAGATGATGGCCTCCAACTTCCAGTTTTGCCCGAACATTGACCAGCTCACTGCCGACAGTCCTCCACCCATCCACCCCGACGCCCAGGGCCGCTACCCGGTCCCCGTCCCCGGCCAGTGGACGGAGTTGTGAGCAGAGATGCCGACGGTAGGGCGCGCCACTCCGTGCGCGCCGTTAATGCCGGAGGCTGCTCGAGTTGGAGAGAGATCCGCTTGGTCGCAGGCGCGCATGGAGTGACGCGCCCCACCGTCGCGGGCATGGCCCTGTAACCCGAACACCGCCAGAAGCGTCTAGTCCATCTGGAACGTTTCTGCTGTGGCGCTGTCAAAAGGAAACAGTACTGCGGCAGCAATGCCGTTCCGCCAACGGCGCGGAACGGCATTGCTGCCGCAGTACTG
>Ga0224558_1003058_pt1 | contig 14467 bp, 12 predicted proteins | sample 714S32024metaG_FD_180682 | JGI IMG/M metagenome (GOLD analysis project Ga0224558, IMG submission 180682) | Peat soil microbial communities from Stordalen Mire, Sweden - 717 S3 20-24 | ecosystem: Environmental > Terrestrial > Soil > Wetlands > Peat | place: Sweden: Norrbotten County, Stordalen... | reverse complement strand
ACGCTGTTTTATGGGTGTTCTGTACCTCGGTTGTACAACTTCCACCGTCCTCATGGTAGCCTCGGTTACGCTCCGCCCATCAGCCGCGCGTCTCCGGTGGGTACAACGTCTTGATAGATCACAGGCACCCTCGCGAGTTACCCTTCGGATCACCCTTACGAATCACCCTTACGAGTTTCCGACTCGGAATTAGGCGCTGCCTGGGATGGGACGCTCAGAGGTCCATGACTTTGGTTACCTTGTCGGGCGTGACGGGTGCTGTCAGGATGCAGGAGAGTTCCCTTTGGGAGGAATCCTGCGGTGAAATGCACAAGTTTCTTAGCGGTGCTGGCATGCGTGGCTCTGGCTCTCATTCTGGTGGGATGCGGGGCGTTCCAGGGCAAGACCGACAATCTTCAGTCCATTCAGATTTCGAGCTCGAATTCCGTCGAGTCCGCGCCCGGCAACCTTGATCTGGTCGGGGAGGGCGGAACGGTACAGCTCTACACGTGGGGAAACTACAGCAACGGGATTCCAAAGTTGCTGGATGCGGTGGCGGTGACCTATCAGATTGTGATGACGCCGGGCAGTTCGGCGTGGACGGGCATAATGGGCGACCCGAACGCCGATCCGGCCCAGACGGTGCTATTAACGCCGACGACGGGTCTGATGACGGCGGTGACGCCGTTTGCGTGCACGTGGGTGAATACGGCGACCACGGGGACTTCGCCGGCATGGGCATTGCTTGGGTCGTATACGGTGACGTCGACTTATAAGGGGATGACTTCGCCGCCGGTGTACGTGGCGGTGGCTTCGGCGGCAGGGATACCGAGTACGTCGAATCCGACGGGGCAGTGCGGGCCGGATCAGTAGACTGCGGTCACGAGAATTGGATTGACGGGGATGGCCGAAGCGGCCATCCCTTTTTGATTTTGGGCTCGGCGATTTCCGGTAGCGATCGCGCTCTCGAGTGGGAATTAAATTTCCAAGACCAATATTTTGATGGCGTTCGTAGGCGGATCGTTTGGAGCGGCGGCCTGAAACCCCGTATAATCCTAGGGTTTTGCAGGAACGCAATTTATCGGTCGATGGTTTTGGCGACCACGGGTTTTGGCGATCATGACGAAGGCAGAGCGCGGATGAAGGTGCGCGCGGGAATCGAAGTGTCAGGGCAATCCGACATCGGGTGCCTGCGGAAGAACAACGAGGACTCGTACGGCTATTGGGAGCCGGAAGAGGACGAAGAGTTTGGCCGCAAGGGGCGACTGGCGATTGTGGCCGATGGAATGGGCGGCTACGAGGGCGGACAGGAAGCGAGCCGATTGGCGGTGGACACGCTGGTTCGCGTGTATGGTGAGTTTGGCGGAGAGGATCCGCAACAGGCGCTGATTGAGGGGTTGCAGGCGGCGCACGAAAAGATCCAGCAGTACGGGGCAACGCATCCCGAGCTGCGCGGCATGGGAACGACGTGCACGGCAGCGGCGATTGTGGGCGAGGCGCTGTATTACGTGCATGTGGGGGATACGCGGCTTTATCTGATCCGCGACGGGCAGATCACGCAGGTGACGCGGGATCACTCATATGTGGGGCGACTGGTGGAAGCGGGGATGATCAGCCGGCAGGAAGCGGAGATTCATCCGCAGCGGAATATTTTGACGGCGGCGCTGGGGACGAATCCGGAGCTGATCATGGACGCGCCGGGGAAACCGGAGGCGCTGCGGAAAAAAGACACGCTGCTGATCTGTAGCGATGGATTGTGGGGACTGGTGCGCGACGCGGAGATTTTGAGCGCGGTGGAAAAGGGAAGCGCGGAGCGGGCGGGGCGCGAACTGATCAAGCTGGCGCGGGACCGGGGCGGGCCGGACAACATCACGGTGAATATTTTGCGACTGAACTGAGCACTTTTTCGGGAAGCCGTTCCATTTCAGGGATTTGGAAAGGGCTGGCCCCGAACCTCCTTAAAAGGTGCAAGTGATTGCATAGCAGTTTCTTTCCTGGGGAGACCTTCCCTCTAAGCGGTTGAAAACAAACCGAGCAGATATGGCACAAAAATGGGCTTTTGGAATTTGGCTTGCGTTTCTATAATGCCTATGGAAACTATAGGGATAGTGGGAACCACACAATCATGAAGGTTTCACAAAAAGGGCTGTACTCATTGCAGGCATTGATGATGCTGGCGAGGCACTACCAGCAAGGGGCGATTCGAATTCGGGACATCGCTTACGAGGAGAACCTTCCGGAGAAATTTCTGGAGCTGATTCTTCTGGAACTGAAGAACGCGCGGATTGTGGAGAGCGCGCGCGGAGCGAAGGGCGGATACCAGTTGCGGAGGCCGCCATCGGAAATACGGCTGAGCGAGATCATCCGGCTGATCGACGGGCCGCTGGCTCCATTCGGCGACGCGGAGCAATTGCAGGAGTTGATCGATCGGGATGACGATCGTCGAGCGCTGTATGAAGTTTTTCTCGAGGTGCGGGATGCGGCCGCGAAAATTCTGGAGGGAACGACGATCGCGGATTTGATGCCGGGCGGAGCTGTGGCGGAAAAATCGAAGAACGGAAAAAAAAAGAGATCGGACGCGCGCGTGCTGGCGATGACGATGTCAGCCGGGGGCCACGCGAACCATGAGTAAGACGGGGTATTCGCGGGTTTTCTTTTATCTACTTCTGGGAATTTTTCTGACAGGAAGCGCGGTGGGCCAGACCGTGATTCGGGTGGGAGCATTTCCGAACATCACGCATCCCCAGGCCATGATTGGCAAGAACAACGGCTGGTTCGATAAGGCGATGGGTTCGGGAGTGAAGATCGAGTGGAAGAGTTTTAACGCGGGGCCGTCGGCGATTGAAGCGCTGTTTGCGGGCGCGATCGATATGACGTACATCGGGCCGAACCCGGCGATTTCCGGTTATGTGCGGTCGAATGGGGAAGCGCTGCGAATTGTGGCGGGCGCAACGAGCGGTGGAGCGGCGCTAGTGGTGCGCAACGATTCCGGCATTTGGAAGCCGGAGGATTTTCACGGGAAGAAAGTGGCGTCGCCGCAGGTGGGCAACACTCAGGATGTGGCGCTGCGGGCGTGGCTGATTTCGCACGGGATGAAGTCGAAGGACAAAGGCGGAGACGTGCAGGTGATTCCGCTGGCGAATCCGGACCAGCTGACTTTGTTTTTGAAAAAGGAACTGGATGGGGCATGGGCTCCCGAGCCGTGGGCGACGCGGCTGATCCAATTGGGCAATGGGCGGCTGTTTTTGGATGAGCGGACGCTTTGGCCGAATGGGGATTTCATCACGGCGCATTTAATTGTGCGGACGGAATTCTTGAAGCAGCGTCCGGATCTGGTGAAGAACTGGATTCGCGCGCACGTGGAATTGACGGAGTGGATCAACGGGCATTTGCCGGAAGCGAAGAAATTGCTGAACCAGCAGATTGCGAAAGAGACGGGGAAGGCGCTGCCGGATGCGGTGCTGGACGAGTCATTTGGGCGGATGAAGGCGACGTACGATCCGCTGCGAGGGTCGCTGATGCAGGCGGCGAAGTCGGCCTTTGAGGCGGGATTTCTGGGGCGGCAGATGCCGGATTTGTCGAGTTTGTACGATTTGTCGTTGCTGAACCAGGTTCTAGCTGAGAAAGGGAAAAAGGGAATCCAATGAGCGCAAGCCCACAGAGTTCTTACCCATCGATTATTCCACCACCGCGGCGGGGTGCGGTGCGCGGGAACGTATTTCATGGGAAGCCGGTGTCATCGGTGTTGGAAGTTCCGCTGCCGGCGGTGGATGTGGTGGTGCCGAAAGTGGCGCTGGACAACATTTCACTGAGCTATACGACGAGTGCGAAAGGGCGGCTCATCGCGCTGGATAACATCAGTTTGGAAGTGAAGCCGGGAGAATTTGTGTGCGTGGTGGGACCGTCGGGGTGCGGGAAATCGACGTTGCTGCATTTGATTGCAGGTTTGCAGCCGCAGACTTCGGGCACGGTGCTGGTGGATGGAAAGCCGGTGATGGGACCGGGAACGGACCGGATTCTGATTTTTCAAGAGCTGGGATTGTTTCCGTGGCTGACGGTGGGCGGCAATGTGGAATTTGGCATGAAGATGAAGAACGTGCCGAAGGCCGAACGCAAGGAGAAGGTGGAGCAATACCTGCGGCTGGTGCATCTGTCGAAATTCCGCGACAGTTATATTCACCAGCTTTCGGGCGGGATGCGGCAGCGGGTGGCGCTGGCGCGGGCGCTGGCGACGGGTCCGGACGTGCTGCTGATGGATGAGCCGTTTGCGGCGCTGGACGCGCAGACGCGCGATCTGCTGCACGATGAGTTGGAGCGGATCTGGTCGGAGACGGGCTGCACAATTATTTTCGTGACGCACAATGTACGCGAGGCGGCGCGGCTGGGAGATCGAGTGGTGCTGATGACGTTCCGGCCGGGGCGGGTGAAGGAGGAATTTCGGGTGAATTTGCCGAGGCCGCGGCATATGGAGCATCCGGACGTGACGCGCATGGCGCGCACGGTGCTGGAATGTCTGCGGGAGGAAATCAATAAGAGCCTGGAAGCGGAGTACACGAAATGAAGAAGCTGGCGAAGCAATTTATTTTCTACAGCGCGCTGATTGGTATCTGGGCGCTGCTGGCGAAATTGCACATCTGGCCGCCGTATTTGTTTCCGCCGCCGTGGGGCGTGGGGCATGCATTGTGGGACGGATTTGCGGACCACAGTTTTTGGATTGGGATTGCCGTGACCATGAAGCGGATGCTGATTGGCTACAGCTTGTCGGTGGCGCTGGGAATGGTGCTAGGGCTGGGCGTTTCAAGCAGCAAGTTTCTGGAAGAGACGGTGGGCGGGCTGCTGGTGAGTTTGCAATCGCTGCCGAGCATCTGCTGGATTCCGCTGGCGGTGCTGTGGTTTGGGCTGACGGAGAAAGCGATTTTGTTTGTGGTGCTGATGGGATCGCTCTTGTCGGTGACGATTGCGATGGAAGACGGCCGCAAGCAGATGCCGAAGATTTATGGCATGGCGGGACGGAATTTGGGAGCGAGCGGATTCCGGCTGTTCTGGTCGGTGCTGTTGCCGGCTAGTTTGCCGTTCATCGTGAACGGAATGAAGCAGGGATGGGCGTTTGCCTGGCGGTCGCTGATTCAGGCGGAGATGATTTTTCTGAGCCTGGGGCTGGGGCAGTTGCTGATGATGGGCCGCGACCTGAGCGATATGAGCCAGGTGCTGGCGGTGATGATTCTGATTATTTGTTTGGGATACCTGGTGGATGGATTGATTTTCCGGACGATGGAGCGGAGGCTGCAGCAGAAGTACGGGCTGGCGTAGGGGCTACTGGCTTCTCGCCGCTAGCTACTAGCTTCTGGCGATCCGATTGAGTCTGGATGTTCTGCTAATAGTGTTTGGCGGCGGTTTGTGAAGGCCACATCTCCAGCCGGGTTGTCGAAAGGCGGGGCTCAAGGACGACCATACCTATTTACGTTCTGGTCATTGGTCACAGTCGGATTTTTCAATTGCTATTCAGGAACGTTGCTATCAGGCGCATAGTTGCCGCTTACCGGGCCTTCTATGAGGATTGCCACAGCAGCGAAGAACGCGACCATTATGCTGGCCGTCCTTACATATTGAATGAGGGCGGCGAGCGATGGCGACACCACACCTTGAATGAGGCTCAGTAGCAAACTCAGCACCCAGCCTATGGAGAGAACGCGCTCTTTCCCATGCAAGGCCCGGGGAAACACGATGCATAGCCATAACAACCACGCGTAGAGTGCCACGTTTACCGCCAATGTAGCCCGTGCGGGCAAAAAGGTGTCCACTGGTAGAAGCCAGTGAAAATGATGCCGGGATTGCCAGAATGCAGCCCGAAGAGTCAGTGCGGCGACGTATCCTGTCAAGACCACGCCCATTGCGGCGGTTAATCTATTCCCGATTAGCCGAGGCCACTGTTTTGGTTGGTCCATCTTGGCAGGATTATATCTTGACGGAGTCCTGCCCACTGTCGAAAACAGCAATTACGCCTGCTGGGAATTTGTGGGCCATTATCTGTACTGGCTATTAACCGAGATCTGTTTGGCACTGACTGTTTGACTTTCACTTTCGTGAGAATTGATTTCTAATTGTTGGCCATGCGAACACTTCGGCGGATTGGGATCGTTTTTATTGGGTCTTTCTTTCTCTTCGTGGCGGGGTTCTCCGCTGAAAATCTAAACAACGGGCATAATTCAGTTCGACAGAATGATAGTCAGACCACGGGCAGTCAGAATGCAGATCGGCAGAATGCGGAGCGGCTGATTGCGGAGGCTTTGAAGCCTTCTCCGTTGGAGGCGAATCTGCGGCGGCTTACTGATGAAATCGGCGGGCGGGTGCCGGGGACTCCGGCGATGGAGCGGGCGGTGCATTGGGGCGAGGCGGCGATGAAGGAGGCGGGCGCGGAGAACGTCCACACGGAGGAGTTTACGATTCAGCGGTCGTGGGCGGAGGGCGCTACGGAAATGTCGGCGGCGCTGGAGTCGGGGAGTACATTTCGCGTGAAGGCGGTGTCGGTAGCGTGGGCTCCGGCGCTGGCGGCGGTGCAGCATGTGCCGGTGGCGTTTGTGGGGATGGGATCGGCGGCGGAGTTTGCCAGGGCGGGGAGCGTGGAAGGACGGGTCGTGCTGGTGGACAGCTCGGTGCTGAAGACGTGGGACGATTTATTTGGAGAGTACGAGCGAGCGCCGGCGATTATTGAGTTGGCGGTGAAGGGGAAGGCGAAGGCGATTGCGTTTATTGCGACGCGGAACCACGGAATTTTGTACCGGCACTCGAATTCGGCGGCGGGAGAAATTGATCCGCTACCGCAGGTGATTGTGGCGCGCGAGGATGGGGAGCGGATGGCACGGCTGCTGGAGAACGGGACGGCGGTGTGGGTAAACCTGTCGATTCCGAACAAAGTGGGCGGGGCGATCAAGTCGTGGAATGTGGTGGGCGAGATTCGCGGGCGCGAAAAGCCGGATGATTTTGTGGTGCTGGGCGCGCATCTGGATTCGTGGGAACTGGGAACGGGGGCGCTGGATAATGGATGCAATTCGGCGCTGGTGATCGATGCAGTGAGGACGATTCGCGCGGCAGGATTGACGCCGCGTCGGACGATTCGCTTTGTGCTGTTTTCTGGGGAAGAGGAGGGGATGATTGGCTCGCGCGCGTATGCGGTGGCGCATCGCAGCGAACTGGACAAAGCGGCGGGCGTGGTGGTGTTTGACGCGGGGACGGGCAAGACGACGGCATTTTCGGTGGGCGGGCGGAAAGATGTGATGGGCGAGGCTTCGGCGATGGTTGCGCCGCTGGAGCAATTTGGGGCGAATAAGCTGATTCCGACGGCGGATTCGGGGACCGATCATTTTGACTTCATGCTGGAGGGCGTGCCGACGTTTGTGGCGGAACAGGATGAGGCGAATTATCTGGAGAATTACCATGCAACGACGGACACGTTCGACAAGGTGGACTTTGCGCAACTGAAGAAGGATGTGGCGGAGGCGGCGGTGCTGACGTTTGGCCTGGCCGATGCGGAGGGACGAGTCGGGCCGCGGCTGAAGCGGGCGGAAATTGAGCAGACGATGCGGGAGACGCATCTGGATGAAGAGTTGAAGGCGATGGGGATGTGGGAGGAGTGGGCGACGGGGAAGAGAGGGAGGGTGGAGTAAATACGAAGTGAGAAGTTAGAAGTCAGAAGTGAAACCTTGTCGTAAGATTCCTTGTGCTTCTGTTCTGGATAATCTTTAACCTTTTTATTGTGGGGATGCTGGCGCTTGACTTGGGCTTGTTCAGCCGGCGCGCGCATGAGGTCGGGGTACGCGAGGCGCTGGCTTGGTCGGGCGTTTGGATTGGATTGGCCTGCGCGTTTGCGGGGGTGGTGTTTTTCTGGCAGGGGCGGGCGCCGGCTTTGCAGTTTGTAACGGGCTACGTTATTGAACTCTCGCTGAGCGCGGACAATCTTTTCCTCTTCGTGCTGATCTTCCGATATTTCAATGTTCCGGGTGAGCAGCAGCATAGGGTGCTGTTCTGGGGGATTCTTGGGGCGCTGGTGGTGCGCGGAGTGTTTATTGCCGCGGGCGTGGAGTTGATTGCGCGGTTTGACTGGATCACGTACGCGTTTGGAGCGCTGCTGGTTTATTCGGGAGTGAAGCTGCTGGTGGTGGGGCAACAGGATATTCATCCGGAAAAAAATCCCGTGCTGCGACTGATTCGGCGCGTGTTGCCGGTGACGGACGGATTTGAGGGCGGGCGGTTTTTTGTGCGGAGGGATGCGCTCTATGCGACTCCGCTGCTGATTGTGCTGCTGGTGGTGGAGACGACGGACATCGTGTTCGCGGTCGATTCGATTCCGGCGGTGCTGGCGATCACGCTGAATGCGTTCATTGTGTATACGTCGAACGTGTTTGCGATTCTGGGGCTGCGGTCGATGTATTTCGCGCTGGCGGGGATGGTGGAGAAATTCCGGTATCTGCATTATGGGCTGGCGGTGGTGCTGATTTTTGTGGGGCTGAAGATGGCGGCGGCGCACTACGTGACGGTGCCGACGGAATGGGCGCTGGGGATTGTGGTGGCGGTGCTGGGGACCTCGATTGCGGCGTCGGTGCTGCGGAAGCAGCGATCGGCTTAGAAGAAGATCGTTGCCAGGCGCCGATCAGATATGATGAACGGTCATGATTTGCATTCCTGTAACTACGGCTTCACGATCGTATGAAGTGATGATTGGGAGCGGATTGCTCGAACGCGCGGGCGAAACGCTGGGGAGTTTGCTGGGAAACCGGCGGGCGTTTGTAGTAACGGTTGCTCCGGTGCGGAAGCGATGGGCGAAGGTTTTAGTGGATTCGTTGGCGGCGGCGGGAATTCCGGCGACGGTGCTGGAGATGCGGGACGGCGAGACGGCGAAGCGGCTGGCGACGCTGGAAGAGTTGGCGGAAGAATTGGTGAAGGCGGGAGCGGATCGTGGCGCGACTCTGATTGCGCTTGGTGGAGGCGTGGTCGGCGACGTGACCGGATTTCTGGCGTCGATTTACATGCGCGGAGTGGATGTGATTCAGGTTCCGACGACGGTGCTGGCGCAGGTGGATGCGGCGATTGGCGGGAAGACGGGTGTGAATCTTGCGGTGGGGAAGAATCTGCTGGGGACGTTTCATCAGCCGCGCGCCGTGCTGGTGGATCCGGCGGTGCTGGGGACGTTGCGGGCGCGCGAGTATCGGGCGGGACTGTATGAGGCGCTGAAGTGCGGAATTATTGGCGATGTGGGATTGTTCCGGCTGTTCGAGGAGCGGCACAAGGAGATACTGAAGCGCGACGCGACGGTGGTTGAGCATGTGATTGCGGATTCGGTACGGTTGAAGGCGTCGGTAGTGAGCGCGGACGAACGCGAAGGCGGATTGCGGCAGGTGCTGAACCTGGGACACACGATTGGGCACGCGCTGGAAGCGGAGACGGGATACAAACTGTTGCTGCACGGCGAAGCGGTGGGATGGGGATTGATTGCGGCGACGCATATTGCGCTTTCGAGCGGGAAACTGGACAGCGTGACGGCGGGAAGGATTATGAACGCGGTGCTCGGGCTTGGCGAGTTGCCGCGCGTCGAGGTGAAGACGGCGAGCATTCTGAGGCGGCTGAAGTTCGACAAGAAGACGCGGCAGGGGAATGTGCATTTTATTCTGCCGCGCGAGATTGGGAAGGTAGAGATTACGAGCGACGTGGGAGAAGCCGCGGTGCGCGGGGCGATTGAGGAGGTTCGGAGGCTGGCGCGGAATTGACCGCGGCTGACAGCTGTTTAAATGCAGAGGGCGCTGAGGACGCAGAGAATTCTTGGGGGGATTGAGTGGAGATGTCGCGATCTTTCAGACGCTAGAACAAGTGGGTCCCTGGCTGCGCTCGGAATGACAATTCCGTAGAAACAGCATTTCAATCGGAAGGAATTTTCTTTCTCTGCGTACTTTGCGACCTCTGCGTTCTGTTCTGGAGAAATCACAGAAAGCTTGAAATGAATTCAGTGGAAAAAGAAAAAGTTGTGGGGGCGGCGCCGGCTGGGGCTGTGGACCGCGAGGCGGCGGCGAAGGCTGTGCAGGAGATGTTCACGTCGATTGCGCCGCGATATGACCTGCTGAATCATGTGCTGTCGTTCAATGTGGATCGGATGTGGTGGTGGAGGGCGGCGCGACGGTTTGATGCGATTCTGAAACGGCCGGGGACGCGCGTGCTCGATTTGTGCTGCGGAACGGGAGACATGGCGTTTGCGTTGCGGCGACGGACGGGCCGCGCGCGCGTGGAGATTTTTGGGGCGGATTTTTCGCACGCGATGCTGAAGATTGCGGCGGCGAAGGGGAATCACGGGGCGGGGCAGGCTGCGTTTTTGCGGTGGATTGAGGCGGATGTTTTGCGGTTGCCGTTTCCCGATGCGCATTTCGATCTGGTGACGTCGGCGTTTGGGTTTCGGAATTTAGCGGACTATGACGCGGGGCTGCGGGAGATTGCCAGGGTGCTGAGGCCGGGCGGGGAGTGCGGGATTCTGGATTTTGGCGAGCCGCGCGGGCTGCTTGGGAGTGTGTACCGAATTTATTTCAAGAATGTGCTGCCGCGGATTGGGACGCTGATCTCGGGAGTGAGCGGGCCGTATGCGTATCTGCCGGCGTCGGTGGAGCGTTTTCCGGCTCCGGAGGAGATGCTGGGGCGGATGAAGCAGGCGGGATTTGCGGAGGCGTCGTGGACGCCTTATACGTTTGGCGTGGCTGGGCTTTACCGCGGAGTGAAGGGCTGAAAAAACGCATTGGCCGACAAACTGCAGAGAATCGTCGGGGGCACGCTCAGAACTCCAAGCGTGCCTGAAACGCGATCATACGTGGACTGCTATCCCCGCCCAAGCCGACGCCAAGCAGGCCGGTCGGCGGCGATGTTGTGTATGTAAGCGCTCCAAACCCTGTCTGCGTGGGAGGCTTTCCGGGAATCCCCGCCAGCGTCATGCTGGGAAGCCCAAAGTTCGGATGGTTGAATACATTGAAGAACTGGGCCTCTACCCTGAGCTTCACCCGCTCGCTCACCGGAAACCATTTCGTGAGATAGAAGTCATTCCAGACGAAATCGGGGCCGCGCAGGGCGTTGCGGCCGAGGTTTCCAAACTGGCAATGCTGTGGGTCGTCGCCACCGGCGCACTGCCCAGTACTGGGATCAACGGCGGAAACAAACGCGGCTGGATTGAGCCACTGGAGGGCGCCCGGTTGCGTTACACCAGCGATGGGACGATGCTCATAGAGCGGGACGCCCGTAACGACGCTTGCGAACTGCGGTCCACTGCCCTGCACAATGCCGTTTCCGTTGGCTGAATAGGGTGTGCTCAGGACCGAGAAGGGCACCCCAGTGTGCCAGAATATGGTTCCAGAAATCTGCCAACCATTCAACGCGAAGCCGAGAGAACGATTCCGCACCCGAGCCGGCAACTGGTACACATACTGGGCGTTGAGATTGTGCCGGATGTCATAGTCGCAAGGACCGTAGTCGCGGGCCAGGTCCCCCGGCAGAGGCGAGAGAATCCCTCCTGCGGAAAACGGAAGAAATCCCCCGTTCGAAACCGTATCCATGCAACGGCTCCAAGTGTAGTTGAGCTGTCCTTGCAGACCATGGCCGAGACGCTTAATGGCGGTCAGTTGCAGTCCATTGTAGTGACTGTTCGCGCCGGTGGAAAGCTGAGTCACGGCGGCGAATCGTGCATCCGTAGGCTGCAGGTACGGGAATGGGGCAAAACATCCCTGGCATACGGTCTGGTAACCGTTGACCTGGGTTGAGTAGGGCTGGTTCACGGCTCGCGTGCCGACGTATTGCGCTTTCAGGTTGGCGGTGGTTCCGAATTGATGTTCGACTCCCAGACTCCACTCCATGAAGTAGGGCGCGTGAAGTCTGCCTTCAGGAATGGCGGTGATCGCAACCGGTGGAAGCGAGGACTGGCCCTGGGGAAATCCCGAAGTGAAAGTCCGATTTGCGGCAACCATTGCGTCCACTGCGCTGTTCGTCACTGCCGGCGCGATTGCGATGCAACCGAATTGCGGGTCGCATCCTGCTGATCCGGCTTGGCCCACGGTGCCGAGTTGTCCTCCCTGGAACGTCTTATCGTAGGGAGGATTCGTGCCGATCAGATCAGCCACCGTGCCCGGTAAGATGTCGCTGAAAATTCCGAAGCCGGTGCGGAGCACGGATTTCGGCTCGAACTGCCACGCAATCGCCATTCTCGGCTGCAGAATGGCCACCGGCGTGGACGAGAAAAGCTTGCCGAGATGAGTCTGAATAACGGTGTTCAGCGGCTGATCGTTATGCACGATGGAAAAAAAAGAGCCGCGAAGACGGGCGACTTCATCATGCGGATTCAGCGGATTGGAGTTGAAGGTGTCGCGCAGGCCGAACGTCCAGGTCAGCGTGCGAGTCACTTTCCAGGTGTCTTGCGCATAGACATCGAGATTGAGAAAGTTAAAAGGTTCGTTCTTGTACGAAGGGAACGACTCGGTCACGGTGCTAGCCGCTCCATAAATAAATTGCCGCAAGTTCGCATAGGTGACTGTGGGAACCGTGCCTTCCCCAAAGTCGTAGTCGTTGAGGCGGAAGATTCGGGTGTTCGTTCCAAACCGGAGTTCGTGACCGCCATGACTCCAGGCGAGATTGTCATTGATGAAAAAGCGCGTGGCGCGCCGGCCTTGCACCCAGGTGTTGTCAAGCCCCCCAATGGGCGTGAAGAGGTTCGCGCCGCTCCCCTGCAACACGATCGGGAAGGCCGCCAGCGTGTTCTGAAGGCTGCTTGGCCCGAAGAGGCTTTGATACCACGAGAACGCCGGATTGAAGTAGTTCACCAGGCTCTGCGAGAAGACATGCGTGTGTGCTGCGGCGAACGAATAGAGAGGCTGCGGAGAGACCGCATCAAACAAGGGGTTAATTGGATCCGTGTAGGCAGCTTGCACGCCGTTGTCGACCTGGAAACGAAACCAAGCCGTATCTGTCTCGCTGATGTTGTAGTCGACGCGGGCCGTCTGAACTTGCTCGTGGTCGTCGCTCGTGTGCGAAACGCTTTGCTGGTTCGCGCAACCCTTCCCCGCCGCGAGCGGGCAACCGTCGATTGCGTAGGGTGCACCGTCGGTATTTCCATAGAGTAAAAACATCTTCTGATAAAAGGGAATCAGCTGCGGCGCCGCAGGCAGATCATTTTTCGGGTTGTCCCGGTCGGTGTAGCCGAGAGGAAGTTGTTGCAGGACAAATTGTTGGAAGGCCGCGCTGGGGACGATCGTCGGCGTGACGATGGGCAGCGCGATCCGCACCCATTCGCTGTCGAAGAAAAAAAAGAGCCTGTCGTGCACAATCGGGCCGCCCAGACTGCCTCCAAAATGATTCACCGTCGATCTGGGCTTGTGCCGCCCTGGCACCGCATTGGTAAAGTAGTCCGCTGCATTCAGCAGCGAACCATTCCACAACTCGTAAAGATTTCCGTGCAACTGGTTCGTGCCGGACTTAGTAACGTAGTTGACCTGGGATGCTCCGTATCGTCCTTGATCCACGGAGTAGGAAAGAGTGTTCACCGTGACATCTGAAATCGAATTCAAGCCTAGGACGAGGTTGGTGGAAAGTCCGCTGTTCAGATTCGTGAGCGGGTCATTCGTTTCCAGTCCGTCAACGATGTAGCCGTTGGAGAGGGCAGGCAGGCCGTTGAACTCCACGTTCCCGTACCCGTTTGTGCCTCCGACGAAATCGTTGCCGCTCCCCGCCGTGTTGATCAGAGCTCCCGGCGAAAACTGCAGAGGATAGGTCAGGTCGCCGCCTGGATTCGGCATGTCCTCCAGCGCCGGCGCATTCAAAGTGGTAGATGTATTTGCGCTGTCCAGGTTGATCAGGGGAGCCTCACTGTTCACCTCAACCACCTCATTGGACCGGGCCATCTTGAGGGTGAAATCCACGGTTTGTTTCTGGCCCAGGCCCGAAACGACATTGTCATTTTGGCGTGCTTCGAAGCCTGGAGCTTCCACTCTGACTGAGTAGGCACCAGGCTTTAACTGTGGGAAGTTGAACCGGCCTGCGTCATCGGTCCGGGCAATACGCTTCAGGCCGGTCTCGCGGTTTGTGGTCGTCACGGTAGCGCCAGGCACAACCGCGCCAGTTGCGTCCCTGACGTCGCCAATGATAGCGCTCGTGGTTTCGCCCTGTGCCAGTGCTTTCGCCGGAAGAAGAAACGCCACCGCCAACATGAGAAAAGCAAACTGACTTGCCCGCGCCATGATTTTCCCACCCATTTGCCGTAGAGCGGCGACGTTTCCTAATCGGCTCTATTAACCAGCAATCATTCCTGATAGTTAACCATAGTTAACAGAAACGGGCAAGGTTGGACCGGAAGTCTTAGTGCTGTATCTGAAGCGCCCCCAATTACAGCGTCTCAACTCCTGGGTGTTCGCTCGGGGGCGCTTCAGATACAGCGACTTGAAGGAAGCCGCCCTGCGGGACTATGGGATTTGTATCT
>Ga0224558_1003057_pt1 | contig 14482 bp, 17 predicted proteins | sample 714S32024metaG_FD_180682 | JGI IMG/M metagenome (GOLD analysis project Ga0224558, IMG submission 180682) | Peat soil microbial communities from Stordalen Mire, Sweden - 717 S3 20-24 | ecosystem: Environmental > Terrestrial > Soil > Wetlands > Peat | place: Sweden: Norrbotten County, Stordalen... | reverse complement strand
CGCCCTACTCAAGACACTGGAGGAGCCTCCGGCCCACGGTATCTTCATCCTGGCCACCACCGAGGCCCACAAGGTGCCGCCCACAGTCTCGTCCCGCTGTCAGCGCTTCGAGTTCCGGCGCGTCGGCCACGGCATCATCCGTTAGCGAAGTTAGACAGGGATATCGACTGCGTGAATAAGAGGGTAAAAGAGCTATGCTACGACAGAATTTAGCGAAGTCTGCATCATCAACCTTCTGTTGGCTGTGCTGCTACATGATGTTCAGCAGGCTCTAACAACCTGAAGGGATGTTAGGCAATAGGGGCGCACGCCATGTTTTTCTAGTATACATGTTTTTCTAGTATAATTGAATGAGAAGTGCGAGAGGAGAACGGCGTCAGGTGGATATCGAGACGGTTATAAAGGCGATAATATCGGAACTGTATGAAATATCCCAGCACGCTGAGAGAGAGCGTAGAAATGACGACTTGCTGCTAGCCGACATGGAAAACGCTGTTCTAACCGGGGAGATCATAGAAGAATACCTCAATGACCCTCGGGGGTCGAGTTGCCTCATTTCAGGAAAAACGACGGACGGAACGCCCGTCCATCTAGTGATCGGTTTCCTTTCAAGCGGTTATGTTCGCATTATTACCATATACATACCAGATCCCTTAAAATGGGAAGCAGACTGGAAGATTCGAAGAAAGGAGTAGATCATCATGGCTCACAAGTACGCAAATTGCTCTTTCTGTGGAGGAGAGGTGGAGGAGCGGCTTGTAAGTGTGGATTATCGAACAAATGCCAGGTTGATCGTCATTGAGAATGTGCCAGCCGGAGTCTGCAGGCAGTGCAACGAGCAGTATTACACCGCCAAAGTGGCTAAAGTCATGGAGAAGATCGCCATCAAGACTGACCTTCCATTGAAGGTATTGAGCGTTCCGGTGCACCGATTCAATGAAAGCTCGGCATGAGATTTGAAACAAGGCGTTAAACTCATCACTTGAAGCTTCTTTTGGGTGATTGGGGCAGCCGAGTTCCTGAAGCAGATCATCCTCCATAAAGCCTGCAATGGGTTCATGGAGAAAGAGGACTACTGCCCCCATTGCGATAAAAAGGTGCGTACAGAAGATGTTATCAGACTGCCCAGACTCAATTTCCATTCGCTGCGCCATACTTCGGCCACGCTGCTGATCGCTGAGGGGACCGATATCCGGGAGGTCGCCGGGCGCCTCGGGCACTCCAATGCATCCGCCACTGGCGATATATATGCCCACTTCTTGAAGAAGGCTGACCAGGCTGCAGCTGAGAAGCTGGATAACCTGATGACCAGAAGGAAGAAGGGCACGGCAGCAAAGAGTAGTTAAAAGCATTCATGTAGAATAATTGAGACCCCGGTGGCTGCGATGGCTTCCGGGGTCTTTTTGGTTTAGTAACCCATACCAGTAAAGCAGCATATTGTGGAGTGATAGAATTCCATTAACGAAGGAGGAAATAAAGTGGGTGCACAAGGCGACGCAGTTGGACTCGGCAAAGGTATCGGTGGTTTTCTCGGTGGCAGTTCGATGCTGGTCTTTCTTCTCTTTCTGATCCTGATTCTACTTCTCCTCGGAATCAATTAAAGATTATTATAAATCCAGCACATCCATTTAAGTCTCTGGGTTTTCCTGGGGCTTATTTTTTTCCCTGCTTCGGCAGCTCCTTTTACTCATAGGTGCGCCCTGTTGACCACAGCAGGGCTTTATTCTTCGGCGGAATGTTGTCCCATGTTCCCGCCCCGAAATCAACGTCTATCCGGTTGCGTAGAATCTCCCTCTGGGAATCAGTCAGCTTAATACGTGACAGATATGGCCTTAGGGAGATAACCTTGTCCGATCTCCCAGAGAGAGCTTCCCCAAGGACCTGGGCTGCGTATCTATCCTCAATGTCGCTTGTCCACTCGCCAGCCTGATTGATATTGGCGGGGTCCATGCGAATAGCAGCCAGATCCATGGTGTCTTTGTGAAAGGTGACTGTGATCCAGATCACCTGCCTGCCGGCCAGCTTCGGGAAGCGCTTTTTCGTGTCAAGGCCAACCCTGATTATTTCGTTGCCATCAAGAAAATAGTACCGTAATCCAAGTCTGACCATGAAAACCTCTTTCTCTGAAATGGGAGCGGGGGAATGAAATAAGAAGTTTTACGCGGTCTAATTCGGTGTCATTTGAGAGGGAGTATCCCCAATTTATCCCCAACAGCCTTCTTTATGCATTCGCTGTATAATTCAAAAACCCCGCAGACCTTGCGGGGCTTAACTTCTTTTGGCAGGGGAGACAGGACTCGAACCTGCAACCAACGGATTTGGAGTCCGCTACTCTACCGATTGAGCTACTCCCCTATGACGCATATAATTATACTGAGAAAATGGGGTCGTGTAAAGACACAGACCTCAGAATGACAGTGTTTCTTCCCTCAGAATGTCTGAAATATTTTGAGGATTTATGAAAAAAGGGTTATAGTAAAATTGCTTGTACGATTAATAATCAAGAAACGAGGTGGATTTTTGATGTCCAAGCGTCCCCAAAGGGTTGCCGTGTTGATGGGAGGAGTTTCCGCCGAGCGGGAGATATCCCTTAGCACTGGTAGCCAGATTTCAAAAGCCCTCTCCGAGAGGGGCTTCGTCGTAAGAGAACTCGATCCTGCAGGGAAATTCATCGGCGACCTGAAGGAGTTTGACCCTGACGTGGTCTTTATCGCCCTCCACGGCAAATTCGGTGAGGACGGAACGATCCAGGGTTTGCTGGAAGTGCTGGGATACACTTATACGGGCTCTGGAGTCCTGTCCAGCGCCCTGGCCATGGATAAAGTGATGTCCAAGAAAGTATTCCTGGCAGAGGGGATTACAACACCAGCCCATAGAAGTTTTCGGAAGGAAGAGATCTCCGACCATGAAAGGGCGCGGGATGAGTTGGGCGGGTTGTTTTCTTATCCGGTGATCGTGAAGCCGTCCCGCCAAGGCTCGACTATAGGAGTTACCAAGGTCGAGCGAGAAGTTGATCTGGAACAGGCCTTAGATCTGGCCCTACAGTTCGACGATCGGGTCATCGTTGAGCAATTCATCGCCGGAATCGAGGTCACTGCCTCTGTGTTGGGTACCAGGGACCCGGAAGTCCTTCCCTTGATCGAGATTGTTTCCGAAACCGGCTTCTATGATTATACGGCAAAGTATAGCAAAAGCCTGAGCCACCATATCATACCAGCCAGGGTCGCGCCTGAAACCGCCCTGCAGATCGAACGGATAGCCTTGAGGGCTTACCAGACCCTTAACTGCAGGCAGTTTGCCCGGGTTGATTTCATGGTCAGCCGTGAGAATATCCCATATGTGCTTGAAGTCAATACGATCCCCGGGCTGACGGAAACCAGCCTGTTCCCTGATTCAGCCAAGGCAGTGGGTATATCTTTTTCGGATCTGGTTGCTCGACTGGTAAATGAGGCTTGGTTACTGTCCAAAGAAGGAGTATAGGGGTTGTGGCATGAAACTGATCAAATTCAAGCTTCAGTTGTGGATGCGGCTTCTGGCGGGCTTTTTTCTGATCATCGTAGCCGGTGTCGTCGGGATCAGGTTTTTCGAGGGCTACTCCCTTCTCAACGCTCTCTGGTATATTATTGAATCCCTGACAACGGTAGGCTATGGTGATTTTGTTCCTGTCACCGCCGGCGGCAAAATCTTTATGATGGTCATGCTGCTGGTGGGGATCGGTTATGTGCTCTATGTTTTAAGCAACGGTATCGCTATGATCGTCGAGGGCCGGGTGAGCGATATATTAGGGAGGCACAAAATGCAAAGAATGATTGATAAGCTTGAAAACCACATACTGGTCTGCGGTGCCGGCCGGGTTGGATCAGAGGTCATTCATCACCTGAAACAGGACCAAGCACCGTTTGCGGTCGTTGAAAGCGACCAGAACGTCATTAAAGAATTGAAGGAGCAGGATCTGCTCATAATTGAAGGGGATGCCACCAACGACGAGGTCCTGATTGGGGCTGGCATTCATAAGGCCAGAGGTATCATCGCCGCCTTGCCCTCCGATGCGGATAATGTTTTTATCACCCTGACTGCGAAGGAATTGAACCCCAAAATTATCGTTGTTGCCCGTGCTAATAGGAGAGACTCCGAAAGCAAGTTGTTACGAGCCGGCGCAGACAGGGTGGTGGCGCCAGAAGCGCTTGGAGGCCGGCGGATGGCCACCTCTATTCTTAGACCTGCCACCGTCCAGTTCGTAGACACTATCATATACAGTCAGGGCAACGATATCGAGATTGAGGAGATATCTGTATTGGAGAACTCCAGCGTGTGCTGTCAGACAGTGGGACAGGCTGCAATCAAGGACCATACAGGGGTAACCGTGATCGCCATCGTGCGGCAAGGAGAGGTTTACGGAGTACCTGGTGATGATGAGTTTATCAAGCCGGGTGATGTTTTGATCAGCATCGGGTCGCGTGAGCAGTTGGCCAAGTTGGAGCAACTGGCTGTGGAGAGCGGTTGATATCATCTTGAGATCCAGTTTGATCTGAACTGCAAGAATTGCAGGGATAGCCTGCGGAGTTTCTCAAACGAAAACAATGGTGGTCAATCAGGAAGATTCTCATGATTGTAACCTGAGGGCTTCAAGATTTATAGATGCCTTGGCACATTACGGCAGGGTAGTCATCTGTGGTAATTTTAAAATAATACTTTGATAGAGCGAGCTTTCAGGAGACAGTATACTAAATATTAGAGTAGGGGAGATTCAATGCCAGGGAAGATCGTGTGTCTGGGCGACAGCCTTACATATGGCTATCCTTATGGTCCACACGCTTCATGGGTCACCTATTTATCCAAAGCCTGCGGGCTGAACCTCTCCAATGCGGGTGTCAACGGCAATACCATGGAGGACATGGCCGCCAGGTTCGAAAGGGATGTCCTGGCTAAAAAACCCGAAACCGTGGTCATCCTAGGCGGCACCAATGACGCTTATCAGGAAGAAGTCTCCTGTTCGATGTCGGTGTTTTTCCTGGAGCAGATGGTTGCAAGCGCACTTGCCAACAAGATCCTGCCGGTTGTTGGCATACCGATCCCAATCGACGACCCCAGGACCGGTCCTAAACTGGAACGGCTCTCCCAGGAATACCACCTGATTTCATCCAGGCTCGGAATGCCGGTGCTTGATTTTAGGACGCCTTTTATAGATCCGGATACGAAAAGAATGAGGGACGATCTCTACCTTGACGGTGTTCACCCCAATCTTGATGGATACCGGGTGATGGGGGAGACATCCGCGTCTTTTTTCAAAGCACTCTGCCCGGTACCCCTCGAATAAAAAGCAACGAGCGTCCAGACTCCTGAATCTGGGCTAACTGAGTTCACATAGATGCGGCCTGAGATAACGGCGGCATTTTTTATTTTCAGCGTAGGAGATTAGACAATTGCCCAGTCAAGAGCAGGCGACCAGTTTACCTTGAAACGCTCTCTAGGCATTTGTCAGCCTCAGAAGGGAAGCCTTTCTAGGAATATGCATACCATTGGCAAGCTTGAAAATGGAAGAGATAATAAATATACATACATATGTATATTTATTTATGTGCTTTTTAAGTAATGTATATTTATGCAAAATAGCCTCACGGCATGGACAGCCCCAGTATTTAGGGTTATAATTCGTTCTGGGGAAAAGCCATGTTTAACGTTGTTTTATATCAGCCGGAGATACCTCAGAATACCGGAAACATTGCCAGGCTCTGTGCTGCTGCAGGATGCGCACTGCACCTGATCGGGCCGCTGGGCTTCTCGCTTCAGGACCGCTATCTAAAACGGGCCGGACTTGATTATTGGCACCTGGTGGACGTTTACAGGTACGATTCGTTGCAAGAGTTCTTCGGACGATGGAATGATGGCAGGCTTTTCTTCGTTACCACCGCAGGCAGCCGATATTATATTGAGTTCGACTATCGGCCCGGCGATTTTCTTGTCTTCGGCCGGGAAACTGCAGGCCTGCCGCAGGAACTGATAGATACGAACAGGGACCGGTGTATGAGAATTCCCATGTTAGACAGAGTTCGCTGCTTGAACTTGAGCAATTCTGTAGCCATCGTGGTCTATGAAGGACTTCGTAAACAAATGTTTAGAGACCTGAGCTAAATATGAAATTTGTCGAAGGAGAAGGCTGATGGAACAGAAAGAGGAACTCGGGCGCGCTTTTTGGGTGGAGTTGCTGGGACTCTATGACGAATTTATCAGGCTGGGAAAAACTGACGCGCATACGATTGAGCTGTTGGAAAGGGCCGGATTGCTGAGAGTGGGCACAGATCTGGGGAAAGAAATCATGGATGCTTACCCCCACCTGGATTTCAAAACAGTAGAAGGCCTCGTGCGCCAAGGGATCAGGGAGAAGATCGTGGATGGGATCCGCAGGAACCCGTTCTAGTGTAGGCCAGGAGTTCCGGTGGCGATCTTGCCTTGACATGGCTGGTTGTGCAAGGTAGTATTGAATCAGGGTAACGGGCGTGTAGCTCAGTTGGGAGAGTGCCTGGTTCGCATCCAGGAGGTCAGGGGTTCGAGTCCCCTCACGTCCACCAGAGAAATCAAGGCTTCCGGAGTTCGGAAGCCTTTCACTTTAAGTGGATTTGCAGTTTTATTAAACGTGAGATTACGGTCTTGAATAAGAATCTCTCCCGTCGCAGCTTGCTGGCTAGCACCTCATATGAACATTGATGCCCCTGAATATCACCACCAGTTCGCTCTCGGTCAAGACAGAGACGTAGCATTTCAGGGTCTTGGAACAGGATCAAAGTATTGGCGGACACAAAAAAGAGGATGGTTACATAGCCATCCTCAGAATTATGTTCGGTTTTTAGTTCAGGTACCTTTCTTGACGGGACTACTCTAGTGTGAGGCTTACAGTCTGTGTCGCCTGATCCCAGCTAACATTGTATCCAAAGGCTTCGGCTACAGCGCTAGCTGGTAGGTATGTCCGCCCGTCTTGGATCACCGGGGCGATATCCAGCAAGTTGGCTTGACCGTTGACCGTAATGCTGCTCTTTCCTATTGCAAGCGTTACGACTGTATCACCACTGGTCAAGGTCACTGTTTTTGTCGTGCCGTCCCAGTTTGTGATTGCGCCGATGGCATCGCCCAGATAGCGTACAGGCACAAGCGTTCTGCCATTTTCGATAAATGGCGCTGCATCGATGTTATAAACATTGCCGTCGACGGTGTACGACTTCTGCCCAATTACAAACAGAATGACAGCCTGTGGTGCGCCGCTGTTATACACTTGTCCGGCAACGCCATACATACTTTGTCCGACAGTGGATGTACCTGCCTGGGACGTATCGCTTGCCCAGGCGACACAACCGAAAGCAAGAGCGAGAACAAACACGGCAACAATCACAAAACAAGCCTTTCTCATAAATCCAACCCCCTATTATTTAGTTTATTTTTTTATTCAATATCCAGCGATTAATTCCTGCAAAAAATTGTTTGAAAATATTGGAAGGCAGCCCAGACACCGGCGACCCTCCATGCATGACGCCCTGCGCGCCCCGATATCCCACAGGATTTGTGTCCTTCGTCTGGCACCCAAGCTTGCCTCTGATTGTTGGGCTGCCAGGATTCAACTGGGGTAATCTCCCGGTTCTTACACAAAACCGGTTGCTTTGATTTATTTCTCTGGTGATGTATTCTTACAATAGTAAATGATGGGGTGTGAGGTTATTGAAAAAGTTCGACCTGATTACTCTGGAAGATGGTTTGAGCCTTAAGCGGCAGGATATCCAGGATCTGTACAAGCGCTACATGAACCCGAGTCTGGCTGCCATGCTGGGAATGCTGAGGTTTGACAAACGCTTTGTCAGGGCAGAGGGGGTCAGGGTATGGGATGAAGATGGCGTCGAGTACCTGGATTTCTTGGGTGGTTATGGCGCTCTCAACTTTGGGCATAACGACCCCCGCCTGAATGCCGCCCTGGAACGGGTGAACACTGCCCCCAACCTGCTGCAGGCCTCATTGGGAACACTCAGCGCCGTCCTGGCGCATAACCTGGCGGTGATCATGCCCGGAGGCCTGCAAAGAAGCTTTTTCAGCAACAGCGGCGCCGAGGCGGTGGAGGGCGCCCTGAAGCTGGCTAGAGCGGCCACTAAAAAGAAGCGGATCGTTTACTGTGAAGGCGCATTTCACGGCAAGACCATGGGTGCCCTCTCCGTAACAGGACGCAGCAAGTACCAGGCGCCTTTTAATCCGCTGGTTCCGGAGTGTGTCATGGTGCCCTTCGGTGACCAGGGGTCTCTGGAGGGGGAACTCGGAAAAGGTGCGACTGCAGCGGTGATCCTCGAAGCGATCCAGGGCGAGGGCGGCGTGCGCATTCCTCCCTCGGGATATATGGAGGAAGTGCGGCGTCTCTGCAAGCAGCATAGCGCCCTGATGATCGTCGATGAGATCCAGACCGGCTTCGGGCGCACCGGCACCATCTTCGCCTGTGAGCAGGAAAAGGTGATTCCGGACGTCATCTGCACCGGGAAGTCCCTGGGGGGCGGCGTGGTACCAGTCGCTGCCTTTACGACGACAGAGGAGATCTGGGACAAGGCTTACGGTGGTTTTGACAGGTGCCTGCTGCATACTTCCACATTCGGCGGCAACACCCGGGCTGCCGCTGCCGGCATCACCGCTATTCAGATCCTGGTGGAGGACGATCTGGCCGGACGGGCCCGTGAGCAGGGGGCCTACCTGCTGGAGCGGCTGGATCAACTCGGCAAGCGTTTCCCCAACTTTATCAAAGAGGTGCGGGGCAGGGGGCTGCTGATCGGGGTAGAGTTCAACCCGCTGGCCGGTGGCATTCTGAATAAGGTTACCGGCGGCAGGATCAACCAGATCGCTGATGAATACCTGGGGGGCTTGGTTGCGGCGGAGTTGATGAACTATCAGGTTATCACTGCCTATACCCTGAACAACCCCAACGTGATCCGCCTGGAACCACCGCTGATCGTATCCCGGGAGCAGTTGGACCACGTGCTGCGCGCCCTGGAGGACATATTTCAGAAGTATCAGAGCATGTGGAAATTGGTGCTGTCTAGCGGCAAGAGGTTAATCACAGGTTAGACCTGCTCTGTATTCGTGCCGCTTCTGCGCAGGAGGTAACCGCACAGCGGCACCGGGGCGATGATGAATGGCAGCAGCAAGTTGACCAGGAAGTAGAGCGGGGCGCCGTCATACTGTGCTCTGGGCAGCAGAGCGAACAGGGGAGCAAAGGGGGAATACCAGACCTGAGTGATGAAGTCGAAAGCGTCAGGAGTGGTAAAGCCTTTGAAGTACCCGTCAAGGATGACCACGGCGCTGATGATACCGGGCAATTGGGCTGCCGCCCCGGCCAATAAAGCCGGGAGAGTCTGCCTTTTGGATGAACATCCGGCAGCATGCCGGCCCAGCAGCACCTGGGCGGCTATGAACATCAGCGGCCAGAACATGGCCAGCCGGGGGCTTGACAGCGCCAGAGGTGTCAGGGCTATGAACAGCACCTGGGCTATGTACAGGCTGATTATCAATTGTATGAAAGGTCTGCGCTGTTGCAAGATATCACCTGGTTAGTAGTATGACGCGATACCGCGAAGATTTTATAGAAAACCTGGCTTCACCGGGCTTGTATAGGTATTGATTAATCATAAGTATATTACAATTTGATTTATTGGGGAGGGGTGGAATTTGAGTCTGAGGGAGAAGTTAGGCAAGGAATTTGTGATTACCACGGAATTGCGGGCAACTGACGGGGTGGACATTCAGACCTCGGTCGATCATGCCCGGCGCTACCTGCCGCTGGACGGCATCAACATCCATGACTGCCCGGGTGGACGGCTGCGGATGAATTCGATCGCCCAAGCTCATATCATTCAGTCAGAAACCGGCCGTGAGTTGATCCCGCACCTGATGTGCCGGGATCGCAGCCTCCTGGGGATCCAGGCCGATCTTCTGGGCGCCCACGCTCTGGGTATCCGGAACATTCTGGTAGCCACCGGCGATGCTCCCAAGCATGGACCCTATCCGTCCAGCGCGGTCTATGACTTGACCTCCATCGAGTTGATCGGGCTTATTAAAAAGATGAACGATGGCCTGGACTACAACGATAAACCATTTCAGGGGCAGACCGGATTCTGTATTTCGACAACTGCCCGCCCGGGTGCCAGGGACCTGGAAGCAGAGGTAGAAAGAGCGTGCCAGAAAACGGCTGCCGGCGCCAACTTCATCCAGACCCAGCCGATATTTCACGTGGATAAGGCCCGGCTCTTCATGGATGCCGTCAAAGACCTGAAGATCCCCGTCATCATGGGGATCATGCCGCTGCGGAGCCTGAAGACGGCGGAGTTCATGAATAAAAGCGTCCCCGGTATCACCATACCCCCGGAGGTCATGGATGCCATCGCCACCTCCGAGCAGGCGATGACAGAAGCAATCTGCCGCCTGATCACGGAGATCTATCCCCTGGTAGACGGTATTCACATCATGGCTATGGGGGATGTCGAGGTGTCCAACATCCTGATCGATCATATCCGGTCTCTCGGTAAGGCCGGCACTAAAGAAAAGCAATAGCTTTTCGGTAGCTTCACATATTTGATAGAACGGATATGCAAACACCCTACGTTAGTGCCGGCCTGAAAGATTCGCTGATGCTGGCCGCTAGAGCCTCTGCCAGGGACTGTTGGCAAGCAGCGTAAGGAGAACTCCGGTCGCCGGTTTTGTAGTCCCGGTAAACCTCGATGTGTAGGCCAAAGATGCGCCTTCCCTGAAGCTGCAGCGACCTGATCCTTTGAAAGAGGAAGGTCTTGGTGGCTTTCATCACCACCTGTTGATCGTAGGGAAAGATACCCACTGTTGGTGAGGGCAGGGGATACCAGGATTGCCAGCGCTTATCTATCTCCCTGTTCAGGCTCGCTCTCAGGCATGCCAGGGCGTCTCCCAGGTCCTGATCGAGCGGGATGGCGGGATCCAGCTTAAACCCGCAGGAGAGTTCGAGGTCATAGCGGCCGTGGATATGGCCGTGGACTTCCAGGAAAAGTTTTACCGGGTCTGCCAGGGCCTGCTCCTGGTAGGTCAGGCAGAGGCGCCGGAGTTCCGGGGTGGCAGCCCGGTGCGGCTCCTTGTTCAGGTCGACCAGCGGCCGCAGGCTATCGGCCACCAGGAGAGAGGCCTCAAGCTGGGCGGCCAGGATGGCTGCGAACTCCTTGGTGTAATAGTCGCAACCCCGCTGGTAACCATGGTGGGGGGCGGCGACTACTATGGCTGGATTGGCCCCCGGATCATAATGCAGTCTTTGCGCAAGTTCTGATGGCTCGGCGTCTGGCACGAGGTTTGTCCCGCCTTTCTCTATGTTCTGGTTCCCGCAAAGGAGACGAGGGTTGTTTTGGGGCTGGCCAGGAGGGCGTCGGGAACGATCCAGTAGGAGTTGTGGAAGGCATCGAGGTCGACCCCGTTTCGGTAGTACGCATACCAGACCAGCTTGGAGCAATACCAGAGACCGTCGTCGTACTTGGGAGCAAGGATGAAGAACGGGGTTCCCACCTGCTGTTTGACGTAATTCACCGCCGCCGCTTTGATCTCCGGGCTGGTATTTACCCGCAGCACGGCGGCCCAGGTATAGTTGTGATAGACCTCCACGCCGGTCACATAGACGCCGTCGCTGGTGTACATGTCCACGACCTGATCGTTCCCGATGTAAAAACCGGCGTGAGTGTACCGCCCGTATGAGCCTCCGGGATTTCCGCCCAGGATGATATCCCCCGCCTGCAGGTCGCTGAGGTCCAGGTTGTTTGGCACATTGTCGTAATCGCCGATACCGAACTCACCCCGGCCGGCGGCCGCCAGTATCTGCATCCAGGCGGTTGGCTGCCTGAGGGACTGCAGGTCTTGCAGCTCAACTTTGCCGGCCAGTTTCAACCCGGCAAATATCAGCGCCAGAAATAAAAGTATTGCCGAAAACAACAGGAGACTGCGCTTCAATCCATAACCCCCGAAAAGGTTTTCATGTGAGTGAAAGAGTGAGCCAGGCTATCTTCCAGAATTAATTTTATCATACTTCAACGGCAGGCTTCACTATCATGTGCCGCAAAGCGACGAACGGGCTGGATACCGAAAGCACAGATGGGCGATTTTGGCTGAGATCTCACGGGGCATCGTCTGGAAGGAGTTGGGAACAATTGCAAAGGGTGATTAACAAGTCCGTTCTGGAGTTGATCGAGGGAGATATCACCGAAATGGAGACCGGGGCGATCGTCAACGCCGCCAACTCTCACCTGAAGCACGGCGGCGGTGTGGCTGGAGCCATTGTCAGAAAAGGAGGCCGGGTAATCCAGGACGAATCTGACCGCATTGGATACTGCCCGGTGGGACAGGCAGTGATCACGGGCGCTGGAAGCCTGAAAGCCGGCTATGTGATTCATGCGGTCGGCCCCAGGATGGGCGAGGGGAATGAGGATGAAAAGCTGAGGAGCGCCACGCTGCATAGTCTGCAACTAGCAGAAGACAATCATCTGCAGAGCATTGCTTTCCCGGCCATCAGCACCGGCATCTTCGGCTACCCGATGGAGCGTTGCGCCAGCATCATGCTTGCTGTGACCATAGGCTACCTGAGGGGGGACACCGGCCTGGAAAAAGTGGTGTTCTGCCTGTACGGCAAGGAGAGTTTGGCAGTGTTCACGAAAGAATTGGAGTTCCGGTTGCCCCTGCAGGGGTAGATATTTTCCAGTTGCAACAAAACTGGACGGAAAGAGTCCTTGATGCGATCTTTTTGAGCCCGTTGCCTGCGCCTGAAAACGGGTTTTTTGTGTGTGCAAATATGTCATCTGTGGTAAACCAGAGGTCGCATTGAAGATGATGAAGGAGTTTCCGGGACATTGGTGAATAAAGATCTGGCAAGGAGGCCTGGCGATGCTGAACAGAAAAGCATTGGTCGCTGCATTCACCCTCTTTTTGACGATGGCGCTACCTGCCTGGGCTTATGGGGCGGCCGTTTTCAGTATCGGCTCCACTGTTTTTAGCATGGGTGGCAGTGAGCAGAGCATGGATGTGGCCCCCTATATAGACAACGGCAGGACCTATCTTCCGTTTCGCTATGCCGCCGAATCGGTCGGTGTCGCTCCGGGCGACATCACCTGGAACCCGGCAACCAGTCAGGTTATCTTAGCCACGGGTGGACGATCTATTATGCTGACAGTTGGAAGCAAGACCCTGATCTTGAATGGGGTTGCGATTCCAATGGATGTTGCTCCGGAGATTGCCGGCGGGCGCGTAATGCTTCCGGTTCGCTTCCTGGCCCAGGCCTTGGGCGTTGACATTACCTGGGATTCTATAGCCAAGACAGTGACCATCGGGGAGATGGTAATGCCGGTAAGCGCTCAGCCAGGCTCGCCCACGACGGTTCCCGACCTCAGCTACGACTCCGTGGTACAGACGGTCGCCAGGGACTTTACCTGGCAATACCAGGGCAGGACCTTTACCTGGCACGTAGAGGCGCCAAGGGACCTGCTGGATTGGGACCGGCAGGTCAACCAGTTGACAGAGGAATACTACAGCGGCCAATACGCACAGGACACTCTGCTCGAATCCGAGCCTGACGAGATCACAAATTTGGTGCAGGCCGATTCTGTGCAGGAAGGGGGAGACCTCGCCCCCTGGGTCAACGAGGGAGACAACAGCCAATGGTCCGGATACCTGGCTGACCGGCTGGCACTATGTGCCGGCAGCAACGGATTCGATTACTTCCACACCGCAGAGTTTATCCAGAGCTTTGTAGGCGGCGCCATTCCCTACCAGTTGACAGATGTGCCGGAGTTGCCCGTTCAGACCATGATCGATAACGGCGACTGCAAGGACAAGTCGATCCTTTTGGCGGCGATTCTCGAAAGCCTGTCCTATAGAGTGGTCCTGTTGGAATTCGCTCCCGGTCCCGGTGAAACGGCCGGGCACATGGCCGTGGGCGTGGCCCTCGATGACAGCCAGATACCACAGGGAGAGACCCTGTCATATTTCCGCTACAACGGGTTGAAATATTACTTTGCCGAAACGACTGCTCCGGGTTGGACACTGGGGGCGGCCAGCGACCAAGATCCGGCGCAGGTTTACGATGTGAATTAATCTCTTCAACTAATCGCCAAAGGAGTCTCCCGCTGAATCCCCGTTTCTTAAAACAGTGATGTAGCTGCTATTATCAGGCTGAAGGCTATCCCCCGGCTTGTACTCCGCATTCTTAGGCCGGGTGTAGCCGATGCGCCTGTGCTCTGCATTCTTTCGGCCAGCCCGAAGGCCTGGATACGCAGGAGCAAGCGGGGGCATTACTGGGCAGCCATCCGTGATAATGACTGAGATGCGTTGGTGGTCGCCTGCCATCTGCTGCATGTGGTATTATTTGTGCAGAGAATAATCGCGGAAAGGGTGTTGCAAGAGATGTCCATACGTATCGCTTTTGCTGGAAAGGGTGGCACAGGCAAGACTACTATTTCTTCATTGC
>Ga0224558_1003055_pt1 | contig 14491 bp, 11 predicted proteins | sample 714S32024metaG_FD_180682 | JGI IMG/M metagenome (GOLD analysis project Ga0224558, IMG submission 180682) | Peat soil microbial communities from Stordalen Mire, Sweden - 717 S3 20-24 | ecosystem: Environmental > Terrestrial > Soil > Wetlands > Peat | place: Sweden: Norrbotten County, Stordalen... | reverse complement strand
CCGTTTTCGCCATCGTTGATGATACGGATGGTTTGATCCGGGGCACCAGTGGTGTTGGCATTGGAATAGTAGGTGCTGAAATAGACGCTGCTGTCGCCCACGTTTTGAGCGAAGGCATTTCCCCCAAGCACCAGGCCAATTGCCAGTACCAGAAATAGCAAGAACAAAAGTCTCTTCATTTGTTTGGACCTCCTTCGTCGGTCGTGCCGCCTAGCGCTAGGGGGAGAAACACTTGGACGGGCGCTTAGGTACATTTAACCCTATGGTGAGCTCTTTACAAGTACCCACGTGGCTTAGCCAGAACCACTACGTTCCGGAAACTACTACTTATGGAGTAGTTTCCGGCCACATATGGCAGACAATCACAGGCACTGAACAACGCCAGGTCAAGTCTCCGTAATTCCCGGTAGTGGGTCAGTTTGATCAAACTGACCCACCACCTAATTTCCCCCCCATGCCAGGGGAATCGAGTGGCTTTGGGACGCGCAACCTTGAAGTTGCGCGTTCTGTCCGGTTTCGATATTATGCAACCCGGAGGTTGCGAATGGAAAGTAATCGAATTGAAAAACGTATCGAGCTCAACGCGGCGGTTTCGCGGGTTTGGAAGGCACTGACCGATTATCGTGAGTTTGGAGAGTGGTTCCGGGTGAAATTGGATGGTCCATTCAAAGCGGGCGCGATCTCACGGGGCCAGATTACCCATCCCGGATACGAGCACGTTAAGTGGGAGGTTGTGGTGCAGAAGATGGATCCTGAACATTACTTTTCTTTTACCTGGCACCCTTACGCCGTCGATCCAAAGATCGACTACTCGAGGGAGACGCCCACGCTTGTCGAGTTCAAGCTGGAGAAGACCACGAACGGAACGCTGCTTGTGGTTACAGAATCGGGTTTTGAGAAAATTCCAATCGATCGTCAGCTGGAAGCCTTGCGCATGAATGATGGCGGCTGGGCACAGCAGATGAAGAATATCGAGGCATATGTCGCTCAAGGAGGGTAGTGCGGCGGCAAAGCGCCATGCTCATGCGCCGATCTTCGCTGCCCTGGGCGATGAGACGAGATTATCGCTGCTGGCAAAGCTGGGTCGTGGGCAGCGGTATTCAATCTCTCAACTTACGGAAGGCTCCCAGCTCACCCGGCAGGCGATCACGAAACACCTGCGGGTGCTGGAGCGCGTAAAAGTTGTGCGCTGTGTCCGTTGCGGGCGCGAGCGCCTATTCGAGATTGATCATCAGCCGGTGGAGGAAGCAAGGGATTACCTTGATCGCATCTCCGAGCAGTGGAACCAGGCTCTCTCCGGGCTGAAGTCGTTCGTCGAAGCGGAACGTCCAGATTGAACACTCTTCACGCCACTGATTCTGACCCTATCGTCAGGGGGTAGATCCGGGTATTTGCGGTGCTTCCGGCACGGCAGCGCCATCCGCTCTCGGGTCGGAAGCGCCATAATTGACCTTGGTCGTACTGTCATGGAGTACTGCCTGCCCGCGCCCCATCGCGGTCGAATACTCTTTGCGCACCTCGAGAACGTGTCCCATTTTCGCAAGCTGCGCGATGGATTCGGGCTTCACTCGCGATTCGATCACGATGTTGCACCCACGCTCGGGACTGACCGTGAAACGGGCGTTCTCCAGAGCCTCCTGGATATTCATGCCGTAGTCGACCACGTTGGAAACGAATTGCGCGTGGGCCAGGGGCTGGTTCGCTCCTCCCATGATCCCGAAGCCAATGTGTTGCTCTCCATGCTCCATGAAAGCCGGAATGATGGTGTGGAACGGCCGCTTGCGGGGAGCGAGGGCATTCGGAGACCGAGGGTCGAGCGAAAACAGCGCACCGCGATCTTGCAGCACGAATCCCATGCCGCGCACCACAATACCCGACCCGAACGCTTCATAATTGCTTTGAATCAAGGAGACGATGTTGCCCTCGCGATCCACCACCGAAAGGTAAGTGGTGTCACTGGTGGGCGGCGTGCCGGGCGCAACCTGGCAATTGGCTTTGCCGGGATCGATCAGTTGGGCGCGCTGCCGGGCGTATCCCTTCGAGAGCATCCCCTGCACCGGGATTTTCGCAAAGCGGGGATCGGCGTTGTAACGTCCCAGATCGGCGTAAGCCAGCTTCATGGCTTCGATTTTCTTATGCAGTTCCGCGACGCTGAGCGGCCCATCGGGCGACGCCGGAGAAGTCTCCATAATGTTCAGCATCTCCAGTGCCGCCATTCCTTGTCCATTGGGAGGAAGCTCGTAGACGGTCCAGTCGCGATAGGTGGTTGAAATCGGCTCGATCCATTCCGGCGAAAACTCGGCCAGATCATCCGCTGACATCGTTCCGCCCAGGCTCTGGGAGGTGGTCAAAATCGCGCGCGCAATTTCGCCCTTGTAAAACCCAGCCGCGCCATTCTGCGCTACCAGGCGCAAGGCTTTCGCGAGATCGTGATTCTGGAATACTTGCCCCACCGCCGGAGGCTTGCCGTTAGGCAGATAGACCCGTCGGCCTTCCGGATCCTTCGAGATCCGTTCGACGGAGTCGTTCCAATAGGACGCGATGACTTCGGGAACCGGATAGCCATCGTCGGCATAAAAAATCGCGGACTGGAAGAGATCCTTCCACGCCAGCCGCCCAAAGCGTTCGTGCAGTGCGTGCCAGCCCGCCACCGCACCGGGGACCGTGACGGAGTCAATGCCTGCCAGTGGCACGGAGGTCGCGCCTTTGGCCCGCATGTGCCCGATGGTCAGTCCCTGCGGCGCCCATCCGCTGGCGTTAAGACCGTACAGCTTGCCGGTTTTTGCGTCCCAGTAAATGGCAAACAGATCGCCGCCCATGCCGTTCATCATGGGTTCCGTCACCCCGAGGACAGCGTTCGCGGCAATCGCCGCATCTACGGCAGAACCTCCCCGCGCCAGGATTTGAGCACCCGCTACCGAGGCCTGCACATGGCTGGTAGCCACAATGCCCTCGCGGGTGACGACCATCGAGCGCGCGCTGGAACGTTCTCGGGCAGACATGGAGGACGATGTAAGCAGCAGAGCGACTGCAATCCGAATCGAAATATTCATGCTACACCTGCGCACGAGTATTTTAGGCGCACCTACGGCTGAATGCCCATTTCGAGCGTAATCGGCAGGTCACGGGCTGGCGCGGTTCGGTCCCGGATTTCTCGTGTGGCTCACCATGAGGAGCACGGTCTGTGCCAGACGCTCGAGAACCGCGACATCGCCCTCGTCAAAAGCAAAGGAGTGCGGAGAGAAAACCTCGAGCACTCCGACGACCTCACGCTCGTACCGGATGGGTGCGGCCACGATCGAGCGAATACCGAGTCGCCGACAGAGCATGGCTTCGATGCGGGAATCGGTCTCGGTGTCGTCGCAACGCAGGGTTTTTCCGGTCCGGATGCACTCCCCGGAAAAACCCGAGTTGACATCTACACGGGTTCCGAGCGGTGGTCCGCCGGTTCCGACGCTAGCCCGGCACATCATAGGACCCCCGTCGACGATGGCGATGGCGGCGCCGGTGCCGCGTAAGAGCGTCCGCGCGCGTTCGCTGATCACCCGCAGCGCAGTATTCAGATCCGACCCAAGCGAGTTGAACTCATACTGAATTGAGGTCGAAACCGGTGGTCGACCAGGGATCCCTGCGGTGCCCGCTTCCGCTTCCAAACTAATGGATCGCGGCTCGGAAGTTCCGCTGCCTGGAGACTGGCTGCCCAAGACCGGCCCGGACACCCGGTCGAAGGTAAGCTTCGGCGCCTTGCGACTGGGCGCGGTGTCATTGAGTGCCAGCCAGTCATCCAAGCGCTGACGCGCTTCCACGGGGAGATCGGAGAATCGCACCCCGGCACGACCCAGAGCATCTGCCCATGCGATATAGCCAGTCGTCTCCAGGTGGGTGTTCGAATCAGGCAGATCGAGGCTGATTTGAAATTGGCGGCCAGCTTCCAGTGGGACGACCGTTTGCATGGACAGGCCCTGCTCGCTGAGATCGAGAATCATGCCGCCCGTGACCCCATCGAAACTGGCAAAGATTGGCCCATGCACCTTGTGCCGCAGGCAACTACGTCGGTCTGTAATCATCTTCCAGCCTCCCACAGTGTTCTCGCCTATCAACACAGGAGATCATCAGCTCGAAAGAAACGCTGCGTGCGGGCCTTAATCCGCTGGTGTGGAGAGTCTCCGGCGATTGTGCTGTTCCGATGATCGGAGCAAAGACCTGTAAAAGGAAGTGCACGGCAGGATTCCCCGCGCACCCAGCAAAAAGTCGGTATGTAACATGGAACAAGTGAAATCAGCCCTGCGTCGAACGAAGGCTTCGACAGGCTGCCGCAATGAAACGCCTTGCCGTTGTCCACTTGGCGAATGTACCGTTATGGTGATCGAAAACACAGGCATAGAATGCCAACCAACCGGGGTATCAAGAACGAGGGCCAAGCACTTGCACAAATTCAGATCGCGTTTAGCACGTCCTATCTCCATATGTGCTTTTCTGTTGCTAACCATTACGGCGGTTTCTCAGTCGGTTCCTCCAGAACTGGTGAATGGGCTCAAATGGCGCCTCATCGGCCCGTTCCGCGGCGGACGCGCAGTGGCCGTGGCGGGCGTGCCGGGCGACTCGACAACCTTTTATTTTGGCTCGGTGAATGGCGGGGTCTGGAAAACAACGGATGCCGGAGTTGTCTGGACGCCGATCTTCGACGGCCAGCCGGTGGCTTCGATCGGCGCGCTTGCCGTGGCTCCTTCCGATTCTAAAATCATTTATGCCGGAACCGGCGAAACCGACATTCGCGAGGATCTCTCTTCCGGCAACGGCGTCTACAAATCCAGCGATAGCGGCGCAACGTGGAATCACATCGGCTTGGAGGACACGCGACAGATTAGCCGGATTGCGATCGATCCACAGAATCCAAGCACCGTTTATGTCGGCGCTCTGGGGCACGCTTATGGTCCGAACGAACAGCGCGGCGTCTACAAATCCGTCGATGGAGGAATGCATTGGGCGCGGGTTCTCGACCTGGGGTCGGACATCGGTATTTCGGATCTGGCAATCTGTTCCGCCGCCCAGCAGCTCATATTTGCCGGCGCATGGCATGCGCGGCGTCCTCCGTGGAGTTCGTATGCTCCTATCGATGGACCGGGCGGCGGCCTTTACCGTTCTCGGGATGCCGGCAGAACATGGTCCCGTCTCGACGGAAGCGGGCTCCCGGAAGGAGACTGGGGACGCGTCGGCGTCGACGTTGCGCCGGACGGCAAGCGCGTGTACGCGCTCATTCAGGCGAACAAATCCGGCCTCTATCGTTCCGACGATGGAGGCAACACTTGGGTGCTCGTGAACGACGATCCCCGTCTTACCAGTCGAGCATGGTACTTCAATCGCATCACCATCGATCCGCACAATCCCGACGTGATCTACATCCCGAATGTTGCGCTTTACCGATCCGAAGATGGCGGGAAGACAATTTCGGTCGTCCGCGGCGCGCCGGGCGGAGATGATTATCACGAGCTCTGGATCGATCCGAAAAATTCCGCCAGCATGGTCCTCGGAACGGACCAGGGAACCACGATCAGCCTCAATCGCGGCCAAACGTGGAGCAGTTGGTACAACCAGCCGACGGCGCAGTTCTACCATGTGACCACCGACAACCAATTTCCTTACGCCGTATACGGTACGGAGCAGGATAGCGGCAGTGCCGCGGTTCTAAGCCGTACCGACCACGCTCAAATCACGGCGCGGGACTGGTTTCCGGCTGGCCCCAGCGAGAGCGGATACATGGTGGTCGATCCGGTTGATCCCGACATTATTTATGTGAGTGGCACTTACGGTACCGTTACTCGGTTCAACAAACGAACTGGCTTCAGCCAGGACATTGCTCCATGGCCCGCATTTGCGTGGGACTCGGAGATCCGCGACCGCAAATATCGCGACCCTTGGACTCCAGTGCTGGTTCTTTCCCCGGTTGACGCAACAACGCTTTATCTCGGAACGCAGTATGTGATGAAAACGGACGACGGCGGTCTGCACTGGGAGACGATCAGCCCCGATCTCACCGGAGCGACCGGTGACGTGCGCGATGCACAGAGTACGGAGGGCAAGAAACCGTCGAGTCCGCTAACTCTCGAGCACGCGAAGCGCGCCGGTTATGGGGTCGTGTTCACCATCGCGCCGTCGCCGCTCAACCGCGATCTGATTTGGGCGGGAAGCGACACTGGACTGATTCACCTGACCCGCGATGGCGGAAAGAACTGGAAAGACGTCACTCCGCCCGGGCTGAGCGACTGGAGCAAAATCTCGCTGATCGAGGCTTCGCACTTTGATCCCGCCGTCGCCTACGCCGCCGTCGATCGCGGGCGCCTCGACGATCAGACGCCCTACCTCTATCGCACGCGTGACTACGGAGCCACCTGGCAACTGGTCACGAACGGCATGACCGCTCCCGCATTCTTGCGTGCGGTTCGCGAAGACCCGCAGAGCAAAGGACTCCTCTTCGCCGGGACCGAATTTGGAGTTTACGTATCGTGGGATGATGGCGACCACTGGCAGTCTTTGCAATTGAACCTGCCGGTCACTGGAGTTCGCGATCTTACGATCCACGGCGATGACCTGGTGGCAGCCACGTTCGGACGTTCCTTCTGGATTCTCGATAACATCACGCCGCTTCGCCAGGCGCGGATGGTTGACACGGGAGTGGGCGGCCCGTGGCTCTATGGTCCAGCCACAGCGGTTCGCGTGGATAACGACTCCTTTCAAGGCACACCGCTTCCGCCCGAGGAACCCACGGCTGAGAATCCTCCTAATGGCGCGATGATGGATTATTTCCTCCCGTCTCCGGCTAGCAGCGTCAGGTTGGAAATTTTCGATGAACACCAGAACCTTGTCAGAACATTTTCATCAGAAAGTCGCTCTTCAGAAGATCATTCATCGCGAGGTCAGGACCCCCGGAAACACCAGCCGCTTCCCGTAGCCGAGCGCTGGTTCCCTAAGCCTGAAGTCCTCGAGAAAACTGCGGGAATGCACCGCTTCGTCTGGAACCTCACCTGGAGCAGTTCCGGCGGCCCGACCGCGGACGAAGACACCGATTACCACAATCCCAGCGGGCCGAAGGCCGTGCCGGGAATCTACCAAGTCCGCCTGACGGTTGATGGAAATGCGCAAAACCAGACATTGAAGGTCGTGATGGACCCGCGCTCGCGCGCGACTCCCGAAGTACTCACGCAGCAGTTGCAGTTGGGCCAGCGGATCTTTGGCGAAACCATCGAAGCGCGCCGCGCGCTGGCGGAGATCAACTCGGTTCAGAAACAGCTCGCGGACATTCAACAGAAGCTGGGGCAACAGAAGTTAGGAGCACAAAGAGGACAACTGAAGTCGGCCCTCACAGATGCTCAATCCGGAATCGGCAGGATTCTTACGAACAAGGAATATGCAGCCGAGGGGCCCCCTGGGCTGCAGGATGCCTACACGGGTCTGGCATCAGCGCTGCGAGTGGTCGAAGGCGGAGATCGTGTCGTGCCTTCGCAGGCGATCGCAGTTTACAGTGAGTCAAGCCAACAGGTCAAAGCCCGCATCGCAGAGTGGACCGGATTCAAGCAAACGAAATTGGCGCAACTCAACCAGCAACTGCGTGAGGCCAACTTTGCTCCCATCGCGATCGCCGAAATTGAGCAGCAGGTCGAATTCCTGACGACGTTGCAAGGCCAGGATTGACTGACGGTAGAATTCGGCGAGTTGGTTCGTGGCACGTCGGGTTTCGCAGCGGGCCTCATCGCGGTCTTGCAAGGGACTTCAGTATAAGGTTCGGCCCAATCCTTGTTAGTCGGCAACCCTTCTCTTACCGGCTACGGCCAAGGGGACGCAGATGGGCTTTCTGCCCGTCTTCCAGGACGATGCAATGGCAGCGCGCAATTTTCGCAACTCGGCACCGTCCATTGCGATGAAACGAAACGGCTGCAAACCGATCGGAGCGGCTGAAAAGGGGCGGAGCAGTTCAGCCATGGCGAGCACGGATCCAATGTGCGTCGAAAACAGCAGTTCCACAACTGCTCCTGACCGGAGCGGTTTCAGCACTCGAAGCAACCCGCCGGTGACAGAAATGGTCTGAAGTCTGGCGGACGAGTGTTGTCCGTCTGCAAATCGGATGGTTGCTAAAGGCATGCCTGGAAGTCGCACACGGACGGGGCGCCGCGTGCAGGGCGATATGGGGGAGGTCACCATGCAAGGAAATAATGCTACGGAGTCGATGAGTCAAGCCAGATTACCAAGGCACGTGTACGATCCGAGGATAGGAACGGACCGTCCGTGTTTGCTCCCTCGGGCACGAGGGCGGTTCAGCCCGCACAAGCGTATGGAAGCGGCGCGTTCTTGTACTTTTTGTACCCCAGCGCGGTCAGTCGAATCACACCTCGAACTTGTTCTTCGACCAGTCCTTCATTCCTCAACTCCGCGATTGCCAAACGGGCGAAAGAGGAATCGACAGTTTGCTTGGACAAGATCATAAACTGATCGCGATCCTGTTCGTAGCGGAGAACGAGCGCGACGAGAAGGCCGTCCCGGATGTTTTGCACAGGCATGACGCGATCTTAGGCACATAAGCCGGACCGCGGAATGGCCCTTCGGTGCCGGTCATGGTTCACTTGTGTTCATTCTTGCATTGTCCTTCTGCATGCCTGGTAGTGAACGTTGGTAACCATGCGGAAGCCGGGTCGTGGAAGGATGGTTGTTGCACATTGACGCGAAGGGATTGGGGTACAATTGCTGCCGTTGTTAAGGTCAAAGAGGAAATTCCGAATTAGCGATAAAAGGAGTCAGTCTATGAGTTCGAGCCGCAGAAGCTTCTTGAAAGGAGCAGGCGCGATGGGCACGGTGGCCACACTGGGCGGGTTGAATACAGTAAGCGCGGAAATTAAGCCGACCAAGCCGGCAGGCCAAGAGAAGAAAGGCCCGGCGCGCGGCCTGACCTTGCTGACCATGCGCCGCAACGGCGAATACCGCCTGGGAGCCAAGACCAGCAAGGGCATTCTCGACGTTAAGGAGGCAGCAGGCCTTCTGAAGCTGTACTCTCCCGCCACACTCGATGACATGCTACAGCGCGAGGAGGGCGCCAGCGTGCAGGCGGTGGTTGAAGCCGCCATGAAATCGAATGCCGCGCAGAAGCTGTTTTTCAAGGAAGAGAACATCGAGTATGGGCCGCTGGTCACCCGCCCGGAGAAGATCGTGTGTGTGGGGTTGAACTATCGCCGGCACGCGCAGGAAATCAAGATGCCCATTCCCAAGCAACCGGTGCTCTTCAACAAGTACAACAACTCGTTGCTACAGCACGGCGGCACTCTCAAGTTACCCTCGGCCGTGGCTACCAAGTTCGATTATGAGATCGAACTCGTCATCGTGATGGGGAAGGAGGCGCGCGACGTCAGCGAGAAGGACGCGCTTTCCTACGTCGCCGGATACGCGACCGGCAACGATTTCAGTGCGCGCGACCTCCAGTTCGAAACCGGCGGCCAATGGATGCAGGGCAAGTCTTCGGACGGCTTTGCCCCCTTGGGCCCTTATTTCGTCACCGCCGAGCAGGTGGATCCCGACAATCTGAACCTGGAATGCCGGGTCAATGGCGAAACCCGCCAGTCGTCGAACACCAACGACCTGATCTACAACTGCAGCCAGATCATCAGCTATACCTCGGCCCGCATTTCCCTCCGGCCAGGAGACATCATCTTCACCGGCACGCCGGGAGGAGTGATCTTCGGCGGAGTTGTCGGTGGGCTTGCCGTTGCCAAGGAGAAGTACGTTTGGCTCAAAGCCGGCGACAAGATTGCCTGTAGCCTGGAAAAGCTGGGAGAGCTGAAGTTCGATCTGGCGTAACGAGGCGGGTGTGAAGCGAAGAAGTCAGAGCAGATCCACGGTGGCTGTACTGATTTCGGCTTAAACGTCACGACCCGCCAAGCTGTCCTCCTCTGCCACGCGCCTGCGGCTGGCCTTGGCCCCAGTATACTGAGGGGATGGCACCGCGTGGCCGCATTCCATCTGAGGTGGACGTCGTCGTGGTTGGCGCCGGCTTCGCGGGCGCCTCAACTGCCGCAGCGCTGACCCGAGCCGGCATGACGAGCGGCCTGGTTCTCGAACGGGAGCTGCTGCCCGGAAGCCACGCGTCCGGCCGCAACGCCGCGATGGCACGCCAGCTGGAGACGAATCCCACGCTTCGCAAGCTCACCGTTGAAGGCGTTCGTAAGCTCCGTGCGAAGGAGGTTGCTGGACGCCCGGTCCTCTGCCAGACCGGGGGGCTGTACCTGATTCATGGTGAGCCAGACCGAGCCAACGAATGGCGTACGCAACTGCAGGAAGTGTGCGTACCCTCCGAATTGTTGCCAGCTGCCCAAGCGCGGCAAAGGTTTCCGTTTCTGAGCCGGTTTGAGTTTGACTACACGCTCTTCTGCCCCACCGATGGCGTCGTTGATATCCATGCGCTGCTGACCGATTTGCTGGAAGAGGCCAGAAGCGCCGGCTTTCAGGTCATCACGGACTGCGGCTGTGAATCCCTGATCCTTGACGGATCGGTCGTGCGTGGCGTCCGAACGGCGCATGGCGAAGTCGGCGCTCGCATCGTCGTCGATGCCGCAGGCGCGTGGGCCGGGTATCTTGGCCGCCTGTCCGCTCCGCTCCCGCTGAAACGCCTTCGTCGACACCTGTTCGTCTGCGGCGACGACGCCGGACTCCTCCCCCGTGATGCTCCGCTGGTGTGGGATCTGGACGTCGGATATTACGTGAGGCCCGAAGGAACGGGCCTGCTTCTCTGTCCTTGCGATGAAACCGAGCATCCTCCCGAAACGCCTGCGCTTGATCCCGAGGCCGAGGATCTGCTCGTCGATAAGCTTTTGCAGCATGCTCCCGGACTGGCGGACATCAGCTTGCGCCGTAGCTGGGCATGCCTTCGGACCTTCGCCCCCGATCGGCTCCCGGTCATCGGATGGGATCCGGAAGTTGACGGGCTGTTCCACGTTTCGGGCCTCGGTGGTTTTGGAGTTACCACCAGTCTGGCGATCGGCGACGTCGCGTCTGCACTGATCTGTGGCGAAGTGGTGGACTGGATCGAGGCCGGTTCCTTCAGCCCTGGGCGGCTGTGGAAAAAATCTACAGTGCAAGAAGCTCACATCAGACCTTAAAGCGCGAGCACATTTTCAACGACTTACGGCTCGAGTAAACTCGTGCCCTTCCCAAAAACCGGTGTGAATCGGAGTTTTTCCGCAGCCGGCTGGGCGAGGAGCCCTCAGGCCAATTCCGCAGTGCAACGATTCAACGGGCAAGGAGTTTAATGGCCATCGAGATCTATCCCAATTTTGTTGAAAACCATACCCTCATCGTGTGGCATAATACGCCTGCCTCCCCGAGAGGCGAATGACCCGAGTCCTGTGAGGTGGGTCGTGAACCAGCTATGTTGGAATTGCTACCTGTTGTCCCTCCTGAGAATCCAGCATCCGGACTGTGAACTCTGCAATGCGCGTGAAACGGGCGGAGAAGAGATGCGAAAGCGGCTGGAAGAGTTGAACTGGCAGACGCAGCCGCATTCGCTCAACAATGGGGATCATGGAGAGAGAGTGAAGCTCTTCGATTCCAAGCCCGGCGAAGTTATCCCGCCTATTTCGGTGCCGGCGCAGCAAAAGAAGATTGCTTAAAGCCAACGGAGACTGCTGCGCTTTTCTCGGCACACCCTGAGGGGCTCAAGATGGCTTGAACGCCGAGCCCAGTCCACGGCCAGACCGGCCACAAGAACCCCTACAAACCATCGGGCTCATCAACATGCCAAAGTTGGACGGCGTCACCGGCGGAGTTCCTGCGTGTCCTCTCCAAGCTAAGTCTCTCTGGTTCCGCCCTTCTCCGGCTCAGCCCTCCCCGGTGTTATCCTGAAAGCGCGATCATGCCGCAGGCGCTGTAACCTCTCATGTCCAATCCAATGCCGTCCGATCCAACGACGTCCAATCCCGATATGCCGGATCCAAATACGTCCAACGCGGGCACTACGGAATCCACGCCAGCCAACCAGCCGGCCGAATCAATCCCGGGTGAATCCTTCAAAGATATTTTTTCCGAGTACGAGCACAGTCATTCCCGCAAGGGCGAGCCCGGCTCTGGCCGCGAAGGAACGGTGGTTGCCGTGACCGCCGACTCCATCATTCTCGATATCGGATTCAAGACGGAAGGCGTCCTGCCGCTCTCGGCGTTCCCGGCAGACAAGCCGGCGAAGCCCGGCGACAAGGTCCAGGTCACCATCAAGGGGCGCGATCCGGAAGGCTACTACGAACTGACGCGCGGCAAGGTCGAGCGTCCCACCGACTGGGCGTCGCTGGAGAAGGCCTTCGCCGAGAAGTCGACGATCATCGGCACCGTAACCGGCGTGGTCAAGGGCGGCTTGAGCGTTGATATCGGAGTGCGCGCCTTCATGCCCGGGTCGCGCAGCGGAACCCACGACGCCTCCGAAATGGAGAAGCTGGTCGAGCAGGAAATCCGCTGCCGCATCATCAAGCTCGACGTGGAAGAGGAAGACGTGGTGGTTGATCGCCGCGCCATTGCGGAAGACGAAGAACGCGCCGGCAAGGCGCGCCGCTTCTCGGAACTCAAAGAAGGCGATACCGTGCACGGCGAGGTTCGCAGCCTCACCGATTACGGCGCGTTCGTCGATATCGGTGGATCGGACGCGCTGCTTCATGTGGGCGAAATTTCATGGCGTCGCATCAACAAGCCCTCTGACGTGCTCTCCGCGGGCCAGCAGATCGACGCCGTGATCATCAAGATCGACGCGGACAAGCACCGCATTGCGATCAGCATGAAGCAGCTTCAGCCGCATCCGTGGGACGCCATCGCCGAAAAATACAAGGCCGGAGAACGGGTGCGAGGCACGGTTACCCGCATCGCGGATTTCGGCGCATTTGTGGAGATCGAACCCGGCATCGAAGGTCTGATTCATATTTCCGAAATGTCATGGGCCAAGAGAGTGCGAACTGCGGCGGACATAGTGAAACCGGGAGAGACCGTGGAAGCCGTGATTCTTGGAGTGAACGCGGCAGAACGCCGCATCTCCCTCGGCCTGAAGCAGGCGCTGGGCGATCCCTGGGCCGGGGCGGCACAGAAATTTGCGCCGGGCACGCTGATCGAAGGGCCGGTGACCAGCTTGACGAAGTTCGGCGCCTTCGTGCAGCTCACCGAAGGGGTTGAGGGCATGATTCACGTCAGCGAAATCAGCGCGGAAAAACGCATCAATCACCCGCAAGAGGTGTTGAAGGCCGGGCAAGTGGTCAAGGCCCAAGTGCTGGCGCTCGACACGGAAAAGCGGCTCATTCGTTTGAGCATGAAACAGCTGGTTCCAACCGGCCTCGATGAATATCTGGCCGAGCATAAAGAAGGAGACATCGTCACCGGCCGCATGGTCGACGTTTCCGAAGGACGCACCCGGGTGGAACTTGGCGAAGGCGTGCTGGCAACGTGCCGAATTTCCGAGGAGCGCCTAGAGGAACGTCCGGCGCAGGAAAATAAGCGCGCTGAGCCGGATTCGCCGTCATCCTCAAAACCCGATCTGTCGTCGCTCGGTTCCATGTTGCAGGCACGCTGGAAGAGCGGCGCAGCGGCCGGCGAGACTAAGCCGGAAGCCTTGCGGGCAGGGCAGATCCGCAAGTTTCGGATTGCCAAGCTCGACCCCGCAACTAAGAAAATTGAACTGGAATTAGACTAAGGATTAGCCCCGGAGGGGCGACCCAGCTTAGCCCAGCGCTTCAGCGCTGGGAACGATGGAAAACGCGATTCGAGTCCCGGAGGGACGACCCAATTGCGCCGAGCCGCGCCGTCAGCATTTCTCCCGGAGAAGACCATGTCCCAGCCCTCGATTCTCCTCGCCACACCATGCTTTGGTGGCATGGTTTCGCAGAGTTACATGTTATCGGTGATACGGCTCATGAGCTACGCGAAATCCGCCGCGTTCGACGTGTCACTATCGATGCTGGGCTATGATGCCCTGATCTCACGAGCGCGCAGCACCCTGGTCGCCGCCTTCCTGGACAATCCGGCAGCCACGCATCTGCTGTTCGTCGATGCCGATATCAGCTTCGAGCCGCAGCAGGTCGAGCGGCTGCTGAGGTTTGATAAGGACTTTTCGGGGGCGCTGTATCCGCTCAAGTCGATTGATTGGGATTTCATCCCGCAACGCTGTGTGGAGCGCGGCGAGAGCGTACAACAGGCTGCCCTGTCCTATGTCGGAACCTTTTACCCCGAAGCGGAGCGTAAGCAGGAAGGCGATTTTGTCACGGGAATTTATGCCGGCGGCGGTTTTCAGCTGATCCGCCGCAGGGCGTTGGAGCAAATGATTGCCGCTTATCCCGAAACTCATTTCAGCCGCGTGCATAGCCTGCCCATGTCGGGCACGCGGCACGAGGCGATGCAGAGTTCAAATCTCTTTGCGCTTTTCGATTGCATCATCGACCCCGAGACTGGCGCCTATCTGAGCGAGGATTATTCCTTTTGCCTGCGT
>Ga0224558_1003052_pt1 | contig 14502 bp, 14 predicted proteins | sample 714S32024metaG_FD_180682 | JGI IMG/M metagenome (GOLD analysis project Ga0224558, IMG submission 180682) | Peat soil microbial communities from Stordalen Mire, Sweden - 717 S3 20-24 | ecosystem: Environmental > Terrestrial > Soil > Wetlands > Peat | place: Sweden: Norrbotten County, Stordalen... | reverse complement strand
CCAAGGCCACCGACGACCACCACCACGACGACCATCCCAGGTCGCCGACGACCACCACGAGGACGACCGTCCCCAGGTTCACCGACGACGACCACGACGACCATCCCAAGGCCACCGACGACCACCACCACAACGACCATCCCCACGTCATCGACGACCACTACGACGACCATCCCAGGCCACCGACGACTGCACCACCAGCACTGACAGGGTGAGCGCGGTCGCCCAGGACGGCCAGGTCACGGTGTCGTGGTCGGCGCCGAACGACGGTGACTGCCCCATCACCTCGTACACGGTGACGCTGTGCGTTGGGGCGGTGTGGCTCAGACTCCACACACGTTCAGTTCGTCAGCCAAGTCTCAGACCGTGAGCGGGCTCATCGACGGAACCAGTTACACCTTCACGGTGTTGGCCACCAATGCCGTGGGTTCGAGCGCCCCGGCGTCGCCTCGAAGTGCAGATAGCGGGTGGGCAGTGCCGCGCGAGGAGACTCGGGAACACGACTGTTCCTTGATGCGACCGGAAGGCCCGTAACAGTGAGCTTGAGTGGGAGGAGCTTTGGTGGAGGGAACAAGGCATTCTGTGAGAGGTGCCGACGAGGCCAGCATCGGCCTGCTGACAGCGGGCACTGGCCCGGCGCTGCTGCTCGTGCACGGAGGAATGGGCCGGCTCGAGCAGTGGGAGCCCGTATGGTCAGCTCTGGCCGAGCATCGGCAGGTGACTGCGATGGATCGCCGGGGCAGGGGTTCAAGTGGTGACGCTGAGCCCTACTCACTCAGGAAGGAATTCGACGACATAGCGGCGGTCGCCAATCATCTGGCAGAAGAACAAGACGCCCCCGTCGATGTCTTCGCCCACAGTTACGGAGCGACCTGCACGCTCGGAGCAGCAGCTCGACGGGCGCCTTTCCGCCGTATTGCGCTATACGAGCCGCCCGGGCCTCAGACAGTCCCAAGAGAATGGGTCGAGCGAGCCACTGGCTTGGTGTCCGATGGGAAACCGGGACGAGCGATGTTCAGCTTCGTCACCGAGATCGTCGGTCTCACCGCTGAGCGGTTCGAGGAGTACAGGAGCGCCCCCGGAGCCTATGACGTCCTCCCGATCGTCACGGCGACGCTTCCGCGAGAGGCCGAGGCGCTCACGAGCGTCGACCTTCCTGGTCTCGCCGCGCAGGTCGCGGCTCCGGTGCTGTTGTTGCTCGGCACGAAGAGCCCTCCGTGGGCTGGTGAGATCACTCGCGCGCTCGCAGCGACACTGGCGATCGCCGAGCTCGTGAGCCTCCCCGACCAAGGGCACGACGCCATCGATTCGGCGCCGGACCTCATCGTCACCGAGCTCCGGGGGTTCTTCGACAACGACTGATCCAACCGCGCCGCGGTCGGACGCTTGTGCCACAACTGCAGACGAATATCGACGATATGCGTGCTATCCCACTCTTACCGGGCACGCTCAGGTCGAAGGGGTGCTGGCGCGAGGGAAGGACACAGGCTGGCCACCTTGGTGGTCGAGCCCCGGCGACGGACAATCGAGCCGAAGGATTGAGGTGAGGAGGACTCAATGGGAGCCATCGGTCTGGTGTTTCGCGCCGAGATGCGCCGCCGATGGCGATCATGGCTGGCCGTTGCGGTCCTGATCAGCGTCGTTGGCGGGCTCGTGCTCGCTGCCGCCGCCGCAGGTCGTCGTACCGAGTCTGCCTTTCCCCGGTTTGTCGCGGCTCATGGGTTCGACGCCGTCGTGTACTCCTCCCGACCCGTGCCCCAGCTCCCAAAGCTCCCCGAGGTCGTCTCCGCTACAGAGGTGATCTCCCCTGCCAACGGTCAACCGACCTGCGACTGCACTCATCCGATCAATCCGAATGACCTCACCGTGGGAGTGTTGTCGCCTGAGGGTCGATCCGTTTGGAAGCTTGTCTCTGGCCACTTGCCTGATCCATCCGATCCCGACCAGGTGCTGGCGTCGTTCAACCTTCAACAAGACGACGACGTCCAGCTGGGAACCGTGATTCATGTCCCGTTCTACGCACCGTCTCAGTTCTCGGCGCTAATCGATGCCACCGGCACGCCACCGATGCCCATGGGCCCGACGGTCGCCTTGCGCGTGGTCGGGATCGAAGCGTCTCTAGACGAGTTCCCTTCCGAGTCGACTCCTTCATACGACCTGTACGCCACGCCCGCGTTCCTCCGCACCGTGACCCCGCGGACGGCCGACTTCCATGAGTACCTCGTCCGCCTGCGTCACGGTGCAGCTGGCGTTCCGCGCTTTGTCGGGGCCTTGCACGCCTTTAGCGCGGCCGGCGTGGAGGGCTACCAAAGTGAAGACCAGCTAATCGCATCCGTCGAGCGGTCGATCCATCCCCAGGCCGTCGGGTGGTGGATCTTGGCGGCATTAGCCGCTCTCGTCGGTCTGGCGGTCATCGGCCAGGCAGTTGCCCGCCAGAGCATTGCCGAGCGCGAGGACTATCCCACAATGGCAGCCCTCGGTGCCGATCGGCGCCAGTTGGTCGCGCTCGGTATGTCGCGAAACCTGGTTGTGGCGCTCGGTGGTGCTGTCGGTGCGGTGGCCGTGGCCGCCGCGTTGTCCCCACTCGCTCCCGTCGGCGAGGCTCGCGTTGCCGAGCCCTCTGCAGGCTTGGCCTTTGACACCCTCGTCCTTCCGCTCGGGGCGCTCGCCACCGCAGCGGTCGTGCTCGGTCTTGGATTCTGGACGGCGAGACGAGCCGCGCGTACCTTGCGGTCCGACGACCGGCCAGCCGCGCCCCATCCCTCTTCGGTGGCGGCTCGTCTGGCCGCGATGGGCGTGTCGCCGAGCGCGCTGATCGGTGTCCGTCACGCGTTCCAGCGGGGGTCCTCCGGGGAATCTGTGCCGGTGGGAACTGCCCTAGTCGGCATGGTGATGGCGGTCATCGCGCTGTGCGGGACGGCGGCATTCGGTGCCAGCCTTTCGCATCTCACGGCCACGCCCGAGCTGTACGGCGCCACGTTCCAGCTCAACTTCACTGATTACGCTCCCGTGCCCGACCCCACCCTGCTACGAAGCCTTGAACATGACAAAGCTGTCACCGCGATCACCCACGGCTTTGTCACAGAGATCTCCATCAACAACCTCGGACTGCCGGCCGTCGAGGCAACAGCCATCCGAGGCCGACCCGTCTTCGCAGTAGTCGCTGGGCATTTTCCCAGCGGTGATGGTCAGATCGGCCTCGGCGAAACGACCATGCGCCAGGTTGGCGCGCATTTGGGCTCGGTCGTCCACGTCACCGTGCCCTCGCCGTCAGGCGGCAGGCGGACTCTGCCGTTTCGGGTGGTCTCTCAGATCTCCTTTCCAGTGCTCGGTGGTTCTGTGGGCCTGGGCGCTGGCGCCGCGCTCACCATTGCTGGCTATGAAGACGCTGTGTGCCCTCCGAGTCCCAAGCAAGCGACCTGCCGACTGGCGGCGCTGGAGGAAACAGGTGGTGGTGGGCTCCTGGTCAGTGTCGTGCCCGGTCCACGGGGGCAGGCGGCAATCCACCACTATCTCGATACATACCAGTCGATCACCGCACTCCCGAGTGCGCCGGTGTCTCTTGTCAACTTCGGCGAGGCAGTCAACTTCCCACTCATCTTCGGTGCAATATTGGCTTTGTTCGGTGCGGCGACACTGGTTCATCTGCTCGTGGTGAGCGTGTCGCGTCGCCGACGAGAGACCGGGCTGTTGAAGGCACTGGGGTTTGTGAAGGGCCAGGTTGCGTCGGCCGTGGCCTGGCAAGCGACGACGTTGGCCCTCGTCGGAATCGTCGTCGGCGTCCCGTTGGGCATAGTGGCCGGTGGATCGATATGGAGGGTGTTCGCCACCAACCTTGGGGTCATCCCTGTCTCCGTCGTGCCGATCTGGCTTGTCGTGGGACTGGTCGGAGGTGTCATGGCCGTGGCAAACCTCCTCGCCGTCGCACCCGCGCTGGCGGCAGCACGAACCAATCCGGCACAACTACTGCGGGCGCCGTAAGACAGAGTCTCCATCGGCAGTTCCTCCTCCAGCTGGCTCTGTCAGTGCCAACCCGTCGCCGGAACTGGGGCGATGTGGTGTACCTTCGTTCACTTGAGAGGACCGTCAGTGAGGGCGAAGTTCGGTCTGTTCCGCCGTACCGTTGCGGCTGGTGCGCTGTGTCTGTCAGGTCTGAGTCTTGCCACGCTCGTGCCGACGTCGGCCTTTCGCCCAGCACGGGAGAACGCTTCCCGAGCTTCGGCATCGGCCACGCCGGCGAGTCCCCTTTCAGGCGTCAATGTCCTCGGGTGGGGGTTCGATGACCCGTGGGCCATCACATCGAGCGGCACTCACCTCTGGGTGGCGAACCGTGGCAAATCGATCACCGAGCTCTCTGCTTCGACCGGCGCCCTGGTCGAGGTCATACGCGGCTCGAGGTACGGGTTCGACGGCTCCCTCGGCATCACATCGGACGGCGCCCATGTCTGGGTGGCGAACCCGAACGGCCAGTCAGTCACCGAGTTGTCGGCCTCGACCGGCGCCCTGGTCAAGGTCATACGCGGCTCGAGGTACGGGTTCGACGACCCTTGGGCCCTCTCCACGGACGGCACGCACCTCTGGGTCACGAACGTAAGCTCAGTCACCGAGCTGTCGGCCTCGACCGGAGCCCTGGTCAAGCTCATCCGCGGCTCGAAGTACGAGTTCAACGACCCCAACGCCATCACGGCGGACGGCACCCACATCTGGGTGAGGAACGAGAGCTCGGTCACCGAGCTCTCGGCCTCGACCGGAGCTCTGGTCAAGGTCATCAACGGCTCGAGCTACGGGTTCAACGGCTCCCTGGGCGCTCAAGGGATCAGCTCGGGTGGCACACATATTTGGGTGACGAACGAGTTTTCCAACTCGGTCACCGAGCTTTCGGCTTCGACCGGGGCCCTGGTCAAGGTCATCAAAGGCCCGAGGTACGGGTTCGACGACCCCTCGAGCGTCACCTCGGACGGCGCCGACATCTGGGTGGCGAACACCGCTGGGTACTCGGTCACCGAGCTCTCTTCCTCGACCGGAGCCCTGGTCAAGATCATCAACGGCTCGCGCTACGGGTTCAACGGTTCCCTGGGCATCACCTCGGACGACACCCACATCTGGGTGGCGAACTCCGCTGGCAACTCGGTCACCGAGCTCTCGGCCTCGACCGGAGCTCTGGTCAAGGTCATCAACGGCTCGGGCTACGAGTTCAAGGACCCCGATGCGGTCACCTCGGGCGGCAGGCATATCTGGGTGGCGAACTCGTCTGGCAACTCGGTGAGCGAGCTCTCAGCCTCGACCGGAGCCCTGGTCAAGGTCATCCGCGGTTCGGGCTACGGCTTCGACGGCCCCTCGGCGATCGTGTCGGACGGTGCCCACATCTGGGTGGCGAACACGAACGGGTACTCGGTCAGCGAGCTCTCGGGCTCGACCGGCGCCCTGGTCAAGGTCGTCAACGGCTTGAGCGACGGGTTCAACTACCCCGACGCCGTCACCGCGACCGGCGGCGATATCTGGGTGGCGAACGAAGACAATTCGGTCACCGAGCTTTCGGCCTCGACCGGCACCCTGGTTAGTTTCATCAGCGACCCGAGCTACGGGTTCGACGGCCCCGACGCCGTCACCTCGGGCGGCACCCACATCTGGGTGGCGAATTCCTCTGACAATTCGGTCACCGAGCTCTCGGCGGCGACCGGCGCTCTGGGCAAGGTCATCAACGGCTCGAGCTACGGGTTCGACGACCCTTCGGGCATCACCTCGGGCGGCACCCACATCTGGGTGGCGAACGAGGGTGGCAATTCGGTCACCGAGCTCTCGGCCTCGACCGGTGCCCTGGTCAAGGTGATCCGCGGTTCGAGCTACGGGTTCGACGACCCCGATGCCGTCACCTCGGACGGCACCCACATATGGGTGGTGAACGATGGCAATTCGGTCACCGAGCTCTCGGCCTCGACCGGCGCCCTGGTCAAGATCGTCAGTGACTCGAGCTACGGCTTCGACGACCCTTCGGGCATCACCTCGAGCGGCACCCGTATCTGGGTGGCGAACACCGATGGCCAGTCAGTCACCGAATTCCCAGCTTCCTGACCGCACCGGGACGCCGGGACTACCCGAGCGACTTCTCAAGCCAGTGATGGGCATAGCAGTTGTCGTTATACGGAAGGATCTCGCTGTAACCGGTGGAACGATAGAGACCGAGTGCCTCGGGAAGGTGGCTACTTGTATCCAGTCGCACGAGCCGGCAGCCGAGGCGCGCTGCGGCGGACTCCAAGGCGGCGAGGAGCCTGCGACCAACGCCGCGACCGCGCACCGCAGGGTCGATCCACATGCGTTTGATCTCCGCCGTGGTCTCGTCGAGCTTCCGAACCGCCCCGCACCCAATTGCGCGACCGTCGAGGCGGACTGTCAAAAAGGAGCCGGACGGGGGGCGGAGCTCGGCGCTAGGAGCAGCTACGGTACGGTCGACGTCAAAGCCGCCGGGGAAGCGGGCGTTGAGCTCCTCGTAGTAACGGGCGAGCAGCTGGGCCGCCACCTCGCTCTCCGGCGGCGTTTCGACCAGTTCCAGGTGACCCTCGGCTCGGCTCGCCAGAGCCAGGTCGACTGCCGCTGCTGCATGGAGGCGGGTCGTCGCGAACACAGGCACCGGGGCGTCGTCTGCTCGGACGAGCAGCTCGAGCTCGGTACATCCGAGCACCACTCCTTCGGCGCCGGCAGCCACCAAGCGGTCGATGATCGCCCGGTGCGCCTCCCGCGACTCCTCGCGAATGACACCCATGCAGAGCTCTTCATAGATGATCCTGTGGACAACCATCCGATCGGTAGCGGAGGGGACGACCACCTCGAGCCCGTGTCTCGCTAGTCGGTCTCTGTAGAACGACTGCTCCATCGTGAACGCCGTGCCCAGAAGCCCGACCCGGGTGACACCTGTCCCGCGAACCGCTTCGGCGGCGACGTCGGCGATGTGGACCAGCGGGATCGACACCGCCGCCTCGATGGCGTCGGCAACCTTGTGCATGGTGTTGGTGCAGAGCAGAAGAAAGTCTGCCCCTGCGTCCTCCAGGGACTGTCCGGCGGCCGCGAGAAGGTGTCCGGCCTCCTCCCAGGCGCCGGTGGTCTGGAGCTGTTCGATCTCGGCGAAGTCGACCGAGTAGAGCAGACACCGGGCAGAGTGCAGCCCGCCCAGTTTCTCGCGCACGAGCTCATTGAGAACGCGGTAGTACTCCGCCGAGGACTGCCAGCTCATGCCTCCGATCAGGCCGATGGTTTGCACTGCGTCATTTTCCTACGGAGACGGTCGGACTGTCGCTCGCCCATGGTGATTGCGGCCGCGCTGTGAGTCGTCCAGTGTCGCCAGCACCGCCACTCACGAGCCTGGCCGGAAGGCTCACCGGCGCTCGTGTCAGCCTCCCGGCGGTCGGTACGTCGACTCCATCCTGACCCCGGCGTCAACCTCGGCCGGGGTCAGGAGGACCACGGTCCGAACCTTGGCCCCACCGGCGGCGGTCACGGCAAGCACCGCGCTCGCGGCCGTGACGGCGTCGGGATAGTCGACTATGAGGTAGGCGTCTTTGTCACCGAAGGCGAAGTAGAAAGCCTCGATCTTCCCGCCGGCTGCCTCGGTTGCCGCGGTGACGGCGGCGACACGGGCCGAACCGCCCTCAGCCCTGAGGCCCTTTATGCCCTCGAGGGTGTAGCTCACTTCCAGCAGGTACTTCGGCATGATTCCTCCCCCTTGTCTCTTGGACCAATCATGGTATTCGGATAACTCTCCGCCTGCTCAGCTGACGGCGCCGGAGCGAGGCGTGCCGGCGGCCGGTGTCGAGAGGGCCCAAGCGGCCGACGGGCCGCCCGGGCCTGTCATCTCCCTGGTCGGCGTCTTCTCCAAGCTTGCGTCCAGCCGGAACACTAGAGTCTGGCCTTCGCCAGAAGTTTCAAGAAACCGGGGGGAACCAACATGTCGGACAGCGCACTTTTCATCGGATGGAATCGGCCGGCTCGCGGCCGCGAAGCCGGCGCGGTGACTTGCTTCGGCGAGGGAGTGCAGTACTTCGGTGAGCTCCAGGAGCGAGGCGAGATCGAGTCGTTCGAGGCCTTCTTCCTGGACCCTCACGGTGGAGATCTCAACGGCTTCTTCCTCGTCCGTGGCGAGCAGGTGAACCTGGACCGGCTCCGCTACGACGACGAGCGATTCCAGCGCTGGTTGGCCAGGGCTGAGCTGAACGTGGACGGCATAGGAGTCCTGAGAGCTGTGACCGGCGCGGCCCTCGCGCAGGGAATGGCCGTGTTCACTGAAGCAACAGCTGGGCTCGACTGACTTTCGAGCGTTCGTACCGGGGTGCTCCGGGCCCAGGAAGACGCCAGGCCCGGACACCCACGACGGCATGAGAAGCCTTCCTCCCATGACATGCCAGGCGGCCAGACATTGGACCAGACCTCCTCTGGCCGGGCCGAATAGGGTAAGTGATCAGTCAGGAGCGCTACGGACTGGTGGAGGAGGACAACTTGGCCGAGCTCATCGTCGATGGAGACGAACTGGTGGTGCGTCTCAGAGCAGTGGAGAGGATCGAAGCTGTTCACGGCGAGGTCAGGGTGCCGCTCCGGTCCGTCAGGACAGTCGAGGTGCTCGACGACGCCGTGGGAGCCGTCCACGGGTTTCGTGTCGGTACGGGCATTCCGGGGTCGGTGGCCATAGGCACCTTCAGCTCCCGCGACGCCAAGATCTTCGCCGTGGTTCATCACGACACTCCACGCGGTGTCAGAGTGAATCTCGAAGGTGCTCAGTTCGACGAGATGATTGTGGGTTGTGATGATCCCGAAGCGGTCGCCGCGGCTTTGCGTCCGCCAGGCTGAAGTCACATTGTGATCCTGGCGATGGCCAGGTCGCGAGGAGTTGCCGCAGCTATATGTCATTCAGGTGCGGGCGTCCCCGACGATGAGAACGGCCCGCCGGGACGGCCGGCAGTACCGGGGATCAGTACCAGCCGGTGGTGACCTTTACGGTCTCGAGGGTCTTGGACTGGTAGCTCTTCGCGTACCGGACGGTCCACGGCTCGGCCTTCTGGTTGGGAATGCTTGCCCAGCCCGCTCCCGGGATGCAGTAGTAGTTCAGCGCGATCTTGTCGACCACCGCGCCGGTGCCCGTTGCCGTGATGCAGCGAATGCCGCTGCCGAGCTCGTAGGCCCAGACCCAAGGCTTGCCGTCGGGGTGCTTGGCCGCCTTCGGGATGGGCGCTGTGAGATCGAACCGCGTCACCTTGCCCCACGGCGCGGCCATGCACGCCAGCTGCGTGAACGTCATGGTCTTGGGGGCGAAACACGGGTCGTAGATGAGCGACTCGGTCGTCATGCATCGGTAGGCGTCGCTGCTGGAGACGGCGATCGAGCTCGTCCAGCAGGTGCCCTTGACGGTGCCGGCAACCTTCAGCGCCGCCTCCAGCCTCCCGGTCGAGGTCCAGGGATAGATCGTCTCGATCTTCGTTCTGGTGGTGCCGGTCGTGCCGGTGGCCGCTGCGGCCGGAGCCGTGCTGCCCAGGGCGACCAGCGCCGCCACAGTGGCAGCGCTGCGCCACGATTGTTGCCCTGCTGCCATGTTGGCCCTCCCCTTGTCGACCTGGAGCATGGTACTAACCAACTGATGTGACCTGCCCAACCTCGGGTCTGAGGTCGCGCCAATTTGCCTGCACGACGCGCCAACACTCGCGCGTGCCCGATGAAAGTATGAGTGACTATGTCTGCGCCGGGTAGGCCATCGGGGACATTCGAGGTTCTCAAGGTTCGGGACTTCGCTCTCCTCTGGTCAGGGCAGAGCATCTCGTCACTGGGCGATGGCGTGTTCACCATCGCACTCGCGCTAGCCGCGCTGGAGATTGGACGTAGCCCCATTGATCTCGCCTACGTCCTTGCGGCACGTGCCGTGCCATCGGTGTGCTTTGCCCTCTTGGGCGGCGTGGTGGTCGACAGAGTTCCGAGACGGCTCGCGATGCTCACGTCCGACGCCGTGCGGGGAGCAGCTGTCGGCGTGGTAGCGGTGCTCATGGCTCGCCACGAGCTCCAACTGTGGGAAAGATCGTGATGTCGGGGATCTTTGGCACTGCAGACGCGTTCTTCGGTCCCGCGTCCATGTCGGTTCTTCCCGAGCTTCTCGACGGGCACCTGCTCGTTCAGGGCAACGCACTGAGCCAGATGAGCGGTCAGTTGACCCAAGGGCTCATTGGTCCGGCGGCCGGTGGTCTCATTGTCGGTGTGATTGGCTTCGCGTGGTCCTTTGGCATCGACGCGATCAGCTTCGCCGTGTCGGCCGTGTGTCTCCTGGCAATGCGAATCCGCACCAAACGCACCGAGCGACATGGGACGGCGTTCTTTGAAGCGATGGAGGGAATCAACTACGTCCGCAGCCAGAGGTGGCTGATTGCTTCGCTGCTCGGGGCCGCGTTGGCGAACTTCGTGGGGATGACTCCGCTCACTGTCCTCTTGCCGCTTCTGGTTCGTGACGTGCTGCACGGAAGCACACTGTCGCTCGGCCTTGTCTTCGCCGCCGGTGGCGCTGCGGGGGTAATCGCTTCGCTGGTCGTGGCACGCATGGGCTCACCTCGTCGCCGAGTGATCGCGGTATGGACGGCTTACGCAGCAGGTGGACTGGCGATTGGCGGCATGGCCTTCGCACGAAGTGTCTGGGTCGTGGGTCTGCTCAGCGGGATGGAGATTGGCCTCTTCGTTTACGGCGACGTCCTGTGGGTCGCGATGATGCAGCAGCTCGTTCCGAGGGAAGTGCTCGGCCGCGTTTCTTCGCTCGTCTACCTGCTCGCCTTTTCGTTGGGACCAGTCGGCATGCTTCTCGGAGGGGCAGCTGCGACCGGGATCGGGGTCAGGAAGACTTTGCTGTTCAGCGGTCTGGTTTCCGGACTCATTTGCCTGATCGTCCTCCTTGTACCGGGTGTCAGAGACCCGGAACGTCCCGATCGGCCCCCGGCGCGCCGTGACGAGGGCGCGCCGCACGGTAGTGGCAGTCGGTCAGACTGAGCCCTCAGCGACGGCGTCGCTGGCAAGGGGAGCTAGTAGCGTTGAACGTCGTGGAAACTTGGGATGCCATTCGAGCTCGTCGTAACGTTCGCACTTACGAGGACCGGGCTATCACTCCGAATCACCTCGACCGGATCCTTGAGGCTGGGTGGCGGTCGCCTTCGGCGTCCAACCGCCAGCACTGGGACTTCGTCCTCGTGACCGAGCCCGGCCAGCTAGAGGAGCTGTCGAAGGTCTGGACCGGCGCCGGTCATCTGGCAAAGGCAAAGGCGGCAATTGTCCTGGTTCTCCCGGAACCCGAGGACGAAGGGTACCGGACGATCGATCAGTACGACCTGGGTCAGGCAACCATGGCAATGATGTTGGCCGCCGCGGACCTGGGCATCGGCAGCGGCCACTCCGCCGTCGGCAACCAGGAGGCATGCCGGCGGATCCTCGGCACACCGAGAGACCATATCTGCGCTTACATGGTGGCGTTCGGCTATCCGGCTGATCGGGCTCTCAAGCCGATAGCGAAACCCAACCGGCGGCCGTTCCCCGAAGTGGTTCACAGGGGCCACTGGTAGCGGGCTGCACCGAGTGGTGCGGCGACCAGCGACCACGGCGCTCGCGACTCGAGCGCGCGCCAACCCGTCCGGATCGGCCGCGATGTCGGTCCGGACCTCGGTTGTCGCTCTCCCGGCGGTCAGCACCTGTACTCGGAGCGCGAGCAAATAGGTGGGCTTCAATTCACCTACGAACCCGAGGAGCTTCGTTTCTTCCTGGCGCGCTTTGAGCCCGTGGCGGTTGCGTGAGCCGGACCCAGCACACTGCTTGACGCCGGGCCGTGTGGACGGGAGGAGCGACCGTTCCCATGCGGCTGTGGGCAATGGGCTAAGGGCGGTCGCCAGCAATGACCGCGAGGTCGCGGTGCGCCCACGTGACACGGGCCAGAAAGCCCGCAGCTTGCAACCAACGCAGTTGGTCCTCGACCCGACTCGGCTTGTCGTATGCCCCGTCGTCGATCGGCGTGATCGTGTCGCTGGCGTCGTCGGGGATGACCAGGTCCGCCAACACAAAACGCCCTCCAGGGCGAAGCCGCTCGGCGACACGCATGAACAGGTCAGCCTTCCCGTCACTGTCGAGGTGGTGAACCGCGAGCGCCGAAACGACAAGGTCGTAGGTGCCCTCCGGCAGCGGGTCCTCCAAGCGACCGACGCGCAGGTCAGCCTGAGGCAGCCGTTTGCAGGCACGGTCGAGCATCTCCGGGCTCTCGTCAATACCTGTAAGGAGCGCCATGGGGTGGACTGCGAGGACCCGTTCCGCGGTCTCTCCAGTGCCGACGCCGAGCTCGAGGATCCGGGCTGCGAAAAAGCCGGTCGTGGCCTCGGCTGTTGCCTCCTGCAGCGCGAAATAGGCGGGCATCTCCGAGGTGACCATGTCCAGGTAAGTCTCGGGATCGAAGTGGTACTGGCCCGCCGGTACATCTTCCATGTCACTCAGCCTGCCCCAGGTCGGCCTTTGATGCACGCAGCGAACGGGCGGGTCGCTCCACGTGGAAAGTGAACATCCGGTCGGCGTCGATGCGAACGCGAACGTTGGCATCGAGAAACTCCTCCCATGCGGCACCGTAGAGGGGCGTGTACAGGTCGAGCGGGACTCGGCGGAGCCCTGCGTTCTCCTCTGTCTGCATGTAGAGCAGCGTGGGGCTTCGAGGCTGCCCTCTGCCCGGGGCGCCGGACTCTGTTCGCCCTGTTTTCAGGCCGCAGACCAGCGGGTGCTCCTCTACTCCCCCGACGACCGAGGCCCGGGAAGCCGTGCCCAGAACAAGATGCGCTTGAACGTGTAGAAGTACGGTGCCTGCTCGCCGAGCACCTCGGCCAGCCGCCGCCGGTAGCGCTCCACGAACGGGTCGAACAGGTCCGGGGGAAGCAAGCTCTTGAACCGCAAGAGGGTCGTGCCCTTCGTCCACTCGGCGACCGCGGCAGTCGAGGCTAGGTGGTGGCCGTAGACCTGCAGGCGGACGTGCTGATCGGAGAAACCGATCCCGTCGAGAAGTTCGGCGTACTGCTCCGGTGCGCACACCGCGTGCGCGTCAGCGAGCGGATCGGCACCCATGTGCTCCAGAAATGGGGCTTCGGTTGCCACCTCGAAGGCGACGGCATGGGACGGGTGGTCGGTATTGGCAGGGACCTGAACGGCAAGCTGACCTCCGGGGCGCAGGCCCGCGGCCAGTTGACCCACCAGTCGAGGATGATCGGGAACCCAGTGCAAGCTGGCGTTGGCGAAGACAACGTCGAAGCTGCGCTCGGCGCCGAAGCGGCCGATATCGCCCAACTCGAACCGCAGACCGTTCCCGGCAAGGGGATGGGCCTTGGCCAGCATCGCCTCCGACGCATCGACCCCGATCGTTGTAGCAGCCTTGGTGTGCGCGTGGAGCCGGGCAGTCAGCTCTCCGGTGCCGCACCCCAGATCGATCACGTCGCCACCTGGAACCGGCTCGACCATCGCGAGGAGATCGACGAACGGCTTGGCACGTTCGGCGGCGAATTTCGAGTACTGGTCGGGATCCCACCCCTGGGTGCCCACCGTCTCGTCCGGCATCGACATACCTCCCGGCATCGTGAGCGCACTCCTTTGGCTCAAGCGAGAATCTTGACAGTCCGCTTTGCCACGAACGCCGCGGGGATCTCGGCGGAGCAAGTCGGAGCGGGCCCCGACCATATTGTGAAGGTCATGAAGCGATCGCGCTCCGCTCCGCCCGGAGAGGTCGTCCTCGAGGGCTTCGTATTGCGCCGCTACCAGCGAGACGATGCACCGGCTTTGGCGGTGGCGGTAGGCGAGAGCTTGGAACATCTTCGCCCCTGGATGCCATGGATCGCGCTGGAGCCGACGACGTTGGAGGAGCGCGAGGAGCTGCTGAAACGCTGGGACCGCGATTGGGCCGAGGGCACCCAGTACAGCTATGGGATGTTCGAAGGGGCCCGTGTCGTCGGCGGAGCAGGCCTCATGCGACGGATCGGCAAGGACGCGCTCGAGATCGGCTACTGGGTGCATCCGGCCTTCATCGGTCGTGGGTTTGCGACCCGTGCGGCGGGAGCGCTGACGACGCTCGGGCTGAGTCTTCCCGGTGTGACCCGTGTCGAGATCCATCACGACAAGGCGAACGTGGCCAGCGGTCGTGTTCCCCTCAAGCTGGGTTTCGAGATGGTGGCCGAGCAGCCGGACAAGATCTCCGCGCCGGGCGAGACCGGTCTGAGCTGTGTTTGGAGGATGGATCGCGCCAGCTGGGCAGCAAGGGCCACGAGACACGTCAGCGCGTGAGCGTGGTCTGGCCGAGGCGCGTGATTCCTCGCTCAGCGTCGGCCCTCCCGTGTTCCCTTTCCGCCTCCCGCGGCCCCGCCCCCTTGTTGTCGATCGGTGCCGGCAAAGCTCCACAGCGCCCTTTTGGAACGCGACCGGTGCTGCGTCGTGCCCGGGTGCTCGGCCACCAGGAACCTCGAGATCGACCACCGCCTG
>Ga0224558_1003051_pt1 | contig 14512 bp, 12 predicted proteins | sample 714S32024metaG_FD_180682 | JGI IMG/M metagenome (GOLD analysis project Ga0224558, IMG submission 180682) | Peat soil microbial communities from Stordalen Mire, Sweden - 717 S3 20-24 | ecosystem: Environmental > Terrestrial > Soil > Wetlands > Peat | place: Sweden: Norrbotten County, Stordalen... | reverse complement strand
AACGCGCCGGGCAGACGTGCGTTGATTCTGTCCATATGCCGGTGAAAGCCTACATGCTGGTTGTTGCGGTGCTGCTGTCGGCGCTGCCGCCGGCGGCGCGCGCGGATCTGCATGACGCCGTCAATTGGGCACGCGTGCAAGGATGCGCGCGGTCGATTCGAATCCCGCTGCGCGACAGCCCGAAGCTGCGGCTGGCGGCACAGCAGATGGCAACCGGCATGTCGCTCCATGCGGCGCTGTTGTCTGCCGGCTATCTTGCCGCACAGTCGTCGGCGGTGCATTTGTCGGGCGCGGTGAGCGACGCGCAGGTGAGCCGCATCCTCTCCGCCAACGATTGCGCCGCGCTGACCGATCCTCACGTGGTAGAGATGGGTGCGCAGCGCCGCGGTCGCGATCTGTGGATAGTATTTGCGGCTCCGGTGGCGCTGCCGTCGACCCGCGATGCAGCCCTCATTCAGCGGCAAATTCTGGATCTGGTCAACAGATCCCGGGAGAGCGGCCGTCGCTGCGGAAGCAAACCGTATCCGGCGGTTCCGCCGCTCACGTTGAATACGGTACTGACCGACGCGGCGCTTGCCCATTCGCGGGAAATGGCCGCCTATGATGAGTTCGATCACCGTGGCCACGATGGCAGCTCACCCGCGGCGCGCGTTGCGCGGGCCGGGTACGGAAAGTACCTCATCGTGGGTGAAAACATCGCCGCGGGCGCGATGACGCCGGCGGAAGTCACCCAAGGTTGGCTCGACAGTCCACCGCATTGCGAGAACATCATGGACTCGCGCTTTTCGCAGATCGGCATTGGGTTCGCGGTGAATACGGCGAGTCCCGAACTCGTCTATTGGACTCAGGAATTTGCGGCGCCGCGCCGCGATCACATTGCCGGCAGGACAGCGTCTAATCCATGACGGCGTGCGCATCCGCCGGCGCATCGCCGCGTCGTGGTGTGCGCAGAAACAGCAACAGCGGAAGCACCGCGATCGTCAGATAGAGCATCAGCCGAAAATCATTGATGTAAGCGATCATGGACGATTGCTGGGTGATCATGGCGTCGAGCGCTGCGGCACCGCTCGGCCGCGCCAGATCGTAGGCCGAGGCTACCGCCGGATTGTTCCAAGCCGGATTGGCATACGTGATCCGCTCGACCAACGCCGCATGAGTGGACACGGTGTTACGCACCAGCACCGTTTGCACCAGTGAGATGCCGATGCTGCTGCCGATGTTGCGGACGAGACTGAAGATAGCCGTTCCGGGGGCGCGCATGGCCGGACTCAACGTGGCAAACGTGGCAGCGCTCAACGGCACGAACACCAGTCCCATGCCGATGCCCTGTATCACGCCCGGCCAGATGATGTCGCCCTGCGACAGGTCGAGGGAATACTGGGTCATCTGCCACAGCGCCACCAGCGTGACCGAAAAGCCGGTGAACAAAATCAAACGTAGATCGACTTTACCGATGATCCGTCCCGCGATGAGCATGGCCAGCATGGTGCCGAGGCCGGATGGCGCGGTGACCAGTCCGGTGGTGGCGACGGGATAATCGAGCAGATCCTCCAGCATGGTGGGCGTGAGCGCCCGGGTTGCGTATAGCACCAGGCCGACGATGAAAATGAACAGCAACCCGGACACGTAGTTGCCGTTCTTGAGCAATCGGTAGTCGAAAAATGATTTGTCCGCGCGGGTGAGAGCGGTGTGGGCAATGAAGTACGTGAACGTGACCACCATGGCGACCGCTTCGATCCAAGTTTCCGTCGATGAAAACCAATCGTTCTGTTCGCCCCGATCCAACAGCAATTGCAGGGCACCGATGGCCAAACTCAACGATGCAAAACCGAACGGATCGAATTGCATGCGGCGTGTCGCGGGCGACGGCCGGATAAATCGCCAAATGCCGTAGGTCGCGAGCGCACCGATGGGAATGTTGATGAAAAACACCCAGCGCCAGTTGTAGCTGTCCGTGAGCCAGCCACCCAGGGTGGGCCCAAGTATCGGACCCACCATGACGCCCATACCCCAAACCGCCATGGCCGAGCCCTGTTTTTCCGGCGGGTTGATGTCCATCAAGACCATTTGCGACATCGGTACCAAAGCCGCGCCGAACACGCCTTGCAGCAGCCGGGCCGCGACGATTTGGGCCAAGGAATCAGACAATCCGCACAGTGCCGAGGCGACCGTGAATCCGATCACCGACATCATGAACACGTTCTTTTGCCCGAAGCGGTCCACCATCCACCCGGTCAACGGTGTCGCGATCGCCGCCGCCACGATGTATGCGGTCAGCACCCAGGCTACTTGGTCTTGGGAGGCCGACAGCGCGCCTTGCATATGCGGCAGGGCCACGTTCGCGATCGTGGTGTCGAGGGTCTGCATGATCGTCGCCATCATGATCGACAGCGTGATCATGCGGCGATTGAGCGGGCGGATCATGACGCGGCGTCGATCCTGCGCTGCAGGTCCTCCAGGACACGGGTTGCCGTTTCGAGATGGAGGGGATCGATCTTGGCGAGCAGCTCCTTGCGCACCGCGGCCGCTTCGGCCTTGACCTTGTCGTATAGTCGATAGCCCGCTTCCGTGATGATCACGTGCTTGATGCGTCGATCCATGGTCGACACCTCGCGGGTGACCAATCCGGATTTCACCAAGCGATCGATCATGGCCACCATGGTGGCGCCTTCGACGGCGAGCCGGTCGGCCAGTTCGGATTGCGACAGCGGCCGGCGCGCTTTAGCCGCCACGGCAATCGTCATCCAACTCGCCTGGCTGACGCCCAGAAATTTCAGGCGCCGATCGATGGCTTGCCGCCACGCACGCGCCGTGCCGTGCAGCGCGTTTGAAAAGCGTTCTTCGAGATCGTCCATTACAAAGCGCTCTAATCATTAGTAAGCTAATCAATATACCATGGACAATTCCGGGAACCCAGCCACGGTAGCGCTGGTAGCCGCGTCGCCCACGTCATGACGCCCTGGGATGCGCTGACAGCCGTGGAGTGGCGGACCTTGCAGTTGATGTGCGCGGGCGACCTGCTTGACTTGTTGGACGAAGCGAGCTTGACCCATGTCATCGTGGTTGAACCCGATCGGCAAAGCTCGTCGTGCACGTTCGGGCCTTGGTTTCGCGCGCTCGATTGGTCCGTCAGTTGCAGGGACTGCGGCGCGCGGGCTGAAACGCGCGCAGCAACCGCTTCGCCGCTAGCTTTTCACCCACGTTACCGTGGCGATGCCGGCAAAAGTCATCAGCAGCGAGCCGATCAGATGCACGGCGATGGTGCCCATCGCCCAGGCCATGCGGCCGCTTTGCATGAGCGTCACGACCTCGGCCGAGAAGGTGGAGAACGTGGTCAGACCACCGCAGAATCCCGTGGTGACGAACAGCCGCCATTCCATGGGGGTGCCCGGGTTCGCCGTGAACACGGCGAGCGCCACGCCGATCACGTAGCAGCCGAGGAGGTTCGTCGCCAAGGTACCGGGCGGAACCGTCGGAAAATAACGATTGAAAATCAGCGCGAGTAACCAGCGCAACAGGCACCCGAGCATGCCGCCCGCCGCCACCGCAATCATCGATCGCCACCACGTCATACGGTAGCCGTACGTTTATCTCGTACCAAGAAATAGACCGGCGCGCCGAGCAGCAACAGCACCGCTCCCCATAATACAGCCTCGCGGCCCGCTCCCACGATCGCCCACAACGAAAAGGCGGTCGCAATCACGCCGATGATCGCGAGCGGCACCGTATGCATGCGCGGCGACTTGATATGGCCTGTCCATTGCAAACGCAGCAGGGCCAAGGAACACAGCAGGTAGAGCACCAGGCACGCCGTGGTCGACAGCAATATCATGAAGGTGAACACGCTCACCATGGATTTTTGGTAGTTCATCAAAATCAAAAGGGTGACCAAACTGCTGCTGAACAGCAGCGCGAATGTCGGTGTATGACGCGGCGAGTCGCGGGCAAAGATGCGCGGGAATACGCCGTTCTTCGCCATGACGTTCGGCAGCTCTCCCTGCAGCAGAATCCAACCATTTAACGCGCCGAAGCCGCTGATCGCCGCGAACACCGCCAGGAATTTCCCGGCCGAGGCGCCCCAAAAGGCGCTGGCAAGATCGACGAACGGAGCGTTCGACCGGGCCAGTGTGGCTGGTGGCACCAACAGCAGCACGGTGGTGCACGCGATGATGCAGATGAGTGCGGTGAGAACAGTGCCAAGCAGCGTGGCCGTGGGGATGGTGCGGCCGGGATCGCGCACCTTGCCGGCGGGTATCGTTGCCGATTCCAACCCCAGGAGGGCCCACAGCGTAAGCGTGGCGGCGGCGGTGGTTCCGCGCAGCGACAGCGGGATGCCTGCGGCAGCCGCCACCGTCGTGGATCGCACGGCGAACAAACCGAGCGCGGAGATCGCGAGCAGGGGCAACACCTTGAGCACGGTGGTGACGTTTTGCACCCAGCCCGATGCCTTGATTCCGTAGACGTTCACGGCCGTCAACGCCCACAGGAAGAATAACGTGACTGCGGCGGAAGAGCCCGGCGCGCTGTCGATCCACGGCATCAGCGGCGTCAGATAACTCACGGCGCCCGTGGCGATGGCGGCGTTTCCCACCCAGATGGAAATCCAATATCCCCACGCGACGATAAATGCGGTGAACGGGCCGAACGCCAGATGGACATACGCGTAAGGCCCCCCCGCTTCGGGGTAAGCGCGGCTGAGTCGAGCGAAGACGATGGCGAGCAATACGGACCCACAGGCGGTCAAAATCCACGCGACGACGCTATTCAGACCGTACGGCGCCAGTGAGGCCGGCAGAAGGAATACGCCGGAACCAATGGTGTTGCCCACCACCAATGCCACGCACGTCCAGAAGCCGAGCAAGTGCGGTCGCTTGGCGTTCTGCATCAGCGATCTGAAGATTGCGGGACGTTGACAGATCGCATCGGGCAGATCGTAATCGCTTTGGCAGCACGAATCAAAGTTGTGGAGAAGTCTTTGTCATCGGAACGCTCTAACGTCTTGCATAGCTGGTGCGTACAAGCCGAATGGAATGCACCCACCGTCGTCGGCGGTGAAGGCGCGCACTTTTGGGACGAGGCGGGCCGCCGGTATTTGGACATGAGTAGTCTGGCCGAGTGCATGAATCTCGGACACCAGCATCCGGCGCTGATCCGCGCCATCCAGATTCAAGCGCAACAGCTGTGCTTCGTGAACTCGAGTTGGGGCGCGACAGCGCGCGCCGAACTGGCGGAACGCCTCCTGGCTCGCTCCGGCTTTGCGGGCGGCCGAGTGTTCTTCACATTGGGAGGCGCCGACGCGAACGAGCATGCCGTGAAGTTCGCGCGGCAGGCCAGCGGTCGCGCGGGCGGCAAGGTGGTGACGCGGGAACGGTCGTACCACGGCGCCAGTTACGCCACCATGGCGTTGTCGGGCGACAGCCGTACGAGGCAGCCTGACGCGGAGCCGTTTGGCGTGCTGCGCGTGCCGCCGCCGTATGCCTATCGCTGTCCCTACGGAACCGACGATCCGATTGACTGCGCCAAACGTAACGTGGCGCACATCGGCGAATCGATCACGCGCGAGGGATCGCGGAACGTGGCTGCGGTGTTGATGGAACCGAATGCCGGCACCAACGGAATCATTGCGCCGCCCAACTATTGGCCGCTGTTGCGGCAGGAGACCCGTAAACACGATGTCTACCTGATTGCCGACGAAGTGATGAGCGGCTTTGGCCGGTGCGGAGAGTGGTTCGCATGGGCTGCCTACGGGGAGGAGGGTAGGCCGGATCTGATGACTCTCGCCAAAGGTCTAACCGGTGCGCATATTCCGTTGGGCGCCGTGGTGCTGGCGGAACACGTCGCGGCGAATCTCGAGCACAGCATGTTGTCGACGGGGTTGACGTACTGCGGCCACCCGCTCGCCTGCGCCGCCGGCGTTGCGGCCCTTGCCGCGTATGAGGACGAACGACTGATCGAGCGGTCCCGATGCCTCGGGCGCATCATGCTGCGCCGGCTCGAGGACATGCAGAACGCGCATACGGTGATCGGCGACGTGCGCTGGGGTGGCGGGTTGTTTGCCATCGTCGAGTTGGTGAAGGATCGGCGCACGCGCGAGCCCCTTGCGCCGTGGCCGGCGGTGCATCCGTCCATGCATTTATTCGTGAGCCGCGCCCGCGAACGCGAAATATCATTCGCAATTCGCGGTAATCTCATCATCCTCGCACCGCCGCTGGTGATTCTCGAAAATGATCTCCAGCTGGCGCTCGACACCATGGATAGCTTGCTCGGGGAGTTGAACTGGCAATGAAAAACACACACATCAAAACCGATTTACCGGGCCCCAAGGCTCGTCAGTTGCTTGCGCGCGATGCGCTCGTGGTTTCACCCTCGTATCCACGGGACTACCCGTTCGTGATGTCCCACGGCAAGGGGGCTGAAGTCTGGGATGTGGACGGCAACCGCTTTTTGGATTTTGCGGCCGGCATTGCCGTTTGCAGCACCGGCCATAGTCATCCGGCGGTAGTGCAAGCGATCAAAGATGCAGCAGAGCGGTTTTTACATATTTCCTCGGACTATTGGCACGAGGGCCAGGTTCGGCTGGGTGAGCGGATCAACGAATTGTCGCCGATGAAACAGCCGGTGATGAGTTTCTTTGCGCAGTCCGGCACCGAAAGCGTCGAGGCAGCGCTCAAGCTGGCGCGTTATGTCACGGGCCGCGGCCGCTTCATCGGATTTCTGGGCGGATTCCACGGTAGAACCATGGGGTCCCTGGCGTTCACGTCCAGCAAGTACACCCAACAAAAAGGCTTTTTCCCGACCATGCCGGGCGTCACCCATGTGCCGTATCCGAACAACTATCGGCCATTGTTCGCAGGCCTCGATCAGGGCCGCGCCGTGCTGCGTTATATCGAGGAGGTCCTGTTCGTCCACAACGTGCCGGCCAGCGAAGTCGCGGCCATCCTGGTCGAACCCATTCAAGGCGAGGGGGGCTACCTCGTTCCGCCCGATGGATTTCTGGCCGGCTTGCGTGAGCTTTGCGACCGACACGGCATTCTCCTCATTTTCGACGAGGTGCAGTCCGGCATCGGACGCACCGGCAAGATGTTCGCATCCCAGCACTGGGATGTAGCTCCCGACATCATGACGTTGGCGAAGGGTTTGGGGTCCGGCATGCCCATCGGCATGATGGTCGCCAATCGCACCATCATGCAGAAATGGTCGCGCGGCGCTCATGGAAACACCTTCGGCGGCAATCCGTTGTGTTGTGCGGCCGCGCTCGCGACGCTCGACCTGGTCGAGCATCGCTACCGGGACAATGCCGCCAAGGTTGGCGAATACTTCATGAAAAAATTGCGCGGGCTCGGGGACAAGTATCCAGTGATCGGCGAAATTCGCGGCAAGGGGCTGATGATCGGTATGGAACTGGTGACCGATGCAGCCAGCAAGACTCCGGCCAAGGAATTTTGCGATGCCATCATCACGCGCGCGTACCACAACGGTTTGATCCTGCTGTCCTGCGGACAGAGCACCGTTCGCTTCATGCCGCCCTTGATGATTCGCGAATCCGACGTCGATGAAGCCGTGGACCTGCTCGATCATACGATGGCCGAAGAACTCTCGAGTACGCACCTGCACGTCGCTCGAGGCGTTGCAACCGCCTGAGCATGACCTCGATGGCTTTCTGTCGAATTCGCGCTGCGTTGCTGCTATTGATGGTGAGTACGATGGCAACCTTCGGCGTTCGTGCCGCCGCGGCCGAAGAGAAACGCTTGTTCATTTATAACTGGACCGACTTCATCGGTCCCGACACCATCGAAAAATTCGAGAAATTGACCGGCGTCAAGGTGACCTACGACGTCTACGACGCGGAGGAGACCATGGAAGCGAGGCTCATGGCGGGCAGTTCGGGTTACGACGTGGTGAGCGCGTCGACCGACTTCTTCAGCCGCGAGATCAAGGCCGGCGTCTATATTGCCTTGGACAAATCCAAGTTGCCCAACTGGCATAATCTCGATCCGCGGATATTGGCCATCCAGGCCGCCTACGATCCCGGCAACGCCCATGCAGTACCGTACCTGCATTCCATCAACGGATTCGCCTACAACGTCGATATGATCAAGGCGCGCATGCCGAACGCGCCGGTGGACAGTCTGGACATGATATTCAAGCCGGAAGTGGTGTCCAAATTCGCCGATTGCGGCGTGACTTTTCTCGACTCGGCGGAAGACGTGCTGCAGCTGGCGCTGCGGTACTTGGGACTCGATCCCAACACCACTAACGCCAAGGACTTCGAGGCCGCCGAGGCCATGCTGCTGAAAGTGCGTCCCTTCATTCGTTCTTTCGATTCGTCGGAGTACATGAACGGACTCGCCAACAAAGAGGTTTGCGTCGCGATGTCCTGGTCCAGCGACTATGCGTTGTCGAGCGCACGTGCGCGGGCCGTCGGGGTTCGGTTGAACCTAGCGTTCACCGTGCCGAAAGAAGGCGCCAATCAGACGTTTTCGTCGCTGCTCATTCCCGATGGAGCTCCGCATCCGCAAGCCGCCTATCAATTCATCAACTTCATTCTGCGGCCGGACGTCATCGCCGAGATCACCAATTCGATCTATTATGGCAACGACAATATCGCGTCGCGATCCTTGGTCGATCCGCGTATTCTCAATGACGTGACGCTCTATCCCACACCGGATATGGAGCAGCGGCTCTACAGGTCTGCGGAAGTGACCGCAGCGACGGAGCGCATTCGTACTCGTACGTGGACCCGCGTCAAGACCGCTAAATGAGCGAACGATGAGGACTGCAATGAACAGAATCGTCAGTTTCCGGCGGATGGAAGATGGTACCCGCGAAGACTACGAATTGTTGGATGAAGCCGAGCGTGAGTTCGTTCGCCGGCTGCCCGATCGCCTATTGGCATCGCTGAGCAGGCTCGATAATTCGCTCGAGGGATATCCAGTGAGCCGCCTCGAGCATTCGCTGCAGGCGGCTACCCGCGCGCTCAAGGATGGCGCCGATGACGAACTCATCGTGGCGGCACTCATCCACGACGTCGGCGACGAACTGGCTCCTTACAACCACGCGGCGATCGCCGCCGAGATCCTGCGGCCGTATGTGCGCCCGGAAGTGACGTGGATCGTGGAACAGCATGGGTTATTCCAAAGCTATTACTATGCCCATCATCTGGGCGGTAACCGCAATGGGCGCGACAAGTTTCGTGACCATCCCTGGTACCAGGCGTGCAAGGATTTTTGCGCGAATTGGGATCAGTGTTCGTTCGATCCCCACTATCGGTGGGAGTCGCTCGCCCGCTTCGAGCCTCTGCTGCGAGAGATTTTCACCCGGCCGCCGCATGATCCGCGGTATGTGACCGGCGTTTAGGCGTAGCCTTTTAATGCTCGCGCAGCGAGCAACTGTCGGACGGCGTCGCATCGACGCCGTAGGTCCGGCGCGAAGCGCCTAACCATGTTCGGCCATCTGCGCGTCCATGAGGCGATGCCGTTCCGCTCGGCGCATGAAGTATCCGGCGAGCAGCACGCACGCGCCGACCAGGCAGATGATGAGGCTGGCGAGTGCGTTGATGTCGGGGCTGACGCCGAGTTTGACCTTCGAAAAAATCACCATCGGCAGCGTGCTTGCCCCGGGGCCCGATACAAAGCTGGAAATCACCAGATCGTCGAGCGACAAGGTGAAGCTGAGCAGCCAGCTGGACGCCAGCGCGGGCGCGATGCCGGGCAACGTGGTATCCACGAAGGCACGCACCGGACCGGCACCGAGATCCATGGCGGCTTCCTCCAACGATCGGTCCGCACTTTGCAAGCGCGACTGCACGGTGATCGTCACATAGGCGGTGCAAAAAGCAATGTGCGCGATCACGATTGTCGTGAAACCGCGATGCGGCCAGCCGAACAGATGCAGCATCGAGACGAACAACAACAACTGCGTGATGCCGGTGATGATCTCGGGCATCACCAACGGGGCGTTGACCATGCCCGTGAGCAGCAGACGGGTGCGGAATACCTTGAACCGGACCAGCGATATCGCAGCCAGGGTGCCAAGGATCACTGCGCCGGTGGAGACGACGACGCCGATTTGCAGCGACAGCCATGCAGCGTCGAGAATCTGGTCATTATGCAATAGCTGGGTGTACCAGCCGGTGGAGAAACCGCCCCAGACGCTCACGAGGGCTGAAGCATTGAAGGAGTAACCGATAAGCACGAGAATAGGCACGTATAGAACGGCGATGCCGATGCAGAGGATCGAGATCAACAGCGGTGATACACGCTCGTTCATGAGGCTTCCAACTGCTTGGTGCTGTAGTGCTGGTAGAGGGCAATCGGTCCGACCAGCAGCACCAAGAATGCAATGGCGACGGCGGACGCCACCGGCCAATCGCGGTTGCCGAAAAATTCATCCCATAGCACGCGGCCGATCATCAGATTGTCAGGGCCACCCAACAGCGTGGGGATGACGAATTCGCCGATCGCGGGGATGAACACCAGCATGGAACCGGCGATGATCCCCGGCATGGACAGAGGCAGGGTCACGTCGACGAAGGCGCGCCACGGGGGGCTCCCCAAGTCGGCGGCCGCCTCGAGCAGGGAAGGGTCCAGCTTCTCCAAGGTCGCAAACAGCGGCAGCACCATGAACGGCAAATACGAATAGATGATGCCGAGGTACACCGCAAAGGTCGTTCGCATGATCTGTAAGGGGTGATGGATGATGCCCAGCCACAGCAGTGCCGAATTGAGCAGCCCGGTCTCGCGGATGATGCCCTCGAGCGCATAGACGCGCAGCAGGAACGAGGTCCAAAACGGGAGAATGATGATGAGCAGCAAAATACTTTGCGTACTTTTCGAGGTCCTTGCAATCGCGTAGGCCATGGGATAGCCAAGAGCCAAACAGATGAGCGTAGAAAAAAAGGCCGTCTTTATCGAATATAAATAGGAAAGGCCATACACTTGATCGGTGAACAGATACTTGAAGTTGCCGAGGTTCAACGTCATGTGGACATGCCAATCCGGGCTCATGGAAAAGATATCCGTGAACGGAGGCACCCGCACCGCGGTGTCGGCGAAGCTGATGACCAGAGCGAACGCGAACGGAATGAGAAAAAAAACCAGGAGGAACAGCAGCGGCGGCAGAATGATCAGCCATTTACCGTGGAGTTTCAGCCACTCGCCCCTCGAGGGCCCGCGCCAGTCGCCGCGCGGCCGCGTATCAGCCATGAGCGTGAACTTCAATTGAGCCCGCGAAAAAAGACGAACAAGGAGCCGTCCGGCGCGCCCCGAGCGCGCAAGACCCATGGCCGGCAGCGCCAGCGATTGATCGAGGCATGCATATCGGCGCTGCACATCTACGGTCCGTCACGGACCACCGTGGAAAAAGTCGTGGCGATTGCGAAAATGTCACCTGGCATCGTTCGATTCTACTTCGACTCCAAAGCCGCCATGCTGGTCGCATCATTGCAATTCCTTGCCGCCGAATTCGAGGAACGGCTGTTGGTCCCCGTGGCAAAACTCAAATCAACGCCCGTAGCCGCGCTCGAACTGATCGTCGATCTGTATCTCGATCCGGACATTGCCAGTCCCCGCAAGGTGTCCGTTTGGTATGCATTTTGGGGCGAGGCGAACTCCCGGCAGGAATACTACGACATTTGCGGACAGAAGGACGAGAGCTTCGCAGCATTGGTTCGCGAATTGATCGAAAGCTTGATCATCGAGACCTCCCAGCCGCAGTTGGACCCGGACGGAATCGCCCTCGGCCTCATCGGCGTGCTGGAAATGCTATGGCAGGATTTCGCTTTTCGAACGGAGCGCAATATCGATCGTGCCGCAGCCAAGGGGCGCTGCATGGCCTACCTGCGTTCGATATTCCCCGGCCAGTTTGCCTTATCGGACGGCCATGCGTCGCCGCCCGTGGCCTTACCGGTTGGCGTCGGGCGATTGCCGGGATGGGCGTATGCGGATGCGCGCATTCATGCGATGGAGCGCGAGCTGCTGTTTCAGAACGCTTGGACGGTGGTGGGCCATGAATCGCAGGTCGCGCACGCGCGGGAATTCCTGTGCATCGACAGCGGCGCCGAACGGGTATTGGTGGTGCGTGACGCATCGGGGGCCGTGCATGCGTTGCGAAATAGCTGCCCGGAGTCGCCGCACACGCTGCTCCCCACCCGCCGCGGTCGCTTGGCCGCGGGCATCGAGTGCAAGCTGCACGGGCTACAGTTCCGTTTGAACGGTAAGTGTGCGACGGGGTTGGGGCGGATGGATTTGGATGTTCTCGATTGGTCGTCGGTGGGCGGACTGATGTTCGCGAAATCAGCCGCCCGCGAGCGGTCGGCCGACGCGCCGTCCCCCGCGGCATGGTTCGACGCGGCACTGCCGCAAGGTTTGATGATGCTTGGCCCCGCCATCGAATTGCCTGTAGCCGCCGATTGGAAAGTCGTGGTCGAACAATGGCTCGATTCGTCCATGCACGGCGTGGCGCCCCATGGGACGCCCTACGGGACGCCCGACTTCGCGCCGAGCCCTGCGGTGGATTCCATGGTTTGGCATGCCGCGATCTTGAGTGACCCCGGCTGGAGCGGACGCCGCTATCGGAAGCTGATGGCGTGCACTTCGGAACGCACCTGGCGTCGGCAATTCATCGCGCCGAATCAGTTGCTGGAAACGCGCCCCGATGGCTTGGCGGTGGTGCAGGCCATTCCCGTCGCGCCCGGACGTTGTCTCGTGCGCAGGCTGGACTACAGCGTGCTTGCGCCGGACGCAGGCTCGGCGGCGGTGCTGCATCTTGCGCGGCGTTTGGGGCCGTATGCTCGAAGAACGACGCTCGATGTAGCGGAATCCATACAGAAGGGGATGGTCGAATTCGGTTATCAAGTCGCGCCGGGCGCGCCGACTTCGCCGGCCGTCGCTTGGTTTCGCAATCGCCTCGCTGCCCGCATTCCCGCACTGGCGCGCCGCCAGCCACCGACCGATACCTGAAAATTCACTATACTGGCGACCTTCGCGACGATCACCGAATGGGAGAATTTCGTATGACCCTGGCTTCCTTGAGCACCAGCGACTGGCATGCACGCGCCGCAAGCGTGCGTTACGAGACCGGACATTTCATCGACGGCGAGGCGGTGGATTCGGTGGCGAAGGGCCGTTTCACCGTGGTCAATCCTGCCACCGGCGCGCCGCTGTGCGAAGTGAGCGCCGGCACCGCCGCCGATATCGATCTGGCCGTCGCAGCGGCGAAGCGCACCGTGAAATCCCGGGTATGGAGCCGCATGGCGCCTCGCGATCGCATGGCCGTGCTGGCGGCGTATGCCCGGTTGATCGATGCGAATGCCGAGCGCTTCGCGCTGCTCGACACGCTTTGCATGGGCAAGCCGATCTCCGATATGGTGAACATCGATGTGCCTTCTGCGGCGAAGAATTTCGCCTATTTCGGCGAGCTCGTGGACAAAATCGACGGCACGGTGACCGCCACCGCGCAGGACGCCTTCCATTACATTTTGCGCGAGCCGTTGGGCGTGGTGGGTTGCATCGTGCCGTGGAATTACCCGTTGTTGATGGCGGCCTGGAAAGTCGCGCCGGCGCTGGCGGCGGGCAATTCGGTGGTGTTGAAGCCCGCGGAACAGTCGCCCTTGTCGGGGCTGCTGATGGCTCAATTGTTCGTCGAGGCGGGCGGCCCGCCGGGCGTGTTCAACGTCGTGAACGGCTTGGGCGAAACCGCGGGTGCTGCATTGGCGCTGCATAACGATGTCGCCAAGATTGCATTCACCGGTTCAACGGAGATCGGCAAGCAGATGCTGATTTACGCCGGCCAATCCAACATGAAGCGCGTGGCGTTGGAATGCGGCGGCAAGACGCCGCAGATCTTTCTCGCCGACATGCCCGACATGGACACCGCCGTCACGTATGCGATCAATGGCATCTACGGCAACATGGGCGAGGTGTGCAATGCCGGTTCGCGGCTTTTGATCGATCGTCCCATCGCGGAGGAATTCATCGCCCGATTCATCGAAAAGGGAAAATCGGCGTATAAGGCCGGCGACCCGCTCGATCCGTCCACCAACTTGGGGCCGTTGGTCACCGCATCGCACCGCGCGCGCGTGATGAATTACATCACCCGCGGCAAGAGCGAAGGTGCGCGCTTGGAATTCGGCGGCAATACACCGGATCTGCCGGGCGCCTACGTCAATCCGACCCTGTTCACCGGCGTGAACAATCGAATGACCATTGCTCAAGAAGAGATCTTCGGACCGGTGGCGGCCGCGATTGAAATCGACGGCATTGCCGAAGCTTTGACGGTGGCGAACGATTCGATCTACGGTTTGGCCGCCTCGGTATGGACGCGCGATCTGTCGGTGGCGCACAAAACGGTGCGGGACTTGGAGGCCGGCGTCATCTGGGTGAACTGCTTCGACCACGGCGACATGACGCAGCCGTTTGGCGGCTACAAGCAATCCGGCCAAGGTCGCGACAAATGCCTGGAGAGTTTGATCTCTTACACGCAGACCAAGTCGGCGTGGATCCATTTGGGTTGA
>Ga0224558_1003050_pt1 | contig 14517 bp, 11 predicted proteins | sample 714S32024metaG_FD_180682 | JGI IMG/M metagenome (GOLD analysis project Ga0224558, IMG submission 180682) | Peat soil microbial communities from Stordalen Mire, Sweden - 717 S3 20-24 | ecosystem: Environmental > Terrestrial > Soil > Wetlands > Peat | place: Sweden: Norrbotten County, Stordalen... | reverse complement strand
TGTTCTCCGACGACGCCAACTCGCTCATACACCAGGTGAGCCGCGGCCTGCCCCGCGCGGTGAACAACCTGGCGGTCCAGTCCCTCGTCGCCGCCTACGGTGAGAAGAAGGCGATCGTCGACGAATCATCGGCTCGAATGGCGGTGGCGGAGATCACCGCTGAGTGATGCCGACAGCCTGAACATTCGCGCTGACACGGTGAACACGAGTGGCGACGGCACGACCATCAGTCATGATCAAGGTGGATGCCGTCGCCGTGCTCATCGAGTCAGTCGGTCAACACCCCAACTCCCCAACCACTCACGCTCGACGAAGTCATCGAGACGCTCTCGATGTTGCGTGACTTGCCGGAGCTGCTCGGCGCCATCGAACAAGCAGATCGTGCCGCGCTCTATCAAGCCCTGGGTCTCCACGTCACCTACCGACGTGTGGGAGCCGTTGAGCAGGTGCGCCTCCGGACTTCGCTCCGTGCCGTGGACCTGGAGCGTGTCGGTGTGCGAGGTCCTGAAGAAAACTCCCTGGTACCAGCTCTGCGAAGCGTGGACCTGGAGCGTGTCGGAGGGGGGACTTTCCCACGTACGACACGCGAGACGATCTGGAATCTCGTCGCTTGACCAGGACTTCTTCCTCTGTTCGTTCTGCAAGTCTCGCGTCGGAGTTCGCCGCTACTGCGACCCTACGAGCAGCTCGCCCGCTTTCGGCGTGGAGGGAACCTCGCAAGAGGAGTCTCCGGGAGAGCGAGGCAACCGCTAGCAGCTCGGCGCGAGTCTCCTTTCGCCCATCCGCCCGCACAGCAACCACGAACAGCGGGCGCTGCGAGTCAAGAACGCGGTAATCGCTTGACGTCCGATCCGGTGGGCTGGCTGGCGGCCACCGACCTAAAAGGTCTAGCGAGAGAGCCAGTTCTGTTTCAAAGCCACCCAGCTGTGCGGAGCGACGACCTGCGGCTGCTTGGTCCATGACGCGAAGCGCCTTACGTCACGGTAGCCGCCATTCCCAGCGGCATTAATGACTTCAACAGGGAGCGGTTCCCTCTTCGTGGTTATGAAACATGTTGTTGTATCCAGTTGACCATGCACAGAGGTTGTGCTTTGAAGACCCACGACCCGCTGACCGTCGACTAACCTAGGTGCAATCAGCTTCAGAGGTGGCGTCATGATTGGAATAATGTATGCATCCTCATTCACCTTTAGCCGAGCGAGATCAAGGGTAGGGTCCGGAAACGCAGATGTGACACCCCCAACCCAGCGCCCCTCCTCCGACTGCGCCGCGACGGAGTTGAATCCGAGAACAGTTGCGAGAAAATCAGCGTTGCCTCGAAGATAAACCCTGTTCTTGATAACGATTAACGTACCCGAAGCGTGTAAGGTCCCTTGCTGGATCTTCTGAAACTCGCCAGCGTGGAGACCTAGGGATATCGTTTCGGTAGTCCGAACGTGCGCTTTTCCAATGTTCACTACCTGCTCAACTCTTTCCGAAACTGCCGGCTGCTGCTTAACAGCGGCACGAACGGATGCCATAAGTTGTAGGGCGGTGCTGCCCAAGCCGACCGGCACTGCAAGGATCCGCGGAGCAAAACCAATGGTTGCCACAAAGGCCCCGACGACCAGCGCAGTACCACGGCGAGTTGATCGATAGCGTCGCGCGGACTGGAGTGATTCTGACACTGCCATCAAGTCCCTTCACGATGCACAATCACATGATTTCGGTGTATCAATGACTTATCCTAGCAGCAACTCTGCGATTTCGAATTCTTCATATACATGACCGACCTCCGCGACGAGGTTCAGAGTATGATCCCAAGTTCTAGCGCTCAGCCAGCTGATATTCTGATCTCCGGTTGACCTTATCGCGCCGATCCGGTCGGCATCCTCGACCCCAGCCGAATTGATGGTCGATTTTAGCCACACGACTACATTGCAGATGTAATCTTTTCGGTTAGTGGTATTAAACGGCCAGGTTTCTTGGATATAGTTCTCGCCCTTCCAAGCATTGAACGCAAGAATAGCGACGTTTTCAATAGAGTCAAAGTTATTCTGTTCACCACCATTTGGTTCGTTCCAAGCTGCTGTGAGCGAAACCTTAAGATTGAGTTTCTTCTCGACATCCGAGTAGAACGGTCGGTACACCTCGTAGCCATCAGCGCATACGAACTTCTTGTTCGACCTGTAGAGGCCGCTAGGATCGCTCGAATTCACTGGATCGTCGCTGGCGTAGGCGTAGGGCTGCATGGTCTCGTCAACATCGGGGTCCACGCTCAGGAACTGTCCCGTCTGAGGGTCGTAGTAGCGCCCGATCAGGTACACGAGCCCAGTCGGGTCCGTGTAGCCGCCTGCGAAGCCGAAGGGCGTGTAGGCGCTGAGCCCGCCTGTCGTCTCGGGGTTTCCGTAGGCGTCATAGGAGGTGGAAGCCGTCAGGCTTCCGCTCGAGCTGAGCACTCCTCTTACCGATCCGAGGGCGTCGGAGATCAGGTAGGTCACGGTCCCAGTCGAGAGGTTGACCTGCTCGATGGGCGTGCCCGACGGGCCGTAGACGTAGGCGTTCGTCGAGTCCATGAGCAGTCTCGGGACAGAAGAAGTGGGGTCCCAGACGAAGTTCTGGGTGGAGGCCGAGCCGCCCGATGGCGTCGTTGTGGCAGACGTGCGAAGGCCGTCGCCGTCATAGGTGGCCGAAGACGTGTCCGCGGCGGCGTCGGAGTAGCTCGTGAGCTCGCCCGCTCCGTTCCAGGCGGCGCTCGCGGCGGTCGAGGTGGACCCGGTCGCCGCCGCCAGTTGCCCGTCCGCGTCGTAGCTGTAGGTCGTCGTCGTGGACGAGAGCGTGGAAGTGGTGAGCTCACCGGCGTCGTTGTAGCTCGTCGTCGCCCCCGTCGGCAGCGTCTCGAGGTTCGACGAGGCGTCGTAGGAATAGTTGAGGGCGCTCGAGGTGCCCGGTGTCATCTGCGTCACCCGGCTGAGCGGGTCGTAGGCGTAGCCCGCAGGGCTGAGCGAGCTCGACGGCGTGTCGGTCTCGGTCGCGACCGCCCCCGAGGGGCTTCGCGAGTACGAGAAGCCGAGCAGCGTCGAGGAGCTCTTCGTGAGACCGATGTTACTCGGGGCGTTGGTGGCGTCGTAGGAGGTCGAGAGAGTCGCTCCCGATCCGCCGAGGGACATCGAATTCGGCAGGGCGTCGGCCGTGTCGGTGATCGTGGTCGCCGTCGCGTTGAAGTCGGACACCGAGGTCATGTTGCCCGCGGCGTCGTAGCCGTAGCCGACCGCGTCCGAGCTCGCCCAGGCTGCGCCCGAGCCGAGCGGGTAGGTGACCGAGGTCTCCTCCCCGAGGTCGTTGTATCCATAAGAGACGGTTCGCCCGTTGCCGTCTGTCGCCTGGACGAGCTCGGAGAACGGGTCGTAGGCGAACGACGAGGTGCCCGAGTCGTCTGTCATCGCCACCTCGTTGCCGTCTGGGTCGTAGGTGTAGGCGACCGGGCCTGTCACAGATCCCGAGTAACTCACCGTCGCGAGCTCGCCCGAGGGCGTGTAGGTGTCGGTCGTCGTGACGCCGTTCGGGTCCTCGGATGCGAGGACGTTCCCCGCCGGGTCGTAGGCGTAGGTGGTCGTCGCACCCGATGGTGCCGAGGCGGTCGCTGGCCGGGTCTCTGAGACGAGCTCTCCGAGCGAGTCGTACTCGTATCCGGTCTCGTAGTTCGAGGTCGTCTGCCAGGGAGAGGAGCTCGAGCAGGAGGCGACGCCTCCGGTGTTGCCGTTGCCGGGCACGCTAGCTGTCTTGTCCCCGTCCGGGTCATAGCAGTACGAGGTCGTGGACGCCGCCGAGGTGCCCGAACCGGTAGTCGTCGAGGTGAGCTCGTTGGCGGCGTCGTAGGAGTAGGTCGTGAGCTGGTCGGGCGCACCGGTGGCGTCGCTCGCGGGAGGAGAGCTGACGGCGGTGAGACGGCCGCCGGCGTCATAGGAGTAGGTCGTCGTCTGGGTGCTCGACTGCCCGGCCGGGGCCGGGCTCGTCACGGTGAGCTCGTTGCCGAGGGCACTGTAGGTGGTGCGCGTGGCGTCGGAGGCGAGCGAGACCGGTGAGTACTCGACCCCGCTCCCGTTCTCGTAGCCGCTCGGGTAAAGGCTCGAGACAGCGCAGGAGGCGGCGCTCAGGCTTTCCGCGGCGACGCCGACCGGGGGGACCGTCTCTGTGACGTCGCCGTCGCCGTCGTAGCAGGTGAGGGTGGCGTTGCCGTCGGCGTCAGTGACGACGACCGGCTCGTCGTCGGCGTCGTATGTCGTCGTCACCGAGTCGGACCCGGTCGTCACCTCGGTGCGGTTGCCGTCAGGGTCATAGGTGTAGCTCGTCACCCGGGCGGTGACGGTGTGACCCGTGGCGCCGCCCGAGGTCACAGAGGTGACCTCGCCATCGGCGTCAGAGGCGTCGGTCGTCGTGTAGTTGGCGGCGTTCGCGCCCAGGAGGTTCCCGTCGGGCGACACGGTCGAGAGCAGCTCGCCGTCGGCGTCGTAGGTGTGGGTCGTCGTCGCGAGGCCGTTCGAGACGGTCACGTGGCGCACCATGGAGTTGCCCGCATCGGCGATGTAAAAGCCACCGGCGGGATCGGGTGCGACAGACTGGGGCCAGTTGAGCTGGGCGCCGGTGGCGGGTCCGCCGTCTCCGCTGTAGCCAGAGTCCCAAGTCTGGCCGGCAACGGTGTAGATGTCGTCCGCGGTCATTGACTGGCCGTAGTAAGTACCTGAGCTCACAGGCATGAAGCGGACCATCTCCGCGCTCGCCATATAGAGGTCGCCGGCTAAGTCGGCGGTGGCATCTTGGATCCCGTAGCTGAGGTCGCTCGCGACCGTGTAGATGTGGTCCGCCGTCATCGACTGGCCGTAGTAGCTGCCCGAGACCGCCGGCACGAAACGTACAGCGCTGTTGCCAGCGTCCGTGACGATGAGGTCACCTGCCGAGTCGAGCGCGACGTTCTGGGGACCCGAAAGCTCCCCGCTCGTGGCAACACCGCCGTCGCCCGAGTATCCCTGCGTGCCGTTGCCGGCGATCGTGTAGATGTCGCCTGCTGTCATGGATCGCCCGAAGTGCGTCCCCGAGCTCGCCGCCAGGTAGCGGATCACGTCGTTTCCCCAGTCGGCGATCACGATGCCGCCCGAGGCGTCGACTGCGACACTCGTCGGGAAGTTGAGCTCGGCGCTCGTCGCCGCCCCGCCGTCGCCTGAGTAGCCGGCGGTGCGGTTGCCGGCGACGGTGTAGATGTCATCGGCCGTCATCGACTGGCCGAAGTAGGTACCGGAGGTCGCAGGGACGAAGCGCACGAGGTTGTTGTTCGAATCCGCGATCGCAAGCTCGCCGCTCGGGCCGATCTCGGCCCCGTTGGGCTGGTTCAGCTCGGCGTTCGTGGCCGGATCGCCGTCGCCGCCGTAGCCGGCGGTCATGCCGCTGCCGGCGATGGTGTAGATGTCGCCGGCGGTCATCACCTGACCGAAGTAGGTGCCCGATACCGCGGGTACGAAGCGGATCGTGTCGTTCCAGACTTCGCTGATGACGACGTCGCCCGCAGCGTCGACGCGGACCTCTTGGGGAGAGGAGAGCTCGGACTTGTCCGCCGGGCCGCCGTCGCCCGAGTACTTGGCGTAGGGGGTGCCGGCGACGGTGTAGATGTCATCGGCGGTCACCGGCAGGCCGGCGATGGTGCCACTGTGGGCGGCGACGACGCGGATCCCTTCGGACCAGGCGATCACAAGGTCGCCCGCAGCATCGACGGCGACACCGTACGGGTTAGGCAGCCAGGCGCTAGTGGCCGCGACACCGTTGCTCGTGTCCCAGCCGGAGTCGGTACCTGCGACGCTGTAGATGTCATAGGCGGTCATCGACTGTCCGTAGAAGGTGCCCGAGCTCACCGGCACGAGGCGAACAAAGCCGTTGTTCGTGTCTGCGATGGCTAGGTCGCCCGCGGTGTCAAGGGCGACGCATTCGGGCCCGTTGAGCTCGGCGGCGGTGGCGGCGCGCCCGTTGCCCGAATAGCCCGCCGTGCCGTCGCCGGCGATCGTGTAGATGTCATCGGCGGTCATGGTTTGTCCGAAGTAGGTGCCAGAGGCGGCGGGCACAAAGCGCACGGCGTTGTTGTCCGTGTCTGCGATGGCAATATTCCCCGAGGAATCGAGGGCCACTGCCTGGGGTCCCGAGAGCTCAGCGCCTGTGGCCGCGCTGCCGTCGCCTGAGTAGCCCGCGATAGTGTCGCCGACGATCGTGTAGATGCGGTTAGCCGTCATCGTCTGCCCGAAGTGGCTCCCGGAAGTTGCCGCCAGGTAGCGGATCACGTTGTTGCCCCACTCTGCGATGGCGATGCCACCCGAGCCGTCGATCGCGACGCTCGCCGGCCAGTCGAGCTCGGCGCTCGTGGCTACCCCGCCGTCACCGGAATAGCCGGCCGTTCCGTTTCCCGCGATCCGGTAGAGGTGGCCGGCGCTCATCGCCTGGCCGAAGTAGGTGCCGGAAGTGGCGGGGATGAAGTCCACGACACTGTTGTTGCCATCAGCGATCACGACATCGCCAGCGCCGTCGGCCACGGCCTCGGCCGGCCCGGCGAGGGCGGCGTCCGTCGCCGGACCGCCGGCACCACCGTTGCCCCAGGAGTAGTGTCCGGCGATGAGCTCCTCAGCACCGGTCGACAGGTTGAGGCGACGAATGACGCTGTTCGGTCCGTCGGCGACGTAGGCGTAGGTGGTGCCGGCGATGGTCTCGGTCGTGACGTTGTTGGGCAGCTGGCCGACATCGGTTCCGACCACCCTGCCAACGGTCCCGCCGGCGAAGGTGCTGATCGTGCCCGCCGGGCTCGTGGCGTCGCCGTCGGGGGTCGAAGACGAGGTGAGATCCCCGTCCGAGTCGTAGGAGAGCTCGGTGACGACCCCGTCGGGGTCGATCGTGGCGCAGGGAAGAGAGCCCGACGGCGCCTCTGTGTCGCAGGAGTCCTCCGTGCCCGACAAGGTGACCGACTCGCCGTTGTACAACTCGTAGGTGGTCCTCGAATACGAGGCGGTGCCGGATCCGGGCTCGTAGGCGCCGGTGGACTGCCAGATCTCGTTGCCGTTCGTGTCGTACTCGCTGTAGGTGACATGAGGAGGAGGCGCAGACGAAGGCGGCGTGATCGTCGAGGTCTCCGCTGTGATCGCGGCCGGCGGGCTGAGGGCCGAGCACGGCGACGCGGCCTCCGGCGAGGCGGCGCAGGTCTGCTCGTCGAAGCCGTTGTAGGCGTAGCTCCACGTCTCGCCGAGGGCGTTGGTCCTCGAGAGCAGGTTGCCGTTTGAGTCGTAGGTCTCGGTCGCGGTGTTGTCGTTGGGATCGGTCACAGAAGCCTGGGCGAGGGTGACCGGGTCGTAGGTGTATGTCCAGGTGGCGGCGGAAGCGGTCCCGTAGGCATCTGTCATCGAGGCGAGCTCGCCGTTGGTGTCAAAGGAGTAGAGCGTCTCGTTGCCGTCCGGGTCGGTGACGATCGTCTGGGGCAGGCCGTTCGAGCCGGTGCCATAAGACCAGGTCGTGACGCGTCCCATCGGGTCGGTCTGGGAGGTGACCTGCCCGTTCGAGTTGTAGACGTTCGTTGTCTTCGTCCCGGCGTCCGCCCCGCCGCTCTCTCCGTTCGGCTTGGTGATGGTGAGCAGGTCGTGGGCGGAGTCGTAGGTGAATGAGGTCACCCGGCTCATCGGGTCGGTGACGCTCGTGAGCTCACCCGACGAGTCGTAGGAGTACCCGGTCTCGCGGCTCATCGGAGCGGTCACAGAAGAGACGAGGCCGCTCGAGTTGTAGGCAAAGCCGAGGGTGCGGCCGGAGGGATCGGTGACGGTCGTCAGCCGTCCCGACCCGTTGTAGGAGAGCTCGGTCGTGTCGCCGCTCGGGTCTGAGATAGAGGTCAGCTGACCGGACGAAGGAGAAGGTGAAGATCTCCGTGCCCCCGCGCGTGAAGGTGTAGTCCCCGTTGCCGTCTTGCACCAGCGTCGCCTGCTCCCAGCTGGGGGCGTAGAAGGTGCCTGAGCCGGAGGCCGGGAACACCGCGGTGGAGCCGTCCTCCTGGGTGACCGTCGCCTGTCCCGAGGTCGGGTCGATGGCAAGCGACATGCAGTACGAGCAGGACCACCCATAGCCGAATATGCCAGTCGTACCAGCAAGTGAGTTGTAGGTCCGCGTCAGCGACAGGTTCGGGCCGATTCCCGCGACCTCGGCATCGGTGTAGGTCTCGAAGAAGTCACCGGTCGCGCAATCGACGGGATCAGCGCACGCTGGCTGGGTAGCCTTGGTCCAGGGATTCTTGTGGGCCAGCATCGCCTTGGGAGGCATCGCCGTCAGCGCGTCCCCGGTGTCGACGAGCACGAGAGCCTGCGAGCTCGAGTCCTGACCGACAGCAAAGCAAAGGCCGCCCGGGGAGCACGCGACGCCGAACAGGGTGTAAGCGCTGGACGGCACCGAGTCCGATTGCCAGGTCGAGCCGGCGTTCGAGGTCGTGTAGACGGCGGCGGGCCCGCCCGAGGCGGGATAGCCGCTCGTCGTGCCGACGAAGGCGCATGTCGAAGAAGAGACGCACACCGCTGCGAGGCCCTGGGCCGGAGAGCCGGGGTTCCGCGTCTCGTCGCCCCAAGAGCCTCCGGTGACCGGTCCGGTGTAGTGCGCGTATCGACCCACCGCGAGACAGAAGCTCGAATCGGGGCAGGCCAACGCGTCGAGATAGGCGGAGTAGCCGTTGTCGTGTTCGCCCGAGCTGTAGCTCGACCACCCGTTCGAGGTCCAAGCGAAGATCGGCCCGTCGTAGCTCGCGCCGGCAAGGAGACATGTCGTCGCGCTCATGCATCGGATGGCGTTGATCGAGATCCAGAGATCTCCGGACACGCCGGCCGTCGTGTCGAACGACCAGGTCACCCCGCTGTTGCTGCTCGAGGCGATGTCGTCAGGGTAGCCGTCGGAGATGTCGATACCGGTCGTGTAACAAGTCGATCCGCCCGAGACGCACGAAACAGCCGACAGCTGGCCGAGCTGCGACGGCTCGGTCTCGGCGACAAAGGCGCCGGCGGTGCTCGCCTGGTGAAGGATCACCCCGCTCGTGCTCGTGTTGCCGCCGACGGCGACGCAATTGGAGGCCGATGAACACGACACGGCCTTGAGGTCCGGGGTGCCCGAGGGCACCGAGAGAGTCGACCAGCTCGCACCGCTGTTGGTCGTCTCGATCGCCCCACCGGTCGACGAACTCGTCGCGCCAACGGCGACGCAGGTCGTCGAGCTGGGACAGTCCACCCCGTTTAACACCGCTAGGCCGCTCGGGATGGTGACGGCGGTCCAGGTCGTTCCTGTACTCGCCGCGGCACTCGTCGCGCGAGCGAGCACGACCGCCCCGACCACTGGTACGACGAGCGAGGCGACGAGAAGGACGCTCCACATGGCTGACAGAAGACGCCTGGCGCAAGGCCTTGGCGCACCGTTGGCAGATGACTCGCTGCTTTGGCACAGCGAGCGTCGGCGCTCGCCGGCGTCGGCCGGAATGGCGATAGGTGGCGAGCTCGGGGCCACCTGAGAGAGCCTCAGCCCCGCCAGCCTGACCGCGAGCAGCGCCCAGGGCGCTCGCCCGCGCAGTATCCAGAACTTCCCACCAGCTCGGTTCGACATCTCGATGCTCCCCACTCAGAGTGCTTATCCCGCTACACAGAGTGTCGTAGACTGGCAGCATCGGGCTGTCAAGCAAATGCGCATACTTGCGCACCGAGGGCCGTGATGAGGTGCGGTGCTGTCCGGTTGGAAGGCCTGCGATGCCTCTTGCCGCAACCGTCGCGTCGATGCGACCAAGTGAGTCCCGATCACGAAGGTGCGCAACTGCGCGTTACGCGCGGTTGCGCACCTCGACCGATCGGCGGCTCGCGTCGACCTCTCGGGGATGTCTGCGCAATTCTGCGCACCGGGGTCTTCGGATTGGTGCTCCCGGGGGTTGGCTCATCGCGCATGCCCACGATCGCTCATCTCGGTAGCGAGGGCGGAAAGGAGACATCGTGTCGTCACAGGAAGGCTGGCGGCAGACCACAGCAGTGCCAGCGCCGAATGACGAGGTGGTCCTCGAGATCTCGGCCCTCAGCTTCGGGGAGTCCCCGCGCCTCGTGCCCGATGATCTCGACCACGCACACATGCTCGCGGAGGTGAACCAACAGCTTCCGCCGATCGTCGTCCATGCCGAGACGCTCAGCGTCATAGACGGCCGTCACCGGGTACGTGCCGCTCAGCTGCGCGGCGAGAGAACGATCCGCGCCCAGCTGTTCCACGGAGACCCGAGCGAGGCTTATCTTTCTCGCGGTACGAGCCAACACGACCCACGGCAAGCCCCTCAGCCTCCCCGAGCGGGTGCGGGCCGCGAGCCAGATCCTGGCCACCAGTCCAGAGTTGTCCGATCGCGCGATCGCGAATGTCTGCGGGTTGTCGCCCCACACGGTGGCCAGCCGGCGAAAGGCGGGCCCGACGAGCCAGCCGACACGGCGCGTCGGAGCTGACGCGAGGAACCGACCGCTCAGCTCCCAGATCGCGCGCCGCCAGGCGATCGAGCTGATGCTCGCCTTCCCGGATGAGTCGAACAGGAAGATCGCCCGCGCAGTCGGGCTCTCCGAAGCGACGGTACGTGCCGTTCGGCACCGAATAGTCGCAGGAGCTTTTGCAGAAGGGCGCGACAACCCGGTGAAACCTGCACCCGACGACCTCGTCGACCTGTCAGAACTCCGACAGGGCCGAGCCCGAAAGCCGGACTGCACTCGCTGCGCCGGCTGGCTCGCTCATTGCATCTCGGAAGCGACGAGACAAGGACTGCTCCACGACATCTCGCACTCCAAGTGCCCCCGCGTCATCGCCGAGGCACTCGGAATCCTCGAACTGAACACGAGGAAGAGGTGAGCAGCAGGATCGACCTCAGGGCACGTCTAGGACCTGCGCTGACGGCTTGCATCGGAGTCACAACAAGGGGCGTCGGGCCCCATCACACCTCATGCACAAGGTGCCAGGGCCGCCCGAAAGCACGCCGACGCTTGCCTGGTTATCAAGCCGGCGGGCTCATCCTCCCGAACGTGGCACAAGCGTATCGTCCGATCGGGACGAAGGACCGCTTCCTGACCTGCTTCAGACTCCGGCGCGGCAAGCCTCTTGACCGCACCGTCGTTCCGGCGAAGTGGAATCGAATCGGGAAGGTTGGTTCTGCACGCGCTCGATAGAGCTCCCGCGGCTCGTCGAGATTGTGGAGGCTCGGTTCCAGCTCGATCCCGCTCACGAGCGCGGGCAGCTTCTCAAGAACGTCCGCTACCTCGTCAAGCTAGAAATCGAAGCGGCTGACGTCCACCTGACCAGTGGCATCGCCGTGTCGTCGGCGCACCCGATGGACCGATATAGGGAGAACGACCTGGGCGTAGACTTGTCTCGTGAGCTCGTTGCCGTCTCGAACAGAAGAGCAGCTGACAGCGGGTGAGCGGCAGAAGCTCGACGACGCCGATCGCCGCCTCCGCGCCGCTGTGGTGGCCTACGAGCCGTTCATCGGCCGAGAGCTTCAGCCCACTGGGCCGGTTCCGGTTCACGACTCGACGGCTATTGCGAAGGCACAGGCTGAGGTCGAAGCGGCCGAACAAGAGCTGTGGCGCCTTCGCGAGGAGCTGCTCGGATGGGTCCGGCCGTCGTGGGCCCCGAGTGCGACCCTGGTCACGGACTGGTTCTCCTCCGATGACGAGGTCTACGACGAGGTCGAAGCCCGACCCAGTCGATAGGTCCGTCTCATGGATCGCGGGCAGATCGTGCTGGCGCCCTTCCCCTACTCCGACCTTCGAGGCATGAAGCGTCGTCCCGCGTGCGTGGTGTCGGCCTCCTCTTACAACGAGGGTCCCGACGTCATCGTGGCGATGGTCACGAGCAGCGGTACGCGGCTGCACGATCCTGGTATGGGTGACGTGACGATCAATGATTGGAGGGCGGCAGGGCTCCGCAGGCCGTCGGTGGTTCGGACCGGTCGGCTCCTCGTTCTCGAGCGTCGGCTCTTGACCGCTCTCCTGGGCTCGCTCGCGCCTGACGACGTGGAAGCGGTTGACCGTGCGCTGCTCACCGTATTTGGCCTGAGATAGCGGACACCTCGCCGATCGAGGCGGACGTCGTATCGAAAGAACCCAAGACGAGTCGGTCAACTCCCACAGGGCTGCGACCTGGGCCTGTGAGTGTTGCTGTGAGTGTTGCTGTGAGTGTTGCTGTGAGTGTTGCTGTGAGTGTTGCTGTGAGTGTTGCTGTGAGTGTTGCTGTGAGTGTTGCTGTGAGCTGCCGGAGCGCGCAGACCCTTCCGTGTGATGGTCGAAGCGAAGAAACCGTCCCATGAGCTCGTCTGTGAGCACTGCTGTGAGTGTTCCTGTGAGAAGTGCTGTGAGTCGCCCGGCTCACCATGACGCGATGGCTCGGCCCCACTCGACCAGTCGCTACGGCCCGGCGACGGTGTCACCGCCACGACCCTGGCGCGCGCCCGCTGCACGACCAACGGGAAAGTCCGGCGACACAGCTTTGGTCGACGAGCAGCTCGCCCACGATTCGCGCACCGCCTCGGCAGCCCGAGGAAGGTCGGGAACAATGGGTGCGGTCGCCGACCCACCACAAGTCGCAGACGCTCAGCACCCACGGCACGCCGAGACGGCTGGCTCACCTACGACACCAGCGAGGCGCGAGCCGAGAAGCGCTGAAAGCGTTGAATTCGTCCGACCCGAGAACTTCGATCTCCCGAAAGAGGCCCTCAGGCGCCTGCTCGATCTCATCATCGAGCAAGCCGATCCACAATGAGCGACCCGCGAGCTAGACCGTGTCCATGCGCTTCGCCTTCTATGGACGGGTCTCGACCGAGGACGCGCAGGACCCCGCCGCGTCGCGCGCTTGGCAGCTTCGCAGAAGCAACGAGCTTGTCCGATCCCAGGGCGGAGAGATCGTCGCCGAGTACTTCGACCTCGGTCAATCACGTTCCCTCCCTTGGAAACGTCGGCCGGAGGCAAACCGCCTGTTGGAGGATCTCCCGAATGCCGGTCGAGGTTGGGAAGCGGTCGTCATCGGTGAGCCCTCACGCGCCTTCTATGGCAGCCAGTTCGCCCTGACCTTTCCCTTGTTCACGCACTACCGCGTCGGGCTGTGGGTGCCCGAGGTGGGTGGTGCCATCGACCCCGGGTCCGAAGCACACGACCTCGTGATGAATCTCTTCGGCGGCCTCTCAAAGGGCGAGCGCACCCGCATCCAGGTACGCGTCCGATCGGCTATGGAGGCCCTGGCCGCGGAGGGTGATCGCTTTCTCGGTGGCCGGCCACCATATGGATACAGGTTGGCCGACGCGGGCCCGCATCCCAACCCGTCAAAGGCCGTCGCCGGCCAGCGTCTCCACCGCCTCGAGCCCGATCCGATCACGGCCCCCTTCGTGCGGCGCATCTTCTCGATGTACGCGAGTGGCGAGGGCCTCCGCTACGTCGCCGAGCGCCTCACCGAAGAAGGTGTCCTGTCCCCCGCTGCCTACGACCGGGCGCGCAACTCTCATCGAGATCCTCGGGGCTGGTCGCACACAGCCATCCGAGCGATTCTCACCAACCCCGTGTACGGCGGGCGCAGCGTCTGGGGCAAGCAACGTCGCTTCGAAGAGCTCCTCGACTTGAACGACGTCTCAGCGGGCCACGTCACCCGGATGCGCTGGCGCGCGTCCGCGGAGTGGATCGAGGCCACGGAACCTAGGACGGAGGCCCTGGTCGACGAGACGACACTTGCGGCGGTAGCGAACCGCATCGGTGGCAGTGCCCGCCGCGTGAAACAGCGCGATGCCGTGCACCCCTACCTGCTGCGGGGCATTGTCCGCTGCGATCTTTGCGGCCGAAAAATGCAGGGTTCCGCGCGCCGATCGAGGATTGAGGGTTCGGCGACGAGGGTGCTGTACCGCTGCGAGTTTGGCGCTCGTCGGTCCGTGCCGCTCGGTATGGACCACCCGCCGACGGTGTACGTCCGTGAAGACGCGATCGTCCCGAGGCTCGACGCCTGGTTAGCCGAGATAGTAACGCCCGAGGCCCTCGCCAGCGCGCAGGCGATGCCGCCGGACATCGCCGCTCAGCACACGGCCGTTCGAGTAGCCATGGCTGACTGCGACGTCCGCATCAAACGTCTCTTGGAGTCGATCGAAAGCGGGATCGCTCACGAGCTGGTCGCGCCGAGGGTCAGAGAGCTACAGGCCGAGCGCTCGCGGCTTGAGGCGACGCTCGGCGTCCACCACACGTGGCGCCCGTTGTCGGCCCATGAGATCGCCGAGTGGGCAGACTCGCTCGGAGGCGTGGTTCAAGTGCTCAAGCAGGCGAATCCCGAGGATCGTGCAGCTCTGTACGCGGAATTCGGCCTGACGCTGCGTTACGACCCGACGAGACACCAGATCAAGGCCACGGCGGAACTGTCGCGTGTCGCCCGTGGTGTCGGAGGGGGGACTTGAACCCCCACGCCCTTGCGGGCACTAGCCCCTCAAGCTTCCCTCCTGGGACCTTG
>Ga0224558_1003047_pt1 | contig 14521 bp, 15 predicted proteins | sample 714S32024metaG_FD_180682 | JGI IMG/M metagenome (GOLD analysis project Ga0224558, IMG submission 180682) | Peat soil microbial communities from Stordalen Mire, Sweden - 717 S3 20-24 | ecosystem: Environmental > Terrestrial > Soil > Wetlands > Peat | place: Sweden: Norrbotten County, Stordalen... | reverse complement strand
GTCGCAGGGGACCCCGGCTCTCCACCCCTGCGACCAAGACCTGTCGCAGGGGACCCCGGCTCTCCACCCCTGCGACCAAGACCTGTCGCAGGGGACCCCGGCTCTCCACCCCTGCGACCAAGACCTGTCGCAGGGGACCCCGGCTTCGGGGCGCCAGGTGAACGTGATGAGGGCTTATGCATCCCAACCAACGCATTTCCTGGGGTTCCTGTCGATCTGCCCGGTGATCTAGCGCCATCCGCTCAAGGGAAATGGCAGCCGCAGGCAGTACCGCAGGGACCCGCATGATGAACATCCAGGGAAGAAATGGGCAGCAGTTTCAATGAGTTACCGGGTTTGTCTCAGACCGGCTGTTTGGTCCCATCCCGATTATCCACATTCGGAAGGCCACGGGAAGGCCCTGGCAACGACTTTCCTGCGCTTGAGGTAATCAAAACGGGTCATTTGGTAACTAGAGAGTTAGCCGAACGTCTTGATTGCGTCCCTCTCAATCTTTGGAGTTTGGGCAGGTTTCCCGATTGAAACGATCCTGGAATTCGAGTCACAGATCGGGGGCCGGGGATCAGGGATTCGCGTTCAGTGCGGGAAAGAGCGATCCGCGGGCAGACTTGAGAGAAAAACTTCAGAGAACTTTCAGGAAATAGAAGATCGCCTGCTGGCAAGCTAGTCCAGAGGCTTCTTTAGAGCCCCAAAGGAGTTTGCGATGGCCAAGACTGTTTCGTATGCCCAGTGGTCTCTGGAACCCTACTGCATCGGACTGAAGCTGCGCGCGCTGCGGACCCAAAAGCGTCTCACGCTTTCGCGCCTGGCGGCCGAGACCGGGCTTTCGACGGCGCTGCTTTCAAAGCTGGAGACGAACCGGATGATTCCCACGCTGCCGACGCTGGCCACCATCAGCCGGGTGTACGGCGTGGGCATGAGTCACTTCTTCGCGGAACCTGCGCGGCATACGCTCTCGATCACGCGAAAGGCCCACCTGCAGAGTAACGGCCGCGGCCTCGAGCCGGTGAAGGTTACCCCGTTGAACGCGGCGGGGGAAGGAACCCGGCTGGTGGCGCGGATGGTGGAGTTTCCACCGGGCGGAGCCACGAGCGCGATGGATAGCTTTCGCGAGACGAGCGGCCTGGTGTATGTGCTGGAAGGACGGCTGCAGTTGGACGCGGGCGGGATGCAAGAGGTGCTGGAGGCGGGCGATTGCGCCTGCATGGAGAGTGAGATGGCGCTGGCGTGGAGCGCGGCGGGAAAGCACCGCTGCCGGGTGCTGGCGGTGTTGCCTGGCGCTCCGCGGACGGAAGGCTGAGCGGGCTCGCGGGGTACTATTTGGCGACGCGCGCGATCAACTGGAACGAGTCGAGAAAGCGCGTGGTATCGGCATACGGCTTCCCGAGGGGGTACACGACCAGCGTCTGGTAGAGTGTGGTGCCCACCATGTAGATGCGGGCGGAAAAGTGCGCCGCATCGCTCTCCGCCTCAAACGTCAGCCCGCGGTAGATGCCGAGGGTCATCTTTTTCTCGCTGAGCAGGTGAGAATTGGAGTTGGTCAGGGCTCCGTTCTTGGCTCCTTGCAGCAGAACGTCGGGATCCTTGCCCGCGGCCTGCGCGCCGTAATCGCAAACCCCGATGAACATCGCCACTTCGCCATCCTGCCCGATATACGAACGCAACTCAAAGCTGCCTGCATCGGTGGGAACATCCCTCTTCTGGAGTTCGGGCTCAGAGGGAAAGGAGGCGCTGAATCCATCCGCGGGATAGCTGTGCGATTTCCACGCCGGCGTCTGCGCGCTCGGCGTGGTGGGCGTCTGTGCGCCGATTACTGCGGCAAACGCCAGCAGGGCAACTGCGAGGGAAAAGCGGCGGAGCAGGGGATTGTGCATTCCGTGCATTTTGATCGACCTCCTTGAGATGGAGTCCCTGATTCTAGCATTTTTGCGCGTGTTTGCGCGGCATTTTCGCTTCGCCGGACGATCACCTGTTTGCCCGCATCGAGGCTAGTCTGTAGGATGGTTTGGAATCTCAGGGACACGAGACCATGCGGCCCAACTTTCATCTGATGAAGGCGACGCTGACCGGAGCGCTGGGCGGCCTGCTCTTCGGATTCGATACGGTGGTGATCTCGGGCGCGATCAATGCGCTGGTGCGGCTGTATGGCTTGAGCGCGCAGGGCAAGGGCTGGACGGTGGCCATTGCGCTGATCGGCACAGTGGCGGGAGCGCTGGGCGCCGGCGTGGCGGGACAAAAGCTGGGCGGGCGCGAGACCTTGCGGATCACGGCCCTGCTGTATGTGATCTCGGCCGCCGGCAGCGGGCTGGCGTGGAGCTGGCCGTCGCTGATGGTCTTCCGGTTTGTGGGCGGGCTGGGCATCGGCGCGTCGAGTGTGCTGGGGCCGGTGTACATTGCGGAGCTTGCTCCGGCCAAGTGGCGCGGGCGGCTGGTGGGGACATTCCAGTTCAACGTGGTGCTGGGGATTCTGGCGGCGTACGTGTCCAATTACGGGATTCGCACGCTGCACCTGGGCGCGGCGGAGTGGCGCTGGCAGGTGGGCATTGCCGCGCTGCCGGCGATGGTCTTTCTGGCGCTGCTGTTCGGCATTCCGCGCAGCCCGCGCTGGTCCGCCTCGCGGGACCGGATCGATGAAGCGCTGGCGGTGCTGAAGCTGATGGGCGATCCGGACCCGCAGGCGGAACTGGCCGACATCCGCGCCGCGCTCAAGCAGGAACACGCCTCGGCGCACGAGCCGGTCTTCCGCTGGAAGTACCGGTATCCGCTGTTTCTGGCCATCTCCATCGGCGCGTTCAACCAACTGGCGGGGATCAACGCGATCCTCTATTACCTGAACAGCATTTTTATCTCGGCCGGGTTCAGCCAGATATCAGGCGACCAGCAGGCCATCGCCATCGGTTTCACCAATCTGATCTTCACCGTGGTGGGCATGGCGGCGATCGACAAGTTGGGACGCAAAACCCTTCTCTTGATCGGCGCGGCGGGCACGGCGAGCTGCCTGGCGGACGTGGCGTGGCTGTTCAAGACTCATTCTCACCCTGGGGCGCTGGTGTGGATTCTGGTGACGTATATTGCCTTCTTTGCGCTGTCGCAGGGCGCGGTGATCTGGGTGTACATCGGCGAGGTTTTCCCCAACTCGGTGCGCTCCAAGGGCCAGGGCGTGGGTAACGCCAGCCATTGGATCATGAACACGGCGATTGCGCTGGAGTTTCCAGTGGTGGTGCACTACCTGAATACGGAGACGCCGTTTGTGTTCTTCGCGGCGATGACGGTGGTGCAGTTCCTGGTGGTGCTGTTCGTCTATCCGGAGACCAAGGGGCAGACGCTTGAAGAGTTGCAGCGGAGGCTGGTTCCGGGGACGTAGCGCCCGACGGTCCGCTCATTCGTGACCGAAGTCACGGGTGAAGGGGCTCGAAAGGCACTATATATAATTTGTGGCGGCGGGTGCGCCTTCCGGGAGCCCGGTGAAACGTCACCCACAAGTGAGGTCAACCATGGAGCAGTCAGCGGTACCAGTCGCGGAACAGGTGAGGGAAGTGGTGCCGGCCGTGGTGGAGGCTTTGCACGAGCCAAAGGCCGGGGAAAGCTCGCCGCTGGTGGCCGCCAACTCCTTCGAGGCCGAGGCTTTGCGGACGGAGATTATCCGCGTGGGGCGCAAGTTGTGGGAGCGGCAGTATGTGGACGGCAACGGCGGCAATATCAGCGCCCGGCTGGGCTCGAAATATGTGCTGTGCACGCCCACTATGCTGAGCAAAGGCGACCTGGAGCCGGCCGACATCTGCCTCTCGGACCTGGAAGGGAACATCCTGGCCGGCGACCGGTCGCGCACCAGCGAACTGCTGCTGCACCTGGAGATTTACAAGGCCAACCCGCGGGCGCGAGCCGTGCTGCATTGCCATCCGCCCTACGCCACGGCCTTTGCCATCACCGGCTCCATGCCGCCCGTTGGGCTGATTCCCGAGTATGAGATCTTCATCGGTCCGGCGGCGGTGGCGCCTTATGAGACGCCCGGTACGCAGGCCTTTGCCGAGACGGTGCTGCCCTATGTGCAGGACCACAACACGATTCTGCTCACGAACCACGGCGTGGTGTGCTGGGCCGACACCGTGACCCACGCCGAGTGGCTGGCCGAGATTCTGGATAACTATTGCAAGACGTATCTGATCGCCTTGCAGATCGGCAAGCCGCTCCAGTTCATCCCGGACGGCAAGATCGAGGAGTTGCTGACGCTCAAGCGGCGGATGGGGCTGCCCGACGCCCGCATGGCCCGCGCTTCAAAGCAGGACGGCCCCGGCCAGGGACGCTGAACTCGATTAGCTGGTCGAGCAGGGGTTGGCGCGGCGGGAAGGGCGGGAGTAAGGGAAAGGGGACTACCGATGGTTCGCAGACTGATTTATGGTGCGCTCTCGATTGCGCTGTTCGCTGGGATTTCCTTGCAGGCGCAATCGAGTCCTAAGCTCAACAATCTCCTTGTTTATGGGGATGGGTTTGCTTTCGGGGTCAAGGAGCCCGATGGCTGGCATGGCGACACAGATAAAATCGCATCGAAATATCATGTCAATGTTGTGTTTCTGCCGCCTGAAGAGTCCAGGAAGAACGACGTTACGATTCGCGTGCGAATCAACGGCAAGCAGGATGAGAACACGATTGAAGACTTGAACTACGATATGGAGGGATACAAGAAGGAGTTCCCGAAAGCGCAGTTCGCCGATCTGAATATCGCTCACGCCGAATACAAGACGTTTGCCAGGACTGTTTTCATTCCAAATCAATTTTATGAGTATGTTGCCTATCTAAATCCGGGGCCTGGGAGACGGTTTCTTTTCTCTGTGGCAATGTCCAAGAAGAATGGACCTGCTACTGATCGCGAACTCAAGGCATACGAGGTGGTTCTAAAGTCCGTCGTGTGGCTCTCTTCAACCGAAACCGAAAAGCACTGATTCACAGCCCGTTCTCCCACCTTTGAGCCTTTCGGACCAGCGCAAGGCCCTTTGGTGAGGGAAAAGCGAAACTGTGCTACACTGTAGTTGCGCTCAGTGATTTGGCCGTGAGCGGCGGTTTGCCCCCAATAAGGCAAGTTTGCCTGGCACAGATTTCCCCAAGCCCCTACAGCGTATACCCATGAGTCTCCCACCCGGTGACTCTGCCTTGGACCATGGATTGGTGCTGAGGACCAGACGCCTTTGCATCCTTGAATGAGATCAGGCGCGCAAGAACCGGGAGCATCAGATGTTCGTTGATTGCGTGGGAGCGGGTAGCCGGCCGGCAGTGTGCCGCTTGGCGTACAAGTAGCGTGTGGCAGCTCCGGGCCGCTGGCGTTCTAGATTTTCGAATGCCGGTTGGCCAGTCCTTAGAACGGCTTTCGGTTCTCCCTTACGCATATTCGATAGCAGGCTTGCACCCGATCAGGATTCGTGTGCGCGCCTCAAGTCCGGTTCCGATTGCAGGCCCCAGGGAAAGTGGGGCTCGCGGAGCCCAACAGGAAAATAGACCATTTTGACGACTCAGTTTTCACAGTTTTCCCTTTCGGCCGCGCTTTTGGCGCGGCTTGACCAAAACAAATTTGAAACTCCCACGCCGGTGCAGGCCGGCTGCATTCCTCCTGCTCTGGAAGGCCGCGACGTACTGGCCACGGCGCAGACCGGGACCGGCAAGACGCTCGGCTTCCTCATTCCGATCATCGAACTCCTCCAAAAGACCGAAGCGCGGAGCGCCGTAGCGCAGGCGCTGATCCTGCTGCCCACGCGCGAGCTGGCCATGCAGGTGGAAAAGCACTTTCGCGCGATTCGCACCAGTTCGGCGCAGACCGTTGCCCTGGTGGTGGGCGGGCTGGCCGAAGGGCCGCAGATCGAGGCCATCCGCCGCGGCGCGCGGCTGATTGTGGCCACGCCCGGACGGCTTGAGGACTACATCAAACGCAGGCTGGTGCGGCTGGACCAGGTGAAGATCCTGGTGCTGGACGAGGTGGACCGGATGCTCGATATGGGCTTCCAGCCTGCGATTGCGCGCATTGCGGCCACGCTGCCGGCGGTGCGCCAGACGCTGTGCTACTCGGCCACGCTCGAAGCGTCTGTAAAGGACGTGGCGCGCAAATACCTGAACAACCCGGCGCGCATCGAGATCGGCTCGGTGCTGAAGCCGGCCGAGAACGTGGAGCTGCGCACCTTTGAAGTGGAGCCGGACAAAAAGCAGGAGCTTCTGGAACACCTGCTGGGCGCGGAGACGGGCAGCTTTCTGGTCTTCGTGCGCACCAAGCATGGAGCGGACCGCGTGGCGCGGCGGCTCAGCCGGTCGGGGTGGTCGGCGACGCAGATTCACGGCGACCGTTCGCAGTCGCAGCGGAATGCGGCGCTGCGCAGCTTCTCCGAGGGGCATCACCGGGTGCTGGTGGCGACCGACGTGGCCGCGCGCGGCATCGACGTGGCCAACGTGGCGCACGTAATCAACTTCGATATGCCCAAGGTGGCGGAGGACTTTGTCCATCGCGTTGGGCGGACGGGGCGGGCTTCGGCGCATGGCGTGGCTTCGACCTTTGCCGGACCGGCGGAGCGGGGCGATCTGCGCAAGATCGAGCGCACGCTTTCGATTCAGATGAAACGGTTCAGGGTGCGGACGGTGGGGGATGCAAAGGCGGCGTAAAGACGAGTTGGGCCGGGAGCGGCTTACACTGCTTCCGGCCCGATAACTTACAGCAAAGATAAATTATCGTGCCGAGGCGGGAGATTGAACGACTCCTGGTTCTTCTGCCAGTTCGTCAAGCAAAGAAAGAAACTTTGATTTCCTGACCCACCTGCACCCGAACGGAGGATCGTTCTTTTCCGGTGGAAATGCGCGTACCCCTTTCGGAAGGACAATGTAATCCATGCATACTCTCACTCCGTAGTCGCATGATTGCGAAGGAATCGTCCCGTCGAACACGCACTCGTACGAAACCCCCATTGAGCTGTATCCTTCATTGAAAACTTCGAGGTATCTGACGGCGCCGTAGGGCGCCGTTGGTGCTGTTGTTGGCACGGCAGGCTCCTTCGCGTTGCGTAGGAAGACAACGTATTCCTCGCCAAGCCTTCCCCCGATGAACGGACCGTAATAGAGCGACTTTCCCTTGGCTGTTCCTTTGAAGCTGGTCAGTACGACCGCTTTGTATAGGGCGGTCTTGTAATTCTCCGTATCGCCGGAGACGATGCGCACGACCGCCACCACGTCGGACATCTTGAACAGTTGTGCCAACTGGATCGTTCCGGGTTCAGTGATGGTAACCGTTTCCGTTGGCGGGTCCGTCTTTACGGTGACTGATTGCCCGGTGGTGATCCGCGGGGGAAGGACACAGACAAGAGTCAGTCCCGCCAAGAAGAGTGCGCTTTTCATAGCCAACACTATACCTCCATATGACGAAGCCTTGCAGGTATATTGGGGTTCCGTCTTCTGTATTATCCGTCAAGGTGTGTGTGGAAGAATGCCGCGATTCGGTGGCGGGCGTCCATGCAGGCCGGTTCGTTGTAGGCGATGCCGGCAAAGCGCATCAGGTCGAACCAGAAGCTTTCCTTGTTGTTCATGAAGGAGTGGCCGGCGTCGGGGTATTCCTTTACGTCGTGAGGGACGAGGGCGCGCTGCAAGGCCTGTTCGAGCTGGTCGGCGATGCCCTGCTCCCACTTGGCCTGCCCGCCGTAGCTGCCGACGACCGGGCAGGCTGTCTGGAGGAAGTCGTCGATATCCGCGGGGAGCTTGCCGCCGTAGTTGATGCTGGCGGCACTGAATCCATGGCCGGAGACCAGCAGCATTGCGAATCCGCCGCCCATGCAGAAGCCGATGACGCCGATTTTGCCGGTACAGTTGGGCTGGGCCGTGAGCCAGGCGCGGGCGGCCTCGACATTGTCGAAGGCGGGTCCGGACCGGGCAATGAGGTCGCGGATGACGGCGCGCAGGCAGCGCAACATTCCGCCCTTGTAATAAAGGTCAGGCGCCAGGGCGAGGAAGCCGGCCTCGGCCAGCCAGTCGGCCTGGTTGCGGTGGTCCTGGCTCATGCCGCCCACATCGTGCAGCACGACTACGCCGGGGACGGGGCGCGGAGTGGAGGGAACGGCGAGCCAGGCGGGCATCTGGCCGCGCGGGGTAGGGATGAGGACGTCGGGCATGGGTGTTCTCCCGGTTCTGGGGGCGGTATGGCCGCCGACAGACGATTCTACTCTCGATTCGTGCCAGAAGGATCAACGAATGCAAGCGCTTCATGGTCCCGTTCGTTGACTCTGGGGCGGGATTCGGGTATTCTGGAGTTCTTGCGCGGTGTTGCGCCTGGGGTCTGTGTGTGTTCACCCTGACCCGGCTGGCGGATTGCCTTTAGGGGTCCGCTGGAGCAGGCCTACCGGCTGCTGGACGTTGAATTTGCCCAGCCCAGCCAGAGCCCTACGAGGGCCAGCCCCCGCAATCCTCACCCGAACAGATTTGTTTGGCAGTGGGTGGAATTGAGGCCCGTGCGCTTGTTTGCGCGGGCAAAGGCGCTTTGCGTTGTAGTTTTTGGTTGAGATTGTCTGTACGGCAGGCCGGGGTGACCCGCAATCCTTTGCCGGGCAGGGTGTTTAGAGGGCAGGAGAGAGATGGGTACCTTTGTTCCGAGCGGCAAGGATATTGACCGCAAGTGGTATGTGGTGGATGCCAGCGGCAAGACGCTGGGGCGTCTGGCGACCAAGGCAGCCGACTTGCTGAGCGGCAAGCTGAATCCCCGCTATGTGCCGTACATCGATATGGGCGATCACGTGATCGTCATCAACGCGGAGAAGGTGCGGCTGACCGGCCTGAAGGCCGAGAAGAAGCTGTATCGCCGCTACACCGGTTTCCCCGGCGGGTTGCGCGAGGAATCGTTCACGCGCCTGTTGAACCGCAAACCGGAACAGATTTTGGAGCAGGCCATCAAGGGCATGTTGCCCAAGAGCAAGATGGGCCGCCAGATGGCTACGAAGCTGAAGGTCTATCGCGGCGACAAGCATCCCCACCAGGCGCAGCAGCCGGTGGCTTTGGAAGTGGCATAAGACAGGGAATAGGGAACAGGGAATAGGGTTTTGGCCGGGATCGGAAGACCCGGCGGAGAGAGCGGAGAATGGCAGATCTGGTTCAGTATTACGGGACGGGACGGCGCAAGTCGGCGATCGCGCGCGTCTTTCTGCGTCCCGGCACAGGCGAGTGGAAGGTCAACGGCAAGGCATTCGAAGTGTACTTCGTGACCGAGCAGCAGCGCGTGGCCGCCAAGCGCACGCTGGCGCTGACCGAACTGGCGGGGACCTTCGACGTGGTGACCACCGTGAAGAGCGGCGGCGTATCCGCGCAGGCCGATGCAGTGAAGCTGGGCGTTGCCCGCGCACTGGTCGAGTTCAATCCGGAGCTGCGCAAGGTGCTGAAGGCTGAAGGCCTGCTGACCCGCGACTCGCGCATGAAGGAGCGCAAGAAGTACGGCCAGAAGGGCGCCCGCGCACGGTTCCAGTTCTCGAAGCGCTAGTTTTTTCGGTTTCACCATTTCCCGCGAGAGCGGGTTCAATCCGGGCAAGGCGAAGGTCAGCCCGGATGCAATCCACGAAGGAGGCCCATTGGCCACGATCACAATGAAGGAGCTGCTCGAAGCGGGTGTTCACTTCGGGCATCAGACCAAGCGCTGGAATCCGAAGATGAAGGAATACATCTTTGGAGAGCGCAACGGGATCTACATCATCGACTTGCAGAAGACGCTGAAGCTGTTCAAGGAAGCGTCGAAGTTCGTCACAGAACTTTGCACCGGGGGCAAGACGATTCTGTTCGTCGGCACCAAGCGCCAGGCGCAGGATGCCGTGGCCGAAGAGGCCACCCGCGCGGGAATGCCGTACATCAACCAGCGCTGGCTGGGCGGCCTGCTGACCAACTGGGTGACGGTGCAGAAGAGTGTGAAGCGCCTTCAGGAACTGGATGAGATGGCCACGGATGGCCGCTACGAACTGCTGACCAAGAAGGAAGTAATCAAGCTGGAGCGGGAGCGGAAGCACCTGCAGGCGAACCTGGCCGGCATCAAGAGCATGAAGCGGCTGCCGGACGCGCTGTTTATTGTGGACTCGAACAACGAGGCGATTGCCGTGAAGGAAGCCCGCAAGCTGGGCATCCCGGTGGTTGCGGTGGTGGACACGAACTGCGACCCCACGGTGATCGATTACGTGATACCGGGCAACGACGATGCGCTGCGCGCCATTCGCCTCTTCACCTCGAAGATCGCCGATTCGGCGGCCGAGGGCGTGAACCTGGTGGGCGACAAGGCCTTCGCCGAGGAGCTGCCCGAGCCGGCGGCAGAGGAAGTGGCTGCCGAGGCCGCGCCAGTGGAGGAAGTGGACCTGGAAGCGGCGCTGGGCGGCGGCATTCGCAAGGCGCCGGCGGTGGCTGCGCTGGATGAGGCCGAAGTGGCCGAGGGCGCGCATTAATCTTTCCGTCGCGCGAAAGTGCGCATAACGAGACAAGCGTGGCCGCGAGGGTCGAGTGCCACGCTTTTCTTATGCCGGAAAGGTGCGCGGCAGGAACAACGACAGAGACACGGGGAAATCAGGGAAAAGAGAGATGACGACAGTGAGCGAAAAGATTGATGCCAGGTTGGTGAAAGAGCTTCGTGAAAAGTCGGGCGCGCCGATGGGCGACTGCCTGAAGGCGTTGCAGGAGACTCATGGAGACATCGAGGCAGGTTTTGTGGTGCTGCGCAAGCGGGGCATGGCCTCGGCGCAGAAGAAGGCTTCCCGCACCACCAACGAGGGCGCGGTGGGGACGTATATTCATGCCGGCGGGAAGATCGGCGTGCTGATCGAGTTGAATTGCGAGAGCGATTTTGTGGCCCGCACCGAGGACTTCCAGGAGCTGCTGAAGGACATCGCGATGCACATCGCGGCCAGCGATCCGCGCTATGTGAAGCCTGGGGACGTGACTACGGAGGACCTGGAGCGCGAGAAGGAGATATTCCGCGCGCAGGCCGCGGCCACGGGCAAGCCGGCCCCGGTGATCGAGAAGATCGTCGAGGGCAAGATGGCCAAGTTCTACGAGGAGGTTTGCCTGCTGGAGCAGCCCTTCATCAAGGACCAGGCTGTGAGCATCAAGGAGCTGATCGGACAGAAGGTGGGCAAACTGGGCGAGAACATCACGGTGCGGCGCTTTGCGCGGTTCAAGGTGGGCGCGCCGGACTGGACGGTAGCGACAACCAAGTCCGTGGAAGCGGCTGCGGAGTAACTCTGACCTCATTCCGGAATCGACCAAGGCCCAGGGCGCAAACCCTGGGCCTTCTTGCATTTGGGCAGAGGAGCGCTCGGTTGGCCGCTGAGTCTTGCCCTTTCAGGGAGAGATCAGCGCGCTAAAACGAAAGCTTCAGCGAGAGCGACGAGGTGGGGCGTGCCCCTGTGCCGCCGGGGGCGGATGGGTTGCCGAGTCCAGCCCCGCTCATGGGGCTGGCGGAGAGGCTGCGCATCGAACCTGCCATGGGCCCGGATCCCAGCATGGTGGTTGCGGAGAAGTTGAACATCCCGTTGCCGAAGGGGGAACTGTTGAAGGAGGCGCGGGCAGAACCCTGGCCGACAACGACGCTCAGGCCATTGCTTTTTGTGCCGGGGGCGTCCTGGTAGGAGAAACGGAAGTTGCCCATCGAGGGCTTCATGTACGTCCCCAGGTCGCCCCGATTCAGTTGATCGAATTTGAGGCCTCCCGGCGCGGAGCCGTGGGCGCCGTTCGTCCCTGAGCCCAGGCCGCTGGAGCCCAGGCCGCGACCGAAGCTGAGGGCGTTTGTCCCCTGAAAGAGGGACTCGAAGTCGACCGGTTGACCACCCCACGGACTAAGACCTGTCCGTGGGGGCCCCGGTTGTCCGCCGGGGCTGGAAAAGCGGCTGGAGCGGGTTCCTCCGCCATGCTGGACAGCATCGAGCGGCGTGCGGTCCCAAAGCAAAAAGTTCTGGCTGGCGTCGAGCGGCGCGGTGCGGCCATGAACAGAGCCGGAGGAGTCGGGGTTCAAGCCTGGGCTGGAGGGGAATGAATCCGCAGCTGGAACCGCATCAAGGCCGGCGGGCGCAGGCGCGGGTGAGAATGTGAGGGCGGGCGCAGGCGTGGGCGCGGGCACAGACGCCGGGACGGGCGCGAGTGCAGACGCGGGGACGGGCGCCGACGGGTATTGGCTGTCGGAGGGCAAGGTGTCCTGCGCGCGCAAAACGCCTGCGCGGGCGCAGAGCGCCAGGATGAAGACGCACATCAGACCGGCAAAAGACATACGTTTGCATGAATGGGAAGCGCAACTCATGGGCATCATCACCATCGAGGAGGGGAACGGGGGCGGTTCTCTCCTTTTTCCTCTTTCATTAAACGCTCTTTTGGGCACCGGCGTCGACATGAATCGGCCAGTTCTGTGATTCGCGGGCCGCAGCCGCGGGCGCCGCGATCGCTGAAAAGTGCCGCGGCCGGTATGCGATACTCGAAAAAGCATGTATAAGCGCATTGTTCTAAAGCTTTCGGGTGAGGCACTGGCGGGGCCGCGCGGCTTTGGCCTGGACGCCGACAAGGTGGCCGAGATTACCGGCGAAATCGTCGATGTGCACGCGCTGGGCGTGGAGGTTGGCGTGGTGGTGGGCGGAGGGAACTTTTTCCGCGGCGTGGAGGAGCAGGCCAAGGAGATGGACCGGGTAAGCGCCGACAACATGGGCATGCTCGCGACGGTCATCAACGCCATCGCCATGCAGGACGCCATTGAAAAGCGCGGCGTGCAGTGCCGGGTGATGACCGCCGTGTTCATGAACCAGTTGGCTGAGCCGTACATTCGCCGCCGGGCCGTGCGGCACCTGGAAAAGGGCCGGGTTGTGATCTTCGCCGCGGGCATCGGCAACCCGTTTTTCTCTTCCGACACGGCGGCCAGCCTGCGGGCCATGGAGATCAAGGCCGATGTTCTGCTGAAGGGCACCAAGGTGGAGGGCGTCTACAACGCCGACCCGGTGCTGTTCAAGGATGCGGTGAAGTACGACGAGATTACCTACATGGAAATCCTGCGCCAGGGGCTGAAGGTGATGGACCTGACCGCGGTGAGCCTGTGCAAGGACAACAACCTGCCGCTGATTATCTTCAACATGAATCAGCCGGGGAATATCCGGCGGGTGGTGCTGGGCGAAAAGGTCGGATCGCTGGTGACGGCGTAAAACAGTGGATAGTGAACAGTGGACAGTGGACAGGAAAGGCCCGGGTTTTGTGACTGGTCACTCTTCACTGACCACTGTCCACTGTAAGGAGACGAGCAAGCCAGCACGGCTGAATGCACTGACGGGCCTGCGCTTTTTTGCGGCCATCAACATCGTCCTCTTCCATTTTTCCAATCCACAGTGGTTTGGCTGGCTTGCGCCGGTGGTCAACGCCGGCTACGCCTCGGTGAGCTTTTTCATTCTGCTCTCGGGGTTTGTGCTGGCCTATAACTATGCAGACCGGGCGCGGGCCGGGGAGCTGGACCGGGTGCGCTTCTGGAAGGCGCGGTTCACGCGGCTCTATCCCATCTACCTGCTGAGCCTGCTGTTGAGCTGGCGGATGGTGGCGCCGGAGTATGGAGCCCACACGCACGGGATGTTCTGGACGGGCATGGCGCTGACGCCGCTGTTGCTGCAGGGCTGGATTCCATCCCTCGCCACCTTCCTGAACACGCCGGCCTGGTTTATGTCGGCCGAGTCCTTCTTCTACTTGCTCTTTCCCTGGCTGGCGAAGTGGAAGCGGCCGGCGCGGGTTTGGCAAACCCTGGTTCAATTGGCCGCGGTATGGGGCCTGGGTTTGATTCCCGGCCTGCTCTACATGGCGTTCAATCCGGACGGCATTCCGCATCCCGACCGGTGGAGCTGGGGCGAGTGGCTGCAGGCGCTCAAGTATACGCCGCTGCCGCACCTGGCCAGCTTTGTCTTCGGCATCCTGCTGGCCGATCTGGATCGGATGCTGGCGCGGCCGGCCCGGCTGCGCGTGGCGCTGGGGCTGGCCGGTTTTGCCGGGAGCTATGTCCTTATGGCGCTGGGACCGCTGGCTCCCTACGCCATCATGCACGACGGCCTGCTGATGCCGCTGTTCGGCTGCATCGTTCTGGGGCTGGCCGGGGAGAATCCGCTGGCGAGCCTATTCGGGCTGCGTCCGCTGGTCTTTGTGGGCGAGGCCAGCTACTGCCTCTATCTGCTTCACTTCAACCTGTGGAACATGATTCACGACACGCATATGCTGGACCGGCTGAGCCTGAGCCGGTTCGACCCGTGGATCAGCTACGTGGTGTTGATTGGGCTGGCGGTGCTGGCGCTGCATCTGGTGGAGAAGCCGGCGCAACGGCAACTGCGGAAGTGGATGGGGGCGTAGCGGGCATTTAGAGCATTTCTCCTATTGTTATAGAGCCTGAAAGGGGAGCCGGACCCAGGCCTTCGCATCCTCGGCAGTGATGAGTGGGAGCAGTTTGGCGATGGCCTCATCGAGCGCCTCCCTGGTTCTCGCCTTGGCTGCGCGCAGCAGTTGCTTGAGCTTGGCCCAGGCTTTTTCGATG
>Ga0224558_1003046_pt1 | contig 14529 bp, 12 predicted proteins | sample 714S32024metaG_FD_180682 | JGI IMG/M metagenome (GOLD analysis project Ga0224558, IMG submission 180682) | Peat soil microbial communities from Stordalen Mire, Sweden - 717 S3 20-24 | ecosystem: Environmental > Terrestrial > Soil > Wetlands > Peat | place: Sweden: Norrbotten County, Stordalen... | reverse complement strand
AGACGGGAGATCATTTTCCGCATTCGACACGAGGGTCTAACCTATATCCTCCATGACTGCTATAGCGGCGGAGCATTTTGCCGTTCCAAAGTGCTGCTGAAAAACCCCTTACTTTTCAGCCGAATCATGAAAGAGAAGTGACCCTGCCGTTTATCAAAACCCGCCTCGGCCCTCGCGGGCCAAGGCGGGTTGAAAGAGAACCAATTTGACGGGCTACTTCGTCGCCTCGGCCAGTGCGCCGGAAACCGGCACCACGGGCGATTGTATCCCCATCTTGGCGCAGAGGAAATACACCACGGCTCCGACAACGAAGGCCATTACGGGCGCGGCCGGGACATTCACGCCCAGGTTCGGCAGGATGCCAACCACGAAGCCCGCTGCCCAAGCAACCCAGCCGGCAGGGTTGAAACCTGCGCGCGGGCCGCTCCATTTCTGGCCGCTGAGTAGGTAGTCCACCATCATCGCGCCGCAGATCGGGCCGAAGGAGGCGCCAATGATCGGGAACACCTTGCCGGCGGCATCGCCAGCGTAACCGCTCCAAGCCAGCAAAATACTGACCACGGTGCCGATCCCCACGGAAATGAAAGGATTCACTTTGGGAAGTGTGGTCTTAAAGCTGTTCGCCGCGATGAACGACGAGAAGCAGGCCGGCGGAAACGCCGCCACCGCCAGCAAGAACATCACCCACTTACCCGCACCGGGCCCTAGGACCACTGGAATGAGGTTGAAAGCATCGAGAATGAAGGCCGGACCGTTCTTGGCGGTCTTCCCAGCCTCAAGGGCTTTGGCTTGCAGTTCGGTCGAGCCATATACGCCGGCAATCACCAGCAGCGCCGCACCGGCGATGAAGATAATGGCGAGGGCGACTCCAACTAACCCCCCCATCGAAACGTCTTTCTTGTCGCGGCTGTTCATGCCGAAGTCCACACCGGCGGCGCCGGCGGTGGCAAAAAATCCTACCACGTTGGCGACGACGACGGCAAAGAGACTGAGCGTATCCAGTGCCGGTGGCACCGCTTTGAGCTGGTTGTCCGCAAGGAACTTCTGCTGCACGGCTACCAGGTTCTGCGGGTCGAAATGGCCTATATTACCGATAGTGGCACCGACCAGAACAATGAGCGTAATCAAGGGGATGAACGGGATATAAGTGGCGACTTTAGCCACGTACTGGATGCCCTTGAGCCCCACGAAGGCAGCCAACACACCCCAGACCACCATGATCGCTTTAGCTGGCACCGGGATTACTTCCGCCAGGGCCAGGGAGGAGAAGCAGACATTCACCCCCAGCCAGCCGAACTGCAAGACCCCCATAAGGAAGCCGGGCATCAGAAAACCGCCCTGAGCCCCGAAGGTGGAGGTGCCAACGATATAGAGTGGGAGCCCGGTCTTCATGCCGAACATGCCCGGCGCACAGTAAAACAGGTAGTGGCAGATCGCCGCCGCGACGACGAGGGCGGCCAGCGGAATGAGAATCCCATGGGAAAGCGTGCCTCCCAAGCTGCCCGATTTGAGCGATTCCTGCCAAAACACGAACCACAGGAAGATGCCCGCGTAGGTGGGGGCGGTGTTCTTGTACCAAGGCGCGCGGTTGGCCTTGGAATTGGGCACTGCGCTGGTGATGTATCCTGGGAGTTGGCTAACCGGTTGTGCTTGTTGATTATTCATAGTTATGTTTCGGACATGGTTACACTGCCTGACCCAAACAGACGGCAAGCATTGAGAGGGAATACTCTGGTTTGCGAGCAAACTGTCAACCGTTAAGTTCAGGCAATTGACTTGAACCTTTGCTCTGTTAGCGTGGGTTGGCTGAGCATGGCTAAAAAGGTTTCCAGATTTCAACGGATTCGCGCGGACACGCTGGCGCTGCTGGATGAGCGGGCAGCAGGGTCGGTAGCCGGCTTGTCCCGTTGGCACAGGTTCGCGCATTTCTGGGTCATGGTGTGGAGGAGTTTCACCCGCAACCGCTGCCCGGTGCGCGCCTCCGCCCTGGCCTACGCAACAGTGCTGGCGCTCATTCCCATGCTGGCGGTGGCCATGAGCATCTCCAGCGCCATCCTCAAGAAGGAAGGGGAAGACCAGATTGACCAATTCATCGTGAAACTCGTGGCGAGTGTGACTACGCAGGTGACAGTCAACACGACTAGCCCCGGTGCCATGGCCGACGTAACGGAAGATACGGCCAAGCCGCCATCCCCGGCCCCCGCCGCCATCGCACCAGGGGAAACCACCAACAGCCCGGCCGTTACCAGCGGCGCGAAGACGAACCAGGCCCAGCTTCCTGCCTTTGCCCAGGCTGACGAGGCGATCAAGACACGCCGCGCCATCTCTCGCTACATACATGAGTTCATCCAAAACACCCGGAGCGGCGCCCTGGGGGTGACCGGCAGCATCCTGCTGATCTTTGCGGCGATCTCCATGTTAAGCCGGATTGAGGACACGTTCAATGACATCTGGGGCGTGGCGCGCGGACGAACCTGGTTCATGCGCATCGTGCTCTATTGGGGCGTGATCAGCCTGGCGCCGGTATTGCTGATAGTCGCGCTGGGCTTGGCCACGGGACCTCATTTGGAGGGCACGAAGAAGCTGCTCACAGACATGCCGTTTGTGGGGCACTTCACCTTCCAGTTCCTGCCCGTGGTGGTGCTGTGCCTTACCTTTGCGGCGTTCTATGCTCTGATGCCGAACACTAAGGTCCATTGGCAGGCGGCGCTCGCCGGCGGCCTGGCGGGGGGCATCCTCTTTCACTTAAACAATGTCGTCAGCGTTCTCTACGTATCGCGCGTGGTTTCCAACAGCAAGATATACGGCAGCCTCGGCTTGGTGCCGGTGTTTATGATCGGGCTGTATTTCTCCTGGCTGATCCTGCTATTCGGCGCGCAGGTCGCCTATGCCTACCAGAACCGGGCCTCGTATTTCGAGGAAAAGCAGATCGAGAACATCAACCAGCGCGGACGCGAATTCGTTGCCTTGCGGCTGATGACCTGCATCGGCCAGCGTTTTGCGCGGGGAGAACCGCCGCCCAGCGCCGTGGACATTGCCGCGGCCTTGGCGGTGCCGACCCGCCTGGTGCAACAGCTTATGCAAACAATGTCCGCCGCCCGCCTTGTGACCGAAGCCGCGGGCGCCGAACCCGCCTACCTGCCCGCGCGTCCGCTCGAAACTATCACCTGCCATGACATCCTGCTGGCGTTGCGCGCCAGCCAGGGGCAGGAATTGGCCACGCGCGACGAGCCGACGCGCAGCGAGGTGTACGGCGAATTCCACCGGATCGAGGAAGCAGAACGCCACGCCGCCGCCTCAGTAACCATGTTGGCGCTGGTCACCCGTGCCCAGGCGCACGTGACCGAATTGGCCGCCCGGACCGAGCCTGGGGAAGGAGCGGGATGATAGATCGGTGGGTTGATGGACAGATGGATTTGTGGATTAATGGATGCCCATATGGAATACACGAAACGACGCAATTTGAATAAGCTCTACTACGAGGTCGAGAACAAGCTGCTTGCTTTGATCAGCTCTCTCGAAGCTAAACGAGGGGATGGCACTTGGCAGGACACCCTGCCCAATACCACCAACCTACTCCTCCATTAATCCACCGATCCATCAATCCATTAATCCAATACTCCATCACCCCATCACCCCATGATCATCGGCGTTCCAAGAGAAATCAAAGACCAGGAATACCGAGTGGCCTTGTTGCCCTCGGCAGCCTATCAACTCATACAACGCGGCCACCAGGTGTTGGTCGAGCGCAACGCAGGGGCGGGCGCGGGTTATCCCGACGAGGATTATGCTCATGCTGGAGCAACCCTGGTGAGCGACCACGCAGAGGCCTTTGAGAAAGCCGACCTGGTCGTCAAGGTGAAGGAACCCCTGCCATCCGAATACCCGCTGCTCAAGCCGGGTCAAATCCTGTTCACCTACCTCCACTTGGCCGCGAGTCGCTCCCTGACGGAAGCCCTGATGAAATCCAGGGTGACTGGCCTCGCTTACGAGACCATCGAGGTCAACCGCCGGCTGCCGTTGCTGGAGCCGATGAGCGAGATCGCGGGACGTATGTCCATCCTGGTCGGCGGCTATTTCCTGGCCAAACATATCGGCGGCAGCGGCGTGCTTCTCGGCGGCGTGCCGGGCGTTCTGCCGGGTAAGGTCGTCGTGCTGGGCGGCGGTTCTTCCGGCATCAACGCCGCGCGCATGGCCCAGGGCATGGGCGCAGATGTAACCATCCTGGAGGTGGATCTGGAACGGATGCGCTTCCTCGATATCACGCTGCACACGGCCCATACCCTTTACTCGAACGAAGCGCATTTGCTGGAGCTGCTGCCGGCGGTGGATTTGCTCGTCGGCGCGGTGCTGCTGCCCGGGGCCAAGGCCCCCAAACTAATTACCCGCGATATGCTGCGGCGGATGCGGCCGGGCAGCGTGCTAGTGGATATTGCCATAGACCAGGGCGGCTGCGCCGAAACCTCACGCCCGACCACACACGACCACCCGGTTTTTGTCGAGGAAGGCGTCACCCACTATTGCGTGGCCAACATGCCAGGCGCCTATGCGCGGACGGCGACGCAGGCGCTGACGAATGTGACTTATCGATACATCGAGCTGCTGGCCGATCTCGGGCTGGCCGAGGCTTGCCAGAAACAGCCGGCGCTGATCAGCGGCCTGAATATTATGGATGGCAAGATCACCCATAAGGCCGTGGCCGAGGCGCATGGGCTCCCCTATTCACCCCCGGCGCTTTGAACGGCAAACCCTCCTTGCTTCATCTATGAAATCTGTGTTTATCTATGTCCATCTGTGGTTTTCCGCCACCTAGACTCGAATGAAAGCGCCGATACCAGACAATGAAGCCCAGCGGTTGGAGGCCTTGAGGGATTACCATATCCTCGATACCGCAACGGAGGAGGCTTATGACGACATCACTGCGCTCGCGGCCTATCTCTGCCATGTGCCCATCGCGATGATCTCCTTGGTGGATGAGTCCCGGCAGTGGTTCAAGTCCAAGCTCGGCTTGAATCAACAGGAGACCCCGCGTGACGTGGCGTTTTGCGCCCACGCCATTCTCCAAACCGAACCCCTGATCGTGCGGGATGCGATAAAGGACGCGCGATTCGCCGATAGCGCCCTGGTCACGCGCGAGCCCCATATACGATTCTATGCGGGTTTCCCGCTGTCCAGTCCTGAGGGCTTCGCCTTGGGCACCCTATGCGCGATTGACCGCAGACCCCGGCAATTGTCTGCCAGCCAGAAGACCGCCATGCAAGCCCTGTCGCGGCAGGTAATGGCGCTATTGGAGCTGCGGCGCGTGTCCGCGCGCATGGCGGATGCGCTGGAGAAGGTCAAAACACTTCACGGGCTTCTACCCATTTGCGCCTGGTGCAAGCGCATCCGCGACGACCAGGGCTACTGGAGCCAGGTCGAGGCCTACATTCGTGAGCACACCGGGGCCGATTTCACGCACGGCATCTGCCCCGAGTGCCTGGAGAAGCAGCGCCCAAAAAAAGTGCCAGCGGTGTGATGGCCGGCTCAGCCGGGCTTGCCGTCGGCCAGGCAGCCGATTGACTTCCCCTGAGTGGGCACCACCTGGATCGCTCGATCATCGTTGTAATGGATCAGGTCGTAATCCCTTCTTCTTGATCGGAGCGCAGACTCGCCCTCGCCTGTTGTCCCTAAGGCCGCTCGCGGACTGGCACGCGGCGGCAAGCAGCGCTATCTTCACCTATGTTCATCACGGGATTGGGGACGGCTACGCCGACACAGTGTTACGCGCAGCGGGAATGTTGGGAGGCGCTTCTGCAATCGGCCCGGTTTCATCAGCTTCGTCCCCGCTCGCGCGCGATCCTCAAGAAAGTCCTGAACGGCAACAACGGCATTGCCACTCGCCACCTGGCTCTGGAGAATCTCGGCCACGCCTTTGAACTGACGCCGGACGTGTTACAAGCCCGGTTCGCGCTGAACGCGCCAGCCCTTGCCACCGAGGCCGCGGAACGCGCTCTGGCCAACGCCGGCAACCGTGCCGGCGAAATTGACGCCCTCGTCATCAGCACGTGCACAGGCTACCTGTGCCCGGGGCTCACGAGCTACGTGAGCGAGCGGCTCGGCTGCCGGCCGGACGTGCTGGCTCTGGACCTCGTTGGCCAGGGCTGCGTTGCCGCCTTGCCCAACCTCTGCGCGAGCGATGCCCTGCTGGCTGCTGGTCGCTGCCAGCGCGTGCTGTCCATCTGCGTGGAAGTCTGCAGCGCCGCCCTCTACTTCGATGACGATCCCGGGGTGCTCATCAGCGCCTGTCTGTTCGGCGACGGCGCAGGCGCGGCGGTGCTCGCAAATGACCCCGGCGGGAGGCGGCCCGTGCAATGGAAGCTGAACGGCTCTATACTGCAGCCGAATGGCCGGAACCTGCTACGCTTCGAGCACAAGGCTGGGATGCTCCGCAACATCCTGACGCCGCAAGTGCCGGCTGTCGCCGCGCAGCACGCCGCCACGGTTCTCGACCAGGTGCTGACGCGCGCCGGTGTCCGGCGGGCGCACGTGAAAGGCTGGGTGATGCATCCTGGTGGACGCGATGTACTACTGGCGTTGCGCGAGCAGTTGGGTTTGAGCGACCACGACCTGCGCTGGAGCGCCGCGGTGCTGCGGGACTTTGGCAACTTGAGCAGCGCGTCTGTGTACTTCGTCCTGCAGGCTGCATTGGGAGACTCCGCGCCCAGCGGCTATTGGTGGCTGTCGTCGTTTGGCGCCGGGTTCAGTTGTCACGGCGCGTTGCTCGAAGTGGGATGAAACGTAGCGTAAAACCTGAATTGCTGGACAACCTGCCTCCCGCCGACCCGCGCGCCATGCGGTCGCGGAGTGACTTGCAGCGGGTGAATGCCTGGATGGGCAACTGCGCAACCATGGCCCGGGCGCTCCACTCAGCCAGTGACGGTCAAATGAGCCCTCGCCTCGTCGAGCTTGGCGCGGGGGATGGGGCATTCCTGTTATGTGTCGCGCGGCGGCTGGCGGCAGGTTGGCAGGGCACGAGCGCCGTGCTGCTCGATCGCCTGAAGGTCGCCTCGCCGGCCACGTGCCGGAGCTTTGAAGCGTTGGGTTGGCACGCGGAAATCCTAGAGGCGGAGGCGCTGGATTGGCTCGCGCGGCAGGCTCCTCCGGCTTGCGACGTTATAGTCGCCAACTTGTTCCTGCATCACTTCCCCGAAGATCAATTGGCCGGGCTACTGCGTGCGGCAGCGAAGAAGGCCCCGATATTCATCGCCGTCGAGCCCCGCCGCTCAAAGTCAGGCCTCCTGTTCAGCCGCTTGCTTTGGCTCCTCGGCTGCAACCAGGTGACGCGGCACGACGCGCCCGTGAGTGTCCGCGCCGGGTTTACAGGCAACGAGCTGTCGCGCCTATGGCCGGCTGGCGAGGATTGGACTTTGTGCGAGCGTCCAGCCGGCTGGTTCAGCCACTTGTTCATTGCGCAGCGAAGGAGATAAACCGTGGCGGCGCTCAAACCCATTACCATTGTCGGCGGCGGCCTGGCCGGATTGACGCTCGGCATCGGACTGCGCCAGCGGGGAATCCCGGTCACCGTGTGGGAAGCGGGTCAATATCCGCGACACCGTGTCTGCGGCGAATTCATCAGCGGCCGCGGACAGGACGTGCTGGCGCGGCTTGGCCTGCTGGAGTCCTTTCGCCAGGCGGGATCGGTCCCCGCCCGCACGGCCGCTTTCTTTCTGGGCCGGACTGCTTCGCCGGTGCGGTCACTTCCTGCGCCAGCGCTGTGCCTTTCGCGCTTTGTCATGGATGCGCTCTTGGCCGCCCAGTTCCGGCAAGCGGGCGGCGAACTGCGCGAGAATACGCGCTGGCCGGAAACGGACTTTGGCGAGGGTATCGTCCGCGCCACTGGCCGCCACCTGCACCCGCGGGAAAATGGCCCGCGCTGGTTTGGACTCAAGGTCCGTGCACGCAACGTGCCGCTGGCGGCCGACCTCGAAATGCACGGCGCACAATTCGGCTACGTCGGCTTCTGCCGCCTGAAAGACGGCGAAGTCAATGTCTGCGGTTTCTTTCGCCGGCCCGGCACTAGGCGCGAGTCAGCGCAGCGCTGGTATGAGCTTCTGCGTGGAGAACCGGGCATGCTACTCTGGGAACGCCTCGCCGGAGCGGTCCTCGACCAGGCCTCTTTCTGTTCCGTTGCCGGCATATCCCTCCGCCCGCAGCGCGCCGCCTCGCACAACGAGTGCTGCATCGGCGATGCCCTCACGATGATTCCCCCGGTAACCGGCAACGGGATGTCCATGGCCTTCGAGGCTGCCGAACTGGCCATCGGACCGCTAGCCGCCTATAGCCGAGGCGAGGGTTCCTGGAACGCGGCGCGGCAGATCGTGGCCGCAGCTTGCGACCGGGCCTTCGCCCAGCGGCTTACTTGGGCGCGGTGGCTTCAATGCATGATGTTCACGCCACTGCTGCGAAAGTGGCCAAGCTCATTTGTCCTCCGCTCCGACCGGCTCTGGCGGACGATGTTCACCCACACGCGATAACTCTCTCTGGCTGCCGCGTGCCGGGAGGCCCGGAGACTTGAGGAAGCGTTCCTGCATTTTCCAGCGAAAACTTTCATGGACACGCGTCCATCATTTCGGCCACAATCATCCGACTGAACTGTTAGTGCCTGAAACCGAGTAAGCAAAACAATGAAACCGATTGCCACTTCATCTCCCGAACCCTCGCCCAGCTTGAATCCCGCCCCTTCCGACCCGTCTGTGGGCCTTAACCGCCGGCGGTTTCTCAAAACCGCGATCCAAGCCGGCGCCTTGCTTGCCACGCCCCAAATCGTCCGCGCCGCCGTCCTGGGCCGAAACGGTGCCGTCGCTCCCAGCGATCGCATCGTGCTGGGCGGCATCGGCATCGGCAACCGGGGCACCTACGACCTGGGCTGTTTCCTCGAGGAACCTGACGTCCAGTTCGTCGCCATTTGCGACGTCAAAGCCTCGCGCCGTACGGCAATTAAGAAGAGGGCCGATGACAAATACGGCAACCAGGATTGCGCTATGTACCGCGACATGCGCGAGTTGTTGGCCCGCAGCGACATTGACGCCGTCCTCATCGCCACCGGTCCCAACTGGCATGTCACCGCCTCCATCCTTGCCGCCAATGCCGGCAAAGACGTCTATTGCGAGAAGCCCTGCACCAAGAACATCGCCCAGAGCCTCGCGTTGGCCGAAACCTTCCGCCGCACTGGCCGCGTCTTCCAGGCCGGCACCCAGCGTCGCAGCCTGCCCAATTTTATCTTTGCCGTTGATCTGGCCCGCCGCGGCAAGCTCGGCCGCCTCCACACCCTCTACGCTCATCCCGCCGGCTTGGCGACCGTCAGCAGCGGCTGGCTCCCGCCCGAGCCCGAGCCGGACAAAGAGCAGGTGGACTGGGACCTCTACCTCGGCCCCGCCGCCTGGCGGCCCTTCAACAAGGCTCTCCTCGATGGCTTTAACTTCGAGAAAGGCGGCGGCCTTACCGGCGGCGGCTGCCTCGAATGGGGCTCCCATTGCGTGGACCTCTGCCAATGGGCCAACGATGCCGACCGCACCGCCCCCGTCGAATACGAGCCGCAAGGGGACCAACTCCATGCCCGCTACGCCAACGGCGTCAAGCTCATCTTGCGCGACAACAACTGGCTCCCGCTCGGCTCCTGCCCCGTCCGCTTCGAGGGCGAGACCGGCTGGGTCGAAACCGGTGATGACGGCGACCTCGTTGCCAGCAACGACGCCCTCCTCGTCGGCAAGAAGGCCAAGGTCTCCGGCTACCCTGCCAACTTCCATATTCGCGACTTCCTCGACTGCGTCCGCTCTCGCGGCCAGACCCGTGCCAACGCCGACGCCGCCTGCCACGCGCACATTGCCTGCCACGCCTCCAACATCTCCCTGTTCCTGAAACGCAAAGTCAAATACGACCCCGTGAAGAACGAGTTCATCGGCGACGAACAAGCCAACCGCCTCCGCTCCGAAGCCCTGCGTGAACCCTGGAGGCTCTAAGCCACTCTGAAACCAGAAACCTGAAACTGCCCCGGAAATTCCAGTATTATGAAACCCAATAATCGGTTGCCGTTGCCCCGGTTTGCCCTCCTGGCCTCGTGTATCACTGTCCTGTCTCTTGTCTTGACCTCCAGCCCGGCCCGCGTTGCGGCTGCCGACGCCCAGGACTCATCCGCCTCGAAGGAGCGCGCGCTGATCAGCATCCTCCAATCCAGCGCCCCGCCCGCCGAGAAGGCGGTCCCCTGCAAGCAACTCGCCATCTACGGCACCAAGGACGCTGTCCCCGCCCTGGCAGCCCTGTTGGCCGACGCCGAGCTGGCCTCGTGGGCGCGCATCGCCCTTGAAGCCATCCCCGATCCCGCCGCCGCCGCCGCTCTCCGCAACGCCCTGGACAAGCTCCAAGGCAAGTTGCTCATCGGCGTCATCAACTCCATCGGCGTGCGCCGCGACCCGAAGGCCGTCAGCGACCTTGCCAAAAAGCTCAAGGACCAGGACCCCAATGTCGTCTCCGCCGCCGCCGTGGCCCTGGGCCGCATCGGTGGCGCCACCGCCGCCAAGGCGCTGACTCAGTCCCTGTCCGCGGCGCCTGAGACCGCCCGTTCCGACGTCGCCCGGGGCTGCATCCTGTGCGCTGAATCGTTCCTCGCGCAGGGAAAATCCACCGATGCCCGGAAGCTGTATGACACGGTCCGCACGGCGAGCGTGCCCAGGCAGCGCCAGCTCGAAGCGATCCGCGGCGCCATCCTCGCGCGGCAATCAGCCGGCCTGCCCCTCTTGCTCGAGCAATTGCGCTCCCCCGACAAGGCCCTGTTCGGCATCGGCCTCCGCACCGCCCGCGAACTTCCCGGCCGCGACATCACCGAGGCGCTCGCCGCCGAGTTGGGCAAGTGCAGCCCGGAACGCCAGTCCTTCCTGCTGCTGGCCCTGGCCGACCGCACTGATGCCGCCGTCATGCCCGCCGTTCTGGCAGCCGCCAGCAACGGTTCCCAAACACTGCGCCTCACCGCCATCGGCGCCCTCGACCGTCGCGGCGACGTCTCCAGCGTGCCCGTGCTCCTCAACGCCGCCGCCGATGCCGATGCCGACGTCTCCCAAGCTGCCCTAAGCGCCCTTGCCCGGCTCCCTGGCAACGAAGTAGATGCCGCCCTTTCCGACCGTCTCGCCACTGCCTCAGGTAAGAATCGCCAGGTCCTTATCATTCTGGCCGGCCAACGTCACATTGACCGCGCCCTTCCCGTCATCGTGCGCAGCACCGGAGATTCCGACGCGGGCGTGCGCAACGCCGCCGTCCAAGCCATCGGCCTCCTCGGCACCGACGCCCAGGCCGCCGATCTTGTCCGGCTTCTCCAAGCCACCCAAAATGCCAAGGAGCGCGGCGACATCGAGATGGCTTTCCTCGCCATCAGCAGCCGCACCGGCACGCGCTCCGTGCCGCCTGTCCTCCCGCTCGCCCGCAATGACGACGTCGCCCTCCGCATCATCGCACTCCACGTGCTGGCCTCCGCCGGCGGGCCCGATGCCCTCGCCGCCGTCCAGTCTGCTGTCCAGGACAAAGACGAATCGGTGCAGGATGAAGCCGTTCGCACCCTGTCAACCTGGCCCAACAACTGGCCCGAGGACAGCGGCGTAGCCCAACCGCTCCTGACCCTCGCCAAATCGGACGCCAAGACCTCCCACCAGGTCCTGGCATTGCGCGGCTACCTGCAATACCTCCAGTCCAACAAGCAACTCAAGAACGACGACAAGCTCAGCAAAGTCACCGACGTCCTCCCGCTCATCAAGCGCCCGGAAGAAAAGCGTCTGGCCATCGCCGCCATCGGCACCATCCCGGCTCCCGCCGCCCTCGAGCTCCTCGTAGTCTTTGCCGCCGAACAGGTCGTTGCCGAAGACGCCTGCTCCGCCATCGTCAAGCTCGCCGCCTCCCCCATGCCCGACGTCCCCAAAGACCAACGCCAGAAAGCCCTTCAGGTGGCGCTCGACAAATCCACCAGCAACGCGACCAAGAAAGAAGCCCGCAAGCTGCTCAATTAGCCACAGTAGCCGCCCTGTCCCCAGTGGCCAAGCGTAGGGTCGGAGCAATCCGAACCCCGAAATGCGCCCGACGCAGTGCCGATTTTCGGCCTTCGGATTTCGGCCTTCTTTCGGACTTCGGCCTTCGCCCTTCGGACTTCCCCGCCCGTCAGGCCCTCACATCCTCGGCGGCCCCTGCATCCCCCCCGCCTCCGCCCACTCCGCCATCGAATCCGTCCGCCCGCACTCCGGGCACCGCGTCACTGGAAACTGCGCCCCGCAATGCGGGCACGTCGCGCGCGCCTCGAAAGTGTCGAACGGTTTCAGGCACTTGTCGCACCGCCACAGCGGACCAATGATCGGCGCCTGCCCGCACTCCGGACAGGCAAATCCCCCCCGCCGCGGCAGCTTCGCGATCTCCGCCAGCCTCCGCGCCTGCATCAGACCCGCCCAGCAGTTGAGCAGGATGAACACGCACATAATGCCGAACCACACCTCCCGGGCCCAGACGGCTAGCACAATCAATCCCGCCACGCCGATAAAGCCAATAATGGTCGTCACCATCAGACTGCGCGCGCGCCCCAGCACGAACCACAGCAGCGATTGCAGGATCTGGCCGCCATCCAGCGGATAGATCGGCAGCATGTTGAAGATCAGCAGGCCCAGGTTCATATAGCAAAGCGCTGTAATGAACCGATAGCCATTCGGCATCGTTTCCCCCAAACCCCAGACGTTGCCCAACACCGCGAGGATGATCAAAACGGGCGCCAGCACCACGTTCACCAACGGTCCCGCCGCAATGCTCCACAACATCGCGCCCGGCCGTGGCGGCGGCGCCACGTAGGCCACTCCGCCCAGCGGCCACAGCACGATCTGGTTCGCCTGCCCGCCCACCTGCCGGCAAGCCAGCGCATGACCGAACTCGTGCATCAGCACTATCACAAACAGGGCCAAATACTCCAGCACCGGCCACGCCATAGTAGAATACCTGCCCGCCCGGAGGTTGATCCCGTACACCGCGATCAGGAACCAGGACCAATGCAAATACACATCAATCCCCGCAAAGCGGAACAGGCGAAAGGACCCTTGCCGTGTTGGCGTCATGCGCCATCACCTAGCACACCCCCCAACACCCCAACAAGTCTTTAATCATCCCAGCCCCCATATACTGCCAAAATCATTTTGGACTGCGGCGGCAAGCGAAGCGCGACGCCGCTTTGGCTCACAGCCGTGTGGAGAACAGCCCACCAACCCCCATGCCTTACCGTATCAACAGGCTATAGCCTGGCTAGTGGCATGATAATTGCCTGATAGTTGCATAATGGTTGCATGATACACGCGTAATGGTTGCATAATAGTAGCAAGATAGTAATACCTGTTCTGCTGGCTTGTCCGCCCGCTCCAAGTGTCCAGCCGGGCTGCCTCGCGGGGAGGTGGCCTTCCTGCGACTCCGAGGATGTCGCCCCTAAAGGCCTTGTGAATATCGGCCCGCGCTACGCTTTAGGCACGATCGCGCTTGTTTGTTTCGGCGCGTCTTCCCAGCCGTTAATCTGCTGCCGCGTCCGAATGAATACCTGCGAACCGACCTGCGGCGCACCATACCTGGCAACATAGATATCCGTGATGTCACTCACCCCGCGAACCGGCTCCGGCAACGGACCCAGGATCGTGAAGTCCCTGACATAGGTGATCCCCGCGCTGCATGGAGCCGCGCCATAAACCGTGACGTGGCTTTCCATCGCAGTAGCGACACTCAGCTTGAGCGCAATGTTGCCGCGGGTATTCGTGATCGCGAGCCCTTCGACCGGGTTCCCGCCGAACTGCGGCAGCGCGGGTGGGTCGGAAAGCTGCTCCAACCCAATGGCCGCCCGGGCGCAGTTGATCTTAATAAAGAACTGGCACCCCGTGAGGGACGCGGACTTGCCGAGGCGGGGTCGGCTCTTGGCGTCAGCAGCGGCGAGCGCCCAGGCCTGGCGTTGCTCGGGGTTGAGCGTGCGCCAGCGGGCGGACACACGGCCCAGGTTCGAGCGAATGCGCATTTGGGCCGCGCTATGCGGATCTTTGGGCTTAATGTATTGGCGCAGGACCTGGCCATAGCGGGTTAGGACGGCGACGGTAGGTCCCTGCTTGCCGGTCTGTGGGGCAGTGAGCGCTCTCATAAAGTTATCTGCCAGGCTGGCCGGCCCCCTGCGCTCGGAATCGCCCGCGCGCAATTGACCGAGGGTTTGCACAATCAACCCGCCAGCCGCATGACCAATGAAAGCAGGAAATGCCCCGCCAGAGCAACAACGTTTCGGCCCCGAAGCCTCAGCGCCGCATACCGCCGACAAGTGGCAAGTTCCGTCCCCTTTGGCGGGATGGTCACCAGCAATTCTCATTTTGGCCATGTCTATCCTCACCTAATGTCACAAAGATTCAGGGACTTGATCGCGCATCCGGGCTGCCGCTCGACTTCCTATGAGGGGTAGATATTTTAGTCTTCTGTGTCGCACCCGGCGGACTTCGCTGGGTCGTTCTTTGG
>Ga0224558_1003040_pt1 | contig 14546 bp, 23 predicted proteins | sample 714S32024metaG_FD_180682 | JGI IMG/M metagenome (GOLD analysis project Ga0224558, IMG submission 180682) | Peat soil microbial communities from Stordalen Mire, Sweden - 717 S3 20-24 | ecosystem: Environmental > Terrestrial > Soil > Wetlands > Peat | place: Sweden: Norrbotten County, Stordalen... | reverse complement strand
CCGGCCTGTAATCCCGAGCGTGCTACTCGGTTAAGATTCTCGCTCCGGTGGCGGTCACCGCCACCGTGTGCTCAAAATGAGCGCTCATGCTTCCATCCGCGGTGACTGCCGTCCAGCCGTCGCCCAGTACCACTACGTCCGGCCCGCCCGCATTCACCATGGGCTCGATGGCGATCACCATGCCGGAGCGAAGTTTCATGCCCTGTCCGGCTTCGCCAAAGTTCGGCACCTGTGGATCTTCATGCATGTGGACGCCGATGCCATGGCCCACAAAATCCCTTACCACCGAAAATCCCGCGGCTTCAACCACCTTCTGCACCGCGAAGCCTACATCACCCAGCGTTGCTCCCGGTTTCACCACCGCGATCGCGGCATCCAGCGACGCCTCAGTTACTTTCACCAGCTGCGCCGTCTTTGGGTCGATTTTCTCGCCCACCGGCACGGTGATGGCCGCGTCTCCGCAGTACCCCTCGACAAAAGCCCCAAAGTCGACCGAAACAATCTCCCCTTCCTTGAGGACACGTTTGGCCGACGGAATACCATGCACCACTTCGCTGTTGACCGAGGTGCACAGCACGCAGGGAAAACCCTGATAGCCCTTGAAAGCCGGCTTGGCGCCCAACTCTTTGGTACGCGCCTCGGCCGCCTTTTCCAGATCCAGCGTGGTGGCGCCCGGCTTAATCAGCCCCCGCACCAACTCGAGCACCTCGCGAACCACCTGGCCCGCGCGGCGCATCTTCTCGATCTCCTTGGACGACTTCAGTACTACCGCCAACCGCTTAACCAGCTTTCAACTTCTCACGCACAAACCCGCCGTCCGGTGCGCGCTACTGGCGCAACCGCTCGACGGCGGCAACAATTCCGGCCGCGATTTCTGCTATCGGCCGGCCTCCATCCACTTCCGCAAAGTGCCCCAACGCCCGGTAGTGCTCGACCACCGGCGCGGTCGAGGCCGCGTAAGCGCGCATGCGCTCCTCGAAGACCTTCTCCGTGTCGTCGGCTCGCTGGACCAGACTGGCGCCGTCCGCATCGCAAAAACCATCCTTCGCGGGAGGCTTGAAGCAGACGTTATAAATGGTCTGACAGACAGGGCAATTCCTGCGCCCCGTAATCCGGCACAGTAACTGATTATAGTCCACATGGATACTGACGGCAACCACCGGAAGTCCCCCAGCCAGCGCCGCAAGACGGCCATCCAGCCAGGCTGCCTGCGGCAGAGTGCGTGGGAAACCATCCAGAATGTAGCCTTTAGCCGTGTCCGGCTGCGCGAGACGCACGGCCACCATCTCGTTGACCAGCGAATCCGGGACCAGCTCTCCTCGTCCCATGATCTCCTTGGCTGTCCGGCCCAGCTCGGTGCCCTGCGCCACATTGCCGCGCAGCAGGTCGCCGGTGGAGATTTGCGGAATCCCCCAGATCTTGACCAGTTCCTTGGCCTGCGTACCCTTGCCCACTCCCGGCGCGCCCAACAAAAGTATGGGGCCGGGAAGGATCTTCCGATCCGTCTCACGGCCCTGTTTCACTGAAGTTCCAGAGGATGACATTACCAGGTTTTCCTTCCGCGAATACGACCGGAGCGCGGGGAAAAGCCATCATAGTGCCGCATGATCAGCTGCGATTCGATCTGGTTGACGGTATCCATGGCCACACCCACCACAATCAGAAGCGAGGTGCCACCAAAGTAGAAATTGACTCCCAGACCGTGCGTGGTCCATGCCGGCAGGCTCTCAAAGAAACGGCCGATGAGCCACACCTTGTCGAAGCGAATGCCCGATATCAGGAAGGTGGGCACCAGCGAAATAATAATCAAATAGGCGGCGCCGACCAGTGTGATGCGGGTGAGGATGTCGTTGATGAAATCCGATGTCCGCTTGCCGGGGCGGATTCCGGGGATGAACGATCCTGATTTGCGGAAGTTGTCGGCAATGTCGTCCGGCTTCATGATAATGGAGACATAGAAGTAGGCAAAGAAGATGATGGCCAGGATATAGAGCAGTTCGTACCACGGATAGCCCGGCGAGAGCGCATCGAAGATAGGCAGCAGGAAGGGGCTGTTCTGCACAAATTCGGTTTGACGGAGCATCATCGGAGCCGACAGGATCGATGCGGCAAAAATAACCGGCATCACGCCGCCGGAGTTGACCTTGAGGGGCAAGTGGCTTGATTGGCCGCCCATCATGCGGCGGCCGACGATGCGCCGCGCGCTTTGAATGGGGATGCGTCGCTCGCTGCGCTCGACAAAGACGATGAAAGCCACCACCGCCGCCATGCCCACCACCAGTAAAAGTACCGCAACGATGGTGAACGAGCCCCACTGGTTTGTCTGCACCTTCTCGTACAGGTCCATCACGCCGCGGGGCAGGCCGGCAACGATGCCGGTGAAAATCAGCAGGCTCATGCCGTTGCCGATCCCTCGCTCGGTAATCTGCTCGCCCAGCCACATGATGAAGGCCGTGCCGGTGGTCAGCGTCAGCACCGTCATCAGATCGAAGCCGATGCCCGGGTTAAGCACCATGTGACCGCTGGTGAGCATGAACGCGATGCCGACCGACTGCACCGCGGCCAGAATCACGGTCATATAGCGTGTCCATTGCGTGATCTTGCGCCGTCCCAGTTCGCCTTCCTTCTGGATGCGCGCCAGCGGCTCATAAACCACAGTGAGCAACTGGAAGATAATCGAGGCCGTGATATAGGGCATGATGCCCAGCGCGAAGATCGTCATGCGGCGCAGATTGCCGCCGCCAAACAGGTTCATCAGGCCCAGGGCAGAGCCGCCTTGCTGGTCGAACAGCCGCTCCAGCATCTTGGTGTCAACGCCCGGCGTGGGAATCCACGCGCCCAGGCGGTAGACAGCCAGAATGCCGAGCATGAACAGTACCCGCTTGCGCAGGTCTGGAATCCGGAAAATATTCAGAAACTTTTCAAGCATAATTGGTTATCCGCTTCAGGGCGTTTGCCGCCGCTTGAATCTTTGCCACTGACCATCTTACCCGTGCAGTGCCTACGCTGTCGCGTTCTTTGCCTTCAACTTGCCCGTGGGAGGAACAGTATCTCCGCCCAGAACCACAACCTTGCCGCCGGCCTTTTCGATCTTCTCGATCGCCGATTTGGAAAACTTGTGCGCGTGAATGGTGAGCGCCGAGGTCAACTCGCCGGAGCCGAGAATCTTGATCAGCGCCTTCTTGCTTGATGCCAGGCCCAACTTCTTGTAGTCGTCCAGTCCAATCTCGGTAAGCTTGAGGCCCTCGATGTGCTCCAGCAGCCGGTCCAGATTCACCACCGTGTACTCGGTGCGAAAAATATTGGTGAAGCCGCGCTTGGGCAGACGGCGGTGCAGCGGCATCTGGCCGCCCTCAAAGCCGCGCATCATGCTGGTGCCGGTGCGCTGACCCTGGCCTTTGTGGCCGCGTGCCGAGGTCTTGCCCATGCCGGAGCCCATGCCCCGGCCCACGCGCTTGCGCCCCGTGTTGGCTTTCCTGGGCGCGCGCAAATTCGATAGATTCCTTGATGCCATGATTCCCTCGCTGTAGCGCCGGACAGGCTTCGATATCCCTGCCGACTCGCGTTCTGTGAAGAAGTGAATGAGTCAAAAAGTGAAGAAGTGAATAGAAAATCTCAATGCGACCACTGGTTCACTTCTTCACTTTTTCACTACTTCACTATTTCACTCGTTCACTGTTTCACTCGTACACTAGTCTTCCAGTATCCGGACCAAATGCGGAATGGCCTTGACCATGCCGCGGGTGGATTCCGTGTCCACGCGCTCAACAATCTGGTTGAGCCGCGTAAAGCCCAGGCCCTTGACCACCAACTTGTGCTTCTCGGGCGTGGAGTTCTTCGAGCGGTAGTACTGAATGCGTATCATCTTGGTTTTGCTGGTCTTGACCATGGCTTAGAGCTCCTCCACGGACTTGCCGCGCATGTTGGCCACCTCGGCCCGGTCACGCAACTGCGTCAGTGCGTCAAAAGTGGCCTTGACGACATTGTGGGGGTTGGGCGAACCCAGGCTCTTGGTGAGCACATTCTGTACACCAACCGAGGTCATCACCGCGCGCACCGCGCCACCGGCAATCACGCCGGTGCCTTCGGGGGCCGGCTTCAGCAACACCTGCCCGGCGCCATAACGGCCCAGAACCAGATGAGGAATCGAGGTGTCGGTCAGGTGGACCCGGACCAGGTTCTTCTTGGCTGCCTCGATTCCCTTGCGAATTGCCTGGGGAACTTCCTTGGCTTTGCCGGAACCGTGGCCCACCACGCCCGCAGAGGGATCGCCCACCACCACCAGCGCGGCAAACGACATATTCTTGCCGCCCTTGACCACCTTGGTCACGCGATTGATGGAGACCACCTGATCCTTCAGGTTGTACTGGTTTGCATCGAGTTTCTTCTTCAACATCGTCATTGCTCTCTCGTCTCTTTTGAGCTAACAGCTCACAGCCCACAGCTTACAGATATTTACAGCCGATAAGCTGTTAGCTGTTAGCTGACAGCTGTTAGCTGCTTCACTAGAACTCCAACCCCGCCTCGCGAGCCGCGTCAGCCAGCGCTTTAATGCGTCCGTGATAGAGGTAGCCGCCGCGATCAAAAACCACCTTCTTGATGCCCTGCTTGACGGCCAGCTCGGCCACTGCCTTGCCGATTTCTTTTGCCGCCGCCACATTGCCGCCGGACTTCATCTTGATGGACGAGACTGAAACCAGCGTCTCGCCCTTCTGGTCGTCAATCACCTGCGCGTAGATGTGGTTCAGTGAGCGGTAAATGTTCAGCCGTGGCCGCTCCGCGGTGCCTGCAAGCTTGCGGCGAATGCGCTGATGAATGCGCTGGCGGATTGCGTTTCTCTTGGTCTGCGTGATCATGGTCTCTCGTTCCTATCAGCGGAGCCGCCCTGCGACCCCGTTCGGTTGTTAAATGCAGGGGTTAGGGGTTAGGGGTCAGGGATTAGAAAAAACTTCGAATACCGAATTCATCGAAACTAACCCCTAATCCCTAACCCCTAATCCCTATTTTGCGCCCGTCTTGCCGGCCTTCTTCTTCAGCCTCTCGTCGGAGTAGCGCACACCCTTGTTCTTGTATGGATCAGGCTTGCGCAGCGATCGCATATCGGCCGCCACCTGGCCTACCTTCTGCCTGTCGATGCCGGTGATGATCAGGTGAAGCTGCTTGGGGTCGATAGCCACATCGATGCCCGTGGGCAACGGAAACTCGATCGGGTGCGAGTAGCCCAGCGTAAAAACCACCGTGCCCTTGCCCTTCAGCTCGGCGCGATAGCCGATGCCCACAATGTCCAATTCCTTCTTCCAGCCTTTGGTGACTCCTTCAACCGCGTTCGAGACCAGCGAGCGCGTCAGTCCGTGCATCGCTGCCTGGCTGTCATTCTCGCGGTTTACGTGCAGTACGCCATCCTTGGTTTCCAGCGTAATGCCGGGCGCAATCAGCGCCGTGACCTTGCCCTTGGGCCCCTCGACCACAACCGTGTTGCCCTCAACCTTGTACTTCACGCCCGCGGGCAGCGGAATCAGCTTCTTTCCAATTCGCGACATCGAATCAATCCTTCATCTGGCTTGCGAGTCCCTGTGAGGCAGTTCTCAGTTGTCAGTTTTCAGTTCTCAGTTGACAGCTTTAACGCCCCAAGTTCCACTGCAGCCTGTAAAACAGTTCTCAGTTTCCAGCTCGTAGTTCTCAGGAATCAGTTTTTGACTGAAAACTGAGAACTGACAACTGAGAACTGCATTACCACACTTCGCACAACAGCTCGCCGCCCACGCCTTCGCGGCGCGCCTGACGGCCGGTCATCACGCCCTTGGGCGTGGTGAGAATGCAGATGCCCAGCCCGCCCTGGACGCGCTTGATCTCGTCGCGGCCGATGTACACGCGGCAGCCGGGACGCGAGATGCGCGCCAGGTCCCGAATGGCCGCTTCCGTGCCGCCGTACTTCAAGTACACGCGCAGCACCAGCTTGCCTTCCTCTTCCTGGGTCTTGTAGTTCGAGATGTAGCCCTCTTCCTTGAGGATGCGGGCAATCTCGGTCTTCAGCTTCGAAGCCGGTACATCCAGCTTCTGGTGACGCGCCCGGATTGCATTCCGGATTCGCGCCAGAAAATCGGCTACTGGGTCGGTCAAACTCATTCCTTCTCCTTCATTCCCCGTTCGTCCGCACGAGCGGAAACCTGCGGGAATGTCTGCTACAGTTGTCAGTTCTCAGTTGTCAGTTCTCAGTAACCGGCATTTTGATTTTCTAAGCCGCTTGTCAGATCGTTCGTAAAAACTGACAACTGAGAACTTACTCGCTACCAACTCGACTTGACGACGCCGGGAATTTCTCCCTTGAGCGCCAACGCTCGGAAACACAAGCGACAGACGCCAAACTTGCGCAGAAACCCTCGCGGCCGCCCGCAAAGCTGGCACCGGTTGTGCTTGCGGCAGCTGAACTTCGGCTTCCGCGCGTCTTTCACTCTTTTTGCAGTGGTTGCCATATTCCTCTTATCCCCTTACGCGCCCTGCCGGAAAGGCATGCCGAAGGCCCGCAGCAGCGCCCTCGCCTGGTTGTCGTCCTTCGCCGTGGTCACAATGGTGATGTTCATCCCCTTCATCTTCTCCACCTTGGAGTAGTCGATTTCAGGAAAGATGAGTTGGTCGCGCAATCCAAGCGTGTAGTTGCCGCGCCCGTCAAAACTCTTTGTTGACACGCCGCGGAAGTCTCTTACCCGTGGCAGAGCCGTCGAAATCAGCCTGTCCAGAAACTCGTAAGCCTTCTCGTTGCGCAGCGTTACCATGGCGCCAATCGACATACCGGCCCTCACCTTGAAGGCCGCGATTGATTTCTTCGCCTTGGTGGTCACCGGCTTCTGCCCCACAATCGCCGTCAGATCAGCCACCAGCGGATCCAGCAGCTTGGTGTTCTGCGTGGCCTCGCCGAGGCCCATGTTGACAACGATCTTCTTCAGCTCTGGAACCGCCATCGGATTCTCAAGCCCCAACTCCTTTTGCAGAGCCTGCTTGATCTCTTTGTGATACTTCTCTTTCAGCCTTGCTGCCATGATGCTCTACTCTCTTTCTTCCGGTCTCGGATTGGCTACTCCCGTTTACCGTTGCGGAAGGTGCATGCAGCACGGGCGAAGTGTTTCGCGTTTCGTGCCGCTCCAATTCCTCGGTGAACGATTCACTTCTTCACTCGTTCACCTCTTCACTACAGTTCCTACTTCTTCGTCGGCAGATCCTGCCCGCACTTCTTACAGATGCGAACCCTGACTCCGGCTTCGGCCTTCGAACTCACGCGCGCCGGGCCGCAGTTGGGGCAGACAATCTGGACATTGGAAACATCGATGGGCGATTCCTGCTCGGCGATGCCACCCTTGGTCCGCTGGCCCTGCTTGCTGGAAACTGTCTTCTTGACCACGCGCACGTGCTCCACCAGCACCGTGCCCTCGTCGGGAAAGACGCGCAGCACGCGACCCGTCTTGCCACGATCCGAGCCCCGGAGAACCTTGACCGTATCATTGCGATGAATATTCAAACTCGGCATCTTCTCTCCAAAACAGCTTTCAACTGTAAGCTGTCAGCTGTTAGCTGTTAGCTACTCCTACACAACTTCAGGGGCCAGCGAAACAATTTTCAAAAACTTCTTCTCGCGCAACTCGCGGGCCACCGGACCAAAGACGCGCGTGCCCACCGGCTCGTGAGTGTCGTCGATCACCACGGCGGCATTCTCGTCGAAGCGAATATAAGTTCCGTCGCGCCGGCGATGCTCCTTGCGGGTGCGGACGATAACCGCCTTCACTACCTTGCCCTTCTTGATGGTGCCGTCCGGCGAGGCTTCCTTCACCGCCGCGGTCACAATGTCGCCCAGGCCGGCCTTCTTGCCCAGCCCGCCGCCCAGCGGCAGAATCACTTGCAGCTTGCGTGCGCCGGAGTTATCGGCCACCGCGAGCATGGTTCTCATTTGCACAGCCATGGGTTCTTCTCCTTACCCGCTCTACGCGCTAGTTGGCAACCTTGATGTCGTTCGGGATCGCCGCGTCCTCGAGTTGCCCCAGGGCCGAGCGCCGTACGATTTCTTCCAGAGACCACCGCTTCAGCTTGCTCAGCGGACGCGTCTCGCGGATGCGCACCACATCGCCCATCCGCGCCGAACTCTGCTCGTCATGGGCATAAAACTTCTTCGTCGAGCGCACAATCCGCTTGTACTTGGTGTGAGCCTTGCGCATCTCGACCTCGACCACAATGGTCTTCTGCATCTTGGTCGAAACCACCTGGCCAACCTTCTCGTTCCGCCTGGCGCCTACGGCTGCCGGCGCTTGCACTGCCTCTTGAGTCGCCTTCATTTGCGGGCTCCCTTCTTGCTCTCCGTGGCCGCATCGGCATCAGCCACAGCATCCTTAACCGCCCCGCGAATGCCCAGCGCGCGCTCTTTGGCAACGGTCTTGATCTGCGCGATCTCCTTGCGCATCTGGCGGAGCTTCTTCACTCCGTCGGTCTGCCCCAGCGAGACCTGAAAGCGAAGCCGGAATAGTTGCTCGGAGGTGGTCTTCTCCTGGTGAGCCAGTTCCTCATCGCTCAAATTGCGAATCTTTTCGAGTTCCATTGTGTTTCTCTCTCCAACCAGCCGCTAGCAATTAGCTTTCAGCCGTCAGCTATCAGCATTCAGCTTCTAGCCTGTTCTTCATAATCCATCCCTGCTAACGACTCCCAACTATTAGCTAAAACTGAAAGCTGACGGCTGAAAGCTGAAAGCTGTTTACTTGGCCTTGGCCGCGGTCTCGGTCTTTTCCTCGCCCGGCCGCATCACGAACTTCGTCAGCAACGGCAGTTTGTTGGATGCCAGGCGCATGGCCTCTTTCGCAGTCGCCATGTCTACGCCTTCCATCTCGAAGAGGATCTTGCCCGGCCGTACAACCGCAACCCAGTGGTCCAGCGCTCCCTTGCCAGAACCCATGCGGACTTCGGCCGGCTTCTTGGTGATCGGCTTATCCGGAAACAGGCGCAGCCAGATCTTGCCGCCGCGCTTGATGAAGCGGGTCATGGCGATACGGCTGGCCTCAATTTGTCGGTCGGTAATGTAGCCGCACTCCATAACGCGCAGGCCATATTCTCCGAAGGAAATAGAAGACCCGCGCCAGGCCTTGCCTCTCCTCTTGCCCTTCTGTTGCTTGCGAAACTTCACCTTCTTTGGCATCAACATAACGAAAATCCTCGTAAAAGCAGCTGACAGCTCACAGCTAACAGTTCACAGTTTTCATTCTCTCGGCCATCCAACTGTCAGCTGTTAGCTGTCAGCTGATAGCTGCTCTTAAAACACCGACGTGCCCACCGCGGCCGGCTGACGGCGCTTCTGCTCGTAGATGTCTCCGCGATAAACCCAGGTCTTGACGCCGATTACACCGTAGGTGGTGTTGGCCTCGGTAAAACCGTAGTCAATGTCGGCCCTGAGCGTGTGCAGCGGCAAACGGCCCTGCAGATACCACTCCGAGCGGGCAATCTCGTTGCCGTTCAAGCGGCCCGAGACCCTCACTTTGATTCCCTTGCAGCCAAACCTCAGCGCAGAGTCCACGCTCTTGCGCATGGCCCGGCGGAAGCTTACGCGCTTTTCCAATTGCAGCGCGATCGCCTCGGAGACCAGTTGTGCGTCCAGCTCGGGCTTGTTCACCTCGATGATGTCGATGAACACTTCGCGATTGGTGCGCTTGCCAAGCTCTGTCTTGAGCTTCTCGATCTCCGCGCCCTTGCGGCCGATCACGATGCCCGGCCGGGCGGTGCGGATAAGAAAGCGCAGCTTGTTGCCCGGCCGCTCGATCTCCACCGAGCTGACCCCGGCGGCCTTCAGCTTCTCGCGCAGCTCTGCCTTGAGCTTCACGTCCTCGACCAGGAGCTTGGCGTAGTCGCGCTCGGTAAACCAGCGTGAACGCCACGGCTTGTTCACTCCCAGCCTGAATCCGTATGGATGGACTTTCTGTCCCATATGCTTTTCCTCAAAAATCCTTCAGGCCTACTTGCCGGCCTTTTTCTTGGTTGCCTTGGTTGACTTGACCGCTGTCTTCGGCGCCTCTGTCTTCGTCTTGGTGGCTTTGGGCTCTTCGGCCTTCGCCTTCGCTGCCTTCGGCGCTTCTGCCTTTGCCTTGGTGGTCTTTGTCGCCTTGGCTGCCTTACTCGCCTTCTGCGCCGCGGGGCGCTTCTGCCCCGCTGCAGGGGTCTCTTCCACCTTGGTCACCATGCCGTGCGCTGCCTCGCGCTCGGCCACCGTCAGAACGATGTGCGTCAGCCTGCGCTGATAGCGAAATGCGCGTCCCATCGGCGCCGGACGGATGCGCTTCATGCGCGGGCCGTCGTTGGCCAGCACCGTCTTGACGTAAAGGTTGTCCACGTCCAGATCAACACCCTGCTCGCCGGCCACATACTTGGCGTTGTCCACCGCCGATGTCAACAGCTTGTGAATTACAGGTGCAATGCGCTTCTTGGTGAAGGCCGCGACGGTGAGCGCCTCCTCAACCCCCCGGCCCTTGATCAGATCAAGCACCAGCCGCGCCTTTTGCGGCGACACGCGCTGAAACTTGGCCTCGGCCCGGTATTCCCTTGTCTCGACTGCCATTGGTCTCTTCCTCAATCTCCGCCAGCGGCTGGTTCTGCGTTGCAGTCCCTAGTCCCTGGTCCCTAGTCCCTATCTCTACCGCGGCTTGGCGGCGGTCTCAGTGGTAACCGCTTTGCTGCCACCGGTGTGTCCCTTGAAGATGCGCGTGGGCGCAAACTCGCCCAGCTTGTGACCCACCATGTTCTCGGTCACATATACCGGAACAAACTTTTTGCCGTTGTGAACCGCAATCGTGTGGCCCACAAACTCGGGAAAGATCGTCGAGCGGCGCGACCACGTCTTGACTACCTTTTTGTCGTTAGCCACGTTGAGCGCCTCGATCTTCACGGTCAAGTGCGCGTCCACGAATGGGCCCTTCTTTGTCGAACGTGCCATAAAAACAGCTCCTAGCTCTTAGCTCTTAGCTCTTAGCTCTTAGCTCTTAGCTCTTAGCTCTGCGTCTCTTCCCGCTCAAGCTAACTGCCGGCTATCGCCTGAAATCCTTGTTTCCGCAACCAAATAGCTAGAAGCTAAAAGCTAATAGCTAAAAGCTGCTTTTCTACTTCGCCCGGCGGCTGACGATGAATGCATCGGTCCGCTTGTTGTTGCGTGTCTTGTAGCCCCTTGTCGGCTGGCCCCACGGAGTCACCGGATGACGGCCGCCCGAGGTCTTGCCCTCGCCGCCGCCGTGCGGGTGGTCCACAGGGTTCATGGTTACGCCACGGTTGGCGGGGCGAATGCCCTTCCAGCGGTTGCGCCCGGCCTTGCCGATGGAGACATTCTCATGATCCGTGTTGCCCACCTGGCCAATGGTCGCCATGCACTCGGCCAGCACCTTGCGGGTCTCGCCCGAGGGCAGCTTCAGCAGGGCGTACTCGCCCTCCTTGGCCACCAACTGCGCCTGTGTTCCGGCCGAACGGGCCATCTGCGCGCCCTTGCCCGGCCTCAGCTCAATCGCATGTACCGTGGTTCCGGAGGGAATGTTCTTGAGCGGCAATGCATTGCCTATCAGAATGTCGGCCTCGGGGCCGGAGCTGACCGTCGCGCCCACCTTCAGGCCCACCGGCTGCAGGATGTAGCGCTTCTCGCCGTCCAGATAATGAATCAGCGCAATGCGTGCCGAGCGGTTCGGATCGTACTCGATCGTCGCCACTTTGCCTGGCACGCCAAACTTTTCGCGCTTGAAGTCGATGAGCCGCAGCTTCTGCTTGTGCCCGCCGCCCTGGTGGCGGATCGTCAGGTCGCCCGTGTTGCGGCGTCCGCCGGTGCGTTGCTTGACTTCCAGAAGCGGCTTATGCGGCCTGTTTGTCGTCAGGTCGTCGTTGGCCAGCGTGGTCTTGAAGCGCAACGTCGGTGTAATCGGTCTGTATGTCTTGATTGCCATTGTCGTTTGTCCTGAAAAGCAAGCGCCCAATCTCAAGCGCCGCTCTCCCGTTTCTCCGGAACCACTCCCAATTGCGGGCTCCGATAATCTTTCCTGATGAGCTTCCCAGTTCTCAGCTTTAGGCTGTTCCCTGTTCCCTATTCCTTGTTCCCTGCTTTTACAGGTTGCTCACGTACTCGGGCAGCTTCTGGCCGGCCTTCAGCCGGACATAGGCTTTCTTCCAGTCCGGGCGGAAGCCCGTGAACTTGCCACGGCGGCGCTCCTTGCCCAGAACATTACTGGTGCGAACCGTGGAGACCTTCACCTTGAAGAGAGCTTCAACGGCCTGCTTGACTTCGGTCTTGGTGGCGTCGGGGGCGACTTCGAAGACCAGCGTTCCCTCGGTCTCCTTCACTCCCAACCCCTTTTCGGTAATCAGAGGGCGGCGAATTACGGTATAAAGTGTCGGCATCAGGCGGCCTCCGTTTCAGCGGCTGGCTTGCGTTTCGACGCATTTTTTCCCAGCATTTCGGCGATCTGCTCAATGGCGGCCTTGGAGAAGATGGCCCGTTCATAGCGCAGAAGATCGTAGGGATGCACCTCGTTATTGAGCACCAGCTCTACGCCCTTCAGGTTGCGCGCGCCCAGCAGCAGCGACTGTGAGAGCGTCTTGCCGCTCTCCACCAGCAGCGCCGTGCGCGTGACGTCCAGCGTGTCGAGCGCCGCGCGATATTGTTTGGTCTTGGCATCCTTCAACTCAAAGGTGTCCACCACCGTCAGCTTGCCGTCGGCCAGTTTGGCTGCCAAAGCAGACCGCAACGCCCCCAGCAGCTTCTTGCGCGGGAAGGCGTAATCGTAGCTGCGCGGCTGCGGCCCGTGCACCGTGTAGCCATGACGCCACAGTGGCGAGCGCACCGAACCGATACGTGCCCGGCCCGTGCCCTTCTGCTTCCACAGTTTCTTGCCGGATCCGGCAACCTCAGTGCGGCTCTTGGTCTTGTGCGTGCCCTGTCGCAGCGAGGCGCGGTAGTGTTTCACCGCCTCCCACAGCAGAGCCTCGTTCACCTGGTCAGGCGCAAACAGCGCGTCGGCCAGCTCCAGCGAGCCCACCTTCTTACCGCCCATGTCCACTACATCAACTTTTGCCATCGTCTTCTTCTTCCGCCGGGCTACTCCCCCAGCTTCAATTTCTTTTGCGCCCAACGGGCGCGTACGCCTGGACGGTCAGTCCTATTTCCTTTTGCCGCCGGCCTTCTTCGATGCCTTCAACGGATCAACCGTGCCCGACCCTGCAAAACCACGGCGCTCGCGCGGAGGAGTCTTGGCCTTGGAGATCAACACGTAACCTTCGCGCGATCCGGGCACCGCGCCCTCGACCATCAGAAGATTTTCATCCGTGTCGATGCCGCGAATGCGCAGGTTGCGTACAGTAATCTGTGCCGCGCCCATGTGCCCCGGCATGCGCTGGCCGGGAAAGACGCGCGATGGATAGCTCGAGGCGCCAATCGAGCCCTGGACTTGGAACATATGGCCGTGCGATTTCGGTCCGCCGGCAAATTTGTGCCTGCGCACTACGCCGGCAAAGCCCCGTCCCTTGGAGGTGCCAATTACGTCCACATACCGTGAGTCGGAAAAGATGTCCACCAGCACGCGGTCGCCAGCCTTCGCTGCCACAACGCCATCCGCGTCCAGTTCCAGCGCTACTTCGTTGATCACCTTTACCGGCGGCGCTTCGGTCTTGGCAAAGTGCCCCTTTTGCGGCTTGGTCACATTCTTGTCTTTGACGAACTCCACCAGGCCAATCTGCGCGGCCTCGTAGCCGTCTACGGCAAGCGTCTTCAACTGCGTAATCACGCAGGGCCCCGCCTGCAGCACCGTAATCGGGTGCACATCGCCCTTATCGTCGAAGACCTGCGTCATGCCGATCTTTTTTCCTAAAATTCCTACTACGCCCATAACTTCCTTTCCTCATCATGCGGCGCTGAATTCACCGCACTGCCGGGGTCCTTCCGGACCTTTCTACCGCTTCGCGTCGCCGTCACTAAGCTTTTGCGCTCGAAGAGCGCGTCCGCCTGGACGGCCAGTCCCTATTTTTCAAACGCCTTGATCTCGACGTCGACACCGGCCGGCAGATCGAGCTTCATCAGCGCATCCACCGTCTGCTGGGTCGGTTCGAGAATGTCGATCAGCCGCTTATGCGTGCGGATCTCGAAGGCCTCGCGCGACTTCTTGTCCACGTGTGGCGAACGCAGCACGCAATACTTGTTTTTGATCGTCGGCAAGGGAATCGGGCCCGCCACCGTTGCCCCGGTGCGCTTGGCCGTCTCCACTATCTCGCCGGTCGAGGTGTCCAGCACGCGATAATCGTATGCCTTCAACCGGATGCGAATCCTCTGTCCTACCATTGGCTTCCCTTCGGGAAAGCAGTGAGAAAGTGAATCAGTGAAAAAGTGAAAAAATCATGATGCTGATTCACTGGTTCACTTCTTCACTCTTTCACTCTTTCACTCTTTCACTCATTCACTCGTTACTTCACAATCTCCGAAACCGTGCCTGCGCCCACCGTGCGGCCGCCTTCACGGATCGCAAACCGCAATCCCTTTTCCAGCGCCACCGGCGTAA
>Ga0224558_1003038_pt1 | contig 14553 bp, 14 predicted proteins | sample 714S32024metaG_FD_180682 | JGI IMG/M metagenome (GOLD analysis project Ga0224558, IMG submission 180682) | Peat soil microbial communities from Stordalen Mire, Sweden - 717 S3 20-24 | ecosystem: Environmental > Terrestrial > Soil > Wetlands > Peat | place: Sweden: Norrbotten County, Stordalen... | reverse complement strand
TTATTTCCGCATCGCAGTAATCGGTGATGGGCTGGCCTGCAACCAATTCCATGACGAAATAAGGCCGGCCAGCCGGCGTGGTGCCGCCGTCGAGGACCTTGGCGATGTTGGGGTGATCCATCATCGCCAATGCCTGCCGCTCCGCTTCGAACCGTGCCACCACCTGCTTTGTGTCCATCCCCAGCTTGATGACCTTGAGGGCCACCCTCCGCCGGACCGGTTCTTCCTGCTCCGCCTCGAACACTACCCCGAACCCACCTTCGCCGATGGGCCGCACCAGGCGGAAACGCCCGATGCGGTCGCCGGGTTTCTCGGCCGTCGAGGTCGGCGCAGCAGGCGGAGTTTCTGTGCTGGCGCAGGCCTCCGGCGCGTCCTCGATAGGGAAATCCGACAACCCGAGTTGTAGCAGGCAGCGCATGCACTGGCCGCCGGGTGCGGTCCCGAAAAGCGGCGCTCCACAACTAACGCATTTGCCTGATTCAGCCATTTTCCGGCTTTCGATTCATTTGTGATCCCTTCTCAAGGAACTCGGGGCGAGTGTTACAGAAGATCTTCAGGTTAATCCGCGATTGCGTTCATCAGGTAGCGCAGTTCGTTGTCTATCTCATCCGGGGTCGAGACAGTATTCGCGACCTCCCTGCGCAACAGTTCGCGAAACCGGCTTCGGAGGCGGTGGAGCGCCACTCGGACGGCGCCTTCGCTCATGCCGAGCCTGATGGCGGCATCGGCATAGCGGCCCTTCGCGCCATCCTCCAGCAGGGCGGACCCTAACTGATCGAAAAAGGCAGCTTTGCCGCCTTCGATACATTCATTGTGCAGCCGCTCGAAAACCCGGCGCAAAAGAGCGGCTGCCCAGCGACGATCGAAAGCCCTGTCCGGGGTCTCCGTCTCGACCGGTTCACAGCCGTACAGGCCCTCCGCAACAGCTTCGTCTATCGAAATCGTCTGGCACCGCCCGCCCCGTTTCCAGGTTCGCCGCCGGTCCCACTCATTCGCCAGGAGATTGACCAGCACAGCCAACAGGAAAGTGCGGAATTTACCCTGCTCTCGGGCCGCTCTTTCCAACGTCTCCGCTTCCAGCAGGTGGGCAAAAAAAGCCTGCGTAAGGTCTTCGGCCTCGTGGTGGTCGTAGCCCCGGTGTCGGCGAATAAAACCAGTAAATCGGATACCAGTAGGTGCGGTAGATCTGTTCGAACGCCGCCGCACGGCCTTTGGAATCCCGTGCGCCCGCCCTGAGCACCACGCTCCAGTGGGTCGTGCCGAAGACGCTCATCGGATGATCTCTCCCGTCTGCGCTTTCCGGCCCAGGAATTCTGTTCTCGGCGTCACACATAGGGCGGGCATGCGGGCATGGGTCAGTGCGGGGGCTTACCGGGGTCCAAATGCCAGTTCGACTTGCGAGAGCGCAGGCCCGAAGCCGCGCGCTTGTGCGACGAGCGAAGGCGGCAATTCCTCCCCCTCTCCAGCTTGCCCAGCCAGCGGATTTCCCGAACGTCAAGAAGGTCTGCCATAAATCTGCCGCAAGCCGAAGAGCCACCACGCGTCACCTACCCCGAGACCACACGGCCCTCCGCGTCAGAACCCCCGCAACTACGCCTTTCGATCAAGCTCTCTGGAGTCTTTCGGTGCCGGCAGCATTTATATCACGGATAAAAACTGCCCTGCAAATGAAAAACTCTGATTATTCCTGGGCCGCCCAGGCCCACTCGGAAAGTCTAAAGTCTAAAGTCTAAAGTCTAAAGTCGGGGAGGCTGAAGTCGGGGAGCGGGAGGGGCATGCGGAAAAGCGGGAATTGGGAAAGCGGAAGTGGGACCACGGACCACTGACTACGGGACCTGGGGGAAAAGCTGAAACGCTGAAAGAGGGAAGCTGAAATCGGAGGGCGGAAAGAAGGGCTAAGGGATAAAGTCATGCAAGGCATCGCCAAGGAGTTGGGTTTGGCGCCAGCACGCCAGTTCAAGCGGTGTGGCGACGCTTTAGGATTGTGATTTGGCAGAGCTATTTGCTTCGGCGGCCTTTTGCCTGGAGTCGCGCCGGCTGCGCTTGCGCTGCAGGCGTTTCTGGCGTTTCTGGAGTCCGTCTATCAAGACGAACCAAGCCATAACGAGCGCCACAATGAGGGCAATGGCAACCACCACGCCCAAGGCCGGCTCGCTAAGACATTCGTGCAAGAACCGATGCATGTTGCTTTGGTTCATAGGGGATTCCTGCAAGGTTGGCGAGCCTAAAAATCAAGCCGGCGATTTGCCGGCCAGCGCACGATAGGGGAGCGGCCTGATCGTCGTTTGTCTGGGCCTGCCTCGCGTGCTCGATTCGACGCCTGCTTCGTCCCCCGGGGAATCCCCTGGGTTCTTTTGAGTACTTCCCCGAATTGCGCAAACGCGGCTTTCGGGGCAAGGTCACGGCAGGCTAATAAAGACATAATTATCAATCATCGTTGTGGAGACTAAAAGGGTATGAAAACGTTGCAGAAAGCTATACGGGTCGGTGCAGTCGGATGCGGTTACTGGGGCCCAAACCTGATCCGCAATTTGCGGCAGTTGCCCGATTGCGATCTCAAAGTCATCTGTGATTCGAGCGAGCAAAGGCTGAGTCACATGCGGCGGCTACATCCCGGCGTGGCCACCACTCACCGTTTTGAGCAGTTGCTCGAGGACGCGGAGCTGGATGCTGTCATCATCGCCACGCCCGTCCGATTCCATTACGAGATGGCCAAGGCCTGCCTGGAAGCGGGCAAACACGTGTTCATCGAGAAGCCGATGGCGCGCACGGTAGCGGAGGCGGAGGAGCTGGTGGCCCTGGCAGACCGGCAGGGTCTGACCCTCATGGTGGGCCACACCTTTTTGTTCTCGCCCGCGGTGCGGCGCATGAAACAGATCGTCGAGGCCGGGGACATTGGTGAGGTGCAGTATATTTCAGCGCGACGGCTCAATCTGGGCCTGTTCCAGAAAGACATCAACGTGGCCTGGGACCTTGCGCCTCACGACCTTTCGATCCTGCTCCATCTGCTGGAGCAGATGCCGGTGAGCGTCTCATGCCAGGGCAGCAGCCACGTGACGAGGGGCATTGAGGATGTGACGCTGATGCATCTGACCTTCCCCAAGAACCGGTGCGCGTTCATCCACAACAGTTGGCTGGACCCGAAGAAGGTGCGCCAAATGACGGTGGTCGGCTCCAAGCGCATGATCGTGTATGACGACACCGAGCCTTTGGAGAAGCTCAAGATCTACGATGCGCGCGTGGAAGCGCCACCGCATTACGACACGTTTGCCGAGTTCACCTACTCCTACCATTACGGGGATGCCTACGTGCCCTGCCTCAAGCAGGAAGAACCGTTGAAATTGGAGTGCCAGCACTTCCTGGACTGCATTCGCGGGGAATGCGCGCCCCTTGCAGATGGGCGGCGGGGGCTGGAGGTCGTGCGGATTCTGGAAGCGGCCGGAGAATCGTTGCGGCAACGCGGTGTTTCCGTGGATTTGGAAGCAGAGACCACAGTGAATCATCACGACGGTAACGGGGCGGGCAGAGGCAACGGCAATGGCCATGGCAATGGCCACCTGGTCGGGCCCATGGGCGTGCGTGGCATGGTGGCCGCCTAGCGTCATCTAGTGCTTTGCGATTAAGGATGGCGCGTCACGCCATGCGCGCCGGTCCTTGGGCGCCTGCGAGCCAACGGCGCGCACGGAGTGGCGCGCCCTACCATGCGACCCATCCCCACAAGGAGAATTGCTGCGGCGGGGCGCGAATGACTTGCCAGTTTAGTCTGGCTGGTGTAAGCAAGAAGGCGACGGTAGTCATTTCTACAAAGGCGAGACAGATCATGAGCAAACGACTCGTATTGAAGCTGACGGTGGTGGTTGCCGCGGTGAGTGCGATGACCCTGCTGCAAGGTTGCGATTCGGACAACGATGGCACGACGGTCGCTGGTGCGTGGATGCCGGTTGGCTCGGGCACGCTGCCTATGTTTATTTTCGGCTCTGCGGCCGGCGGGGGCACGGCGGCTGGCGGGGGCACGGCAGGCGGCGGCGGTCAGGGCGCGACGGGAGCGACGGCCGGAGCCGTTGCTGCCGGAGCGGGCGGGGGAGGCGGCCAGGTGTCCGCAGGAGGGGTGGCGTATTAGTCGGCGGTAGGGCGTTAGCCCTTTGAGCCTTTCAGCAGATTTGCATGGGGCCGCCCGAGCCTTTGGCGCGGGTGATTGCCGCGAGTGTCGAATTGAGCGTGAAGACGCCGCTGACGCCCTTTAGCGGGTTCGAGCGCTCGATCTTCATCGCCACTCGTGTCTTTCCTTTCCGGGATTCATCGCCCTGAGCTGCCGAAGCTACTGGTGACAGGAGGCATGTCAATCATTCCAAAGAGCGGCAGAGCGTCGCCCACAGTGTCCCGCCGCGCACAGTGGGTTGGATTGCGTCGGGGCGGTAGCGGTCTTTGCTGAGCGGTTTGGGTCCGCGCTCCGAGGGTGCCAGCCTTCAACGCTTGATGAACTACGGCATCATGATTCTGCAACCCTTATGTATCTAGCAGGAACCTATCACGGAACTATCTAGGATCTATTATGGTACTATCATGGTACTATCATGGAACTACTAGGGAACTGGCGTAGCGATAGCGCATTGGTAGCTTGGGGCTGGCTACAGGGCGGTGTCGTGGGCGGGGCTCGTCGGTTTGAGAAAGGGCAGGGCCTCGGTGATGGTGGAGGAAGCAGGGCGGACAGTCCTCTGGACGGCGGCGGGCGCGAGTAATCCTGGCGCGGCGGGCAGAGGACTGCCCGCCCTACCTGGCATGAGCGGGGCCTTACGAGAAACGGCTCTATTTGCTTGCGGCACGTGAACCTTCTGACGCACTGGCGGGCGGGCTGTTTTGGGCTTGGCGTTTGGTTGGGGCGCCGGTGAAGGCGGGTCGCACTTGACTGGCAGCGAGATCGGAGGAAGGTGGAGGGAGTATCCTAGACGGCATATTGCCAGAATTATGAGAACGAAGACTTTTACGCGCCGGGCTTTCATTCAACACGGGCTTGCGCTGGCTGCAGGGGCGCCGCTGGCGTCGCTGTGCGCGCGCACGCAAATGTTGGCGGCTGAGAGCGCCGCCGGGGCGGACCGAGGTGGTCTGGAAGCCCACCGGGCTGCGGCCAAGGTCGCCATTGCGTCGTGCCGAACGTACGGGCCGGAAGTGCGGCCAGCGTTGGAGAAGTGCTTCGATCTGCTGGGCGGCGTTGGTTCGCTCGTGAAGGATAAGACTGTGACGGTGAAGATGAATCTGACGGGCAGCGACTTCAAACCGCTCCTGGGCCGGCCAGTCGGGGAAACTTACATGACACATTACAGCACGGTGCTGGCGCTGGGCTCGCTGCTGTTCGCGGCGGGTGCCCGGCGTGTGCGGTTTGTCGAGTCCACGCAGAAGAGGGAGCTGTTGGAGACCACGCTGGCGGAAGCCGGGTGGGATGTGCGGGGGCTGAGCGCGCTGGGAAGGGTCGAGTTCGAGAACACGCGCAACCTGGGTTTGGGCAAGAGATACTCGCATTTCCGAGTGCCCGGGGGCGGGTATATGTTTTCGGCGTTTGACTTCAACCATGCTTACGAAGAGACGGACGTGCTGGTTTCGCTGGCCAAGCTCAAGAACCATGCGGCGGCGGGCGTGACGCTCTCGATGAAGAACCTGTTCGGGCTGCCGCCGAACACGCTGTATGGGATTGAGGCGGGCACAGAGACTGCGACGGCTCACCGCGCCCCAATGCATGACCCCAGGGGATATGAACGCGTGAAGCTACCCGGGCTGAAGGCGAATGGGATTTCTCTTGAGCCGTCCTGGCGGGTGCCACGCATCACGGTGGATGTGTGCGCCGCCCGACCCATTCACCTGGCCATCATTGATGGTATTACGGCGATGAGCGGCGGCGAGGGCCCGTGGTGCGAAGAGAAGACGCTGAAGGTGACCACGCCGGGCGTGGTCATAGCGGGGTTAAACCCGGTCTCGACCGATGCCGTGGCCACGGCGGTGATGGGTTACGAGAACCCACGCGCACCGCATGGCGTGAAGCCGTTCCAGGAGTGCGACAATCATCTGCTGCTGGGCGAGCAAGCCGGTTTGGGCATCGCCGATTTGGCGCAAATTGACGTGCGGGGACTGCTGATTGAAAAGGCACGCTATCGCTACGGTTGAGAGCAAGCCAACTTCGGACTACTCGGCGGGGTGATTGGTCCGGGCGAACTTTCAACCGAGGAAATCAGGGAGAATGAAGGCGTTCGCACACATTCAAGGCTCCCGGATAACCCGGTAGTATCTCTGGCCGTTGCTAGCTGGCAGGGGATCATCCACGGACGAGGTGCTGTTGGTAGCGGTGAGGCAAGCGACGTTGGTGGCGGATGCCCAAGGCGTGGTGAGGATCAGCAAGAGCCTGGACACAGTAATTGACGCCGAGTGTGGAATTCCAAGTGATGCGCGCGACATTGCCGACCTGGGCGACGCTGGCATGGATCGGTAGTTCGGCGCGAACGAAGTAAATGTCTTGTTCGCCGTTGAAGGTAGCGGTGTAGGCGATGCAAGCGCCTTCGTTGAGCGACACTATGCCGATGTAATCGCCCATCTTGTCCTGCTGCGGGTAGCTCAGGGAGTGATTGAAGGACGGGCTGAGAGGCCGACTGGCCGCCCAGGTCAGCCCGCCATCATCGGACTAGGAGTAATAGAGCTCCGAGAAGCTATGGTCAGGACTGTGGCGGGTGTCATTCCAGCAGGCATCTATTCTGCCATTGGGGGCAACGGATAGGGTCCCGAACCAGTGCGCGGCATTTTGGGTGGGGGAATCGTCGTTAATGCGCAGTGGCACACTCCAGGTGCGGCCGCTATCCGTGCTGTGGCTGAACATGACGTTGGCCAGGTTCCCCGGGGCGTTGTTGACCGAGCAGAGGGTGTAAACGTAGCCGCGCGTCGGCCCGGTCGAGCAATCCACCGCCACCCAGGCCTGGCCCAGCAGCCCGACTGGATTGATCCCCGCCATGTCGAAGATCAAAGATCCTCCAAGATCCACGACGGTGCTGACATCGGTGGTGGGAGTGGCGAGCCGATTGGTGGCGTCGCTGGAGCGGTTGATCCAGAAAGGTCCTGTGTTGTAGCCCACCGTTCCAAAGTTATAGACTTCACCGTTTGGGCCGATGGCGATTGTGCCGAAGTAGGGCGATTGCGGGAGACCAATGGCGGGCATCCAATTGTTGCCGCTATCAATCGAGCGGGTGAAGATCCGGTTTGGGTTATTGTAAACATTGTAGAACGGACTCCAGATTTGATAGATGTTGCCGCGGCCCGGACCGCTGGTCGTGTCAATCGCCATCCACTCCTTGTTACCTCCCAATGCCGAGTTGACCGGCTGCCAGGTGGCGCCCCCGTCAGTCGAGCGCAGCAGGTCGCAGGCGAAGGTGTTGGCATTAGAAATTCCCAGATAGTAAAAAACGCCGTTCGCGTCCGAGGCCAGAACGGGGTCACTGCGGAAAGTGCCCGGATCGAGGTTGCCCGGGAAGGTCCAGTTCAGTCCGCCATTAGTGGTATAGGCCACACCGGACTGACGGAAATTGCTATTGGTGGTATCAAACTGCCGCCAGCCAATCGCGATGCGGTAGGGGTTGGTCGGATCGACGCAGAGCGAAGGTTCGTTAGCCGCATCGCCGGGGATGTTCTGGCCCGAAGCGTCCACATTAACCTGGCGGCTGATGCCGTAGGAGGTGGAAACCACCGTCGCCCGCAGGTCCAAGGTGACGAGGCACAAGGACAAATGTGCGAGCAGAAGACAAGCGAATTGTTTCATATTCACGGAGGCAGTGTTAGCAAGTCAGGGGAGATACCGCACTAGCGATCTCTCACCAACCGCGCCACGTAAGTCCCATCCACGCCCTCCACGAAAGGGAGTAACTCGCGGGTCCGTTCCAGTCTGAAGTTGGGGTATTCGGCGAGGAACTCGTTCACGACCTCGCCGTTTTCCTCCGGCTCCAGGCTGCACGTGCTATAAACCAGCGTGCCGCCTTGCCTCAGCAGCGAGGCCGCCTGGCGCAACAACTCGCTTTGTGTCGCACGCAGCCGCCCGATCTCTTCCGGGCGAATGCGCCAGCGCAAGTCAACCCGCCGCCGCATAACGCCGGTATTCGAACATGGGGCATCAATCAAAACACGGTCGAAGAGGGTTGAGGGTTGAGAGTTGAAGGTTGAGGGTAGGAAGGTTTGGACGCAGGTGACGCCCAGGCGGGCGCAGTTCTGCTCGATCAGTTTGAGGCGTTCGGGCGCAGTATCATGCGCGAGGAGGCGGCCTTCGTTGCCTATGAGCTGTGCGACATAAGTCAACTTCCCACCGGGCGCGGCGCAGAGATCGAGCACGCTTTCGCCCCGATGCGGATCGAGTTCTTGCGCGGCCAGCAGCGTGCTCGGGTCCTGCACGTAGAACAAGCCCTGCTGAAAACTGGGCAGTCGGCCCAGTGGCGGATGCGATTTGAGCTCGAAGAGCAGGTTTTCTTCAATCCAGTCCTTGCGGACAAAGTCGTATTCCACTCCTTCGTCGCGCCATTGGGCGAGAAGTTTGGCGGGATCGGCCTTGAGGGTGTTTACGCGCGCGAAGGCTTTCGGCGGCGTGTTATTCCATTCCATCAATTGTGCGGCACGGCCGGCGCCCCACCGATTCTGCCAGCGGTCCACCAGCCAGGCCGGATGAGAATAGCCGAGGTGAGGCTGCTGTGTTTTCAGCTCGGCCAACAGGCGCTTGGTGGCATCGAACTCGCGCAAATAGCCGCGCAGGACGGCGTTGACGAATCCAGCCTGTGAGTGAAGGCCGCTTTGCCTGGCCAGCTCGACTGTTTCGTGGACGGCGGCATGGTCGGGAATGCGATCGAGCCAGAAGATCTGGTAAAGCCCAAGGCGAAGAAGGATCTGCAACAACGGCTTTTGCACGCGCCCTTCCGTCTTGCGGACGATGAGCCAATCCAGGGTCGCCTGCCAACGCACGATGCCGTAGGCCAGTTCCTGACACAGGTGGCGATCGGCGGCCGCAAGACGCGAATGGGCGAGCGCCGCCTCGAGCCGGGTTTCCACGAAATCCCCTTCCGCGCCGCGCTGTAAGACGCGCACTGCAATTTCTCTTGGTTTTTGGTCGCTCAAGACCTTTAATAGAGCGGTTTTGCGCAGGGGACGCGAGCGTTAAGATACTATATGCGAGACGAGTTCGAGAAAATGGCAGCCGCCGGCAAGCTGGAGCGACATTACATTGAAGCCCTGGTTCAACTGACCGACACGGGCTTTTGCATGCACCGGAGCTGGGGCTTTGGGCGCATCAAGACGGTGGACACGGTTTTTGCGCGCTTCATGATAGACTTCGAGCAGAAGGCCGGGCACACGATGGACCTGGCCTTCGCCGCTGAATCGCTGAAGCCAATTCCCAGGGACCACATCCTGGTGCGCAAGGCCCTCGAGGTGGACCATTTGCGTGAGATGGCGGCGACACAACACTTGGAGCTGGTGAAGCTCGTGTTGAACAGCTACGGCGGCAAAGCGACGGCGGATCAGATCCAGCATGCGCTGGTGCCGGACGTCATTCGCGATGATTGGAAGAAATGGTGGGATGCGGCCCGGCGCGAGCTGAAGAAGGACGGTCATTTTCAAGTGCCCCTCAAGAAGACTGATCCCATCGTTTACCAGGCCAAGGAGATTTCACTACAGGATCGGCTGATGGAGGGGTTCCGGTCGGCCAAAGGATTGAAGGCCCGGATTGTGGTCGCCGGCGAGCTGCTGAGGAACGCGAGTGACCTCACGGACCTAGCCGGCGCCGCCACGGAAATCATCGGCACGCTCAATGGCGAAATCCCCAGCTATCAGCGCACGCAGCCGGCGGTGGCGCTGGAAGCGATCTTCGCGCGGGACGACATTAGGGAGAGGAGCGGCCTGGCGCCCAGCGAAGGCGAACTTGCCGCGCAAGCGATTTGGGCGCAGGACGCGAAGCTTGGCCCGCTGCTGGAGCAGCTTGCGGCGTCCAAGCATCGCCGCGCGCTGGAGTCATTCAAAGCAGCGAATGCCGAGAGCTGGCATTCTGCCTTGCAGGCTACCTTGAACAGCGTTTCCGCCAAACTCTGCCACGAACTGGCCGGCTTGCTCATCCAAGAGGGCAAGATTGAGCAACTCAAGGAGACGGTCGCGCGGCTGGTCAGCCAGCACACCGCCAGCAGCGAGCTGCTGCTGTGGCTCGCCAAAGACCGGGACGACTCCTTCGCCGACATCCTAGGACCGGAAGTCTTTCGCGCCATGCTGACCGCGATGGAGCGCGACCAGTTCAACGAGCGCCGCTCCAATCGGCTGCGGGATTTCATTCTCGACGATCAGGAACTGCTGGTGGAGCTCATCGGCTCGGCGGACTTCGAGGTGATCAAGGACCTGACGCGCGCCTTGCAGCTCTCGCCGTCGTTTGATGACATGGACAAGCGGTCGCTGCTGGCGCGCATCGTCAAGCGCTACCCGGCGATCCAGACGCTGATTTCGGGCGATCAAACCAAACAGGAGGCCGCTTTGCTGGTTTCCTGGGAGAGCCTGGAACGGCGCAAAAACGAATACCGCGAGCTGGTAGAGAAGAAGATCCCCGCCAACTCGAAAGAAATCGCGGTGGCCCGCAGCTACGGCGACTTGAGCGAAAACCACGAATACAAGGCAGCCAAGGAAATGCAGAAGCTGCTCATGCGGCGCAAAGCCGACCTGGAAACCCAGTTGGTGCGGGCACGGGGGACGGATTTCGCGACGCCACGCACTGACGTCGCGAGCATCGGCACCGTCGTGCGCGCGACCGATCTGGACACGAACCAGCAGCAGCACTTCAACATCCTCGGCGCCTGGGACTCGGACCCGGAAAAGGACATCGTGAGTTATCTTTCTCCTGTCGCCCAGTCATTGCTGGGTCACAAGGCCGGGGACGAGGTCGAGTTCGAGATTCACGGAGTCAGCCACCACCATCGCATCGAGTCCATTGAGCCGTGTCATGCCGCAGCCGTCCCGGCACCGCAGCCGCCGGCACCACAAGCGCCAGCAGAGTAGCGCAGGCTTCCAAGCCTACTGTATCGCCGACTTCCAAGTCGGCAGGGGGGCGGCCAGTCCGCCCCGGTTACGCCTGGCCGCCGAACGTCACGTGGTCATCTACATCGAGTAGGTCGAACCAAGTGGCGATGTCCTCGCGTTTGGGCGCAATCTTCGCGTGTATTCCATGGAAGAACTCACGGGATTCGGTATCCGCAGGCGCCCGTTGTTCGGCGTAAGCCGACCAGGCCGCGATTTCGGGCTCCGTGCGCTTGTGCTTCGCGGTCTTCTGAATCCATTGGAGGACCTCGGTGTCGCCCTTCCCCGCGGCAAGCTGCTTCTTGAGCGCGTCGGCATTGACGCCGACGAAGGTGAGGAAGCGCTGGTCCATCGGACAATTGTAGTGGTATTCGCCGTGCTTGCCGTTGATGGTCGCGCGGCCCTTATCCAGCATGCGCGGCAGGACGACGTAACCGCCCAACCGCACGCGCGGGCTGCGGGGCGGACGTTGTGTTAAATCAGGAGCGTTATTTATAGCCATAGAGCGTATTGTCATTAATTCGTAAACATCTCGCGGGCCTCGCACCGGGGCGGACCCGCTTCAGTCAGGTCTAAGATGCAGCCAACCCGGGGAAATGCAAGGGGGGACAGCCAATCAGGCGGTGAGCACGTGTAGTGCAAGCCACCTTACCTCTTAATAAGCTCAGTCCCCCTCCAGCCCATCGGCCTCGGTCGCGCCGAACTCGGCGTTGATGCGGCTGAGTTCGCGTCGCATCTTCGGGTCGGAGGCCATTGCGGCGAGGCCGGCTTCCCAGGTATCGCGTCGGCCGGAAACCGACACGCGGGCGCGATGAACGAGTCGCTCCAGAAGACGGAGTTGAGCTTCAGGAGACAAGCGCGCAAACTCGCTTTCGATTTCGCTGGGGACTAGCGTTGCCATAGTAGGGCTATTCTCCGTTTTTCGGCGGCAAGTCAACGGCGAGTGCGGCGAGTTCCTCCGCCGGTTCTCCATGCCCCGTGGTGCCGTCGTCCCGTGGCCTCGTGGCCCCGCAGTCCATTTCTGCTGTCGGCTTTCCCAATTTCTACTTTTCCCCGCCCCGCCCATCGGGGATTCCCTGCTGCCTTTCGTTCAGGCCAGGCCGAAATCAACTTCTGACCACTGATCACTTCCGCCCTGCGCCTTCATCCTTTCTTGCGTGTTTGCTGGCAATGCGGACACGGGCCGAGGATTGCGGAATGATTTTGGATGGCAGAGACGGCAGCGGGCGGCGGCGCGCACCCTCCCCAGGAACCTCCAATATGGAACATCGCCCAAACCATTGCCATGCAGCGACTTGCGAAAACACCGCGGGTTCCGGGGCTCAATGCGCGAATCCTGGCTTGGGGGATTCTTTCAGAGAACGAGGAGATGGTGGGGCATCGCGCCGCGCACAATATCGAGCGCGATGCCCGTATCGAAGGTGACCAACCGGCCACTGTGTCTCACCGCCAGTGCCAGCAGATAGGTGTCGGTGACTTGCTGATGGCCGCGCCACTTGGTGCGGTCGAACACTTGTGCATCTGTAATTGTCAGATCATCGGCCCAGAATTCATGATGACCACCGGTCTTGGCGGTGGCAAGCTTAGCCAGGACATCCAGCGCGGGCACCGGTGCGGCGTACCGCGGATTGGTGAGCACACGCAAACAGCCATTCTCGGTCAGCGGACACGACGCCCAGCCGATGCCGAGATTCTGCGCCAGCCACGCATGGGCACGGCCATGCGCGAGGTGCTGGCGATCCAGTAACGCCACCAGCACGTTGACATCCAGCAAGGCCCTCATCAGATGCCTTCCTCACGGCAAAGCTGCTGGACGCCTTCGACGGTTGCCTTCGGCCCTGTCCGCTCCAAAAACACATCAAACCCATTGCGGCGTTCCAGTTCGGTCACCGACGCGTCGTCCGGTCCCGCGCTCAATCCGAGCGTCCGCCGCAGCAATTCCGACACGACCTGCCCAAAACTTTTGTTCTGCGACCGAGCGAGTCGTTCGGCTGCCGCGTAAAGTTCGGATTCGATGTCTAATGTCGTCTTCATGCGCACATCATATCCCGAGTCCGGCCTGCTGACAATCTTCGTCAAAGTCTCGTTGGCACCCTTCTGCACTCTCCATTCTGCTTTTCCTCCCGGTCCCGCTCCGTACCTGATCACTGGTTACTGATCACCGACCTCCGCCCCCTGACCTCTCACCGACGCGAGCCTCTCCCCATCGTTGGCCCATTTCCAGGCCCAGACCAAGGTCCCCAACGCCTTCCAGGTCGTGATGAACCTGCCCTACGAACCAGCCGATTGCTTTGCGATCCGGCAACCCGTGGTGGTTCCGGCCAAGACCTTCCTGGCCCAGCTTCCGTGACGCCGACCGTAGCCGGGGATTCTCCCGGGCCCATCTTGCCTCCGGCGAATTCCCAGTAGCACGAAAGCTACGTTAGGAGCTGTCCGCATGAGCCAGCGCCCCATTGAAGCGAAAACAGGGAAGAATTTCCACCCCCCCCCCTCCCGCTCTATGCTAAACCTTTCAACGTGAGCCAGAACAAGGGGTTTGCACTGCGCGTCCGGCTCCTGGGTGCAAATGCTCCTCTCTGAACCCGCTTTCGCCTGGTTGATGCAACTGGGCTGAGGTGGGGCGGGATGCTTGGTTGTGCGGACCCTGTTTGGACCAAGCTATGGTCTGACACCTTTCCTATCCAGCATGCGCGGGAGGATGACGTAACCGCCTAACCGCACGCGCGGGCTGCGGGGCAGACGTTGCGTTAGATCAGGAGCGTTCTTTATAGCCATAAAATATATCGGTGTTTGACTGCAAATAACCTGCGAAGCCGGCGCCACGCCGGTCACGCCTTTATCACCCTTAAGATGCAGTCAGCGCGGGGAAATGCAAGTGCGGCTGGCACGCGTCCAACCACGGTAGTACTACGGTAGTACTACGGTGGTATGACGGTGGAACTTATTGCGCGAGCATGGGCCGGTGCGGCGACGACATTCAACTGATCGCGTAACTTGTTGCAGTTGCTGCACTTTCGTTGCCTCCACCCGCCTCTGCCTCTTCTAGCTTCTGCCCGTACCGATGTTGTCTTGCCGGTGGCACGCCGGCGCGTACCCCATGTTGTGTGCTTAAGTTCCTGTGGTTGAGAGACTTGCGGTGCACTATCTGGTTCTTTGGTGTTTTCGGTAGATTGGCCCTGCTCGCCGCGGCCGCGCGTTGACACTCCCGCAGCACCTTCGTTCTAGCTCCATAGCCTCACCGGAGCCTCGCCGGAGCCTCGCCGGAGCCTCGCCGTAGTACCTCTGATCCCGGATCAGAGGTACTACGGGGAGGCTCCGGCGAGGCTCCGGTGCAGCCCGCACGATGGTCTGGTGCAGGTTTCGTTCAGCGACAATTAGAAATGCCATCTGGCGACAATTATCAACTTTTGTAAGTGTTTTCCCCCAATGAGCATTTGTCTTTTCTAACCCAGCCGCTATGAGAGCTTTAGCTGCGGTTGGGTTAGAAAA
>Ga0224558_1003033_pt1 | contig 14562 bp, 14 predicted proteins | sample 714S32024metaG_FD_180682 | JGI IMG/M metagenome (GOLD analysis project Ga0224558, IMG submission 180682) | Peat soil microbial communities from Stordalen Mire, Sweden - 717 S3 20-24 | ecosystem: Environmental > Terrestrial > Soil > Wetlands > Peat | place: Sweden: Norrbotten County, Stordalen... | reverse complement strand
CAGCTCTCTTTGCGGTATTCAGCATATCAGTTTCCGGTCGGGTATCGTTGTCGAGGGTGACCATTATCCGTTTCCCAGTTTCCCGCGGGCTTCCTCAAAGAAACCGCGCAGTTCGCGCACATGCTCCCGTGCGTCTCGTGGCGGCCGGACGTTCCGGGCCAGGGTATGAACGGCTTGGGGATTCGCCGCGAGCCGTGAAAGGCAGCCCGACAAGGCCTGCGCGTCACTCATTGGCACCAACAGGCCATCCACTTCGTGCCGCACGAGAGACCGTATCCCGCCAAAGTCCGAGCCTACTACCGGCACGCCCGCAGCAAAGGCCTCGCTGATCACGAACGGACAGTTGTCGAACCACTCGGAAGGCACCACCAGCACGTCTATGCTGTCGTATATGGAATCAGTCTGGTCACGCGTGAAAGAGCCGTGGAACTGGACCCGCTGGTCGGAGGCCTCCAGGGCTTCAATGCTCGCCACCACATCCGGTTCGCCGGTGTGCGGGTTGCCCCAGAAGTGAAGTTCCGCCGCGACATCGCGCTCCAATAACTGCCAGGCCTTGACTAACGTTCGGACTCCCTTCTCGGCACACGGCCGCCCAACAAACCCGAACTTCACCGGGCCGGCGCTGCTTCGCGCCCTCGTGGCACCCTCGCGAAGTTCGAGTCCGGGGGCGGAGAGCCGGATTTTGGAACCAGGCACGCCGTTCACCAGAAGCAGTTCCCTTGCAGCCTCGCTGTGAGCGACAAAGAGCGAGACCGCTTCACGTAACTCCTGCCAATGACTCAGAAACCCATCCACCATCCTCGGGAGTAGAAACGCGGTGCGAAGTCGGCCGGCAAAGCCACCTTCCGGGAGCCACTGTCCCAGTTTTCCCGCCGGAAGTGCCTTCAGCGGCAGATACAGTCCCGGCACGCCGCAACGGCTACGGAGCAGGCAAGCACAGCATATTTCTGCGTCCAGCGCTCTCATGCACCCCTTGCCCCAGGCATCCAGCCTCGGTCCTTTCGGACACACTTGATCAGGATGTATCAGGGTAGCCACCACCGGAACGCCGGCGTTTCGAGCAACTTGTTCGACATCGCCCATCAACGCCGGCCCACGACCTACCGTGAAAACGACCTCAGGCATAACTTCCTCGAACAGTCGCTTCCAGATCGCGTGGCGTTCCAGATCTTCTCGCGTGTAATTATCGCTCAAGGCTCCGCGCGAGGTGTTGCGAACCACCCGGCTCACCTTGATGCCCTCGAAATCGGAATCGCACCGTGACCACTTGGGTTCGGTGCATATACCCTGGTGCTCGTTTCCGCCACAAGCGATCCGCACGTTGTCACCATGTTCCACCAGGTACCGGCTGACGTAGCACATATAAACCTCCGTCCCGGCGGAGAACTCCGGGAAATAGCTGGTGCCAGTGAGGAGGATTCGCATCTTCAGCCGATCTGCAAGTCTCCCGCGGATGGGAATGCGAACCTCAGATCGCTGGCCGAGAAGTCGGTTTCTCGCATCAGGCCTATTGCCCTTGCTGGCTGGAGCTTCACCAGTGCCAGCCTGAGGACCGCGCGAGCGTGTCTATGCTTCATCCAGCGCATCGCCCGGGCTCGATCGGTCCCGGACAAGGGGCAGCTTTCCGATGCCAAGGCTTCCGCTTGAACCCGGTACTCACCCGAGTTCTGCGCGAGCGTGCCATAGCCAATTTGAAGCTCTCCGCCCGCGTGCGACCTCCACCAGACAAGTCCTTCCATGAACTTCAGGACTGGATATAATGCCGCGAGTTTTAGCCACATTTCCACGTCCCCCACGTACCGCTTCCCGCTGAAGCCGCCAGATCTCTGGAACGCCGAGGCCAAAATGATGGCGCCCGTAGGGCCGACACCGAAAAGGCCGCCCTCGAGATAATGCTCGTGATATGCTTCCGCTGGAGTGAGCAGTACAGGATGCGGCCGGCTTTTCATGGCGGGGCACTGCAGGCCGAATGCGGCGGACGGATGCCGCAACATCATGTCCAACATCGCCCCCAGCCCGAACGGGTATAGCATGTCATCGGAGTCGAGGTATTTAAGATACTGGCCCCGGGCCAACTCAGCGGCGCGGTTCCGGTTATGGTAATCAGTAAGATTCTGCTCATTGCGATAAACCCGGATGCGGGAATCCCTTTTCGCATAAGCGAGTGCGATCTCATGGCTCTTGTCCTTCGAGCCATCGTCCACAATGATTAGCTCGAAATCCGTGAACGTCTGCGCCAGCACGCTCTCAATGGCCTCCGCGATGTATTTCTCGCGGTTGTACGCCGTCATCAAAACGCTGACTAGAGGCACACGGAGGAGGGTGTTCGAAACCGAAGGCTTAGAGATTGCGAGCAAGAGTCACGGAGAGATTGTTCCCTGTGTTTACCACATTTTCAAAGACTTCTTCTGGAAGAACAGAATCACGCCAAGGTGCCCGGAATGGTTGGTAAATCTGGTATGAACCGAGTGGCAGTTTTCTTCCTGCATAATGCGGAAGACGCAATTTAAGTCATAATTCTCCATGAGCATCGGAGGCATCGGAGGCTCTGGCTTCTTACTTGTCCGGCCAAGTGAGTGATGAAATGGCCGCCTCTTGATAACGTTCCAAATTCTGAACACAATAGGCAAGCGATCGAAGACCTGTCCAGCCATTTCGCGAGCAGCAACTTTCGTGCGGTTGACAGCTGAGGTTGAATTGATGTTGCAATAGGTCAGGTGCAACACACCCACCCCTCCATCCTTTAATAGCTTTACCAGTTCCCGGAACAGTAACTCACCCCTCTTTTTTGGAATGTGCTGAAGGACAATGAACGAATTGACGAGGTCGTACTGCCCGTGAAGAGTGGACAAATCGCTATCCATTCGCCGAAATTCCGCATTGCCCACCGACCTCCGTTCCGTGTTCTTCCTCGCCTCCGAGAGCATGGGCTCGGACACATCCACGCCGGTAACAAAATCGGAAACCGAAGCCAAAGCCAGCGTAAGGCGACCCACTCCACAGCCAAAGTCGAGACTGCGCGAGGGCTTAAAGTTGGCATCCACATGCTCGCGCACAACTGAAAGAACAAAATTTACATATTGCTGCCCCGATTCGAAGAACTCTCGGAGAGAATGCTCATTTATATTCTCCCGCCGGAATCGAGAACTGGTGGATACGCCATAATATGGGTCATTTTTACCGTAGTACTCCCAATTGCGGTCGGTGTCCAAACGTTTGAAGTTTCCTTTCATGGCGTCTTTAGCGGGTTCATACTGGAACGGGAATCACGTTGCCGGATGATCGTGAGCGTACAGGAAAGCCGCCTCGGTCGCCTTGGCGAACTGTTCCCAGGAACGCCCCCGATTGGTTTGCCGGGCCTTGCTCGACAGCTCGGCGCGTAACGGTGGCGACTCCCAGAGCCGTTGAACGGCTGCAGCAATTTCAGCTTCGGAATATGGGTCAAACAAGAGCCCACTTTCGCCCAGAGCATTCGGAATTTCGCAAACCCTTGCCGCAGCGATCGGCTTGCCCTTGCTCAGGGCCTCCAGCAGCGGGATGCCCGTAGCGCCCTCAAACAGTGTGGGCAGAACCACCCCAGTGGCCATGTCGTAAAGGGCGTACAAGGTGGGGAGATCAAGGTAATCTGTGAAGATCACGTCGTCCCTTATACCAAGCTCGCCTATGGTGTTCCACAAGAGATCAAAGTACGGCTGTTCTTTGCCGGTCGTGACAAGCGGGATGCGGCACCCCTTCTTTTTGAGAACGGCCAGTGCGCGAATCAGTCGTACGTGATTTTTGTGGACTCGCGTCGGCGCAGGATAAAATAAGAATTCATTCGGCAGTTTGAACCGTTTGCGGAGCCTGTCCTGGACCTGTGCAGAAGCAGGAGGGGGCACTTCCCAAGGACCGTAGGGGGTAACAAAGACCCGTTCGGGGCCCAACCCTGCGAACCTTATGGCATCTTGCTTGCAGGTCTCACCGAGCACACAAAGGGCACTAGCCCCACGGTACCCTTGGTAATCCGCTCTGAGGCGGCCCAGCGATTCCCGGGTCTCCAGCTCTGGCAGGTACTCCTGACGGAAATCATGGGCTACCTGAGTGTAGATCAACCCACGTTGGCGGGGGAAGAAAGGAAGGTCCTGGAATGGGTAGTGGCAGACGTCAGCTCCGATCCGCTGCACAGCACGACCAAATTGGAACCTATAGAGCGAGCGGCCGCCGCAGAGCCGGCGATACGTCCAGTCACGGATGGAGTCCAATAACCGAAAGCGCGGGTGGGTGCCATCGAACCACGTAGTCCAAGGCATCGCCTCGCGCAGGCTACGCATGTATTGAGCACGTTCGCTGGCGGGGAAGATTTCGAGCAGGTCCGCTTGCGAATCGTTGACCTCGAAAGTATAGCCAAGTTCTCCGTGGCTAATCAAAGCCTTTATCATAGAGCGGACTGCCACCCAGGTGCCACAGTCATTGGGCACCGACCGAGCCGCAAGAAAACTCACGCGCATCTTGAAACGCACCAGTGCACGCGCTAGGGCCTAACACCGTCTCTAGCCTGCTGCCCAGGTATTTTTCCGCGAATCCGCGCAGCCAGCAATCGCGCAGTTTGCAGCCACGCTGCCCGACCGGCAGCACAGCGCCAGTCGAGCGAGATTGCCTTGCAGAGAACCTGGCGGCTCAGGCGGGGCGCCACGTAACTCAAGTTTTTGCTTTGGGCCAGCAATGAGCTTGAGACTCGGCGACGAATCCAGTGCCATGTTACCACGCTCTCCCGCTCCCTGGCTCTATGTAATAAATTACCCAGAAGAGCGAGAGCTGAATCTAGCTGTCCAGGCGCCACGGCTTTATATGCACAAAGAAGGTCGCGAAGAGCGACTCCTTGGCTGTCGCTTATTTCACGCCCAAGATATTTGCAGACCAGCCGGTGAGAGATACAAAACCGCCGCTGTTCCTGAGCAGGGTCGTGGTTCTCAGAGGTTGAGCTCGAGTATTTGCGATAGTAGTGAAGCGGCTCTGGTAATACACCGAAGGTGCCGTAGTCCGACATACGAGCAAACCAATCTGTATCAACCGCACTCGAAAAGCTCTCGTCGTACCCGCCGGATCTGAGCACCGCATCGCGCCGACAGAGCGCGGTCGGGTGCGAAAGCGGACTCTGCCATAGGAAGTTAAATTTGATTTGTGCATCGGTTCTCGGAATTCGCACCCTCTCGAATACTTGGCCGCCCGCGGTCATCTTGTAGAAATCCGAGACAGCTATGTCCACCGCAGGATGCTCTTGCAGAAAGACAACCTGCCTTTCCAATCGGCGCAAGTCATAACGATCGTCGGCATCAGCTACGGCGATAAGCCGTGCGCGGCTGGCGGCGATGGTGCGATTTCGCGCTGCGGCCACGCCCCGCCGCTGGTCGTTGCGCAGCGGGACCAAGCGCGGGTCGCGATAACTCCCTAGAATCTGTTGCGTATGGTCTGTGCTGCCGTCATCAACCACAATCAATTCAAAGTCGGGGAAGGTTTGGCCCAACAACGTATCCAATGCTTCGCGCAAGTATGGCGCATTGTTGCGTGTCGCCACCAGGATGCTGACGGCGGGATTACGGTTTTGGCTCGTCGGCTTCAAAGGACTACGAAAGGTGATCCGCCAGTCTTCTCCTGACGCGAAAAGCGAATAGTTGCCTGGCGAAGGGGCTTAGGCGGTAATAATCCTGGGCCGTATTCATGGTCTCGCTCAGCAGGTCGCGATAGAGCCAGAATAGCGAAGAGGAATCATTGCGTGCCGGGCCGAGAACGGAACAAGCTGCGGTGTAGCCAGCTTCCTGCGTCCACCGGGCCACATCGCGGTTGAACGCACCCCCGGGGTACGCGAAAAACCGCACGGGCACGCCGAGCGACTGCTCGAGGTCTTCCTTGCACCCATTGATTTCCATCTTCGCCTCTTCCGGCGGCAGGCGAGTAAGGTCCGGATGGGAGCGCGAGTGTCCTCCAATCGTCATGCCCGCGCGCAGCAACTCGCGCAACTGTCCCAAGCCCATCTTTCTTTCGTCCACCGCTCCCCCGCACAAATGGTCAGTGGTCGCGAAGAAGGTTGCCGGCGCCGAGAGCTTGTTGAGAACAGGCAAAGCAAAATCAAAGTTATCCAGCCAACCGTCATCAAAGGTGATCGCAACGCTCCCCTGGTCCTCGCGACCGCGCTGGCGGATGGCGGCAACGAGCGCCTGCAATGGCACGAAGCGATACCCTCGCCGGCGCAGTTCAAGAAGTTGTCTCTCGAATCCCCCCGGCGTGTGCGCAAACTCCCATCCTTCACTTGGATCTCTCTCACAGGGGATCTGCTCAACCGGCTTGACATGATGATACATCAGGATCATTGCTGAAATCCTGCAAACATCACTTGTGGGACAACACACCCAAGCACTTCCGCACCCGGGTCCGCAGCTTGAGCCGACTCCGCACGCGCAGAGCCGACTACCACCGAAATGAAGCGAACAGCCCGCATAAGCCAGGAACCACCTTACACCCATCAAACCCGCCAGCTTGGGGGAAGGTTGCGGGAGATTTCGAGCTGGCCGAATTGCTGACTTTGCCGAGCACCGACCCCCCGCACCCACGCCGCCATTCTCCCGATCCCTGTCTCAAGTGAGTAGCGCGGTTGAAACCCAAATATCCGGGCAACTTTGTCATGAGAGGAATAGGCGTGCTTCACCTCATGCCGCGCCGGCAGATAGGCCGGATAGAACTCCGCTCTCATCACCCGGCACACCGTGCGCGCCAGGTCGTTGACACTGCACGCTTGATCGGCGCCCACGTTGAAGACCTGGTTGTAAGCCTCCGGCCTCGCTACGGACTCGGCGATAATGGGCGCGACGTCGCCGATGTAGCTGAACGCACGCGTCTGTTCACCATCGCCAAAGATGGGCAGGGGATCGCCCTGGAGGATTTTATTCATGAAGATCCCGACCACGTTCCGGTATTTATCCCCAATGTTCTGCCCCTCGCCGTAAACATTGTGCGGGCGGAAAATGATGAAGTTCAGGCCAAACAATTCATGGGCGGCGTGCAGGTCCAGTTCGACGGCGTACTTGGCAATGCCGTAAGGACCCTCCGGCGCGGGAACCGTGTCCTCCGTCATGGGCAGTTGGTTCCGGCCGTAAACCGCGATGGAGGAAGTGAAGACGAAGCACTTCACGTCATGGTTCACCGCGGCGTTGATCAGGTTCACGCTGCCGAGCAGGTTGTTGTCGTAGTTAAACCGCCGGATGAAGTGGCTCAGCCCCTCGGCCGCGTACGCCGCCAGGTGAAACACGTAGTCGAACCTGTGCTCTCGGAAAATCCGGTCCACGAGCGCCTTGTCCGTAATGCTGCCCTCTACAAAAACAGCGCCGGGGTTCACATTGGCTCTGAATCCGCCGGATAAGTCATCCAAAGCTAGAACCGAGTCTCCCCGCTTGATGAATTCATTAGCGACGTGGGAGCCGATGAAGCCGGCGGCGCCCGTTACCAGTATTTTTTTGCTCATAGGAAGAACGGATTATTTCAGGCCAGATCTTTGAATACCCCTTGCAGAATTGGCTCCATGGCATCGAAGCTATAATGCGATAGACACCGAGCGCGAGCGCGGTGCCCGGCAGCTTCGGCTTCATCGGGGTGGTCGAGCCACCGACTCAAAGCATCCGCAATCTGGCGCGGCTGCTCCGGATCAACAATGCTGCCCGCGCCCTCCAGGATCTCCGGCAGGTCGGATACTCTGGTCGCCAGGATGGGACGGGCCATCGCCATGGCTTCAAATACTTTGCCGGGCACTTGCGCTTCCGCCACCGCCACTCTCCGCTGGGGGAGCACCACAAAATCCGCCAGCGCGAGGAAGTCCGGCATCAGGCTGTGCGGCTGGGGTGGCAGCCACACGACCTGGCGGCCTCCTGTCTCGAGGAGGTGGCGGACGTGATCACTCGCCTTGCCTCCGCCCACAATCAGCAGCCTGACCGCATCCGTCTTGAGGAGGTTCAAGGCCTCAACCACATCACCCAGACCCTTGTGCGCGACCGGCGTGCCGGCAAACAGGATGACCTTTTTCCCCGTCAGCCCCAGCTCGCTCCGGAGCGCTTTGCCGTCATACCGGGCCGGATCGAACACCAGCGGATCCACGCCATGCACCAGCCGGACGCCGCCGAAGCGGCGTTGCAGCCAGCGCGAAACCACCGTTTTCCGCGAGGCGATCCGGCTCAACGTCTCGCACCCCGCCGCGTGCAGGAATGAATTCGGGTCCCTCAGCGAGGACCGCCAGCGAAGCAGTGAACCGTAGAGGCTTCTTCCCCAATGACCATTATACCCTGTGGACCAGGCAAGTTCCCAGTCCTCGATATCGAGCACCAGCGGCAATCGGGATTTGAGCCGCCTGAGCACCCCGGGATAAAGGCTGCTTGGCAAGGGCTTGAAGGCGTAGATGACATCGCCCGTGACCGCCTTCGAGAGTTGTTTGATCACCGGCCAGACCGCACCAGGCCCTGAGCAAGAAAAGGCCTTGTACTGGAATTCCCGCGCGTACGGGGCATAGATGCCCGGCCCGAACTGAGGCCCAATCACTTCGATCTCGTGCTGTCTTTGCAGAACCTTCAGTATCGGGTAGGACCGCACCAGGCAGTGGCTCGAGAGATTGCAAATGAGAACGGATATTTTCATTTGAAGAACCGGTGCTCACCGGGGCCTTGGCCTGGCCCCGTTCAATGCTTGACCCATCGTTTGATCCCCCAACAGCTTCCCGCGTCCCTTGCGATTCCTACGGAACTGACGCCCAATCCGTCTCAAGACGGAGGCCAGCAGTTCGCGCCGATTCTTGCTGAGATGCCAATAATGCGTTCTTAAGTGGTTCACTTGCCATCGCAACCCAAGGATCTCATTCCGCAGTTTTAGATTCTGCTCTTTGAGAGCCAGGGCATCTGTCACACTCCAGAAAGTGGACATAGCCTTCAGGTCCTGCTGGTAACACCGCTCCTCGTCGGAAAGATTGTTACTATCAAGGTACCAAGGCAAGTGACGAGCCGTATACGGGGCGCTCGTACACACGGAAGCCCACCACCGATCATCGTTTGGGAATATGCCAGGCCGATACAGGGCAAAAGTCGTATCGATGTTCCCTTCAAAGAGACCGGTGCCGATTTGCTTTGCCCAGAACTGCTTCTCCCAGTTAATGACCTTATCCTTGAACAAGTAACACTCAGGCAAATCATCGACCTTCAGGGAAAACCCAACCTTTGTGTATTGTGGACGCTGCTGCAGCACATCGTAGAAGTATGCAACTGCATCCGACGGACATGCCTCGTCAGGCAGAATATCGCAATCGCTCACAACATATACCTGCTCACTCACGATGCTGTCGAATTGGTGGCAATCCCATACCACGAGATGCCCATAGTTACGCTCCATTCTGTGAACCTGATGCCGACTCTGTTGCAAATACTCCAGCAGTGGCAGGTAGGTTGAGCTGTTGTCAACGATGTGAATATTCTTGTAGCCGGCCTTTCCGAGCCAGGCAACCAACTTCGCCAGATACAAAAGTCGGTTGTATGAGATAATAAAGACCGGGATTGTTCGAAAATCAGTTTCGATTGACATCTAGCCCTCCTGCTGAAACCGTAAGTCTTCTCGTATTTCGCTTCGGCAGGCGGCAACCGCAAGGCGTGCGCAAACAAGAAGCAAAAGCGCTGCCAGTCGAAGCAATACACGATCAATTTCCCGCAATACCATGGTTGTTCAAGGGTGTATACCCAGGAAAGGAGAAGTGGCTCAGGCCTTGCGCTCAGTATTCATTGGCTCACTCGCCTGCATCATTACAGCCACATTTCCCGGAGGCGGCAACCCGAAAGGCAAGTGTCGTTCCTTTGTGCGGCGGCGGCACAGGCAGTTTCCATAATCGTCGCAAGTAATGATAGTAGGGGCGGAGGGCGGACCGCACACTTTTCCGCTCGCTTTTTCGGTCACCTGTCGACTGCATGTCGACCACTTCTAGACCCATTCCACATGCAAGCATCAGTAGCGCTTCGTGGTTGAAGCAATTCACATGCTCCAGCGGAGCCACAGCGTTCAAACTTTGCGGAGATCCCTTCTGTGATTTCCTATCCCACTTGCGAATCCTCTCTTTGACATCCCGACCATCTGGTACACCAATCCTGATGATCCCTCCCGGCTTCAAGGCTTATTTCAGTTGCAACAGTGTCCCGCGGGGATCGGGTAGATGTTCCAACACATGTGAGAGGTTAATGAAATCGTAGGTGTCCTTTGGGATCGAGTCGCCAATGAGGACCGGCACCCCGTTCCGCTTGGCGTGGTTAACGCGCGCCGCGCTGAACTCCGTACCCTGAACACTACAGCCAAACGCCTGCGCCACCCGACACCAGTGCCCCCACCCCATGCTGTAATCGAGGAAAACCAGTTCGCTGTGGTGCACCTTAAAATAGCGCACAGCCTCGATAACCTCCAACGCTACACGCTCGTAATACTCAATGCTCCTCTTTCGTTCATACAACTCGAACACTTTGACCGGGTCAATCCACTTGTCGTAAATCCTTTGCATCAAAGCCCCATTTGGAATCTCAACTTGGTAGACCAATCCACACTTGCGACACTCCGCCAGGATGTAGTCCTGCTCGGTCAGGTAAGGAAACTCCACGCCGCCCTGCGCGGAATAAAAAGAAATCAGGTAATCGCGCAATGGAGCCTCACAGTAACGAGTTCGACATATTTCCCGAGCGTCTCTTAAGCCGCAACTGGGACACTCCTCACGCTTTGTAAAATGCTCGTTCATAATTGGGTCTTGAGAATCTATCGGGTAGGTTCGACAGCCAAGAAGCAACGACGCTCTTTTTCTTCAAGCAATGTAAATGAGTATCCCAATGGCTGAAGATGACACGCCACATGAAGCATGTTAACGAGGCTGTGCACTTCAATAAGAAGACTCGGCTTGTATTGCCGCAGCATCCCGAGGGCCCCCTCAACGACCAGACTCTCGGCCCCTTCCACGTCGATTTTCATGAGGTCCGGCGGCAAGCAATTCCCGCCGGCAACAAGATCATCCAGCTTTGCCGATTCTACATGAATAGCGTTGTAGTCGTGGTAGAACGATGCAGGAAATGGGGTTGACGAGCCGGCAATGAAGCTCATGCTGCTCCCACTACCTTCCACCGATTCGGTGCAATAGAACTGAATGCGCCCGGCTTTGTTGCTTACTGCCACAGGCATCAGCGTAACGCGACTCTCAAGATCCTTGTTACGAGACAGATTTGTCCGTAACCGTTGCTGATGACTCGGGTGGGGTTCGAATGCAAATACTCTTCCATCTTCCCCTACCCGATGCGCGAAGTTCATTGTATGGTAACCTACATGCGCCCCGATGTCGTAGATAGTCTTGCCACTCCAGTCACGCCGATCAACGTAGTCGAATAGGAAGTCATCGAATTCAGCCTTGAGCATCAATTGCTGATACTGTTGAGCATCCGGGTTCAATAAGATAGGGCGACCGGCGAGCGGACCTTTGAGAATGCTGCACCAGCGAGGCACCTCAACGGTTAGCGATGGTTTCGGCAGGAGGTTTCTGATCCCAAGCAATTGTGCGCCTTTGCGGACGGCCATAGGCAAAATTGGTGGGATCAACAATCGCAGTGCGCTATTCATAAGGATAGTATTTCAAATTTTATCGGACACTCAATGAAAGTGCCCGCCTGTCGATAAGCCCCGCCGGCATTCGCTCCAACAAAGCAACGCAGGCCTTCTCTTATGTGGTCTAAGTATCGCAGAGCGTGACCGCCGGCTAGGCAGAGACCGATGTGCACAAAGACTTCATGCAGCTGTAAGGCCGGCACAAAAAACGTCACGCGCACCGTCGTCTTGGGGCCGGCTGTAATAGGCCCCAATTTGTAGTACTCATGGGTGAAATTCCAGAGCTTGTAGCCTCCACTGTCAAAGAAGGCGAATTCGAGTTTCAGGGACTCATTGTGAGGGTTGTCCAATTCGACGTTTACAGCAAGTGGCTCCCCAATGCGAAAGCTCTCCTTTGCGATCCCCGCTTGATCACTAAACCAACACTTTGCTACATGTGGGGCTCCCGTCTTCGAATCGGGAGCCACATACTGACTTGATGCACGCTCATTAAGAAAGTGAGAAACTGTGTGCTCAGCTGAGCCGTCAATCTGGATTCTTCCAGCCTTGAGTAGAATTACTCGATTGCACAGGGTTTTCATGGCCGCCATATTATGGCTAACAAACAGGACTGTTCGGCCAGCCCCCGCTACTTCACCGATCTTGCCTAGGCACTTTCTTTGAAATTCAGCATCACCGACCGCTAACACTTCGTCCACAATCAGAATCTCCGGATCCAGATGTGCGGCTACCGCGAACGCGAGTCGCACATACATGCCGCTGCTGTAACGTTTGACCGGTGTATCAATGAACTGCTCAATCTCGGCGAAGGCGACTATTTCGTCCAGCTTTTGTTTGATCTCTGTTTTGGTCATACCGAGAATCGCGCCGTTGAGGAAGATGTTCTCGCGCCCGGTCAGCTCCGGGTGGAACCCGGTGCCCACCTCCAGCAGGCTGGCGATGCGGCCCTTGACCCTAACCTCTCCAGATGTCGGGGCCGTGACCCGGGAAAGGATCTTCAGCAAGGTGCTCTTCCCCGCGCCGTTCCGGCCGATGATGCCCAGGATTTCGCCCTGTTTGACCTCGAAGGAGATGTCGCGCAAGGCCCACATTTCGTCGTCGCGGAGCGGCGACGAAGGAGAGAGGAGAGGGGAGAGGGGAGAGGGGCTGGCACCATCTTCGCTCTTCTGCCCTTCCCCCACCTTCGCATACGGGTCGGGCTTGCCGGCGATACGGTGGAGCCAGCGGTTGAAGTCGTGACGCAACGTGCCCGTGCCCAGTACGCCGAGACGGTATTTCTTCCAAAGGTGATCAACCTGGATGACGACGTCGCTCATGTCTCCTGGGAGAGAGCAGATGGAAGAGCGGATAGAGGAGAGGCCATGTCAAACGCGAAAGAGGAGAGCGAAGAAGGGAGAGAGAAAACTCAACATCTTCGACTTGCGGGATTCCGTGGAGCGGAGGAGGCCTCCCACCAATTGCCCAGTGCCAACTGCCTTCTTGCGGAGTTCGACGGCTTCCGTCGCCAACTTCGGATAGTTATCCTCGATCACGTAAGCCAGCGAACGGACCTCCGCGGTTGAAGCATGTGCCACATTGTAGAACTGAAGCTTTTCCTGAACATGATGGCGTTCAAACCCTTCGGCAAGGTTCGACATTGCCGAGACCCCAGCACGCTGAATCTGGCTGCACGAGCCGAAGTCCCTTGAGATCTCAGCCTCTCGCGTGACCGAGTAAATTCGCTTTGTGAGTTGCCGGGCTTGTTGCCAGCTCTCCAGATCTTCGAATGTCATAGATTTCCTTCCTTCTAATCTCTTCTCTCGTTTCTCTCCACTCTCCGCTCTCCCCTCTTCGCGCTTCCCTCTTCCCTCTTCGCTCTTCGCTCTCCCCCCTCACACCGTATCCATAAACGTTCTCTCCACATGGTTAAACAGCACGATGCCTAATAGAAGGATTCCACCGATGATCCCGGCACTGATGCCCAGGTAACCCCAACTGAAGAGTCCCTCGCCCAGGAAGGCGTAGCGGAAGGCCTCGATGATCGAGGCCATGGGGTTCACAATGACAATCCAACGGGCGGAGCGGGGAAAGATCGAGAGCGGGTAGATGACCGGAGTCGCATACATGGCCAACTGGACGCCGAACGTGACGAGGACCTGCAGGTCCCGGTACTTCGTGGTGAGCGCGGATACGATGATACCGACGCCAAGGCCGAGGGCGGCCATCATCAGGAGGAAGAGAGGAGTTAGGAGAGCGTAGAGAGAAGGATGGATGGGGGAGCCCTTCAGCCAGAAGAACACCAGAAAGCCAAGAAACAACGCGAACTGGATGGCGAATTTGATCAGGTTTGAGATGACCACCGAAAGAGGGACTGTCAGGCGCGGGAAATAGACTTTGCCAAAGATACTGGCGTTTAGGGTGAAGGTGGTCGAGGTGCGGTTGAGGCATTCGGAGAAATAGGTCCAGGCGGTGACTCCAGCCATGTAAAACAGCATCGGCGGGACGCCGTCGGTGGGGAGTTTCGCAATGTTCCCAAAGATCACAGTGAACAGGAGCGTGGTGAACAGCGGCTGGAGCAGGTGCCAGAGCGGGCCAAGGATGGTCTGCTTGTATTGCGACACAAAGTCGCGCCAGACGAACAGCATCGTCAGGTCGCGGTAGCGCCACAGGTCGGCCAGGTGCAGGTCGAACCAGCCGGTTTGGGGGCGGATGATCAGATCCCAGGGTTGGGAGATGGGAGAGGGAAGAGTGGAGAGGGGAGGGGGCATCTCAGAGGGGAGAAAGCAGAGAGAAGAGGGCAGAGAGGGCCGTCAGCATCTTCGTTCTGCGGTAACTACTCAGGTCCAAATTGCGGTGTAAGTGTTGGTTGAAAATAGTTTAAAATAGTACGGGACTCCCGGAATTGCCCCTGCTAACTTTTCTGCGTGCTTGAAGTTGGCATTGTGCAAGGCCGCA
>Ga0224558_1003031_pt1 | contig 14567 bp, 10 predicted proteins | sample 714S32024metaG_FD_180682 | JGI IMG/M metagenome (GOLD analysis project Ga0224558, IMG submission 180682) | Peat soil microbial communities from Stordalen Mire, Sweden - 717 S3 20-24 | ecosystem: Environmental > Terrestrial > Soil > Wetlands > Peat | place: Sweden: Norrbotten County, Stordalen... | reverse complement strand
AAGAGGTACTACGGTGAGGCTCTGGCGAGGGTCTTGTGGGGCGATGGAGTAGGAGCGGGCGGTAGGGGACGCTACGCCACCCATTACCCCGAAAACAGCGAAGAAGCCCGATATGCCGTCATCCCCGCCCCTTCTTGGTTGCCCGCAGTGGACTAACCCAGGCTGGCTGTATTCGCAGGACCGCCCGCCCTGGTGCCGAGCTTGATGCAGCCCTGAGGATGATAAAAAAGGACATTCTTAGGTATTTACAAGCCTCAGGTAATTTGATAAGCTAGCAGCATTATTGCGCACAGCGAGACGCTGACACAAATCAGCCAACGCCCCGCCCGCAGTTCAAGCTCTTAAGTGAACTAACCTGTGTTTGGTTCTCCTTCTTGGGAAGGGAAAGCCGGGCTGAGATTTTGTCCGGTCCATTAAAGGCCAGGACGCAGGGGCATTCAGAAGAGCGACAGCAGGATTGTATCGGGAGATTGGCTTCGGCCTCAAAGCATGAGCCGTCAACAGGAATGCCGCCACTGGTGCCATGAGGACTGATGTTCCGAAAGGTCAGGAGCCCATGGAGCGAGCCGAACTGCCGCCCGCGGAAGAACTGTTGCCGCTGGTTTACGAGGAGTTGCGCAGACTCGCCGCGCACAAGATGGCCCATGAGGCGCCTGGCCAAACCCTGCAACCCACCGCGCTGGTCCATGAGGCCTGGCTGCGGCTCGGGGCCGATGGCCAGCCGCCGTGGAAGAATCGCGCCCATTTCTTTGCCGCGGCGGCCGAAGCCATGCGCCAGATTCTGGTCGAGCGCGCCCGGCGGCACACCGCTCTGAAGCGCGCCGGCGGAGTGCGCTGTCTTAGCTTGGATGAGGTGGAGATTCCCATGGCTGTGGCCGATGACGAGATGTTGCTGGCTGTGGACGAGGCGCTGGAGCAGTTTGCCGCGCGCGACCCGCGGAAGGCTGAATTGGTGAAGCTGCGTTACTTCATCGGGATGAGCTTCGAGGAGGCGGCCTCGGTCCTGGGAATCGCCGTGCCGACCGCGAAGAAATGGTGGGCATATAGCCGAGCCTGGCTGGCGGTTGCCCTGCGCCCATCCCTTGAAGTCAGTGGGCCTCTCAGCCCTTCGGTGGCTCCGGCGGGGCCGGATGGCGAAAAGAATGTTTGAAATTCCTATATACTATTCCCCCCTGGAATACGCATGTACGAATGAAGGCACCAGTACCTTCGGTTCTGAAATCGGCTTTTATGAATGCAGATTGTGTCCACCAAGACCTGCTTCACCGGTCTGAGCAGCAAGCGCAGTCTCGGTTTTTCACCAGGCTCGGATTCACGCTGGTCGAACTGCTGGTCGTCATTGCGATCATTGCCATCCTGGCCGCAATGCTCCTGCCGGCGTTTAACAAGGCCAAACAAAAGGCTCAGGGCATCCAGTGCATGAACAATCACCGCCAATTGGCGCTCGCCTGGCGCATGTATGCCGACGACAGCAATGACGCCCTAACTTATGCCAGCGGCGACGTGGCGGCGTTAACTGCTGCGGATGAAACCGCCGCCACCGGTTACGCCAACCCGAACAGATACGCCTGGACGCTTACACAGATGGATTTTAATCCCGCCAACATAGCCGCTTGGGACCCCACCGTTGATATCCAGAGCCGTCCACTCTGGCCTTACATCAAGAACGTGGCGGTGTATAAGTGCCCGGCCGATCACTCGTACATAACGATCGGCGCAGTGCAGCGTCCCCGTGTGCGAACCATCTCGATGAACCTGTATCTGGGAGGTTTTAAAGGTGCCCTAGCGGGAAGTGCGTACATGGTTTACCTCAAGATGGGGGACGTTACCGGGGGCAAGTCGCCCGGGCCTTCCAAGCTCTGGATTTTTCTCGACGAGCGAGAGGATTGTGTGAATTGGGGCAACTTCGGGACGGACATGGCCGGATACCCCGGCATTCCGACTTCGCTCCAAGCCGCTTACCAGTTTGTCGAGGATATCCCGGGATGTTACCACAACCTTTCGGCGGGTTTTTCATTCGCCGATGGTCATTCCGAACAGCACCGGTGGCTGGACGGGCGCACCATGCCTCCCATGCATTACCAGGTGGTCTGGTGGACGGGTCTTACAATCTCGTGCCCGTATAGTAAGGATGTCGCTTGGCTGCAGGACCGCAGCACGCGTCCCAAGTGAGAAACGCAGTTGAACCAACGCAAAGGCGCAAAGGTGCAAGAGACGCAACGATTTCGGCTGCTGGGTGCCATCACCCGCTGGGTGAGTGATTTAAGCATGCATCTCCTTCCGCACCTCTCTACCCCTTGCGTCCTTGCTACTTGGCGTCTTTGCGTTAACTGCCCTTATTCAAATGAAATCGGCTGACGATCGCGAAGAAGTCCTCTTCTGGGAGGCCCTCGAACGGGCCAAAGGCCCGGAGCGGGAAGCCTACCTCGACCAGGCCTGTGCCGGGAACGAGGCGCTGCGTCGCCGGCTCGGAGCCCTCCTCCAGGCCGATGAAAGTCCCGATCCTTTCCTGGAACCGCAGGTAAGCGATTTGCCGGGCCAAACGACAACCCGGTCGGCACCTGATTTCACGGTTGAGGAGGCAGGTGCTCGGATCGGGCGCTATAAGCTGCTGGAGAAAATCGGCGAGGGTGGCTGCGGGGTGGTTTATATGGCCGAGCAGGAAGAACCCATCCGCCGCCGGGTGGCCTTCAAAGTCATCAAGCTGGGCATGGACACCAAACAGGTCATCGCCCGGTTTGAAAGCGAGCGGCAGGCCTTGGCCCTCATGGACCATCCCAACATTGCCAAAGTGCTCGACGCGGGAGCGACCGATACGGGCCGGCCCTACTTTGTCATGGAACTGGTGCGCGGCATCAAGATCACCGATTTCTGCGACCAGAACAACCTCTCGACCAAGGAGCGGTTGAACCTGTTTGTGCAAATCTGCCATGCCATTCAACACGCGCACCAGAAGGGGATCATTCATCGGGACATCAAGCCCTCGAACCTCCTGGTCACGCTGCACGATGGGGTGCCGGTGCCCAAGGTGATTGACTTCGGCATTGCCAAAGCCACCGGCGGCCAGGTCCTGACCGACAAGACCGTGTTCACCGCCTTCGAGCAGTTCATCGGCACGCCGGCCTACATGAGTCCGGAGCAGGCCGAGATGAGCGGCCTGGATGTTGACACCCGCAGCGACATTTATGCACTGGGCGTGCTATTGTACGAGTTGCTGACGGGCCAGACGCCCTTCGAGCAGAAGGCGCTGGTGGCGGCGGGTCTGGACGAAATGCGGCGCATCATCCGGGAACAGGAGCCGGTCCGCCCCTCGACTCGCCTGAGCACTTTAGCTGACCATCAGCGGACCACGGTCGCCAAGCGTCGTGGTGCCGACCCGCCCCAGCTTATCCACCTGCTGCGTGGCGACCTGGACTGGATCGTCATGAAGGCCTTGGAGAAGGACCGAGCGCGTCGTTACGACACGGCCAACGGGTTGGCGATGGACGTGGAGCGATTCCAGAGTCACGAGCCGGTGGTGGCGCGTCCGCATAGCACGGTTTACCGGGTGCGGAAGTTCGTCCGCCGCAACCGGGTGATGGTTGGGGCCGCGGCAATGATCGGGGTGGTGCTGGTGCTGGGGATCTTTGGCAGCACCTGGCAGGCGATTCGAGCCACGAAGGCTGAACGCGAGCAGAGTCGTTTGCGTCAGCAGGCCGAAGCCCAGGCCTACGTGGCCAACATGCGCGTGATGCAGGAAGCAGCCGAGGATAACGAAGTGGGGCACTTCCGCGAGTTGCTCCAGGAAACCGCCAGCAACCCGGCTCGCGGCTTCGAATGGTATTACTGGCAGCGGCAAATGCACCTGGACATCCGAACTCTCCGCGGTCACAGCGGCGGGGTCCGCTCGGTGGGCTTTTCTCCGGATGGCCACAGAATAGTGACCGGCAGTTTGGATGGAACAGCCAAGGCGTGGGATGCGGCCAGCGGCAAGGAACTGGTCACCTTCAAAGGGCACCGGGCTGGGATCAACTCGGTGGCCTTTTCTCCCGATGGCCAGAGAATTGTGACGGGCAGTCTGGACGGGACGGCCAAGGCGTGGGATGCGGCCAGCGGCGAGGAACTGGCCACCTTCAAAGGGCACCGAGGTGTAATCAATTCTGTGGCCTTTGCGCCGGACGGGCAGCGGATCGTCACCGGCAGTTGGGATCAGACGGCCAAGGTGTGGGAGGCGGCCAGCGGCCGGGAACTGGTCACCTTCAAAGGGCACCAAGGTGGGATCAATTCTGTGGCCTTTGCTCCGGATGGCCGGCGGATTGCGACGGGCAGTGAGGACCACACCGCCAGAGTGTGGGAAGCCGGCAGCGGTGTCCAACTGGCCGTCCTCATTGGGCACCTGTATAACGTCCTCTCCGTGGCTTTTTCTCCCGACGGCCAGAGAATTGTGACGGGCGGGGCGGATCAAATGACCAAGGTGTGGGAGGCGGCCAGCGGCACGGAACTCCGCACTTTCGAAGGTCGCAGTTTCTTGTCCTCTGCCTCCTTCTCTCCGGACGGCCGCCGGATTGCGTGCAGTAGTCAACTTACGGTCCAGGTCTGCGATGCGGACAGCGGCAAAGAACTGCTCGCCTTTATGGGCCACAATGACGAGGTCTGCTCGGTGGCCTTCTCTCCGGACGGGCGCTGGCTCGTGAGCGGCAGTCGTGATGGGACGGCTAAGTTGTGGGACCTGGGCAGTCGAGAGAAGCTGCTCCCCCCAGGCGGGAAGTTCGTGTCCAGAGCGGCATTTTCGCCTGACGGCCAGCGGATTGTCACCGGCTGTGACGATGGGACGGTCAAGGTGTGGGGGACGGTCAGCGGCAAGGAACTGCTCAACTTCAAAGCTCACGGTGGTGAGATCCGGTTGGTGGCCTTCTCTCCAGACGGCCAGCGCATTCTCACCAGCGGGAAGGGTGATCCGACGGCCAAAGTGTGGGAGGCAGCCAGTGGCAAGGAGTTGTTCACCCTTAAGGGGCACAGCGATACAGTCTTCTGTGGGGCCTTTTCGCCGGACGGTCGGCAGATCGTGACCGGAAGCATGGATAAGATGGCCAAAGTGTGGGATGCCGACATCGGCAAAGAACTGCTCACCTTCAGAGAACACAACCTGATGGTCAATTCGGTCGGCTTCTCGCCGGACGGCCGGCGCATTGTCAGCGCGGGTGACGATGCAACCAGGGTGTGGGAGCCCGCCAACGGCAAGGAACTGCTCTCTCTCCCAGGGCACAGCCAGGCGGTGGCCTTTTCTCCGGATGGCCGGCGGATTGTGACCGGAGGTGCTTACGGGACGGCCAAAGTATGGGACGCGGCCAACGGCAAGGAACTGCTCAACTTCAAAGCGCAGTATGGCTACATCTGGACGCTGGCCTATTCTCCAGACGGCCAGCGCATTCTCACCGGCAGCTCCGGCACCGCCAGGCTCCGGGATGCCTACAGCGGCAAGGAGTTGCTCATCTTCAAGAGAGAGAGCGCCGATGGGCCTTTTGCTATTTTTTCTCCAGACGGTCAGCGGATTGTGACCGGTGGTCCCGGTGGGGCGGCCAAGGTGTGGGAAGCGGCTACGGTGCAAGAGGTCGCTGCCTGGCAAGCGGAGGAAAAAGCCGATCTCGAGCGCCTGACGCTTCATGCGGCGGCGGAGCGGGCTCTCCGGCTCCATGACTCAGGGATGATCAGACAGTGGCTAGTGCTGGCGCCAATTCCGTTTCAAGACCAAACCGGCGAGGGAGCGTTGAAAGCGCTGGACCAGGAGCAAGTCACACCGGAGCCCGGGCTCCGTCCACGTGCCAACGACCGGGTCAAGGTGGGTGCCAGCGAGCTGGTTTGGAATGCGCTACGGCAGGAGGATTACCTCCTCGATTTCAACCGGCTCCTGGGAAAGAAGATGGAGTGGAGCGTGGCTTACGCTGTTTGCTACATCCAGAGCGATGCGGCTCAGGCCGGCGTGGTGATGAGAGTGGGCAGTGATGACGAGGCCAAAATCTACTTGAATGGGAAGGAAATCTACCGGAACGAAATAGGCCGGGCCTGTGTGCCGGACCAGGATGAGGTGGCGGGAATCGAGCTCAGAGCCGGGCTGAATGTGCTGGTGTTCAAGGTGGTGAACGAAATGCAAAACTGGGGCGGCTCGGTCCGGTTCACCGATGCCGCGGGCCGGCCGCTCAAGGGGGTCCGAGTGACGCTGGATCCAAAAGCCAGGGACTAATTAAGCTCATCAAGCTGGGGAGCGTGTGCCGTAAGGTGCTGGGGATGCGATGGAAACCGATGGGCAGTGATCACTCGGGCATGGCCAACATGCTTGAGGCCGTCCGCTAAAAGCGAGTTCCAGGGCTGGCCCGGAGCCTGCTGCGCGCCACCCAATTGCGGCACAAGAAATAGGCCGAAGCGGAGACATTATTGATTCGGCGAATGCTTGCGCGTGGGCTTTCCAGATCCGTTCGTTGGCCCTCGGAGGAGCGGCGTAAAAGATTTTTGAACTTCCCGTATACTTTTTCTCCCTGGAATACGCATGTATAGATGAAGGCACCAACGCCTTCGCCTATGAAACCGGCTGACGACAGGCAACAAGTCCTTTTCCGACAGGCCCTTCAGGAAGGGCGTAGGAGGAACGATTGCACCCGACTCCCAGGCGAACACGATGAAAACACAATGCAGATTGGCACTTAACGGATTGAAAAGGAAATTATGAAAAATCAACTCACGACACTCGATAACGGAATCACAAAACAAAACACGAAAATGGAAGGACAGAACATGAAAAACATGAAAATGATGAATGCAATGCGAATGAAACTGTTCTGCGTCGCGACCTGTGCGATGGCAATGACGGCAGCGCATCTGACGGCGCAGGTCTTTACGACCCTGCATACTTTCATGGGCGGCAGCGACGGAGCTTTTCCGGAGGCCGGATTGGTTTTATCGGGCAACACCCTGTATGGAGCGGCGCTAATGGGAGGCAATGAGGACTATGGCACGGTGTTTGCCCTCAACACGGATGGCACGGGTTTTAGGCTCTTGGAGACTTTTAATGGCGCGTGGGACGCAGCTTACCCAAACTTCTTGCTTTTATCGGGCAACACCCTGTATGGGGGGTCGGGTGGCACTGGCACAAGTGGCACGCTGTTTGCCGTCAGCACCAATGGCACGGGCTTTACGAACCTGCATATTTTCACCACTATTTCCGCTCCTCATTACATAAACAGCGACGGAGCGGAAGTATGGGGACCACTGATTTTATCGGGCAACACATTGTATGGGGCGGCAAGCTTCGGGGGCAGTGGGGGCAGTGGCATGGTGTTTGCCCTCAACACCAATGGCACAGGTTTCAAGAACCTGCATAGTTTCGCTGCACCCTCTGTCGCTTTTAATCCATTTGCACTTGGTATTGGTGTTGTATTCCCCCCTTATACCAACAGCGACGGAGCTTTTCCGGATGCCGGATTGATTTTATCGGGCGACACCCTTTATGGGACCACGGGTTGCGGAGGCAGTTGGGGCTGGGGGACGGTGTTTGCCATCAACACCAACGGCACGGGCTTTACGAACCTGTATAGTTTCACTGGCGGCAGCGACGGAGCTTTTCCGTATGCCGGATTGATTTTATCGGGCAACACCCTGTATGGGACGGCAGCTTGGGGCGGCACAAATCGCACTGGCACGGTGTTCGCCCTCAACACGGATGGCACGGGTTTTACGGCCCTGCACGTTTTCACGGCAACCAATGTTCCTTATATCTGGCCGCCCCGGAGCACCACCAACAGCGACGGAGCCTGGCCCTTTGCCAGCTTGATTTTATCGGGCAACACTCTGTATGGGACGACGCAGGATGGCGGCATTCACGGCAAAGGCACAGTGTTCGCCGTCAACGCCGATGGCACGGGCTTTACGAACTTGCATAGTTTCACTGGCGGTAAGGACGGAGCTAATCCGCTGGCTGCATTGATTTTGTCGGGCAATACCCTGTATGGGACGGCGAGGGAAGGCGGCATTTACGGCGATGGCACGGTGTTCAGTCTTTCGTTCAGGCCGCAACTGACCATAATTCCTTCTGAAACCAATTTGATTTTGACGTGGCCGACCAATTACGCCGGGTTCGATTACACCGGGTATACTTTGGAATCCACCACAAACCTTGTTTCACCGGTCTGGGCCACCAATTCTCCGGCCCCTGTCGTCGTGAACGGGCAAAACATTGTGACCAATACCATCTCCGGCACGCAGCAGTTTTACCGGTTAATCCAGTAATTGTCAGCAGGCCAACCCCGCGCTGGCAAGGCAGGTCCGTTGCAGTCGGAACTTTGTGCTCGGCGCTGGACGGCTTGGGCAGCCTTTATGTGGCGGACCTGGGCAACAATACGATCCGGAAAGTGACGCCGGTTGGGACAAACTGGGTGGTGACGACCCTGGCCGGACTGGCGGGCATTGCTGGCAGCGTGGACGGGACGGGGAGAGCCGCGCTGTTTGATCAACCTCAAGGCGTGGCCGTGGACAGCGCAGGCATCCTCTATGTGACGGATTTTAGTAAAAGCACCATTCGGAAAGGATTCCCCGCCAGTTCTGTGCCGCCGCCGATTTTACAGCCGCCTAGCCTGAGCGCCGGCCTGTTCGGTTTTGGGATTACCGGTCTTCCCGGGCTGGCGGTGAACATCGAGTCTTCGACTAATCTGTCTTCATGGCAGGTTGCCTACACATTTTTCCTCTTGGGCCGGACGAATTACTACTCTGTCAGCCCCAGTCCAGCCCAGGGCGCCCAGTTTTACCGCGCCCACGTGCGCTAACCGCCGGAGCTTGGGCCGGAAGCAAAGCTGCTGGTGCGTCGCCGTTCTTCTATGGCGTGGGCGTTGAAAACTGAGGCAGCCTGGCCCAGGTATTTGACACGCCGGGACTATTGGGCAACAGGTCGCTGCGCGACAGCTCCGTCAGGGGTGCCATGTCTATAGCCCGGTTGCAGCCAAGCAACCAAGCTCCGTCAGGAGCGGCATGTGTCCCCATGCCCCAACGCGGATCCGACATGCCGCTCCTAACGGAGCTTGAGAAGGTTCTTGTGGGGCCGTGTCACTATAAACATGCCGCTCCTGACGGAGCTATCCGACGCGGACGGGGATATAAAATTCTCAGGCTAGGAGCTTGGAACAGAAGGCAGCAGAGGACGCAAAGGGAGGCCCCCCCGCGAACGGGACGGCAACAGAGAGGGCATCGCCCGCGTTGACCAATGGGGCTTACGAGTTCGAGCCGAAGCGGCTTAAGCCTGCGCCGCAACTGAGTCCCATCAGGCGGGTGTTCAAGGTGCCGGTGCTGACCAGAGGTCTGCCGCGCACCTAAACCTAGAAACGGCAGTTAACGCAAAGACGCCAAGAGTCAAAGGCGCAAAGGGCAGGGAGATGGGGAAGGGAAGACAGGCTTGAATTCACTCACCCAGCGGGTGAAGGTGCCAACCCGCCGAAATCCTTGCTTCTTGGCACCTTTGCGCCTTTGCGTTGATTCACATGCGTTTTTCAGGTTAAATCGTTCCGCCGTGGAAATGCCGTGGGAAAGTGGTCTGGATAAGCTTGGCTGATGAAAAACGGGGTTTTGAGGGGGTTCTATGGGTATAGGACATGTCCAGGGTACGTCCGGGGTGCCCTGGGGCGAATGCAGAATGAGGAATGAAGAATGATGAAATGGCGGGAAGGGCTCCCAAAGCCGCCCTAAAGCCACGGCGGGGCGAAGGTAGAAGGCAGAATGAAGAATGAAGAAATGGCCGGCAAAGCCGCCCAAAGCCACATTGGGGCGAAGGAAGAAGGAAGAATGCAGAATGATGAAGGGTCGGGCGAAGCCACCCGAAGCCACCCCAATGCGACCCCAAAGCCACTCTAAAGCCACCCACAAGCCATCTACAAGCCGCCCTCAAGCCAAGGGATTGGGAAGTGCTCTCTTGTGTTCCTCTTGTGTTCCTCTTGTGCTGCTCTTGTTCTTCCGTGGTTTTCCCGCAGGGCCTTTGGTGGCGCGACCTTGGCTCCACCGAGCCCGTGCCTTGCTTTGACAGCACGCGTTCGCTCTTTATTCAAATGAACGCGCATTTTCCCACGGTTGCCCTCCCTGCTGCTGTTCCCGCCGTGCCAGACGCTCTTCCGGTTTCTAACCTGCAGCCTTGAGGAAGTAATCGCGCTGCTTCTGGCTGATTGCCAGGCCGAGTCTTTCCATCACTTGAAGCATGTCTTCCCAAACTCGGCGTTTTTCGCTGAGGGACTGGTTGCGCAGCAGATAGGCGGGATGATAGGTGGGCATGAGCGGGATGCCGCGATAGGTGCGCCATTGGCCGCGCAGTTTGGTGATGCCGAGGGTCTTGCCCAGCAATCCTTCCACTGCCGTTCCGCCCAGCGCGACAATGACCCGGGGGCGGATCAGGTCAATCTGCTCGTGGAGATATGTGATGCAGGTTTGCATTTCCTCCGGGGTGGGCTTGCGGTTGCCCGACGCCTGGCCGGGGGTGTCGGGCCGGCATTTCAGGATGTTCCCGATATAGACCGTGCCGCGCGTGAGACCCATTGTCTGGATGATTTTGGTCAGCAACTGGCCGGCTTTGCCCACGAACGGCTCGCCCTGGTCGTCTTCGTCGGCCCCCGGCGCTTCGCCAATGAACATGAGCTGGGCGTTGATGTCACCCACCCCGAAGACCATGTTTTTGCGGGCCGACGCGAGGTTGGGGCAGCGCACGCAGGCCAGGGCCCGCTGGCGGAGTTCGGCGAACGCGGCGGCCCGGGCTTCCGGGCTGAGCGCGGGCGCGGCGGCGGGAGCTGGCGTTTCGCCGGGCAGGGGCAGGGAGAGTGTCTGTGCCAGCGCGGGTTTGGGCTCTGCCGGCTTGGGAGTGATCGGCATGGGCTTCGCAGGCGGTTTCGCAACCGGGCGCGGGGCGGGTGCGGGCGACGCGGAGGCGCTCCGGGCCGGCGCAGCGGGCCGGGCTTGGGTCAGTCCCGCCAGGGTGTCAGGCGAAACGGAGACAAAGCGGACGCCGCGCTCCTTCAGTTCCTGCAAGTGCTGAATCGCCCCGTCGAGCAGTTGGTTATATGCAATGGACATCGTTGCAATCGTAGCCCGGGTCGCGCCCCGGCACGAGAGATTTCTGGCTTGCCGGACCTGGCTTCGGCTGACATCCATCCGGCGCTGCCCGGGTGGGCGCTGCTCAGTTGGCCCGCCCGGCGCGCATTGGGAACAGGTCCTGCTGTCCTGTAGTGCTGAATCTCGCTATTGTAACGGATCAATCAACCATTACGGCAAACAGTTGATGCACAAACTGGCCTCTGAACTGCCTGCAAGGCTGACCACGCTGACTGCGGCGGCGGTCCTGGGCCTGCTGCCGGTCTGCGTTTCGGCGCCGCTGTCAACCAACGAGATATTGGCGGCCTACCAGGAAACAGGACACTACGCCGCGTTGACCATCCTTTATCCCGGGAACGAGACAGTGTTCCCGCCGGAGATTGTCCCCTGCACGTTTTCATGGCGAGAAGGCGCTGGGAAGGCGGATACGTGGCTGGTCCTGCTCGAGTTTCCTGATGACCGGGGGCGGTTGTCGTTCCTAAGCCAGCGCGCGGAATGGACGCCCACCCCCGCGGAATGGGAAACCATCAAGCAGCGCTCCCGCGAGCAAAGCGCGAAAGTCACCGTGCTGGGCGTTCGGCGCGAGGCGCCGTCGCGGATTGTCTCGCGCGGCCAGATCAGCATCAGCACCTCCAAGGACGAAGTGGGCGCGCCGCTGTTCTATCGCGAGGTGAACCTGCCCTTTGCGGAGGCGGTCAAGGACCCGTCGCGCATCCGGTGGCGGTTCGGCTCCATTTCCTCGACTAACCCGCCGCGGGTGGTGCTGGAGCATCTGCCCGTCTGCGGCAACTGCCATTCCTTTTCCCAGGACGGCAAGGTGCTGGGGATGGACGTGGATTACGCCAACAACAAGGGCTCCTACGTCATCACCCGCGTGGCCAAGGAGATGAAGCTGGCTTCGAGCGAGATCATCACCTGGGATGACTACAAGCGCGAGGATGGCCAGCAGACGCTGGGCTTGCTCTCGCAGGTTTCGCCGGACGGCCAGGTGGTGGTGAGCACGGTGAAGGACAAGTCCGTCTTCGTTCCCCGGCCAGAGCTGGCCTTCTCGCAACTCTTCTTTCCCGTCAAAGGCATCCTGGCTGTGTATCACCGGAACGGCGGCGGGTTCCAGGCATTGCCCGGGGCGGATGATCCGGCGTACGTGCAAAGCAACCCGGGTTGGAGCCCGGACGGCAAGTATATCGTCTTTGCCCGCAGCAAAGCCTACGAGTTGAGGAACAAGAGCGCGGAGGGGAAGCTGCTCTTGAGCGAGGAAGACTGCGCCGAGTTTCTGCGGGAAGGCAAACCGTTCACCTATGACCTCTACCGGATTCCCTACAACAACGGCCAGGGCGGGAAAGCGGAGCCGCTGGCCGGCGCGTCGCGCAATGGCCGCAGCAACTACTTCCCGAAATACTCCCCGGACGGCAAGTGGATCGTCTTTTGCCAGGCCAGCAATTACATGCTGCTGCAGCCGGACAGCGCGCTGTATATCATCCCGGCGGAGGGCGGTGAGGCGCGGCGGCTCAAGTGCAACACGGCGCGCATGAACTCGTGGCACAGTTGGTCCCCTAACAGCCGCTGGCTGGTGTTCTCGTCCAAGGCCAACTCGCCCTACACGCAGCTCTTTCTGACCCACATTGACGAACGGAGCGAGAGCAGCCCGCCTGTGCTGCTGGCGAACTTCACCGCGCCCGACCGCGCGGCCAACATCCCGGAGTTCGTGAACGCTCCCGCGGACGCCATCCAGAAGATCAACGAACAATTCCTTAATGACTACTCGCATGTGCGCGCCGGCTTCTTTGCCGAGTTGAGTGGGGACCTCGATCACGGGATGGCCGAGTATGAAAAGGCGCTGGCCATCAACCCGAGCTGCGGGCCGGCGCACCAGCGGCTGGGCTTCCTGCTCTATAACTTCAAGCACAAACCTGAAGAAGGACTGGCCCACACCACCGAGGCCCTGCGGCTGGACCCGAGCAACGGCTTCGCCCATTACGACCTGGGCCAGGCGCTGCGGAACCAGGGAAAGCTGGACCCGGCCCTCGTGCACCTCGCCCAGGCAGTGCAGCTCACACCCACCAACTTCAACGTGCTCTACAATCCCGCGGAGATGCATTGCTCGCTGGGAGAAGTGCTGCTGGCCAAGGCGCGGCAAAACGAGGCCGCCGACGTATTGACACGCGCGGTCGGTCTCGATCCGAAGAACGCGCGGGCCCATTACTACCTGGCCCTGGCCCAGGCGGCGCAGGGCATGCTCGCACAACCGCTCCAGCATTACTCAATCGCATGCTCCTTGCAGCCCGCCCTGGATACCGTGCCCGAACTCCATTACCTGATTTCCGTGAATCTCGCGAAAGCGGGCCAGCCCCAGGAAGCCCTCAAATCAGCGCAGAAGGCGCTCGAACTCGCCGAAGCCCGCCACGACGCCAACCTCGCAGGCATAATTAAAGCCCGCATGGAAGATTACCGCCAAGCCTCCCGGTCGAGCCCGGCGGCCCCTCCGCCCGCAATACAGCGGCAAACAAACGGCACCAGCAGGTAGGTCACAATAGGCTGGAATTAGCTGGAAAGCTTCGGCGTGGCTGTTATTATCCGCCCGTGCTGGTGCCCGACCACACCGTGGCCGTCCACCTGTATCGCATCGCCCGGGAAGCGGCCAGCAATGCCATCAAGCGCGGCAAGGCCCGGCGCATCGAGATTAGCCTGACCGCCAACGGCAATGCCGTCACTCTCGCCGTAACCGACAACGGCACGGGCATCCCGCGCAAGCTGCCTAAGCGCAAAGGCATGGGGCTGCGCATCATGCGCTACCGTGCCGAGGTCATCGGCGGAACCCTACTGGTGGAACCGGTTTCCGGAGGCGGCACCGTGCTCGTGTGCACCGTGAGCGACGGCCTGCTGCCATTGGAGGCCAAGAACGTAAAATGAATGCGACCCGAAGCCAGCGCCCCGTCACATCGCGCAAGAGAATACTCATCCTCGATGATCATCCGATCACGCGGTATGGCCTGACTCAACTTGATAGATTGCCGGCCAACGCCCGTGAGTGGCTTGACTGCTGGCTGGATTACAAGGAGAACCGGCCTTATGCGCTCGCCGTCTTGCTCGACCCGGGAACGGCCAACGCCGGCCTCGATCACCCCGTGGTCGCCCACGTGAAGCAGATCGCTGCCGCCGCTGCTGCCGACCTGTTCTACAGCTTCTGCCAAACACCAATCCCCGCGGCACAGTCGGGTCCGGCAGGAATCACCCCCAGCCCTCGCGCGACCTGAGCGCTCCCTTGGCTTTGTGGTGGCTTTAGAGTGGCAGGGTGGCCTTGGGGTGGCTTTGAGGTCGCATTGGGGTGGCCTTGGGGTGGCTTTAGCGTGCCTATCAGTTGGCTATCAACAGGCTTTGGGGTGGCTTTGATGTCGCATTGATGTCGCATTGGGGTGGCTTTGAACGGCTCGCGAGGGCAACAGCATCATCAGCGACCCCGCAGTGCATCCCAAGGC